>Ga0209477_1000908_pt1 | contig 18293 bp, 10 predicted proteins | sample KloWWTupernatant_FD_187180 | JGI IMG/M metagenome (GOLD analysis project Ga0209477, IMG submission 187180) | Active sludge microbial communities from Klosterneuburg, Austria, studying microevolution and ecology of nitrifiers - Klosterneuburg... | ecosystem: Engineered > WWTP > Aerobic digester >... | reverse complement strand
CATCAGGGCGAGGAAACCCTCGCGCTCCACCGCCATGCCGTCGTCGAAGCGTTTGGTGGTGGCGGCCTCGATCGCGTCGATGCAGCGCAGCGGCGCCGGGTAGTTCTTCGACAGCGCGCCGACCGTGGTGCGCGCGAAGGCGATGAAGGCGGCGGCGTTGTCGTGGCGGACCTTGAGGTCGCGCACGCGCGGGTGAGCGCCGCCGGCCGCTGCGCGTTCCCTTGCGAAGGCGACGGCGCCGGCCAGGAGATCGCCCTCGATGATGCGGTCGAAGAGCTTCTGCCCCGGCACCTGGGCCAGCAGTTCGCTGTTCACCGGGTTGCCGGACACGATCATGTTGAGCGCGGGCTCGAGCCCCAGCGCACGCGGCAAGCGCTGGGTGCCGCCAGCCCCGGGCAGGATGCCGATCTTGACCTCCGGCAGCGCGACCTGGGTGCCGGGTGCGGCCACCCGGTAGTTCGCGCCCAGCGCCAACTCGAGGCCGCCGCCCATGCAGACGCCATGGATCGCCACCACGGTGGGCTTCGCGCTCTGCTCGAGCATCGCGATCAGCGTGTGCAGGTTCGGTTCCTGCAGCGCGCGCGGCGTGCCGAACTCCTTGATGTCGGCGCCGCCCGAGAAGGACTTTCCGGCGCCGTTGACCACCAGCGCCACCACGGCCGGATCGGCCAGCGCGCGGTCGAAACCCGCCGCCATCGCGACCCGCGTGTCGTAGCCCATGCCGTTGACGGGCGGGTTGTCGAGGGTGACGACGGCGACGCCGTCGCGCACCGAATACTGTGCAGTCATCGCGTTCTCCGATCCGTGACCAACTTGGGCGCAGCGTCAAGCATGTTCCGTGGTCCCATTGAAACGGCTTCAGCGGCGACCAGGCCTATCGCGCGCAGAGCGCGCTCCTACAAAGCCGGAGTTGTAGGAGCGCGCTCTGCGCGCGATATGCCCCGGTCGCGGCTGAAGCCGCTCCTACAGGCCAAGCACCCGCAGGTCCCGCCTGCATCATCGCACCACCGCGCCGCCGGCCTTGCGGGCCCTGCGTGCCACCTTGCCGGACAGCAGCAATTCGATCGCCAGCGCGGCGTCGCCCACGTCCACGCGCTGGCCGCTGATCACGTCGGCATAGACGAAGGACTCGCCGATGCGCACGATCAGGTAGGCGAGGGTGTCGACGTTGAGCGGCAGCTTGAGCGCGCCGCGGGCGGCCTCGAACTTCAGCAATTCGCGCACCTTCTCGATCGCGCGCGCCTGCACCGGACCGGCCTTCGAGGTGAGCAGGCGCAGGCCGTACTCGGGGTCCTGCTGGATGAAGCGCCGCAGCGGCGCGAACTCGAGCATGGTGCGGATCGAACTCTCGCAGATCCCGGCCACGCGGCGCGCGCCGCGCGAGCGCACCGCCAGCGCGGCCCGCTCCATCAGGGGCGCATACAGCGACCACACCACCTCGCCGAGCAGGAGTTCGCGGCTGCCGACCCAGCGGAAGGCGGTGGCGCGCCCGATCCCGAGCTGCGCCGCCAGCGCGCCGACCTCGACCCGCTCGCCGGCCAGCCACTGGCGCCGGGCGAGCTGGAACAGCTGCACCGGCGTGACCCGGCGCGCCGGGCGCTGGCGCAGGTCCTGGCTCAGGCGGGTGGGGGGCTGGGCCAGGGGCTGGGCGGCACGCATGGCCGCAGTCTAGTCGTTTCCGTAACTTGACGCTAGGTGAGTCGTATGGACAAAATGACTCATCATCGTGCGAGGCCGTGCCATGTCCGCAAGCCCCCTGATCGACCGCCGCCACCTCGACTTCATGCTCTACGAGATGTTCGGGATCGAGGCGCTGCGCAGCTACCCGCGCTACGCCGAGCACAGCCGCGAGACCTTCGACGCCGCGATCGAGCTGGCGCACAAGGTCGCGCTGGAGAAGTTCCTGCCGCACAACCGCAAGTCGGACCTCAACGAGCCGCGCATGGTCGACGGCAAGGTGGTGCTGATCCCGGAGATCGAGGAGGGGCTCAAGGCCTTCAACGAGGCCGGCTTCATGGCGGTGCTGGCCGACTACGGGCAGGGCGGCATGCAGTTGCCCTTCGTGGTGGCCTCGGTATGCGACTCGCTGTTCTCCTCGGCCAACGCCGGCACCATCGCCTATCCCGCGCTGGCGCGCGCCGCGGCCAACCTGCTCGCGGTGTACGGCACCGAGGAGCAGAAGCGCCTCTACATGCAGCCGATCATCGACGGCCGCTACTACGGCACGATGTGCCTGTCGGAGCCGCAGGCGGGGTCGTCGCTGTCCGACATCCGCACCAGCGCCGAGCCTGCGGCCGACGGCAGCTACCGGATCAGCGGCGCCAAGATGTGGATCTCCGCCGGCGACCACGAGATCGGCGAGAACATCGTGCACCTGGTGCTGGCGCGGATCGTCGGCGCCCCCGCGGGCGTGCGTGGCATCAGCCTGTTCCTGGTCCCACGCTGGCGCGTCAATGCCGACGGCAGCCGCGGCGCGCGCAACGACGTGCGCCTGGCCGGCCTCAACCACAAGATGGGGCAGCGCGGCAGCGTCAACACCTTCCTCAAGTTCGGCGAGGCCGGCGACTGCGTCGGCTACCTGGTCGGCCAGCCGCACCAGGGACTGGCCTGCATGTTCCACATGATGAACGAGGAGCGCATCGGGGTCGGCATGGGCGCGGTGCAGCAGGGCTGCGCGGGATACCTGTACTCGCTCCAGTACGCGCGCGAGCGCCGCCAGGGCCGCCACCCGGACCAGAAGGATCCCGACAGCCCGCCGCTGCCGATCATCGAGCACGCGGACGTGCGCCGCATGCTGCTGCAGCAGAAGTGCTATGTCGAAGGCGCGCAGGTCCTGGGCTTCCACGCCGCCGTCCTCATCGACCGCGCGCAGGACCCCGACGAGGTCGTACGGCGCGACAGCGGCCTCCTGCTCGAGATCCTGACCCCGATCATCAAGGCCTGGGGTTCGGACTACTCGCTCAAGGCCAACGAACTCGCGATGCAGATCCTCGGCGGCTACGGCTACACCCGCGAGTATCCGGTCGAGCAGAACTACCGCGACAACCGCATCAACCCGATCCACGAGGGCACCAACGGCATCCAGGCGCTGGACCTGCTCGGCCGCAAGGCGATGATGCACGACGGTGCCGCGCTCAAGCTGCTGCTGCGCGAGATCGGCGCGACCTGCACCGAGGCAGCGGCGATGGCGACGCTGGCGCCGCTGGCGCAGCAACTGTCCCAGGGCATGGCGCTCGCCGCCGCGACCACGCGCGCCGTGGGCCAGCGCATGGCTGCCGGCGAGGTGCGCCTCGCCCTGGCCAATGCCAGCCACTACATGACCCTGCTGGGCCACCTCGTGATCGGCTGGACCTGGCTGTGGCAGGCGCTGGTTGCGGAGCGCGCGCTGCCGGCCGCCAGCGGCGCCGACGCCGATTTCTACCGCGGCAAGCTCCAGGCCTGCCGCTACTACTTCGCCACCGAACTGCCGCTGGTCGAGCATGTGGCGCGCCTCGTGCAAGCGGCCGAGCCCAGCGCGTACGCGATGCAGCCGGAGTGGTTCTAGTCCGACGGTTGCAACGCCGGCGCCACTGACCCCCACTGCGCCACGCAGTCGGGGCGATTCGCGTCGACCCGTTGCGTCGGGGAGCGCAGGCGCAAGGCGACGCCACGCCAGGCCCCGATGTCGTCATTCCCGCGCCAGCGGGAATCCATCGACCGGGAACGAGCGCATCCCCGCAGGCGATCGGACGAACCACGCGTGACGTCATCCCGGCGCATGCCGGGATCCGGTCGAAGTGCGCTCTTGCGGCGTCGTGCACCTCGATGCGCCGCGCTACTGGATCCCGGCGTGCGCCGGGATGACGCCGAGGTGACGAGAGCGAATCCCGTCGAGACGCGGTGGGGCCCCTGCCGCAGTTGTTGCTTGCCCGGCCATGGCGTCAGTGACGCCGACTGCGCTCGCGTGGGGGCGCGAGCGACGGGATGGCAAGTTTCGTTTTCGCTCAAAACGCTGTGTTAGGTTCGGTCCGCTTCACGGATTTCTCACACGTAAATCATGGATTTCAGGGAGTTTTTCCACACATCCCGGAGCACCCGACGCGGCGGAGATCCCGTTGCCCGGGGGCCCGGTTCCAGCCCCGATGCGTGTACCGGAAGCAGGCGGCCGAACTGGACCAGACCTGCCGGGATGCCGCGATTCGGACCTTGATCAAACACCACCCCTAGGGAGGGAGGCGAAATGGTCGTGCGCAAGGCAGGACGGAAGATGTTGACGGTGGCGATCCTCACGGCGCTGGCATCGGTACCGATGCAGGCAGCGCTGGCGCAGGACGCCGCGACGCAGGCCGACGAAACCACGGCGGAAGGCGATGAGACGACGCTCTCGTCGATCGTCGTCACCGCGCAGAAGCGCGAGGAGCAACTGCAGAACGTCCCGATCTCGATCATCGTGGCCTCGGCGCAACTGCTGCAGGACACCGGTTCGCGCGACATCAAGGAACTGCAGCTGGTGGTGCCCGGCCTGACCGTCACCTCCACGTCCAACGAGGCGCTGACCACGGCCCGCATCCGCGGCATCGGCACGGTGGGCGACAACACCGGCCTCGAGTCCTCGGTCGGCATCGTCATCGACGGCGTCTACCGGCCGCGCAACGGCGTCGGCTTCGGCGACCTCGGCGAGCTCGAGCGGATCGAGGTGCTCAAGGGCCCGCAGGGCACGGTGTTCGGCAAGAACACCACCGCCGGCGTCATCAACGTGGTCACCGTGCGGCCCAGCATGGCGACCGAGTTCGGCGGCGAGCTCACCGTGGGCAACTACGGCCAGTTCGGCGCCAGCGCGATGCTGAACCTGTCGAACGAGGAGAGCGCGGCGTTCCGGCTCTATGCCGTCGGCCGCGAGCGCGACGGCTTCCTCGACGTGGAGAACGGCAACGGTCCGCGCACCAGCGACGAGGACGTGACCCAGGACTTCTATTCGTTCCGCGCCCAGATGCTGTTCGAGCCCACCGAGTCGGTCGACATCAACTTCGCCGCCGACTTCACCGAGCGCAACGAGGAGTGCTGCGCCGGCGTGACCCTGATCCGCGGCCCCACCGCGGCGATCGTCGACGCGCTCGCGCCCGACTCCGGCGTGGCGGCGGTGGCGGACCCGTTCGACCGGGTCGCCTACAGCAATCGCGGGACGGAATCGGAGATCGACGACTCGGGCCTTTCGGCCGAGCTCAACTGGATCACGCCGTGGTTGAACGAGGCCACGCTGACCTCGATCACCGCCTATCGCGACTGGCAGACCATCAACGGCGCCGACCTCGACTACAGCACGGCCGACATCTGGTATCGCGACTTCGGCCCGGACCAGGCCTCCGACGGCTTCCGCACCTGGACCCAGGAGCTCCGCTTCACCGGGTCGACCGAGCGCTTCGACTGGATGGGCGGCCTGTTCTACGCGAACGAGGATCTCGCGCGCAACGGCCAGACCTTGCTCGGCTCGGCCTACGAACCCTACCTGTCGACCGCGCTGCTCGGCCGCGTCGCGGGGGGGTTCCCGCCCGGCACGGTCAACACGGCCAATGCCGCGACCTTCTTCTCGCAGGCGACGGGGCTGCCCTATGGAACCAGCTTCGTGGGCGACGCCTCCGACGATCGCTACGACCAGAACTCGAAGTCGCTGGCGTTCTTCACCAACAACACCTGGCACGCCACCGATGCGCTCGACCTGACGCTGGGCCTGCGCTACACCAGCGAGGAGAAGGAAGTCGATTCGCGCTTCCGCAATCCCAACGGCGCGCTCGGCTGTGCGGCCGCGCTCGCCAACCCGGCCCGGGTCGGTGGCGCGCTGGCCGCGCGCGGCGTGCCGGTGGGCGCGCTGGGCGCCACCGTGCCGACCGTGATCGGCTTCATGTGCCTGCCGTGGGCCAATCCGCTGTTCGCCAACCGCAACACCCACCAGGAACTCGACGAGGACGAGTGGTCGGGCACGCTCAAGGCCGCCTACCGCTGGAATGACACCGTCATGACCTACCTGTCGGGCGCGCGCGGCTACAAGGCGGGCGGGTTCAACCTCGATCGCGTGCAGTCGTCGAACGGCACGACCTCGGGCGCCGCGGGCATCGTGCCGGTGACCGACACCTCGTTCCCGGGCGAGTTCGTCGACAGCTATGAACTGGGCGCCAAGACCACCTGGCTCGACGGCAACCTGCTGCTCAACGGCGCGCTGTTCTGGCAGGACTACGAGGACTTCCAGCTCAACAGCTTCCTCGGCACCACCTTCGTGGTGCGCTCGGTGCCCGAGGTGAGGTCGAGGGGCGTGGACGTGGACCTGCAATGGCAGACCGGCCTGGAGGGACTGCTGGTGCAGGGCGGCCTGACCTACGCCGACACCGAGTACGGTGACGACGCCTTGCCGGATGCCGACCTGTTCCTGCTGCCCGGCAGCCGCCTGAGCTTCGCGCCGCTGTGGTCGGGGTCCGCCGCGGCCACGTACGAGGTCGACGTCTTCGACAGCCTGGTCGCGCGCTTCAACATCGCGGCCAAGTACGCCTCCGAGTACAACACCGGCTCCGACCTGGATCCGCAAAAGCTGCAGGACGCCTACACGGTGGTCAACGCGCGCATCGGCCTCGGGTCGCGCGACCGCAGCTGGATGCTGGAACTGTGGGCGCAGAACCTGACCGACGAGGAGTACATCCAGGTCGGCTTCGATGCCCCGCTGCAGACCGGTTCCTGGAACGCCTTCCTGGCGGCGCCGCGCACCTACGGCCTGACCCTGCGCGCGTTCTTCTGAGCCCCGCGCGCCGGCCCGCCGCCTTCGGGCGCGCGGGCCGGTGCCACCGCCAGCATGGTCAAGATCCTTGCTGCAGGAGATTCCATGCCCGGAACCAACCCCAAGCGCCAGTAGGAGCGCATCTCATGCGCGACCGAAGCCTCGCCGCACTCGGCGTCTTCGCCTATCGCCCCGACCATCAGGCATCACCGCCCCGCCAGCCCCAACTGTCCGCGACTACCGGCATCAGGCCGCCGGCTCAGACAGTGAAGCAAACTCGCCGTCAACCTGATCCCGGCATTCGCGGACCCGCTCCGATCCATCGCACCGCGCTTCGCGGTTGCCCTGTAGGAGCGCGCTCTGCGCGCGATGGGCGCTGGTCGCGGCCGTCGCCGTCGACGTAGCGACAATCCCCTAGAAGCGGCCGCCGGTGATCGCGTGGACCTGGTCGCGGAGCGCGACCAGGCGCGGGCCGAGGTCCTGCAGCAGCCGTTCGCGGGTCACCACCTCGAGCGGGCCGCTGCAGTTGAAGGCCAGGATTCGCTCGCCGTCGGCCGAGACCATCGGCACGCCGACCGCGAAGAACTTCGGGTTCCAGTCGCCCAGCGACAGGCAGAAGCCCAGTTGCTGGTACTCCTGCCGCGCGCGCAGGATGCTGTCGCGCACGCGCGGCCACGACGCCGGCTGGCAGTCCTTGCGCAGTTCGGCCAGTTCGCGCTCGAACAGTTCGGCCGGTCGCGCGGCGAGGTCGGCGCGCCCCAGCGCCGTGGTGCTGTGCGGCACCCGCAGGCCGGCCTCGCGCAGCTGGCATTGCACCGCGGCCGCGTGGCAGGTGGCGAGCAGCACCATGCGCATGCCGTCGGGCGCCGCGAGCATCACCGAGGCGCCGCTGTGCTCGGCCAGTTCCTGCATCAGGGGCCGCGCGATCGCGACCACCGGATTGCACTGCAGGTAGGCGTGCCCGAGCGAGAGCACCGCGGTACCGAGCGCGTACTTCTCCTGCGCGCGCGAGTAACTGAGGTAGCCGAGCGTCGACAGGGTGAAGGTCAGGCGCGACACCGTCGGCTTGGGCAAGCCGGTGCGGCGCGCGATCTCGAGGTTGCCCAGGTACTGCTCGCCGTGGTCGAAGCAGCGCAGGATGGAGAAGCCGCGCGCGACCGCCGAAACGAACTGCGGATGGTCCTCGTCCGAAGTGAAATTGAAGGGGCCGATCTGTCGCTTGGGATTGCCCATGGGACGTGCTGGCGGCGCTCGCGGGTGGCTGGCCTTGCGCGGGACGGGCGTCCGCTCAGGCGGCGACGCGGGCCGGGCATTCGCCCATGCAGCCGTCGCGCCGGCGCCGGCGGCCGGGCGGCGCTGCGCGCGGATCCAGGCAGGGCGGGTGCGGCGCGACCGACCTCACTGGGCGCACTCGCCCGGCACGTGTTCCTCCGGCAGGTCGCGATTGCGGCACTGCCATTCCATGAGGCCGCCGTCGCCGGCGGTCGGAACCAGCGCCAGGCTGCCGCCCGCGATCTCGGCGGGGGACGAGAAGGTGATCACGACCTCGCCGTTCTCGATCGTGATCGAGGCGTTGGAGTCGCTGAACTCGGACGGCAGGCCGGCATCGGCCACCTGCTCGAGCGATGCCGGCAGGTTGCCTTCGTGGGTCTGCGCGTACTGCTCCACCACCATCTTCGCCGGCTCGGCCGAGTAGAGCGTCATCTGCGCGACCTGCTGCGGCTCGAGGCCGCCCATCGCGGAGTCGCCGCCCATGCTGGCGCCGCCGAAGGGGCTGAGTGCCGACAGCGCGCCGAGGCCGAGGAAGAGCGCGGCGAACAGCGCGCCGAACACCGGCAGCATGGTCAGGGTGACCGAAAGGATGATGGCCCAGCCGACCGCCTTCATGACGCCGGCCGGTTCGCTGCCCGGCGCGGTGTCCCGCGCGACCACGACGCAGCCGGCGACCAGGTCGTGCAGGGCCTGGCGCCGCACGGTGAAGGCCGCCATCAGGAAGGAACCCAGGATCACCACGGTGCCGATCAGCCCGAACAGCAGCGCGCCGATCCCGCCGATCAGCCAGGTGCCGAGCAGGATCAGGACGGTGCCGGCGAAGTAGCCGATGAGCTTGCTGAAGAAGCGCGCCGTGGCGCGGCCGAAGCCGATGCGCTCGCCGGCAAGGTCGGTGACCTTGATGCCCACCGCCATCTTGCCCAGGGTCGCCTGGCGCGGGGAACTGACCAGCAGCGCCTCGTAAAGCCAGACCATGACCAGGATGAGGATCGGCAGGACCACCGCCATCACGCCGGAGCTGGGCAGGACGGTCAGGAGCACGATCTCCACGACCAGGATCACCAGCCCATCGAGGAAGGCGGCGGCAAAGCGATTCCAGAAGCCGGCGTACATGGCGTCTCCCCGCGGACGTGGCGACCCCGGTCGCCCATCCCCTCACGCTAGCAAACCGGCGCAGGGGCGACAATGCGGGCGGTGGACCGGGCCCCGCGGGACGGCCCCGGAGGGCTCAGTCGAAGCGCCAGGCCAGCGCACCGAACACGCGCGTATTCGTGCTGCCGTCCACGATCGGGCTGTCCTGGATCGCATCCGGCAGCAGGTCGATGTTGGCGCCGACGAAAAGCAGCCAGCGCTTGCCCAGCGGGGCGGCGGTGAGCAGCCCCAGCGACCAGGTCAGGCCGGAACCGGGTTCGTAGGCGGGGCGGTCCGGGAGTGCTTCCCCGGCCGTGACACCGTAGTAGTAGTCGACCAGGGCGTCGCTCTGCCAGCGCGCCCGGACCTGGCCCTCGACGCGGCCCAGCGGGTAGCTCCACTGCAGCTCCAGCTCCTGGCCGTCGTGGCGCCCCAGCGTGTCGGCCGCGGCCGACAGGTTGAGGCGGCCGAAGTCGCCCAGCTTGCGTTCGACGGCGAGGCCCGCGTCCAGGGTCTCGCGCCGGTCATCCATCCCGGCGAGGAAGTCGCTGTCATCGGCGTCGTAGCCGTCGAAGCGCCACTGCGCGAAGGCGTCGAGCTTCCACGCCTCGTCGGCCCACAGTTCCACCCCGAGGCCCGGACCACGCAGGAAGAAGCGCCCGGCGCGCCAGGTGGCGAAGGGATAGGCCGTGACCGAGGCATCGAGGCCCCGGTAGAGCTCGTTCTCCCACAGCGCGGCGACCCCCAGCGAGTTGCCCACGCGCCGGCTTTCCTGCGCCGCCGCGGGCGGGCCTGCGAGCGCCAGCGCCACGCCCAATGCAAGGAAAAGGGTCGAACGGGAGATCGGTGCGAGGGACATGGTGCGCGGCTCGTGGACGGATGCGACAGGATATCGGGCCGCTTGTGCAGCCCGTTTTCACGTCGTCCCGGCCCGGGCCAAATCGCGTAAAGTGGCGCGGTCCCGCGCAGGCAACGGAATCCGGCATGGAACCACAGCCGACTTTGCTCGAGCTCACCCGCGACCTCGATCCGCGCACCGCCGCCGAGCGGCTGGCCGGGCACAGCGACGCGGAGATCGCCAAGCTCCTGACCGGTCTCAACCCGGGCCAGGCGATCGAGATCCTGGAGGAATTCCCGGCCGAGCGCCGCGACCGCATCGGTGCCGCCACGCCGGTCGGCGAGGGCCAGCTCTGGCTCAAGGGCTACAGCTACCCCGAAGGCACCGTGGGCCGGCTCATGGAGCGCCCGCCGGCGGTGTTCCGGCCCGCCGCCACCATCGGCGAGGTCACCGACGCGCTGCGCGAGATCGTCAAGAAGCGCATGGTGACCTACATCTTCGTCACCGATGCCGCCGGCACGCTGGTCGGGGTGGTCGCGTTCCGCGAACTGCTGTTCGCGCGCCGCGAGCAGCAGCTCGACGAGGTGATGCTGCGCGATCCCTTCTACCTGCGTCCCGACGCCGAACTGCCCGACGCCATGCGCGAGGTGGTGACGCGCCACTATCCGGTCTACCCGGTCTGCGACGCCGATCGCCACCTGGTCGGCATGGTCAAGGGCCAGGTGATGTTCGAGCAGCAGGCTTTCGAGATTTCGGCGCAGGCGGGCACGATGGTCGGTGTCGAGAAGGAGGAGCGCCTGGCCACGCCGTGGCCGCGCAGCCTCAGGTCGCGCCTGCCGTGGCTGATCCTGAACCTGCTCACCGCCTTCCTCGCCGCCGCGGTGGTCGGCATGTTCGAGGGCACGCTGGAGCAGATCGTGGTGCTGGCGGTGTTCCTGCCGGTGCTGGCCGGACAGTCGGGCAACACCGGTTGCCAGGCGCTGGCGGTGACGCTGCGCGGCATCACCCTGGGCGAGCTGCGCGCCGACCGCGTGGTGGCGACGGCGTCGAAGGAGGCCCTGCTCGGATTCCTCAACGGGTTGGTGGTCGGCGCCATCGCCGGCGGCGGCATGTGGTTCTACGCCCACGGGCAGGGCAATCCGGCCGCGCTCTCGCTGGGGCTGATCGTGATGGCGGCGATGACCGCGAGCTGCGTGATCAGTGGCATCGCTGGCGCGGTGATTCCGCTGGCGCTCAAGCGCGTGGGTGCCGATCCCGCCACCGCTTCGAGCATCTTCCTCACCACCGCGACCGACGTGGTGAGCATGGGGGCCTTCCTGGGCCTGGCGACGCTGTTGCTGCTCTGAGGAACCGGGGCCAGTTCGACAGTCCGCGGTCGCGCACAAGGTGCGCTCCTACAGGGGCGCGGCTTCACTTGGGCGCGCGTAGCCCTTGTAGGAGCGCACCTTGTGCGCGACCGCGGACCTTCAGCGCGCGGAGCGCGCTCCTACAGAGCGTGCTCCTCATCCCGTTGCCGGACGTCCGTAGGAGCGCGCTCTGCGCGCGATAGGCGCTGCAGGCTACCGAACGTTCCCATCCGCTGCCTTCCCCCCCGCCTTCGGCGCGATCCACGCATCGAGCCAGCGCCGCACCTCGGCGTACCAGAACAGCGAGTTCTGCGGCTTGAGCACCCAGTGGTTCTCGTCCGGGAAATAGACCAGGCGCGTCGGCACGCCCTTGTTGACCAGGGTCTGGTACAGCTCGATGCCGTGGTTGAACGGCACGCGGAAATCCTTCTGGCCGTGGATCACCAGCGTGGGCGTGGCGAAATTGGCGGCGCCGAAGTGCGGCGAGCCCTTCTGGAAGACCTCGGGCTGCTGCCAGAAGTCGCCGAAGCGCCGCGGTTCGAAGGCGTAGTCGGCGGCGGACTGGGTGAACCAGTTGTAGACCGCGGCGTGCGCCACCAGCGCCTTGAAGGGATGCGGGCGTCCCAGCACGATCGCGGTGAGGTAGCCGCCGTAGCTGCCGCCGCCGGCGACCATGCGTTCCTTGTCGGCCCAGGGCTGCGCGCCCAGCCAATCCGCCGCCGCGATCACGTCCGCGTAGGGCAGTTCGTCCTGTTGCGGGTTGATCGAATCGGCGAAGGCCTGGCCGAAGCCCGAGGAGCCATGGAAGTTCGGCCATGCGGTGACGTAGCCCCAGCTGCCGAAGACCTGCGCGTTCCAGCGATAGGTCACGCTGTCGGTGATGCCGTTGTGCGGGCCGCCGTGGATCAGGAGGAAGACCGGGTGCTTCTTCGAGCGGTCGAAGCCAGCCGGATAGTTGACCCACATCTGGATCGGCGCGCCGTTGGCGCCGGTGTAGGTCACGCTCTCATAGGTGCCGAGCGCGGTGCCGGCCAGCAGCTCGTCGTTGACGGTCGAGAGCTTGGCCGCGGCGCCATTGCGCGGGTCGATCCGCACCAGCGTGGCCGGATCGAGGAAGCTCTGGCGCAGCCCGACCAGCACCGGCTTGCGGCCGGTCGAGATCGCCAGCGGGCCGAAGCTGGTGGCACCGGTCACGGCGCGCGGCTTGCCCGCAAGCGGGATCTCGTACACGCGCGTGGTGCCGGCGTCGTCGATCGCGCCGTACAGGCGCTTCGAATCCGGCGCCCACACCAGGCCATCGGCCGAACGGTCCCAGTCCGCCGTGATCGCGCGCAGGGCATCGCCGCCGCGGCGATCGACCAGCATCAGGCGGCGCGTGTCGCCGTAGAAGCCCTTGACGGTCTGGCGCACGAAACCGAGCCAGCGGCCGTCGGGCGAATAGTTCGGCACCGCGTCGGTGGCCGGGTTGTCGGCGGTGAGGTTGCGCGGCGAGCGGGTGCCGATCGCCAGCACGTGCACGTCGAGGTTGGTGTTGTTGGGCTTGGGATCGCTGTCGGCGGTGAAGGCGAGCTCGCGGCCGTCGGGCGCGATGTCGTACAGCGGCGCCTCCAGCGGCACCGCGTTGCGCGGCAACTGCAGCCCGCTGCCCTGCGTGAGCGCCTCCGGTTCGCCGCCTGCGACACCCACCGCGAACACGTGCAGTTCGCGGTCGTCGACCCAGGTGTCCCAGGCCCGCACCGGCGAGCCGTCCCAGACCTGCGCCTGCATCTTGGCGTCGGTGCGCTCCTTGAGTCGTTCGGCCTGTTTGGCGCTGTTGTCGAGGTCGGCCCACACGCGCGACAGGAAGGCGATGCGGGTGCCGTCGGGGAACCACTTCGGCTGCGCCACGCCGGTGGCGACGCTGGTCAGCCGCTGCGGCTCGCCGCCGTCGAGCGGCAGGAGATAGAGCTGCGGCGCGGTGTCGCCCTCGCGCTGCGAGACGAAGGCCATGCGCCGGCCGTCGGGGCTCACCAGCGGCGAGCCGTCGCTCACATTGCGCGAGGTGAGCTGGCGCGCTGCGCCGGTCGCGGTGTCCCACTGCCAGATATTGGAATAGGCCTTGTTCTCCGCCATGTCGAAGCGCGACACCGCAGCCACCGCGAAGCGCCCGTCGGGCGAGACATCGGGCGCGCCGATGCGCTGCAGTTGCCACATGCGTTCGGGCGTGAACGGAGCCAACTCGGCTGCCGCAGAGATAGGCACGGTGCCGAGGGACAGCAGGGCGATCAGGAAGGCTGGGCGGGTCATGGGCGCGGGCCGGAAGGAAAGGGCGCGCAAGCGTGCCATGCCGCCGCGCCCCGCGACAGTCGCGCGGATGCTGCGCTGCGGCGTGCCCCGCGTAACGATTTACTTACACTTCGCGCACAACGCTGTAGGGGAGGGCCGAGCCCGCGCACGGATTCCGTGCGCGGGCTTTGTTTTTTCCGCCGGCGCAATGGCGGGCGTGGCCGCGGATTCCCGCTGTAATCGGTACCGGCTGATCCCGTATGGGCTTGGCTGGCCCGTCCCGGCGCGGAGGTCCCCACGATGGTGTCGAATACCCGGCAAGCCGTTGCGCACGATCGGTCCGCGACGCCCCCGCGTCGCGGCGGCACGCGGTTCGCCCTGGCGTGGGCCTTGCTCGCGTGGATGGCGCTGCCCGCGCAGGCGCAGACCGGCGTGCAGATCGTCAGCGGCAATGGGCAGACCCTGAGCGTCGGCGGCACTTCGCTGGCCCTGGTCACGCACAGCACCGTGGTCATCGGCGCGCCGTCGCCGGCGGCAGTCGCTGGCGGCGTCGGCCTGCTGTACCTGATCATCGCCGATGGTTCCGGTGGCGCGGCGATCCTGCGCGACAGCGCCAACCCGCGCTGCTTCAGCAGCATCTTCCCCGGCTACTGCGAGGTCGACTACGGGGTCCCGGCCTCGACCGCCTCCGCCTTCCTGCGTGCCGGCCCCGTGCCCGGCGGCGCGATCCAGGTCCGGGTGTGCCCGGCCGAGCGGGTCTTCACCGGGACGATCTGGAGCGGCGTGCGCTGCATTCCCGGCGGGTTCAACTTCACCGCAACCTTCAACGCCTCGGTGCGCATCGCCCCGGTCCTGTCGGTGACCGCCGAGAGCAACGTCACCACCAGCGGCGCCACGCTCAACGGCACGCTGCTGCCGAACGACAACCCGGTCGCGACCGCATTCGACTACCGCGTGCTGCCCAGTGGCGCGTTCCAGTCGGTCGCGTCGCAGAGCGTGTCGGGCGGCAGGACGACGATCCCCGTGAGCGCCACGGTGGCGCTCAACTGCGGCAGCTCGTACGAGTACCGGCTGCGCGGCAGCGTCAACGGCAACAGCTTCACCAGCCCCTCCACCCGCAGTTTCAGCACGCCGGCCTGCCCGGTCCTGGCGCCGCAACTCGGCGCCCTGCTGGTCTCGAACATTGGCCAGACCTCGGCGCGGCTCGACGCCGGCATCGTCACCAACAACGCCCTGACGACCGTCGGCTTCGAATACCGGCTGACCGTTGCCGCCACCTGGACCAATGCCGGTTCGGTGGTGCTGCCGGCCGCGACGCAGGCCACCGTGGCGTCGCTGGCGCTGGCGAACCTCGCCTGCGGGCGCGACTACCAGTACCGGGTCACGGCGCAGAATGCCGGCGGCACGACGGGGCCCAGCGCGCCAGCGGACTTCGCGACCACGGCCTGCGCGAGCAGCAACCTGCAGGCCACGCTCGCGGTCGGCGGCACGCCGCGCGCCGGCAGCCGGGTCACGCTAAACGCCAGCGTCACCGGCGGCAGCGGCGCGTTGCGCTACGAGTGGGATGTCGACGGCGATGGCGCGATCGATCGCGCCGGTCCCCAGGCCACCCTCGACGTGATCCACGCCACGGCCTTCGACGGCAACGCCTCGGTCACCGTCACCGACGCCAACGGCACGCAGGGCTTCCGCGCGGTGCCGCTCAGCATCGGCGCGCCGCGGCTCGAGGCCAGCGCGATCGGCGCGGCGTCGCAGGTCTGCGGCGACGGCGACGCCCTGCCGGAGCCGGGCGAGCGCTGGCAGCTGCCGCTGCGGGTGACCAACGAAGGCACGCAGGCGTCCACCGGCGGCTACGTCAACCTGGCGCCGGGCGACCGGCGACAGGCCGCGGCCGGCGGCGAGTTCATCGCGGGCGTCGTTGCACTCGATCCGCCGGCGCTGCCGGTCGGCACCCTGGCAGCCGGCGCCGCGGTCGAGCGCCTGCTGGCGATCCAGCTGTCGCGCAGCGCCGCGTGCGGCACCAGCTATGCGATCCAGCAGGACCTTGGCGTGGACGACACCAGCTACGGCGGCAGCGCCGGCCGCGTGCTCGCGACGCTGGCGACGCCACCCGCCGCGCAGTGCCAGGTCTACAGCGGCTGCGTGGCGCCCAAGGCCACGGTGGTCCCGCGCCAGGGTCTCTACTTCGACGGCGATCGCGGCGGCAACGGCATCAGCAACCTGCTGGTGCAGACGCCGCAGGGCACGGTCTTCTTCGGCGCGTGGTTCACCGGCAGCTCGGACCGCAAGCCGACCTGGAACATCGTGCAGGGCCTGCTGGTCGACAACCAGGTCGTGGCGCCGGTCTATCGCTACAGCAAGCGCCAGGGCAGTGCCTTCGCGGTCGATCGCAGGACCGTCGGCACGGCCACCATCACGCTGCTCGAGTCCGAGCGCTTCCTGTTCTCGTGGTCGATCGGAACGCGCAGCGGCGCGGAAAGCATGCAGTACCTGGTCCCGGGTGCCGGCGTCACGCCCAATCGCACCGGCGCCTGGTACGCGCCGGCGGAAAGCGGCTGGGGGCAGGTGCTGAGCCAGTTCCCCGGCGACGGCGGCGCCAGCACCACTTTCGTCGTGCATTATCTCTATGACGCCGTCGGCGAGCCGCGCTGGGTGCTGGCCGTGGAGCCCACCGCCAGCCTGGTCAACGGGCGGCCGCACCTCACGTTTCCGGTCCATTGCCCGGGCTGCCCGTGGTTGCCGGACTGGAACGACCAGCGCCTCGAGGCGGGCACCGGCAGCCTGGTCTTCGACGGCGCGCGCAATGCGCGCGTGACCACCAGCTTCGCATTGCCGTCGGCGTTCGGCGGCACCTGGCAGCGCACGGCCTTGCCGGTCGAGCTGATCACCGACCCGCAGTAACGCCACGCGTTGCCGTCGCGGGCGGCATGGCCCACCGCGTCGCGACGACGCGGTGGGCAATGGCGCGGGCCTCGGCCACAATGGTCGCGTGCCCTCGCCGGATCCCATCTCGCCGTTGCCGGCCGCGCTGGCGGACTTCGTCGCGGCGCGCCTGGCGCGCCTGGACGAGCGCTGCGCCGACGCGGGCGCCAGTCCGCCCGTGGGCGCGTTCCGGGACCTGCTGGGCCGCGCCGTGCTGGTCAGCGATTTCGTCCACGAGCGCCTGCTGGCCGACCCGGCGCAGTGGCCGCAACGCGAGCGCGAGGCCGCCGATCCGCGCCCGCCCTCGGCGCGCTTCCCGGCCGAGTGGCCCCTGCCCGACGATGCGCAGGCGGCGCAGGCCCTGCGGCGCTGGCGCGCGAACGAGAGCGTGCGGCTGGTGCTGCGCGACGTGGGCGGCGTCGATCCGCTCGAGGCCACGCTGGCGCAATGCACCGAGCTGGCCGAGGTCGGCATCGGGCGCGCGCTGGCGCAGCTCGAGCCCGGCTTCGCGCAACGGCTGGGCACGCCGCGCGGCCCCGACGGCGCGCCGCAGCGCCTGGCCGTCATCGGCATGGGCAAGCTCGGTGGCGCCGAGCTCAACTTCTCCTCCGACATCGACCTGGTGTTCGCCTTCGGCGAGGCCGGGCTGTGCGACGGGCCGCGCGGACTGGCGAACGAGGACTACTTCCTGCGCCTGGGCCAGCGCCTGATCCAGATGCTGGGCGAGGTCACGGCCGACGGCTTCGTGTTCCGCGTCGACATGCGCCTGCGACCCTTCGGCTCGGCCGGGCGCCTGGCGCTGTCGCTGGCCGCGATGGAGCAGTACTACCAGCGCGAGGGCCGCGACTGGGAACGCTACGCCTGGATCAAGGCGCGGCCGGTCGCCGGCGATCTCGCGGTCGGCGCGACCCTGGTGGCGGAGCTCAAGCCCTTCGTGTTCCGGCGCTACCTCGACTACACCGCATTCGACGGACTGCGCGAGATGAAGCGCCTGATCGACGCCGAGGTCGCGCGGCGCGAGCTCGCCGACCACGTCAAGCTCGGGCCCGGCGGCATCCGCGAGATCGAGTTCATGGTGCAGCTGGTGCAGCTCGTGCGCGGCGGCCGCGAGCCGGCCTTGCGGGCGCCGGCGCTGCAACCCGCGCTGGCCGCGGCCGCCGTCGCCGGCCACTTCGACCCGGCGTTGGCGGACTCGCTGCTGGCGGCGTACCGCTTCCTGCGCCGGGTCGAGAACCGGCTGCAGATGCGTCGCGACGAGCAGGTCCACGCGCTGCCGGAGGACGCCTTCGAGCGCGCGCGCCTCGCCGCGGGACTCGGCTTTGCCGACTACGACGCCCTGCTGGCGGCGCTCGACGCGCACCGCGCACGGGTCGCCGCGGCCTTCGCGAGCACGCTCGATGGCGGGCGCGCCGAGGCCGCTGCGTCCGGCGCCGCCCTGGACTGGACCGCGGCCTGGCAGTCACTGCTGGCAGGCGCGGCCGGAGCGCCGTTGTGGTTGTTGCTGCCGCGAGCGGCCGATTGGCGCTGGCTCGTAGGACGCAGCGATTCCGCGTGGTATCCGTCCGCCGAGTTGTTCCGCGAAGACGCCGGCGGTTGGCCAGCGTTGCTCAACTCTGTAGCCGAAAAGCTCAAGTGGCGCGTGGCAGAACACAATCATTCCGCGGCACGCGTTGGTTGAGCGCAATGCTCGTGCGCCGGCGGTGAGAAGCTACTCCGCCACGACAAACTTTCGCGGCTGCCCGTCTGGTCCGCGTCCTGTCAACTCGACGTTGCCGCT
>Ga0209477_1000906_pt1 | contig 18313 bp, 14 predicted proteins | sample KloWWTupernatant_FD_187180 | JGI IMG/M metagenome (GOLD analysis project Ga0209477, IMG submission 187180) | Active sludge microbial communities from Klosterneuburg, Austria, studying microevolution and ecology of nitrifiers - Klosterneuburg... | ecosystem: Engineered > WWTP > Aerobic digester >... | reverse complement strand
ACGACCGCGTCGAGCTCAGCAACCTGCACCGCCAGACCGTGCACTCGATGGCGGATGTCGGCCACAGCAAGGCCGAATCCGCGGCTCAGAAGGTGGCGGCCCTCAATCCCGAGGTGCGGGTGCGCGCGATCGACGAACGCCGCGTGCCGGGTCTCGCGCCGCGCACCCGGCGCCTGCTGGCCGCGCTGGCCGTGGGACTGGTGCTCGCGGGCGCCGGCTACGCCGTCGAACGCTGGCGCGCCGCGCAACCGGCAGCGGAAACACCGGTCGAGACCCGGGTGGATCTCGCGGTGCTGCCGTTCCGAGCCGTCGGCGACGCACCGGATGTCGCACTGGCGGCGGGCATCGGCCGCCAGCTCAACGCCGCACTGCTCGACGGCGCGCGCGGCACCCTGGCCGACCCGACCCGGACCGCGCGCGCGCTGTCGGCGCTGGGCTTCGACGCCGAAGGCGCGCACAGTTTCATCGATCGCGTCGCCGACGACCTGCGCGCGCGCCGGCTGCTCGAAGGCGAACTGGCGCGCGAGGGCAGCGGTTGGCGCATCAGCGCAAGCCTGCGCGATCCCGCCACCGCCGAGCCGGCATGGACCGAGCGCGTGAGCGCCGTCGACGACGCCGCGATCGCAGCGGCACTGGCGACGCTGGAGCAACGCCTGCGCGATCGACTCGGCGCAGCCCCGCGGACCACCCCGTGGCCGGAACCGGCGACCCTGCGACTGGTCGGCAGCCACGTGCCGGCGCTCGATGGCGCCGTGCCCGACGACGCGGTCGCGACCAGCGATGCCGCATCGCTTCCGGCCTGGTGGTCGTTGCGCCTCGAAGGCCTGGACCGCAGCGCGCGCAGCGCCGATGCCGCGACCGCGGCGGCGCAGGCCGAAGCCGCCGTGGCCGGCGACGACAGCCACGCCGCGCGCCGCCTGCGCGCCTACGCGCAGCTGCTGCGCGGCGAGCCGGCGGCACTCGCCGCGCTGCGCGGACTCGCGCTGCAGGCGCCGGCGGACTTCGCGCTCGCGACCCTGGTCGCGCGCGCGCAGGCCGACGACGGCGACCTCGCCGCCGCCACGGCCACGCTCGAGGCCGTGGTCGCGGCCGATCCGCAGGCGCTGGACGCGTGGTACCTGCTGGGCAAGTTCGCGATCATGCAGGGCGACGCCCGGCGCGCGGCCGACCAGTACCTGGTGCGCGCGCAGGTGCTCGCCAACCAGCTGCGCGACCGCCGCCTGCAGGCCGACGTGGTCAATGCGCTCGGCCTGGCCTACCGGCACCTGGGCCTGATGGACGAGGCGGTCGACCAGTTCGACAAGGCCGTGAAGCTGCGCCGCGCCCTGGCCGACGTGCGCGGCGAGGCCGGCAGCCTGCGCAACCTCGCCACCGTGCAGGCGATGCTCGGCCGCTTCGACGCCGCCGAGGCCGCGCTGGCGCAGGCGCGTCCCCTGACCGAATCGCTGGGCGACACCGCGGCGCTGGCCGGACTCGCCAACGACGTCGGCCTGCTGGCCGAGGAGCGCGGCGACTTCCGTCGCGCACTGGAGGCGTACCGCGAGGCGCTGGTGCTGCGCCAGGCCCGGGACGATCCGCGCCTGACCGGCGAGAGCCTGCTCAACGTCGGCTTCGCCTACTTCCAGGTCGGCGAGTTCGACAATGCCCAGGTCTACTGGCAGCAGGCCACGGCCGAGTACGCGCGCATCGACGACCGCGCCGGCGCGGTCGCGGCGGAGCAGGGCCTGGGACTCGCGCACACTGCGCGCGGCGACCTGCTCGCGGCGCGCGCGGCGCTCGACCGCAGCCTCGCCGACGCCGAATCGCTGCAGATGGTCGAGGAGCGCGCCGTGAGCTTGAGCGGCCTCGCCGAGCTCGATCGCCTCGAGGGCCGGATCGGCTCGGCGCTGGCGCGCAACGAAGCCGCGGCCGGCCTCTTCGACCAGCTCGAGGACCTGCGCGGCCAGGTCGAGATGCGGATCCTGCGCAGCGCGATCCTCGCCGACGTGGGCGACTGGGACGGCGCCGACGCGGCCCTGGGCGAGCTCGCGGTCGACCAGCTCAGCAACCGCGAGCAGGCAGCGCTGGTGGCGGTGCGCCGCGGCGAGATCGCGCTGGGCCGCGGCCAGGCCGCGCCGGCGCTGGCGCACGCCGACGCCGCGATCGCCGCGGCCGGCGAGGGTCACAGCTATGCGGCCGGCCTGGCGGCGCGCCTGCTGCGCGCGCGCGCACTGGCGGCGCTGGCGCGCGCGCCCGAGGCCCGCGGCGAACTCCAGCGCGCGCGGACCGAACTCGCGCGCTATGCCAGCGTGCCGCTGCGGTTGGCGCTGGCCGAGGCGGCGCTGCAGGTGGCGCCCGCGACGGCCGCGCCCGACTATCGCGAGGCCGGCGCGCAACTGGCGCGGCTGCCGGGTTTTGGCCGCGCCTACGTGCTGCATGCGCTGGCCGCTGCGATCGACCCTGGCGCGACCGCCGCGGCGCGCACGGCATGGGCGGCTTTGCGCCTCGAGACGCCGCCGCCGCAACAGGCCGCGCTCGACGCCCGCGCGGCGGCGCTGGGCATCGCCATCCCGGCCGCGCCATGAAGCGCGACGAGCCCCCCCGCAACGCGCCCGACCCGGCCCTGGTACGCGACCAGCTCGCGCGCCTGCGCGCGGAGCAGGAGCGCCTGTTCGCCCAGCTCGCCGACGGCGAGCAGCACTTCCGCCAGCTCGCGCGCTCGGTGTGGCGGGTGCAGGAAGAGGAGCGGCGGCGCCTCGCGCGCGAGCTCCACGACGGCATCGGGCAGCACCTCACCGCGCTGCGCCACCGGCTCGAGTCGCTGGCCGCGGGCGCGCGCGAATCGACCGACATCGCGCGCGCGCTGGAACTCTGCGCGCAGGCGCTGGAGGAGACCCGCGCGCTGTCGCGCCTGCTGCGCCCGCAGATCCTCGACGACCTCGGGCTGGTGCCGGCGCTGCGCTGGCTCGGTCGCAGCATGGGCGAGGCAGCGGGACTCGAGATCGTGGTCGACGCCGGCCCGTTGCCGGAGCCGCTCGACGGCGACCTCTCGACCCTGGTGTTCCGCGTGGTGCAGGAGGCGCTCACCAACGCGGTCAAGCACGCCGGCGCGCGCCAGGTGGTGGTGCGCCTGGCGCTGCGCGGCGACGCCCTGCAGCTGCTGGTGGTCGACGACGGCCGCGGTTGCGAACTCGGGGCCGCTTTCTCGGCGGCCAGCAGCGGCCAGGCCACCGGCATGTCGAGCATGCGCGAGCGCGTGCGCCTGTTCGGCGGCCGCTTCGACGTCGACTCGCGACCCGGCGAGGGCCTGCAGATCCGCGTCGCCCTGCCCCTGCCGCCCCCAGGAAACTCCGCATGAGACCGATCCGCGTGCTGGTCTGCGACGACCACACCATCCTGCGCGAGGGCCTGGTCGCGCTGCTCGCGGCCAGTGGCGACTGCGAGGTGGTCGGCCAGGCCGCCGACGGCATGGCCGCGGTGGAGATGGCGCTCAAGCTGCGGCCGCAGGTCGTGGTGGTGGACCTGTCGATGCCAAGGCTCAACGGCATCGAGGTCGTGCGGCGCCTCACCGCCGAGCTCGAGGGCGTGCGCATCCTGGTGCTGACCATGCACAGCGAGGAGGAGTACGTCGTCCACGTGGTGCGCGCCGGCGCGTCCGGATTCCTGCTCAAGGACAGCGCCGGCAGCGAGCTGCTGGCGGCGGTGCGCGCGCTGGCCGCCGGACGCGGCTACTTCGGCGGCCACGCGGCCAAGGTGCTGGCGCAGCAGATGCAGCAGCCGCACGCGCGGCTGGAGGACCCCTACCGCGGCCTGACGCCGCGCGAGCGCGAGGTGTTCCACCTCATCGTCGAGGGCCTCACCACCAAGGAGATCGCGCGCAAGATCGACGTCAGCACCAAGACCGCGGAGAACCACCGCGCGCGCGTGCTGGACAAGCTCGAGGCACGCAACACGGCGGAGCTGATCCGCTACGCGGTGCGGCACGGCCTGATGGACTAGCTCGCGCTCAGGGCAGGTCGACCAGGCAGGCCTCGACGCCGGCTTCGAAGCCGTCGCCATAGGCGCCAGCGGCCGGGTCGTACCAGGCGGCCTGGCCGGAAATGGCCGCGCCACCGCTGTCGAGGTCCGGCAGCGCCACCAGCGAGGCCGTGCCACTGGCGGCTACCGACCAGCCCTGCAGCGCGCCGCGCTGGGATGGGGCGCGGAAGGCCTGCGGCGACTCGATCCAGGTGCCGCCGATCTTCTCGAACTGTACCGCGCCGCCACAGGTTTCCGCGGCCAGCGGCTGCCCGACCACGAGGCGATCCGGCGCGAGCGAGAGCGACCAGCCGAAGCGATCGCCGTCCAGCCCGCCCGCCGCGCCCAGCTCGGCGACGGCTTGCCACAGCGCGCCATTGCGCTCGTAGAGCGAAACCACGCCGCGCAGGGCCTGTGCCGCCGGGGCCGCGATCGCGAGTCGCTCGCCGAGCAGCGACAGCGACAGCCCGAACAGGTCGCCATTGGCGGCGGCGGTCGCGCTGATCCGCGCCTGCTGCTGCCAGCTGCCGCCACTGAAGATGAACACGTAGGCCGCGCCGCGCGCGTAGCTCGAGGCGATGCCGTTGGCGGCCTCCAGCGGCGCGCCGACGGCGAGCGTGTCGCCCGAGAGCGCGAGTGCCGCGCCGAAGCGGTCGCGCGGCCCGCCACCCATCCGCATCACCTGCTGCGGCGGTCCCCAGACGCCGCCCGTGCGCGTGTACACCCAGGCGCTGCCCGCCACCTCCGCGCCCACTGCGAGCCGGTTGCCCTCGAGCGCGACCGCGCTGCCGAAGCGTCCACCCGCGAACGCCGCCGGCGAGACGAGCCGGGCCTGCAGCAACGCGGCGCCGCCGCCGAGCGTGTAGACATGGACCACGCCGGCACTGTGCCCGGGCGTGCCGATGGCGACGGTGTCGCCGGAGAGCGCGATCGCGGCGCCGAAGCGGTCGCCGGGCAGGGTGTCCGCCGGCGCGAGCCGCAACGGCGCGCCGCAACCGGCTGGCGTGCAATCCTGGATGTAGGCCGCGCCCGCGGTGCCGCGTTCCCCGGGCGCCCCGATCGCGGCGCGGGTGCCAGCCAGCGCCGTCGCGTAGCCGAACTCGGCATCGCTCGCCAGCGGCGTCGCGCGCAGGCGCGCCGCCGCGGTCGCGGCCAGCGCGGGGTCCACCCATGCGCCCAGGGCGACCGCGGCGCACCACGCTGCTGCGACCGCGCGCATCGATGGGGATCGGGAGGGATTTCCGCGCATGCCGGCATTAGCCAACGTGGCGCGGCATGCCGTCAAGCCGGCGCTGGGGGAAAACCCCCACGCCAACGCGGGCACGGCAGCGCGGTCCGGGCGCAGCGGCCCTGCCGACCTGCATTGGCCATGCGCCGCCCGCAATGGTTTAATCCGCGCCCTTGATTTGCGCACGCCGGAGCAGTCCATGGCCCGCCTTACCTTGACGGCAATGCTCGCCGCAGCCGCCCTGCTGGCCGGCTGCGCCACGACCGCGGAGCAGCCCGCGCCTGCCGCGCCTGCCGCCGCGGACGCGCCGCAGCCAGCCGCCGCAGCGGACACCGGCGACATCTTCAGCTTGCCGATGGTGCAGAGGGAACTCGACAACGGCCTGCGCGTGATCGTGGTCCGGACCCCGCAGAAGGGCCTGGTCTCGCTGCAGATCCCGGTCCAGACCGGCAGCCGCAACGAGGTCGAGGCCGGCAAGACCGGTTTCGCGCACTTCTTCGAGCACATGATGTTCCGCGGCACGCCGGAATACCCGCCGGAGCGCTATACCGCGGTGATCAAGGACGCGGGCGGCGACCAGAACGCCTACACCGACGACGACCTCACCAACTACTACGTCAACTTCACGCCCGAGGACCTCGAGGCCATCCTCGCGGTCGAGGCCGACCGCTTCCAGAACCTGTCCTACACCGAGGAGCAGTTCCGCACCGAGGCCCTGGCGGTCAAGGGCGAGTACCTGAAGAACTACGCCAACCCGCTGCTCAAGGGCTTCGAGCGCCTGGCGGACATCTCCTTCGACCGCCATACCTACGGCCACACGACCATGGGCGTGTTCGAGGACATCGACGCCATGCCCAACCAGATGGCCTACGCGAAGGAGTTCTTCGCGCGCTGGTACCGGCCCGAATACACCACCGTGATCATCGCCGGGGACGTCGATCCCGAGTCGACGCTGGCCCTGGTCGAGAAGTACTGGGGCAACTGGACGCGCGGCGACTACCGCGTCGAGGTGCCGGTCGAGCCGCCGCGCACGGCGCCGAGCTACGAGCACATCGAATGGAAGGGCCCGACCCTGCCGTGGCTGCTGGTCGGCTGGCGCGCCCCCGCCTTCACCACCTCCACGCCCGACACCGCGGCGCTGGCCCTGCTGGGCGAGGTCTACTTCGGCGAGACCTCGCCGCTCTACCAGCAACTGGTGGTGGAGCAGCGCTGGGCCGACCAGGTGTTCTATTCCGCGGCGCGCAGCCGCGACCCGGGGCTGTACGTCTTCGCGGTGCGCCTGACCGATGCGGCCCACGCCGGCAAGGTGGTCCAGGCAATCGACCAGGCGCTGCTCACCGCGCGCACGCAGCCGATCGCCGCGGACATGCTCGAACAGACCCGTTCGCGGGTGAAGTATGCCTTCGCCGCCGGCCTCGACAGCGCGGCCGCGATCGGCGGCACGCTCGCCAGCTACGTCCACTACGAACGCGACGCCGGCACGCTCAACCGCTACTTCCACGCCTTCGATCGCGTCACCGCCGCGGACGTGATCGCCGCCGCCAACAAGACCTTCACCGACGCCAACCGCAGCACGGTCTCGATCGCCACCGCCCCGGCGCTGGCCGGCGCCAGCGATTTCGCGCCGCTCGACGCGCGGGTCGCGACCACCGGCGTGGTCGCCGCGGCCGCCAGCGCCGCGCCGGCGCCGGCGGCGCCGAAGAAGCCGGCCACCGAGCTCGAGACCGAGCAGGCCGCGATGCAGTGGGCGCTGCAGGAAGCGCAGTTCTCGGTGCCGCTGCTGGAGCAGCGTTCGGACTCCGCGCTGGTCGACGTCGCGCTGCTGTTCCGCACCGGCGCCATCGCCGATCCGCCGGGCAAGGCCGGCCTCGCCGCGCTGACCGCGGCGATGATCACCGATGGCGGTTCGCGCCTGCGCACGCGCGAGCAGTTGCAGAAGGCCCTGTACCCCTTGGCCGCGCCCTTCGTGGCCCAGGTCGACAAGGAGATGCTGCGCTTCGGCGGCACCGTGCATCGCGACAACCTCGAGGCCTGGTGGGCGATCGTGCACGAGATGCTGACCGACCCGGGTTTCCGCGCCGAGGACTTCGCACGCATCCGCCAGCAGCAGGTCAATGCCGTGCGCGACAGCCTGCGCGCCAACAACGACGAGGAGCTGGGCAAGGAATTGCTGTACGAGCAGGTCTACGGCGACGCGCACCCCTACGGCCGCCTGACCAGCGGGCACGCCGGCGACCTCGAATCGATCACCCTCGACGACGTGCGGCGCTTCCACCGCACGCAACTCGTGCGCGGCCGGCTGACCCTGGCGCTGGCGGGCGGCTACGACGACGCGGTGCGCGACCGGATCTGGTCCTCGACCATGCGCCTGGAGTACATCCCGCGCAACACGCCGCCGCTGCCGGAAGCCGGCCCGCCGGCCGCGATCACGGCCAACCGCGCGCTGATCGTGGCCAAGGAGACGCCGGCGGTCGCGGTCTCGTTCGGATTCCCGCTCGATGTCAAGCGCGGCGACCCGGACTGGATCGCGTTGTGGCTGGTGCGCTCGTGGCTGGGCGAGCATCGCAATTCGGCCGGACGCCTGTATGAGCGCATCCGCGACGTCCGCGGCATGAACTACGGCGACTATGCCTACATCGAGTACTTCCCCAACGGCATGTACCTGATGAAGCCGATGCCGAACTACGCCCGCCGCAACGACCTGTTCCAGGTCTGGCTGCGGCCGCTGCGCGACAACAACGATGCGGTCTTCGCCACCCGCACGGCGTTGTACGAGATCGACCAGCTGGTCGCGCACGGCCTGAGCGAGGCCCAGTTCGAGGCCAGCCGATCCTTCCTGCGCAAGTACGTGGCCCAGCTCACGGCGACCAGCGCGCTGCAGCAGGGCTACAGCCTGGATTCGCGCTACTACGAGACGCCCGAGTTCGTCGACTACGTGCGCACCGGCCTCGATGCGCTGAGCCGCGACGAGGTCAATGCGGCGATCCGCCGCCACCTGCGCTCCGGGGCGATGCAGTTCGTGTTCGTGAGCCGCGACGCGCAGGGGCTCGCCAGGATCCTTGCCAGCGACCAGCCGACGCCGATCAAGTACAACACCGAGCGGCCGCAGGCGCTGCTGGACGAGGACCGGATCATCGCGAAGTGGCCGCTGGCGATGCGCAAGGCCGACATCCGCATCGTCAAGGACACCGAGGTGTTCGAGTAGCGGATTGACACGGCCGTACGCCGGGTACCCGTTTCGGGCAGTGGCGTCGCACGGAAAGCGCGCTGCCAGTCGTGGGGGTCCACGACTGCCGGGATCAGGGTGCCGGCTCAGACAGTGAAGCGAACTCGCCGGCACCCTGATCCCGGCATTCGCGGACACGCTCCGGTCCGGCGCACATTGCGCCGCAGCCTGGCTGGGGGAGCGCATCCCGTGCGCGAATGCGGCCTCGCTCAACACGCCGGGTTCCACCCCGCCGTGCGTAGCGCTATAACGTCGCCATGAAGTCCGAAGCGGTGCGCCTGCTGAAGACCCTGGAGCACCCGTGCGGGTACTTCGACGAGCGCGTGGCCCAGAACCTGGTCATCGATCCGCTGGCCTCCGACCAGCCGCAGATCTACGCGCTCGCCCTGCCGCGCGGGTACCGCCGCGCCGGTGGCCACATCTACCGACCCGCCTGCCCGCGCTGCCGTGCCTGCACGCCTTCGCGCATTCCGGTCGCGTCCTTCGCGCCCGATCGCAGCCAGCGACGCTGCCTCGCCCGCAATGACGACCTCGAAGTCAGTCTCGAACCCGCCTCCGCCAGCGACGAGGCCTACGCGCTCTACCAGCGCTACCTGCAGCAGCGCCATCCCGGCGGTGGCATGGACGATGCCGATCCCGAGGACTTCAGCCGTTTCCTGGTCTGTCCCTGGAGCCCGACCCGATTCCTGTGCTTCCGCGCCGGCGGCCGCCTGGTCGCGGTCGCGGTGACCGACGTGATGCGCGAGGGCCTGTCCTCGGTCTACACCTTCTACGATCCCGAGGAAGCGGCGCGCGGGCTCGGCACCTACGCGATCCTGAGCCAGGTGGCGCTGGCGCGGCGCGAAGGCTTGTCCCACGTCTACCTCGGATACTGGATCGACGGGCATGCCAAGATGGGTTACAAGTCGCGCTTCCATCCGCTTGAGGTGCTGCGCGGGCAGCGCTGGGAGCGCATCGATGGTGCGATGCCGGGTCGTGGCGCGTGAACCGCCCGTGGCGCTTGCGCGCGTTCGCGCGGCGGACGCGGACGACGGACGGCGCTGATGCCCGTACCACGATGCCTGCACGCCACGCGATGGCCGCGTGGCTCGGGCACGCGCGTCGCCTGGCGCTCGTGGCCGCGCTCCTCGCCTTGCCGGCTTGCCATGCCGTGAACGGCGAACGCCAGCCCGAGGCGCCGGCGCTGCGCGTCGCCACCTACAACACCTCGCTCCACGACGACGCCGATGGCGGCCTGGTGCGGCGCCTGGCGGCCGGCGACGAACGCGCGCGCCAGGTTGCCGCCGTGATCCAGCGCGTGCGCCCCGACCTGGTGCTGCTCAACGAGTTCGACTGGGACGCAAGCGGCGAAGCCATCGCGCGCTTCACCCGCGACTACCTCGGCGTCGGGCAGCATGGGCAGGAGCCGATCGCGTTCCCGTACCTCTACGCGGCCGCGGTCAACACCGGCGTGCCCAGCGGCCTGGACCTCGACGGCGACGGCCGCAGCGAGGGGCCCAACGATGCATGGGGCTACGGCTACCATCCCGGGCAGTACGGCATGCTGGTGCTGTCGCGCTACCCGATCGACACGCAGCGCGTGCGCAGCTTCCAGCATTTCCGCTGGGCACAGATGCCCGGCGCGCTGCGGCCGCTGCGCGAGGACGGCACGCCGTGGCATCCGGACGCGGTCTGGCGCGAGTTGCGGCTGTCCTCGAAGAGCCACTGGGACGTGCCCGTGCGCACGCCGCAGGGCGAACTGCACTTCCTGGTCTCGCATCCGACGCCGCCGGTGTTCGATGGCGCGGAAGACCGCAACGGCCGGCGCAACCACGACGAGATCCGGCTGTGGGCCGACTACGTCGACCCGGCGCGCGCCGACTACCTGGTCGACGATGCGGGCCAGCGCGGTGGCCTCGGCGCGGACGCGCTGTTCGTGATCGCCGGCGACCTCAACGCCGATCCGCGCGACGGCGCCGCCTACGCGGGCGCGATCGCGCAGCTGCTGGAGCACCCGCGCGTGCAGGCGCAACCGGTGCCACGCAGCGCCGGCGCGGCGCAGGCAGCGTCGAGCGGGGCCGCCAATGCCGCGCACCGAGGTGATCCGGCGCACGACACCGGCAAGTTCGGCGGCACCGCCGGCAACCTGCGCATCGACTACGTGCTGCCCTCGCGCGGCTTCGCCATCCGCGACGGCGCCGTGTACTGGCCGCTGGCGGAGGACGCCGCCGCAGCGTACGCGCACGCCAGCGACCACCACCTCGTCTACGTCGACCTGGTCCGCGGCGACTGACCCACCAACCGCCGCGCCACGCAGGAGCGGCTTTGGCCGCGACATGCGCTGCGATCTCCTGTGAGGCCTATCGCGCGCAGAGCGCGCTCCTACAATGCCGGCCCTGTAGGAGCGCGCTCTGCGCGCGATAGGCCTCACAGGAGATCGCAGCGCCGGTCGCGTCGGAAACCGCCGTTACATGGGGGTGGGCAAGTCGACCCGCACCGTTGCCGCTACCCGCCGCGCCTTCGCGCGCGCGTCCTCGATGTCAGCGCCGAGCGCTAGCGCCACGCCGACGCGGCGCTTGCCCTGGAGTTCGGGCTTGCCGAACAGGCGCAGCGCGGTGTCGGGCGCCGCCAGCGCCTCGGGCACGCCGTCATAGACCGGGTAGCGCCCGTGGCCCTCGGCCAGGATCGCGACCGACGCGGCCGGTCCGCGCTCGCGGATCAGCGGGATCGGCAGGCCCAGGATCGCGCGCAAGTGGAGCGCGAACTCCGACAGGTCCTGCGAGACCAGGGTCACCAGCCCGGTGTCGTGCGGACGCGGCGAGACCTCGCTGAACAGGACCTCGTCGCCGTGCACGAAGAGCTCGACGCCGAACAGGCCCAGGCCACCGAGGTTGTCGGTCACCGCGCGCGCGATCGCCTGCGCGCGTTGCAGCGCGCGCGGCGACATCGGCTGCGGCTGCCAGCTCTCGCGATAGTCGCCGTCGACCTGCAGGTGGCCGATCGGGCTGCAGAACGAGGTGCCATCGCGGTGGCGCACGGTCAGCAGCGTGATCTCGTAGTCGAAGGGCACGAAACCCTCGACGATGGCGCGGCCGGCGCCGGCGCGGCCGCCGGTCTGCGCGTATTCCCACGCCGCGTCGACCTGTCCGGCACCACGCACGATGCTCTGGCCCTTGCCCGAGCTCGACATCAGCGGCTTGACCACGCACGGCAGCCCCAGCGCCGCCACCGCCTCGAGGTACTGCTCGCGCGTGTCGACGAAACGGTAGGGACTGGTGGGCAGGCCGAGCGTTTCCGCCGCAAGGCGGCGAATGCCCTCGCGGTCCATGGTCAGTCGCGCCGCGCGCGCGGTCGGGATCACGCGCAGGCCCTCGGCTTCGAGCGCGACCAGCGTCGGCGTGTGGATCGCCTCGATCTCGGGGACCACCAGCGTGGGCCGCTCGCGGGCGATCAGCTCGCGCAAGGCCGCGGGATCGAGCATGTCGAGCACGTGCGCGCGATGCGCGACCTGCATCGCGGGCGCGCCCGCATAGCGATCGGCCGCGATCACCTCGACGCCGAACCGTTGCGCCTCGATCGCCACTTCCTTGCCCAGCTCGCCCGAGCCCAGCAGGAGGAGGCGGATGGCGTGCGGGCCCAATGGGGTACCGAATGCAGTCATGGCAGGCTCCGGGCAAGGGCGTTGATTCTAGCGACAGGCACCGGGCGTGCTGGCAGAATCGCGACTCCCGCGCGGAGTTCGCATGCACAGACGCCTGGCCCTGCTCGTCCTCGTCATGGCCTTCCCCGCCGCGGCCGATTCCGAAGTGCAATGGATGAAGGTCCTGCTCGACGGCCAGAAGATCGGCCACGCGCGCTCCGAGCGCCGCATCGAGGACGATACCGTCACTACCACCGAGTACATGCGGCTCGACATCGAGCGCGCCGGCGTCGCCCTGCGCGTGCAATCCGAGGATCGCAGCGTCGAAACCACGGACGGCGCCCCGCGGGGCTTCGGCTCGCGCCTCGACCTGGGCGGCGCCGTGGTCGAGGTCGAGGGCCGCATCGCCGACGACGGCCGCTGGGACGTCGTGCAGCGCAACGGCGGCACGGAGTCCCGCCAGCGCGTCGACTGGCCCGCGGGCGCACTGCTGGCCGAGGGCGTGCGCCTGGAACTGGCGCGCAAGGGACTCGCCGCCGGCACGCGCTTCGGCTATCGGCTCTACCAGGCCGCCAGCCTCGACGCGGTCGAAGTCACGGTCGAGGTGATCGGTCCCGATCCCGCCGTCGGCGCGGGCCTGGTCCGGGTCGACCAGCGGGTCGCGCTGCCCGGCGCGCCGATCACCATGCGTTCCTGGGTGACGCCCGCGTTCGAGCTCGCGCGCAGCACCCTGCCCCTGCTCGGCATCGAACTGGAGATGGTCGCGTGCGACGAAGCCTGCGCGACCGCGCGCGACGTGCCCGCCGACGTGCTGGCGCAGACCCTGGTGCCGGCGCCGCGCCCGCTCGGCGCGCGCGAACGCGCCGAGGGCTTGCGCTACCGCCTCGCGCTGGCGGGCGCCGAACCCCCCGCACTGCCGCGCACCAGCGAACAGCAGGTCGAGGGCAGCGGCGCGCGCGTTTCGATCGCGGTCGATCCCACGCCTGAACAGCCGGACACGCGCGCGCCGCTCGACGCCGACCGCGGGCCCAACCGCTGGCTCGAAAGCGATGATGCGGCAATCCGAGCGATGGCGCGCACAGCGGCGGGCGACGCGGGCGACGATCAAACCCGGATGCAGCGCCTCGAGGCCGCGGTGCGCGCCCACATCACCGACAAGGGCCTGGCCGTCGGCTATGCCTCGGCCGCGCAGACCCTGGCCAGCCGCGCCGGCGACTGCACCGAGCACGCGGTGCTGCTGGCCGCGCTGGGCCGCGCGCTCGACATGCCCACGCGGGTGGTCACGGGGCTGGCGTACGCGCCGGGCTTCGCCGGCCAGCGCGAGGTGTTCGTGCCGCACGCGTGGACCGAGGCCTGGGTCGGCGGGCGCTGGATGAGCTTCGACGCGGCGCTGGCGGGATTCGACGCCGGCCACATCGCCTTTGGCAGCGGCGACGGTGACCCTTCGGGCTACTACGCCGGGGTCTCGCTGCTCGGCAACGTGCGCATCGAGTCGGTCGAGGCGCTCGACGGCGCGGACGCGCGCTGAGTCATGCGCGACACGATCGCGCTATGCCTGGCCCTGTGCGCTGCCACCGCGCCAGCCGCGCGCGCCGAGGCGCCGCGCTTCGACCCGCCGCGCCTCGCGGCCCTGGTCACCGACGCGCGCGTGGCCGAGATCAGCGGCATCGCCGCCTCGCGTCGCGACGACGAGCTGCTCTGGGTGCACAACGACAGCCACGCCGGCTCGGTCCTGTTCGCGCTCGGCACCGATGGCCGCATCCGCGCCGAGGTCGCGGTCGAGGACGGCGCCAACACCGACTGGGAGGACCTGGCCGCCTTCACGCTCGATGGCGAGCCCATGCTGCTGATCGCCGACACCGGCGACAACGGCGGCTTGCGCGAGGAACTGGCATTGGTCGTGGTGCCGGAACCGGAACTGGTGGCCGGCGAGGCCGTCGCCAGCGTGCGGCCGCGCTGGGTCCTGCGTTTCCGCTGGCCCGACGGACCGCGCGACTGCGAAGCAGTGGCGGTCGACGTGCCGGCGCGCGAGGTGCTGCTGCTGTCGAAGAAGCGCGTGCCGGCGCAGTTGTTCCGCCTGCCGCTCGCGCCACCGGTCGATCCGGCGACCATCGCGGTCGCTGAACAGATCGCCTCGATCCCGGGCATCCCGCAGCCCACGGCCGCCGAGCTCGCGCGCGATCCCGGGTTCTGGCGCTATCGCGGCCAGGTGACCGCCATGGACGTGTCCCCGGACGCGTTGCACCTGGTGCTGCTCACCTATCGCGACGCCTACGTCTATTCGCGGCAACCGCGCGAGGCATGGCGCACGGCGCTCGCGCGCGCACCGCGGCCGCTGGGGCTTCCACGACTGCCGCAGGCAGAAGCCATCGCCTTCGACCGCGCGGGCCGCACCATCTGGCTGACGTCCGAGCGCCTGCCGGCGCCGCTGATCCGCGTCGATCCGTTCCGCTAGGGGCACCCCGGTCCCGGCAGCGCGGCCGGTCCCGGTCGCGCGGGATACAGCGACCCGGGAACTTGCACCCCGACCGCGCGGATCGACCTCGATGCCCCGACTGACCCGAGTCCGCCACCCTCGGTACGTCCTGCCTAACGCGTTGATCTAGCGTCGGTTACTGCGATGTCCGGGGCGCGTCCGAACGCTCTCTTGCATTTAGATATCTATTTGATATCTAATCATTCCACCCAGCCCAACACGCGATGGAGACGGCCATGCAAGAGCGCAACCTCAACACCCTGCCGGGAATCCCGGTCCTGCTGCTGCTGCTGCTGGCCATGGCCGGGATCGGCCTGACCATGGGATCCGACCCCATGCCCATGCTGGTGGCCAAGATCGTCGCCCTGGTGGTGCTGTCCGTGGCCCTGGTCGGCCTGTTCATGGTGCAGCCCAACCAGGGCGTGGTGCTGCAGCTGTTCGGACGCTATGTCGGCACCGCGCGCGACAACGGGCTGCGCTGGGCCAACCCCTTCTACTCCAAGAAGGCGGTCACCCTGCGCGTGCGCAACTTCGAGTCGTCCAAGCTCAAGGTCAACGACCTCGATGGCTCGCCGATCGAGATCGCCGCGGTGGTGGTGTGGCAGGTGCACGAGACCGCCGAGGCCGTGTTCAACGTCGACGATTACGAGAACTTCGTCCACGTGCAGAGCGAAGCCGCGCTGCGCCAGATGGCGACCAGCTACCCCTACGACCTGCACGAGGATCACAAGGTCGCCCTGCGCAGCCACTCGACCGAGATCAACGAGCACCTGCAGCAGGAGATCAAGGAGCGCCTGCAGAAGGCCGGCGTGACCGTGATCGAGGCGCGCGTGAGCCACCTCGCCTACGCCGCCGAGATCGCCCAGGCCATGCTGCAGCGCCAGCAGGCCGGCGCAATCATCGCAGCCCGCACGCGCATCGTCGAAGGCGCGGTCAGCATGGTGCACATGGCGCTGGAGCAACTCGCGCAGAAGGGCGTGGTCAACCTCGACGAGGAGCGCAAGGCGGCCATGGTCTCGAACCTGCTGGTGGTGCTGTGCGGCGAGCGCGGCACCCAGCCGATCGTGAACACCGGCACGATCTACTAGGCCCGCGGCGGCCGCACGCGCCATGGCCGAAAAGAAGTCCTATCCCCTGCGCATCAGCGCCGACGTGCTGGAGGCGCTGGTGCGCTGGGCCGACGACGACTTGCGCAGCGCCAACGCGCAGATCGAGTACCTGCTGCGCGAGGCGCTGCGCAAGGCCGGCCGGCTCACGCCGCCGCCGGGCGGGTCGCCCGACCCGTCCGAATCCTGATTCCCCGACACGGCACGTAACGGAGCGCCATCCATGGAACGCTGGAAATACCTCGTGGTGAAGGTCAAGCCGGGATTCCTCGGCGACGTCGGCGTCGAGAAGATGCAGGCCGAACTGGACCGCCATGGCGCGGCCGGCTGGGAACTGGTGAGCGCGGTGCAGCACCCGGTGCGCGGCATCCAGCTGTACTTCAAGCGCGCGGCGTGAACCCGGGCGCCGCGGTGCAAGGGCCATGGGGCGCGGCGGCGCGGCCGGCGGTCGCGCTCGCGTTGGCCGGCGCATTGTCCGCGCTCGCGGTGCTGCCCTACGCGCTCGAACTGATGGCGCCGGAACTGCGGCGCCTGCTGCCGCCGCTGCACGTGCTGTTGCCCGCGCAGTTCGTGCAGGCACTGGTGCTGATGGGCCTCATGAGCTGGATCGGCCTCGCGCTGGGACCCGGCCTGGGGCTGGACGCGCCATGGTTGCGCCACGCCGTCGCGCGCTTGGCCGGCCCGGCCCCGGCGTGGCGCAGACCCCTCGTCGAGGCAGTGGCCGGCGCCGTCATCGCGGTGGCCGCGGTCGCCGCGGTCATGGCCCTGCTCGACGACCGGCTGCCGCCGATGCGGGTGGCGGAGCCGCCCCGTCCGGGGCCCGGGATCGGCCTGCTCGCGAGCTTCTACGGCGCCATCGGCGAGGAAATCCAGCTGCGCCTGTTCCTGGTCACGCTGCTGGCCTGGCTGCTGGTGCGTGGTTCGCGCAGGCGCATCGGCGCACGGCCGGCGATCGGCATCGCGGTCGTGCTGGCGGCGCTGGCTTTCGGCGCCGGCCACCTGCCGGCGGCGGCGCAGTTGTGGCCGCTGGATGCCGTCGTGGTGGCGCGCACGCTGCTGGCCAATGGCGCCGCGGGCCTGGTCTTCGGGGCCCTGTACGCCCGGCGCGGCCTGGAGACGGCGATGGCGTCCCACTTCCTTGCCGATGTCGCACTGCACGTGGCCGGCCCGCTGCTGGCAGGCGCCGCGGCGTCCTGAAAGCGCCATCGCCTTCGGCGCCACGCGGCGGCACACTAGGACTGATGGACTCCCGCATGCGCAAGGCCCCGCGACGTCCGCGCCTATGGCGCCTGAACGGCGCGCGCCACGAGTGGCTCCCGACCGATGCGGTACCGGGACCGCGGCGCGCGCTGCCGCGCCCGATCGGCGAGATCCGGCGCAAGGCCGATGATCGCCGCCTGGCCTGGTTCGGACTGCGCGATGGCGCGCGCGGCGGCGCCTGGAGGATCCAGCCACTGCCGCGCGCCGATGCCGCGACCCGCACGGCGATGCGCGACTTGCGGCAGTTGTTGCGACGGCTGGGGCCGCGCGGCAGCGGCGCAGTCAGCCCGGGCAATGCGCGCACGCATGCGGCTCGCGGCGGCCGCATGCCGCGGCTGTCCGCGCTGCCGTTGCCGCGCGACTACACGAGTCGCACCGGCCTGCCGCGGCACGCCGAACCCGCCCTGCTGGTCGACGCCGGCCGCGACGCCTTCGGCCGGCGTGCGTGGCTGCAGCCAGCAGCCGCGCGCGACTGGCGGCGGATGCGCGCCGCCGCCGCCGCGGACGGCGTGACGCTGCAGCTGGTGTCCGCATTCCGCCACGCCGCGTACCAGACGCGCCTGTTCGAGCGCAAGCTGGCGCGCGGCGCGACCATCGAGCAGATCCTCGGCGTCAACGCCGCGCCGGGCTACAGCGAGCACCACAGCGGGCGCGCGATCGACGTCACCACGCCCGGTTGCGCGCCCGCCGAGGAGGCCTTCGAGGACACGGACGCCTTCGCCTGGCTGCAGCGCAACGCCGCGCGCCATGGCTTCCGCCTGTCGTACCCGCGCGGCAACCCGCACGGGGTGGTGTACGAGCCCTGGCATTGGTACCACGTCGGCGTCGACGGGACGCCCCGGGCCTGAGCGCGGCCGGACCTGAGCACGGCCACGCGCCGACTCCGGTGCTTTCGCGCGCGCCGCGGCTTCAGCCCTGCGAGCGCTTGACCGCGGCCTCGCGCGGGAAGTCGGCGATGCGCCACAGGTAGAGGCTGGCCAGGGTGCGGAACGGCGCCCAGCGCTGCCCGATCTCGGCCAGTCGCCGTGGCTTGAGCGCGCGCTTGCGGCCGAGCAGGATTTCCGCGCCGCGGCGCACGCCGAGGTCGTCGACCGGCAGCACGTCCGCGCGTCCGAGGCGGAAGATCAGCATCATCTCCACCGTCCAGCGGCCGATGCCGCGCACTGCGGTCAGGCGCGCGACCAGCGCCTCGTCGTCGAGCTGCTGCAGCTCCTGCACCGCGGGCACCACGCCGGCCAGGGCCTTCTCGGCGAGGTCCTTGAGCGCGCGCTGCTTGTTGCCCGAGACGCCGCAGGCGCGCAGTCCCTCGTGGCTGGCATCGCGCAGGTCCTCCGCGCACAGTTGCGGCCCGCGTGGCAGGTGCTTCTCGACCCGGCCGACGATGGTGGCGGCGGCCGGGCCG
>Ga0209477_1000899_pt1 | contig 18423 bp, 15 predicted proteins | sample KloWWTupernatant_FD_187180 | JGI IMG/M metagenome (GOLD analysis project Ga0209477, IMG submission 187180) | Active sludge microbial communities from Klosterneuburg, Austria, studying microevolution and ecology of nitrifiers - Klosterneuburg... | ecosystem: Engineered > WWTP > Aerobic digester >... | reverse complement strand
CCCGGCGCTCGTCGTCGCGCAGAGCGCCGGCAACGATTACAGCTTCGTCGATCTGACACAGCCCGCCTTCGACCTTTCCGATCGCGGCGTATCGGGACGCGCGCCTTCGGGCGCCGTCGATGCCTTCGTCTATGCCGAGCGCGGCGTCTACCGCCGTGGCGAGATCGTGCATGCCACCGTGCTGCTGCGCGACGCCAGGGCCATGGCCATGACCGGCACGCCGATGACGCTGGTGGTGGAGCGCCCGGATGGCGTTGAATACACGCGCACGACATTGGCCGACATGGGTGCCGGTGCCGTCACCCACGACATTGCCATCCACCCGGCCGCCCAGGGCGGTCACCGTGTCGCGCGCCGCAGCCTCGAACCCGCCGACCAGCTCGGCGAGCGCGCCGGGCCCGAGCCCCGCCGAGCGGGTCGTGAAGGACACCATGTCCGCGAACCCCACCGCACGGGCGAGCGGCAGGTCGTCCGTCTGCTCCGGGACGTGCGCCTGGGCGTAGGTCTGCGCGAACCGGCCGGCGATCGCCGCGACCTGACGCCGCCATGCGTGCACCAGCTGGAGCTCGAGCAGCGGTACGACGTCGGCCAGGCGGTCGAGCACGAGGATGCGCGCCGTGGTGTCGTCGAGCGCGTAGCGGAAGGCCATGTGCTCGACGAGCGACTCGACCTGCCAGGTGACGAGCCGTTCGGTGGTGTGGCCGATCGCCCGGACGAGGGTCACCCCGGTGCGGCCCGAGAGGTCGAACTCCCGGCCGGCACGCAGCACCGTCTCGACCACGAGCGCGTCGGTGGGCGTGAAGGCCGCGACGTCCGGGTCGGGGACGGGCAGACCGAGCGCGCGCCAGAAGGCCGCCACCTGGGCCGGTTCGACGCCGGCCTGCTCGGCCACCTGCGGGAGCGTGAGGCTGGGCGGTCCGCCGAGCAGCAGCTCCTCGAGGCGCGCCAGCGTGGAGTCCGGCGGCCGCTCGGGAGTCTCCATCCCGTCAGGCTAGCCGCGGCTGCGCAGGCGGACGTCGCCGGCGTGGACCGCGCGGACGCGCCCGTCCGCCGTGACGAGCAGGGCGCCGTCGTCGGCGAGGCCGGTCGCCAGGCCCGCCAGCACGGTGCCACCGGGCAGGTCCACCTCGACGGCACGCCCGATCGTCGTGCACGCCGCGGCGACCTGGGCACCCAGACCTGCCGCGCCCGCGTCGCCGTCGTGCGCGCGCCAGCGGTCGTCGAGCTCCGCCCAGCGCGCCAGCACCGCGGCGAGCAGCTCCGTGCGGTCCGCGACGGCGCCGGCGAGGGCGAGGGAGGAGGCGCTCGGGACGGGCAGCTCGTCGGCGCGCTGCGCGACGTTGATCCCGATGCCCAGCACGACGGCCGTGCCGTCCGAGGTCGCGGCCAGGTCGCCGAGCACCCCGGCCACCTTGCGGAACGCGCCCCAGCCCGGCATCTCCTCCGTGGCCTCGACGAGCACGTCGTTGGGCCACTTGAGCACGGCGTGCACGCCCGTCACCGCCGCGAGCGCCTGGACGACGGCGAGCCCGCCGAGCAGCGGCACCCAGCCCAGGCGCGCCGGCGGCACCGCGGGCCGCAGCAGCACGGAGAAGGTCAGCGCGACCCCGGCGGGGGTCTCCCACGTGCGGCCCGCCCGGCCGCGCCCTGCCACCTGGTGGTCGGCGACGAGCACCGACCGGTCGGGCCATGGCACGCCCGTCACGGCGCTCGCCGCGGCGAGCAGGTCGCTCGACGTCGACGCCGTGCTCGCCACCACCTCGACCCTGCCGAGGCCGCGCGGCGAGACCGCAGCGACGGACGCCCGCACGGCGCGCGGCAGGGCCGCGGGGTCGAGCGGGGCACGGGGGACGAGGGCTTCGGGCGTGCCGTCTGGGTCCACGGGACCACGCTAGACGCCCCGACGGCGGACCGCCCCGCGCGGGCCCCGGCCGTCCCCTCCGGTTGTCCGGACCCTCACACGGACGCCGCGCGACACGGTCGAGAACCGCACCCGGGATGTGGGGTCTCGACAACTACCCTCGGTCTGTGAGCGACGCACCCGTGACCGGCACGACCACCACCGCCGCCCGCCTCGCCGACCTCGTGCGCCGCACGGCCGAGCAGGCCCAGGCGCAGGAGCTGGCCGCGACGAAGCAGCACGACCGCGGCAAGAAGTCCGCCCGGGAGCGCATCGACGCCCTGCTCGACGAGGGCTCGTTCACCGAGCTCGACGCCTTCGTGCTGCACCGCTCCACCAACTTCGGCCTCGACGCGCGCCGGGTGCCCGGCGACGGCGTCATCACCGGGCACGGGACGGTCGACGGCCGACCGGTCGCGGTCTACTCGCAGGACTTCACGGTCTTCGGCGGCAGCCTCGGCGAGGTGCACGGCCAGAAGATCACCAAGGTGATGGACCTCGCGCTGCGCACGGGCATGCCGCTCGTCGGCATCCTCGACGGTGGCGGCGCCCGGATCCAGGAGGGCGTCGCTGCGCTGACCCAGTTCGCCGAGATCTTCCGGCGCAACGTCGCGGCGTCGGGCGTCATCCCGCAGATCTCGCTCATCCTCGGCCCGAGCGCCGGCGGCGCGGTCTACTCCCCCGCGCTGACGGACTTCATCGTCATGGCGGACGGCACCTCGAACATGTTCATCACCGGTCCCGACGTCATCCGCGCGGTGACGGGCGAGGACGTCGGCTTCGAGGAGCTGGGCGGCGGGGCCACCCACAACACGCGGTCCGGCGTCGCGCACTACCTCGGCGCCGACGAGGACGACGCGATCGACTACGTCCGGTCGTTGCTCGGCTACCTGCCGTCCAACAACCTCACCGAGCCGCCGACGTGGACGGAGGAGGACCCGGACGCGACCGAGGTCACCGAGGTCGACCTCGAGCTCGACGCGCTCGTCCCGGACTCCGACTCCCAGCCGTACGACATGCGCACCGTGGTCGAGCACGTGCTCGACCACGGCGAGCTGCTCGAGGTCCAGCCGCTCTACGCGCAGAACGTGCTCATCGGCTTCGGGCACGTCGAGGGACGCCCGGTGGGCGTGGTCGCCAACCAGCCCCTGCAGATGGCCGGCACGCTGGACATCAACGCCGCGGAGAAGGCCGCGCGGTTCGTGCGGACGTGCGACGCGTTCGGCCTGCCGGTGCTGACCTTCGTCGACGTGCCGGGGTTCCTGCCCGGCACCGACCAGGAGTGGAACGGGATCATCCGCCGCGGCGCCAAGCTCATCTACGCCTACGCCGAGGCCACCGTCCCGCTCGTCACCGTCATCACGCGCAAGGCGTACGGCGGCGCGTACATCGTCATGGGCTCCAAGCAGCTGGGCGCCGACGTCAACCTCGCCTGGCCCACGGCGCAGATCGCCGTCATGGGCGCCGGGGGCGCGGTGAACATCCTGCAGCGCGCGGCGCTGAAGAACGTGGCCGACGTGGGCGGCGACGTCGACGCCGAGCGCGCTCGGCTGGTCGCCGACTACGAGGACGCGCTGGTCAACCCGTACGACGCCGCAGAGCGCGGCTTCGTCGACGCGGTCATCGCGCCGTCGGCCACCCGCTCGCAGGTGGTCAGGGCCCTGCGGACCCTGCGCACCAAGCGGGCCGCGATGCCGGCCAAGAAGCACGGGAACATCCCGCTGTGACCCCCGACGTCCGCGTGGTCCGCGGCGAGCCGGACGACGTCGAGCTCGCGGCCCTCGTCGCGGGGCTCGCGGCGGGCCAGGCGGCCGGAGCCGCCGTCACGGCCCAGGCCGCGGCCGGCCACGACGGCCCCGAGGCCGTCCGCGCCGCAGCCCGACGCCGCTGGATGGACGCCGTCCAGCGCCTCTCCGACCCGATGCGGCCCGGCCACGACGCCTGGCGCTGGAGCGCGCGACCGTAGCCGGCACGGGCGCCGGGAATCGCTTCGATCCCGGGGCTGCTGCGGGCATAGGGTCGCCCCCATGACCAGCGCAGACCTCCCGACCCGGACCCCCACGGCGATCGACGCGATCGCCGACGCCTACGTCACCACCTCGGCCCGCCTCAACCCCCTGGCGGCCACCGCGATGGGCATCGCGGGCTACGACCACCTCATGACCGACCTCTCGCCCGCCGGCTGGCAGGCGCAGGCCGACGCCGCGCGCGCCGTGCTCGCGCAGCTCGAGCAGGCCGAGCCCGTGGACGACGTCGACCGCGTGACGCTCGCCGCGATGCGCGAGCGGATCGGCCTGGAGCTCGAGCTGCACGATGCCGACGAGTGGCTGGGCCTGCTCAACAACCTCGCCTCCCCGGTCCAGGAGCTGCGCGACATCTTCGACGTCATGCCCACCGACACCCCCGAGCAGTGGGCCAACATCGCCGCGCGCCTCGAGGCGCTGCCGGGCGCGGCCGACGGCGTCGTGGCGTCCCTGCGGCTCGCCGCCTCGCGCGCACGGGTCGCCGCCGTCCGCCAGGTGCGCGAGTGCGCGGCCCAGGCCGACGACCTCGCCGGGGCGACGTCGTTCTTCGTCACGTTCGTGCAGGGCGCCACGCTCGACGCCGCCCTGGCCCAGCAGCCCGACGCGGAAGCCCAGGCCCTGCGTGGGCGCCTCGCCGCCGGCGCGGACGCGGCGCGCTCGGCCTACGCCACCCTCGCCGCGTACCTGCGCGACGAGCTCGAGCAGCTGGCCCCGCTCGAGGACGCCTTCGGCCGCGAGCGCTACGCGCTGTGGTCCCGGTACTTCCTCGGCGCGACGGTCGACCTCGAGGAGACCTACGCGTGGGGCGTCGCGGAGCTCGACCGCGTCGTCGCCGAGCAGGAGGCCGTCGCGGCCCAGATCGCCGGCCCCGGCGCCACCCTGGAGCAGGCGATCGCCGTGCTCGACGCCGAGCCCGGTCGCGTGCTCGATGGCACCGCGGCCCTGCAGGCGTGGATGCAGACCACCGCCGACGCGGCGATCGCCGCGCTCGACGGCGTGCACTTCGACATCCCGGCGCCCGTGCTGCGCCTGGAGTGCCGGATCGCCCCGACCCAGAGCGGCGGCATCTACTACACGGGCCCGTCCGACGACTTCTCCCGGCCCGGCCGCATGTGGTGGTCGGTGCCGCCGTCGGTGACCACCTTCACCACGTGGCGCGAGAAGACGACCGTCTACCACGAGGGCGTCCCCGGCCACCACCTCCAGGTGGCCCAGACGGTGTTCCAGCGCGCCACGCTCAACTCCTGGCGCCGGCTGGCCTGCTGGGTCAGCGGTCACGGCGAGGGCTGGGCGCTGTACGCCGAGCGCCTCATGGCCGACCTGGGCTTCCTCGACGACCGGGGCGACCGCCTCGGCATGCTCGACGGTCAGCGCATGCGCGCAGCGCGCGTGGTGCTGGACATCGGCGTGCACCTCGGCCTGCCCTGCCCCGAGCGCTGGGGCGGTGGCACGTGGGACGCCGACAAGGCGTGGGAGTTCCTCTCCGCGAACGTCGCGATGCCCGAGGACTTCCTGCGGTTCGAGCTCAACCGGTACCTCGGCTGGGGCGGCCAGGCACCGGCGTACAAGATCGGCCAGCGGCTGTGGGAGACGGCCCGCGACGAGGCCGCCGCCGCGGCGCAGGCCGACGGGCGCACGTTCGACCTCAAGGCCTTCCATGCCCGCGCCCTCGGCCTCGGCTCGGTGGGCCTCGACGTGCTGCGCGAGGCACTGGCCTGAGGCCAGGGCGCGACGGCGCGGCGCGGCGAGGTCCCGCGGCGGCTACCCTGCCGCGGTGACCTCGCTGCTGCTCGCCTCCGCATCGCCCGCCCGGCTGTCCACGCTGCGCTCGGCGGGGATCGACCCGCGCGTGCTCGTGTCCGGGGTCGACGAGGACGCCGCGCTGGCGGCTGCGACCGCGCGGTTCGGGGTCCTCGAGCCGGCCGACGCCGTCCTGGTGCTGGCCCAGGCCAAGGCGCAGGCCGTCGCGGACCTGCTCGCAGACGACGACGCGCGCGCGGCCCACCCGGTCGACCTCGACGACCTGCCAGACGACGTCCTGGTGCTCGGCTGCGACTCGCTGCTCGAGCTCGACGGCGAGGCGTTCGGCAAGCCGGCCGACGCCGTCGACGCGACCGCGCGCTGGCGCCGGATGCGGGGGCGCTCCGGCGTGCTGCACACCGGGCACTGGCTGGTCGACGCGCGGCCCGTCGCCGACGGCCGTGGCACCGGGACGCTCGGTGCCACGGCGTCCACGACGGTGCACTTCGCCGACCTGTCGGACGCGGAGATCGACGCCTACGTCGCGAGCGGCGAGCCGCTCGCCGTGGCCGGGGCGTTCACCGTCGACGGGCTCGGCGGGCCGTTCGTCACCGCGATCGAGGGCGACTACCACGCCGTCGTCGGCGTCAGCCTGCCCCTGCTGCGCGAGCTGCTCGCCGAGCTGGGCGTGCGTGTCACGGACCTCTGGCGGCCCTCCGCTGGCGGATGACGACAAACGGCCCCGCACGCGCCTTGACGATCCGCACAGTCTTGGCGCGCCGTCGGCGCCATGGGTGAAGGCGACCCGCGCCTGACGTTACGGTGAGCCGTGCCCGCCATCCGCAAGGTGCTCATCGCCAACCGAGGTGAGATCGCCGTCCGCATCGCCCGGGCCTGCGCCGATGCGCGCGTGGCCAGCGTCGCCGTCTACGCCGACCCCGACCGCGAGGCGCTGCACGTGCGCCTGGCCGACGAGGCCTTCGCCCTCGGGGGGGCGCGCGCGGCCGAGACGTACCTCGACATCCCCAAGCTCCTCGAGGTCGCCCGCCGCTCTGGCGCCGACGCCGTGCACCCGGGGTACGGCTTCCTCGCCGAGAACGCCGGCTTCGCCCAGGCCGTCATCGACGCCGGGCTCGTGTGGATCGGCCCGCCGCCCGCCGCCATCGAGGCCCTCGGAGACAAGGTGAGCGCGCGGCACATCGCCCACCGCGCCGGTGCGCCGCTCGTGGCCGGGACACCGGACCCGGTGACCAGCGCCGAGGAGGTCGCGGCCTTCGCCGCCGTGCACGGCCTGCCCATCGCCATCAAGGCGGCGTTCGGTGGCGGTGGCCGCGGGCTGAAGATCGCCCGCGAGGCCGACGAGATCGCCGAGATGTACGACTCCGCCGTGCGCGAGGCGACCGCGGCCTTCGGCCGGGGCGAGTGCTTCGTCGAGCGGTACCTGGACTCCCCGCGGCACGTCGAGACGCAGTGCCTCGCCGACGCGTACGGCGGCGTCGTCGTCGTCTCCACGCGCGACTGCTCGCTGCAGCGGCGTCATCAGAAGCTCGTCGAGGAGGCGCCGGCACCGTTCCTCACGGCCGACCAGGAGCGGCAGCTCCGCGAGGGCTCGATCGCCATCCTGCGCGAGGCCGGCTACGTCGGGGCCGGGACGTGCGAGTTCCTCGTCGCGCAGGACGGCACGGTCTCCTTCCTCGAGGTCAACACGCGCCTGCAGGTCGAGCACCCGGTGACCGAGGAGGTCACGGGCATCGACCTCGTCCGCGAGCAGCTGCGGATCGCCGCGGGCGAGCCGCTGGGCTACACGGAGGTCGCCACGCGCGGTCACTCCATCGAGTTCCGCATCAACGGCGAGGACCCGGCCGCCGGGTTCCTGCCGTCCCCGGGCCGGATCACCCGGCTGCGCCTGCCCGGCGGGCCCGGCGTGCGCGTCGACAGCGGCGTCATCGAGGGCGACACCGTCTCCGGCGCGTTCGACTCGATGATCCTCAAGCTCATCGTCACCGGCCGGGACCGCACCCAGGCCGTCGAGCGGGCACGGCGCGCGCTGCGCGAGCTCGAGGTGGAGGGCATCCCCACCGTCGTGCCGTTCCATGCCGCCGTGCTCGAGGAGCCGGCGTTCGTCCCGGCCGACCCCGCCGCACCCTTCACCATCCACACCCGTTGGATCGAGACGGCCTTCGCCGACCGCCTGCCCGGCCTGCGTCCCGGCGGTGCCTCGGCCTCGGCCGGCGCACCGGCGCCCGCGGACGAGCCCGAGGAGGAGCTCACCGAGCGCGTCGTCGTCGAGGTCGGCGGCAAGCGCATCGAGGTCGTGCTCCCGGCGGGTCTCGGCCTCGCCGGCCGCACCCGCGCGGGCTTCGGCAGCCGCCCGCAGCGCGCACGGCGTGCGCCGGTGCGCACCGCGACCAACGGCACCACGCTCGCCTCGCCGATGCAGGGCACCATCGTCAAGGTTGCCGTTGCCGACGGCGCGACCGTCGCCGAGGGCGACCTCGTCGTGGTGCTCGAGGCGATGAAGATGGAGCAGCCGCTCGTGGCGCACCGGGCCGGCACCGTGCAGGGCCTGACGGCCGCGGTGGGTGCGAGCGTCAGCTCCGGCACCGCGATCTGCGAGATCGTCGACTGACACCCGGGCCGGTCCCCGACGGCGTCCACCGGCAGCCGGGCGATGCCTGGGTCGAGTGCGCGTGCGGCCGGCGGCACTGGGGCCTCTTCGGCGCCGCCGGCCTGCTCCTGGCCCGGCGCACCCCCGTGGGGTACGACGTCGTGCTGCAGCACCGTGCCGAGTGGAGCGACCAGGGTGGCACCTGGGGCATCCCCGGCGGTGCGCTCGCGCCCGGCGAGGACCCGGTCACCGGGGCCGTCCGCGAGGCCGGCGAGGAGGCCGGGATCGACCCCGCCGGCATCGAGGTGCACGCCACCCAGGTGCTCGACCACGGGCCGTGGCGGTACACGACCGTCGTGGCCAGGGCCGTCGGCCCGCAGGACCCGCGTCCCACGGACGCCGAGAGCCTCGCGGTCGCCTGGGTACCGACCTCACAGGTCGCGGACCTGCCGCTGCTGGTGGCCTTCGGCGCGGCCTGGCCGGGCCTTCGCGCGCTCGTCGAGGGCTGAGCACCGTCCGCAGGCCGGACACGGCGGGGCGCACCGCCCGACGGATGGGTTAGGCTCACCTCATTAGGTAAGGCAACCCTCATCTCTACGGAGCCCCGAGCCATGCTGGCGAACTTCCTCATCGGACTGCGCGAAGGCCTCGAGGCCGCCCTCGTGGTCGGCATCCTGCTCGCGTACCTCACCAAGACCGGGCGACGCGACCTCATCCGCCAGGTCTGGCTCGGCGTCGCGCTCGCCGTGGGCGTGTCCCTCGCCTTCGGCGCGCTGCTGACGTTCGGCCCCTCCGAGCTGAGCGAGCGCGCCGAGGAGGCGATCGCCGGGACGCTGTCGATCCTCGCGGTCGCCCTGCTCACCTGGATGATCTTCTGGATGGCGCGGACGGCGCGGCACCTGAGGTCGGACCTGCACGGCCGGCTCGACGCCGCCCTGACCGGCGGCCGGTGGGCGGTGCTCGTCGCCACGCTCCTGGCCGTCGGCCGCGAGGGCCTGGAGACGGCGCTCTTCCTCTGGGCGGCCGCCGGCGCCACCGGGTCCGGTACGCGTCCGCTCCTGGGTGCCGTGCTGGGCCTGGCCACGGCCGTCGCCCTCGGCTGGGGGATCTACCGCGGGGCCGTGGCGCTCAACCTGCGGTCCTTCTTCGCGTGGACCGGCCTGGCGCTCGTCGTCATCGCGGGCGGGGTGCTCTCCTACGGCATCCACGAGCTGCAGGAGGCAGGCATCCTGCCCGGCGGGGAGTCCCTGGCCTTCGACATCAGCGCCGTGCTGCCCCCGGAGAGCTGGTACGGCACCCTGCTCAAGGGCCTGGTCAACCTCGACCCGACGACCACCTGGCTGCAGGCCGTCGCGTGGACCGCCTACGTGGTGCCGACGAGCTGGTTCTACATCCGCACGGTGTGGGGTGGCCCTGCGGCGCCGCGCGCCGAGGTCAACCCGCCCGCCGACCGCGAGCCCGCCACCATCGCCTGACCCCTCGCACCGCGGACCACGCGCACCAGCCGGAACCGTCAGCCGAGCTGCCCCCGCAGCACGCGAGCGGCCTCCGCGACGCTGCCGGACAGCGACGGGTACACCGTGGGCGTGCCCGCGAGGTCGTCGACGGTGAGCCGCTGGGAGACCGCGACCGTGAGGGGGTAGACGAGCTCGCCCGCGCGCGGCGCGACGACCACGCCGCCCAGCACGATCCCGCTGCCCTGGGCCGCGAAGATCTTGACGAACCCCTCGTGGATGCCGAGCATCTTCGCGCGCGGGTTGCGCGCGAGCGGAAGGCTCACCTGGGCGAACCGCACGCCGGCCGCGGTCAGCGAGCGCTCCGACGCCCCGACCGTCGCGATCTCCGGCGCGGTGAAGATCGTCGCGGCCACGGTGCCCAGGTCGAGCGGCGCGACGGCCCCGCCGAGCGCGTGCGCCATGGCGATCCGGCCCTGCATCGCCGCGACGGACGCCAGGGGCAGCACCCCCGTGCAGTCCCCGGCGGCGTACACGCCGCGGGCGCTGGTCCGCGAGACCCGGTCCACCTCGACGTGCCCGTGCGGGCCCAGCCGCACCCCCGCCTCGACGAGCCCCATCCCCGCGGTGCTCGGCACCGAGCCCACAGCCATGAGGCAGTGCGTGCCCTCGACCACGCGACCGTCAGCCAGCGTGACGCGCACACCGTCGCCCGTGCGCTCCGCCGCGACCGCGCGCGACCGGCCCAGCACGGTCATCCCCCGCCCGGCGAACACCTCCTCGATGACCGCGGCGGCGTCGGCGTCCTCGCCCGGCAGCACGTGGTCGCGCGAGGACACGAGCACGACGTCCGACCCCAGCGCGTTGTACGCCCCGGCGAACTCCGCGCCCGTCACGCCGGAGCCGACGACGACGAGGCGCTCGGGCAGCACCGTCAGCCCGTACAGCTGGGTCCAGGTCAGGATGCGCTCGCCGTCGGGCATCGCCTCGGGCAGCGTGCGGGGCGTCGCGCCGGTCGACACGAGCACGACGTCGGCCTCGAGCACCTCGACCGGGCCGCCGGGCGCGCCGTCGGACGCCTGCGGGGTCACGAGCACGCGGGACGGCCCGTCGAGCCGCCCGGTCCCGGCGACCAGGCGCACACCCTCGGCCGCCAGCCGCGCGTGGACGTCGTCGGACTGGGCGCGGGCGAGCTCGACCACGCGGGCGTTGACGCGGGCGAGGTCGACGACGTGCCCGTGGTCCGGCCCCTCGCGGCGGATGCCCAGCTCCCCGGCCCGCTCCGCGACGGTCATCCACTCCGCGGTGGCGATGAGCGTCTTCGACGGCACGACGTCGGTGAGCACCGCCGCCCCGCCCAGCCCGGTGCGCTCCACGAGCGTCACGTCGGCCCCCGAGCGCCGCGCGACCAGGGCCGCCTCGTAACCGCCCGGCCCACCGCCGACGACGACGACGCGCTGCGCCGGGCGGCCCGCGATCTCGGGCGCGGGAACGGCCTGTCCGGCAGGTGAGGAGGTCATCCCCGGCATTGTGCCGTCATCGGGCCGACGGCGCCGCTGCGGGGCCGCCCGCCCACCGCCCGGCGGGACCCCGCGGACCCGCCACCGGCGATAGCCTGCTGGGATGAGCCACGACGCCGACGCCGCAGCCCTGGACGACCCGACCACCGACCCGCGCGAGGTGGCCGCCCGGGCGGCGGCGGTGATCGCCGAGCGCACCGGCGTGGCCCGCCACGACATCGCCCTGGTGCTGGGCTCGGGCTGGGGCGAGGCCGCTGACCAGCTCGGCGAGACCGTCGCCGCGATCCCGAGCCACGAGATCCCCGGTTTCGCCGCACCCGCCGTCGCCGGTCACGTGGCGACCACCCGCTCCGTCCGCCTCGCGGGCACCGACCGGTACGCCCTCGTGCTCGGCTCGCGCACGCACCTGTACGAGGGCAAGGGGGTCCGGCGCGTCGTGCACGGCGTGCGGACGGCCGCCGCGGCCGGGGCGCGTGCCGTCGTGCTCACCAACGGCTGCGGTGGGCTGAACACCGCCTGGACGCCCGGCACGCCCGTCCTCGTCCGCGACCACCTCAACCTCACGGCCACGTCGCCGCTCGAGGGCGCGACGTTCGTGGACCTCACCGACCTGTACGCGCAGCGGCTGCGGGACGTCGCGCACGAGGTCGACGCCGCGCTGCCCGAGGGCGTGTACGCGCAGTTCCGCGGTCCGCACTACGAGACCCCGGCCGAGGTGACGATGGCCGGCCGGATGGGTGCCGACCTCGTCGGGATGTCGACGACGCTCGAGGCGATCGCCGCCCGGCACGCGGGCCTGGAGGTGCTGGCGATCTCGCTCGTGACCAACCTCGCGGCCGGGATCAGCCCCGTGCCGCTGTCGCACGCCGAGGTCATCGAGGCCGGCCAGGCCGCGGCCCCGCGGATCAGCCGGCTGCTCGCCGAGATCGCGCGGCGGATCTGATGGCTGCCGACCCGTCCACCACGGACGTCACCACGCGCGAGCTGCTCGCGGCCGTCCGCACCTGGATCACCGACGACCCCGACCGCCGCACCGCCACCGAGCTGAGCGTGCTGCTCGCGACGGCCCAGGGCGGCGGGGCCGATGCGCCGGCCGCCCTCGAGGACCTCGCCGACCGCTTCAGCGGGATCCTCGAGTTCGGCACCGCCGGGCTGCGCGGCGCGCTCGGCGGCGGTCCTCACCGGATGAACCGCGCCGTCGTCATCCGGGCCGCGGCGGGCCTGGTGCACTACCTGCGCGACGCCATGGCGCAGGGCGGCCCCACGGCCGAGGGGCCGCGCGTCGTCATCGGCTACGACGCCAGGACCAACTCCGACGTCTTCGCGCGGGACACCGCCGCCGTGGTGCTCGCCGCCGGCGGACACGCGCTGCTGCTGCCGAGCGCGCTGCCCACGCCCGTGCTCGCCTTCGCCGTGCGCCACCTCGGCGCCGATGCCGGCGTCATGGTCACCGCGAGCCACAACCCGCCCCAGGACAACGGCTACAAGGTCTACCTCGGCGGCCGCGTCGTGCAGGGCTCCGGGCAGGGCGCGCAGATCGTCCCGCCGTACGACGGGCTCATCGCCGCGCGGATCGCCGAGGTCGCCTCGGTCGCGTCCGTCCCGCGGGCCGAGTCGGGCTGGACCGTCCTCGGCGAGGAGATCCTCGACGCCTACCTCGCCGCCGTCGCCACGCTGCGCGACGACGCCCCGCGGGACCTGCGCGTGGTGCTCACGTCGCTGCACGGCGTCGGCGGCCGCACGGCGGAGCTGGTGCTCCGCGGTGCGGGCTTCGTCGACGTGCACCCCGTGCCCGAGCAGGCCCTGCCGGACCCGAAGTTCCCCACCGTCGCGTTCCCCAACCCCGAGGAGCCTGGCGCGATCGACCTGGCGCTGGCCCTGGCGCGGGAGGTCGGGGCGGACCTCGTCCTGGCGAACGACCCGGACGCTGACCGCTGCGCCGCCGCCGTGCTCGACCCGCGCCTGGGCGGCTGGCGGATGCTGCACGGCGACGAGGTGGGCGCGCTGCTCGGGTACGACGTCGCGTCCCGCGCGGGTGGCGTGGGCACCATGGCCAGCTCGATCGTGTCCTCGCGCCTGCTGGCCCGGATCGCCGCGGCACACGGCCTGGAGCACCGCTCGACGCTCACCGGGTTCAAGTGGATCGCGCGCACCGACGGCCTCGTGTTCGGCTACGAGGAGGCGCTGGGCTACTGCGTCGACCCCCAGCACGTGCGCGACAAGGACGGGATGAGCGCGGCCCTGCTGCTGGCCCAGCTGGCCAACCGCGTCAAGGCCGAGGGTCGCACGCTGCTCGACGTGCTCGACGACCTCGCGCGACGGCACGGCCTGCACCTGACGGACCAGCTCTCTGCCCGGTTCGCCGACCTCGAGCAGATCCCGGCGACCATGGCACGGGTGTGCGCCACACCGCCGGCCACGCTCGCGGGGGCCCGCGTCGTCGAGGTCGTCGACCTCTCGGCGGTCGACCCGGACGACCCGGACGCGCTGCCGCCCACCGACGGGCTGCGGCTGCTCGCCGTCGACGGGACGCGTGTCATCGTGCGGCCCAGCGGCACCGAGCCGAAGGTCAAGTGCTACCTCGAGGTGATCCTGCCCGTCGAGGAGCACGCAGCACCGGGGACGCTCACCGCTGCCCGCCAGGCCGCGCGGCACCGGCTGGATGCGGTCCGGGCCGACGTCGCGGCGGCGCTGGGCATCTGAGCCCGGCCCTGGCCGTCAGCGGCCGGCGCCAACGACCACACGCTCCGGAGCCGGCTCCTGCTCCGGCGCCGACCCCCGCGCCGGCTCCGGCGCGACAGGGTCACGACGCGGCGCGCGCCGCGAGCGCAGCGCGGGTGCGAGCGCCACCGCACCGAGGCTGACCACCAGCGCCACGACGAACGGCACGCCGTAGTCCCCGCCGACCGACTGGGTCGCCGCGAACCGGGGCCCGACGAACGCCGCCACCGCGTAGGCGACGAACATGATCGCGTAGTTGGTGCCCTGGAACCGCGGGCCGAACGTCGTCATCGTCAGGGCAGGGAAGACCCCGAACACCCCGCCGAGCGTCGAGCCGAGCCCGAGGACGCCGATGGCGAACCCGACCGGCGAGTGGACCGTGAGCAGCACGACGAGCGAGACGGCGCTCACCGCCCCCAGCATGGTCACGGTGACCGGCCCGCCGCGGCGGTCGGCGACCACGCCCCATGCGGGCCCGCCCACGGCCTTGGCCAGAGCGAAGGCCGCGACGAACAGCGCGGCCGTGCCTGCCGAGAGCCCGAACCGGCTGCTCTGACCGATCCCGGACAGCTGCGACAGCGCCATCACCGGGGCGAACAGGCTCATCGCGAAGAGCGCGAAGATCACGAAGAACCGGGTCGACCGCACCATCCGGTACCACGGCACCCCGTCCGCCACCGCGCCGTGTCCCACCGCGGCGTCGCCCGTCGCGCCGTCGCCCGTGGCGGCGTCCGCCCCCGCCCGCGCGGCCCGCGCCGTGGGAGCCGACCGGATGAACGATGCCGCCACGAGTGCCACGACGCCGTACACGAGCCCCATCCGCACGAAGGCTGCGGACACCCCTGCCGAGCCGATCACCGCACTGGCGACCGGGGCCCCGATCACCGAGCTCGCACCCACGCCTGCGGTGATGACCCCCGCAGCGAAGCCCCGTCGGTCGGGGAAGTACCGGATGGTGTTGCTGACCGCGGTCGAGTAGCAGAAGCCGACCCCGAACGCCGTCACGACGCCGTACCACAGGCTCAGCCCGACGGGCGTGGTCGCGGTCCCGGTCATGGCGAAGCCGAGCCCGAACAGGACGGCACCGGTCATCATCAGCTGACGCGCCCAGCCACGGTCGAGCGCGATGCCGCCGAGCAGCATCGGGACCGGGGCCACCGCGCCGTTGAGCGCGAACGCCAGCATGACCTGCGCGCCCGACCAGCCGTGCGCCTCTCCCAGGGGGCCGGCGAACACCGAGAACGCGTAGATGACGCCGGTGCACATGACGACGACGACCGAGGCCGCGAGCACCACCCAGCGGTAGGCGGGGCGGGCCACGTCGACGGAGGCCTCACGGGGATCGGGCAGCTGCACGGCAGGGACTCCAGCTCGTCGGGGCGGCGCGCTCGGCGCGGAGGGGTGCGGGACGCTCACACCGCACCTGGGGACCCTAGGTCGACCGCGCTGCATGGTGCCATGCGGGGTTCGCATAGGACGCGCCCGCGGCACGGCGGGTCGGCGGGCGGGCGACGGGCCGTCAGCCGACCCACTGGCCGCGCGTGCGCAGCACATCGCGCAGCAGGTCGGCGCGGTCGGTCACGAGCCCGTCGACGCCCAGGTCGAGCAGCCGTGCCATCTCGGCCGGCTCGTTGACCGTCCACACGTGGACCTGGACGCCGGACGCGTGCGCCGCGGCGACCGTCGCGGCGGTGACGACCGGGATCCGGCCCTGACGCTCGGGCACCTGCAGGCAGTCGACCTCACGCAGCGCACGGGACCGGGCGCGCGCCGAGTGCACGGCCGTCGCACCGAGGAACCCGGCCACCGTGCGGGTGCCCGCGGACGTCGCCACGGGTCGCGACAGGGCGCGGACCACGGCCCGCCGCCGCGCGTCGGAGAAGGACGTCACGCAGACGCGGTCGTGCGCGGCCGCCCGCTCGATGACCTCGACGGTCGGGCCGACGGCCGCCGCGGACTTGACGTCGATGTTGACCCGCAGGGCCGGCCAGCTGCCGAGCAGGTCGGCAAGCGTCGGCACCGGCTCGGAGCCGCCGATCCGCGCCGCCCCGACCGTGGACCACGGCAGGTCGGCGACCAGGCCGGCCGCGTCGGTCACGCGATCGAGGGACGCGTCGTGGAACGCCACCGCCACCCCGTCCCGCGTGGCGTGCACGTCGGTCTCGACGTACCGGTACCCGAGGTCGACGGCGGCGGAGAACGCGACCATGGAGTTCTCCAGGCCGTCGAGCGAGAAGCCGCGGTGCGCGAGCGCGAGCGGGCCGGGATGGTCGAGGTAGGCCCTCACCACGACCCCGCCCGCAGCGCCCGCAGCACCCGCGCTCAGTACCCGGACGGGGCCGTGCCGTCCGTCGGCGCGGGCTCGTCGAGGCCGTCGAGCACGGCGGCCGTCCCCGACAGGCCCAGCCGGGTGGCGCCGGCGACGACGAGCTCGCGCGCCGCCGCGCCCGTACGGATGCCCCCCGAAGCCTTGACGCCGAGCCGCCCCCCGACGGTCGCCGCCATGAGCGCGACGGCGTGCACGCTGGCCCCGCCCGCGGGATGGAAGCCGGTGGACGTCTTGACGAAGTCGGCGCCGGCCGCCTCGGCGGCCCGGCAGCAGCCGACGATCTCGTCGTCGCTCAGCGCGGCGGACTCGATGATGACCTTGAGCACGGTCGGTGCCGGCACGGCCGCGCGGACGGCGGCGATGTCCGCCTGGACCGCGTCGAACCGGCCCTCCTTGGCCGCACCGAGGTCGATGACCATGTCGACCTCGTGCGCACCGTCGGCCACGGAGCGGGCCGCCTCGGTCGCCTTGACGGCGCTGTGGTGCTTGCCCGAGGGGAAGCCGCACACGGTCGCGACGAGCACGTCCCCGGCGTCGACCGGAAGCATCGAGGGCGAGACGCAGATCGAGTAGACACCCAGGCGCTGCGCCTCGGCGACGAGCGCGTCGACGTCGGCACGGGTGGCCTCGGGCTTGAGGAGCGTGTGGTCGACCATCCGCGCGACGGCGTGTCGGTCGGCCGGGATGGTGGGCTGGGTGGGGCTCATGCGCGGTGCCGTCCGTTCTGCTGCCCGGCGTACCCGGGCAGGATGTGCTCGTCGACGAGCTCTTGCCGCTCGTCGTGGTGGATGAAGCCGTTCCATGCCGCCGTCACGGCCACGTCCCGCAGGTCGTCGAGGGTCCAGCCGGCCTCGTCGACCAGGAGGGTCAGCTCCCGGCTCATCGAGGTGCGCGACATGAGGCGGTTGTCGGTGCTGATCGTCACCGCGAAGCCCAGCCGCAGCAGCGCGGTGACCGGGTGAGCACCGACGGACGGCGCGAGGTGGGTGTGCACGTTGGACGTGGGGCAGATCTCCAGCGGCACCTGCTGGTCGCGGACCCAGTGGGCGAGATCGCCCAGCACGGCGCCGTCCAGCCCCCACGGGTCGCCGTCCGATGGCGTGCCGAGCACGATGTCGTCCACGATCCGGGTGCCGTGCCCGAGCCGCACCGCGCCGAGCGCCAGCGCCTCGGCGATCGACCCGACGCCGTCGCCCTCGCCCGCGTGCACGGTGAACGGGAACGCCGCGCGCCGCAAGGTCCGCAGCGCGGCCTTGTGCCGCGACGGCGGGAAACCCGCCTCCGGGCCGGCGATGTCGAAGCCGACCACCCCGCGGCGCCGGTTGGCCAGGGCCAGCTCGGCGACCTCGCGCCCGCGGTCGGAGGTGCGCATGGCGGTGAGGACCTGGTGGACCTGGATGGTGTGCCCGGCGGCCGCGGCCAGCTCCGTGCCCTGCGCCAGCCCCTCGCCGACGGCGTCGACGACGTCCTGCAGGTCGAGCCCGCCGGTCTGGTGCAGCTCGGGGGCGTAGCGCTGCTCGGCGTAGACCACGCCGTCTGCCGCGAGGTCGAGCACGGCCTCCGCGGCGATCCGCCGCAGATGGTCGGCGCTCTGCATCACCGCGACGGTGTGGTCGAACGTCTCGAGGTACTGCTCGAGCGATCCGCTGCTCGCCGCCGTGACGTACCAGGTCGCCAGCGCCTCGGGGTCCGCGGTGGGCAGCGGGTGCCCGATCACGGCTGCGAGCTCGACGAGGGTCGCCGCACGCACCCCGCCGTCGAGATGGTCGTGGAGCACGACCTTCGGCAGCCGCGCGATCTCCTCGAAGGCGCGCAGCTTGCAGGAGAAGGACAGGCCCTGCCCGCCATGTTTCTTCGCCAGTTCGATCGTGTTGAGGCCGATGGCGCACGCGGCCTTGATCGTCTCGAGCGGATATCGACGCTCCCATTCCCAGCGCGCGGCGTTGGGCCAGAGCTCCTCCTGCGCAAAAGCGCGCACGGCGTCGCGGATCATTTCCTGGTCTTGGGACAGCAGCATCTTTGTCTTCCTTGAATGTGGGTCTACCAATGGGTGGCGCGGTGGCCGTCATGGTGCAGCAGCCGACCCTTGTCGGCGGGCGTGATGCCGGCGAGCACGGCGCGCATGTC
>Ga0209477_1000892_pt1 | contig 18462 bp, 13 predicted proteins | sample KloWWTupernatant_FD_187180 | JGI IMG/M metagenome (GOLD analysis project Ga0209477, IMG submission 187180) | Active sludge microbial communities from Klosterneuburg, Austria, studying microevolution and ecology of nitrifiers - Klosterneuburg... | ecosystem: Engineered > WWTP > Aerobic digester >... | reverse complement strand
CACCCTCGGCCGGGCACGCCCGGTGCCATGCTGGAACGGTGCGCGGTGCGGAGCGGCTCAGTGCGCTGGACGCGGCGTTCGTCTACCTGGAGAACGACGTCCAGCCGCTGCACGTCGGGTCCGTGCTCGTCTTCGCCGGGCCCGCACCGGAGCCCGGCAGGCTCGCCGCGGAGCTCGAGGCGCGGCTCGCGCCGCTCGCGTGGCACCGCCGGCACATCCGGCGGATGCCGCTCGACCTCGGGCGGCCGGTGTGGGTGAGCAGCGAGCGGTGCGGGCTCGACGAGCACCTGCACCACCTCGACCTCGCGGCACCGGGGGACGACGCCGCGCTGCGGGACCTCGTCGCGCGGCTCATGGTCCCCCGGCTGGCGGTCTCGCGCCCACCCTTCGAGCTGTGGCACGTCGACGGGCTGAGCGGCGGGCGCTGGGCCCTCGTCGCCAAGGTGCACCACGCGCTGGTCGACGGGGCGTCGGGCATGGACCTCGTCGGCTCGCTCCTCGCGCCGCCCGCGCTGCCGCCGGGCGGAGCCGGGTGGCCGTCGACCGGCGCCGGCCCAGGGCGCGTGCAGGGTGGCCCCGATCCCTGCGCACCGCCGCGACCGACGCGCGTCGACGTCGCGCTCGGCGGCGCCGGCTGGCTCGTCGCGCTGCCGCTGCGCGCGGCCCGCCTGACCCTGCGCTCGCTCGTCGCGCCGCGCGCGGCCGTGCGTCGCGTGCGGCTGGTGCGCCACGGGCTGGCCCAGGTGGTGCAGCCCGACCTGCCACCCTGCGTCCTCAACGGCCCGCTGGGCCCGGGCCGGCTGTGGGGCTGGGCCGGGGCTCCGCTCGCCGAGGTCGAGGCCGTGGGCCGTTCAGCGGGTGCGACGGTCAACGACGTCTTCCTCGCCGCCGTCGCCGGCGGGCTGCGCGGGTACCTGCTCGAGCGTGGCGAGCCGCTCGACGGCCTCGTGGCGCGCGCGATCGTGCCCGTCTCGGGACGGTCCGCCGGCAGCCCCGTGCGGCCGGGCAACATCGCCTCGGCGATGTTCGTGGTCCTGCCCGTCGCGGTGGCGCGGCCGCTCGCGCGCCTCGCGCTCGTGCACGGGCGGACCGAGGAGCAGAAGTCCCGCGCGGTGGCCGACGGCACGGCCGCGATGGTCCGGGCCGCCGACCACGTCCCCGCGCCGCTGCTCGCGCGGGCGGCCGGGGCGTACGCGCGGGCGGGGCAGGGGCGCGTCAACGTCGCGGCGTCGGGCGTGACCGGCCCGCGCGAGGTGTGCCACCTGGCCGGGAGCCCGCTGCTGGACCTGCTGCCCTACGTGCCCGTCGCCCTCGACGTCCGGGCGACGTTCGCCCTGGTCACCTACGCTGGGCGGTGCACCGTCGGGGTGACGGGCGACGCGGCGTCGCTGCCCGACCTGCACCGGCTCGTCGAGCACGTGGACCGCGCGCTGCGCGAGCTGCTCGACGCACCTGCCGCACCGGCAGCACGTGGTGCGGACGCCGCGCCGGAGGGGTGAGGAGCTACCCCGCCCCGCCGAGGACCAGCAGGACCACCTGGGCGAGCAGGATCTTGGCGATCATCGCCATGGGGTAGACCATCGCGTACCCGACGTTGGGGGCCTCGTCGCCCGACTCCTCCAGCGCGTAGCCGAGCACGGCGGGCTGCGTCTGCTGCGCGGCGACCATCCCGACGAGCATGCCGAACGGGATCCGCAGCACCCGGAAGCCGATCACCAGCGTGAGCATGGGCACGAGCACCGAGACCACGGCCCCGACGACGAGCAGCAGCATCCCGGAGTTCTCCGCGAACATCGTCCGGAACGTGTAGCCCGAGCCCAGGCCGACGGTCGCCAGGAAGAGGATGAGGCCGATCTGGCGCAGCGTGAGGTTGGCCGAGTACGGCACGTTCCACACGATCGGGCCGGTGCGGCGCAGCGCCCCCAGCACGAGCCCGACGAGCAGCGGCCCGGCGGCCGAGCCCAGCTGGAACGTCAGCCCGCCGGGCATGGGGAACGGGATCGCGCCCACCAGCAGACCGAGCGACATCCCGAGGCCGAACGACAGCAGGTCGATCTCGGACAGGTGCTTGTAGGAGTCGCCGAGGTGCGCGGTGACCGCAGCCATGTGGTCGCGGCCGGCCACGACGCGGACGCGGTCGCCCAGCTCGAGGACCGTGTCCCCCGTGGCGGTGACGTCGATGTCGCCGCGGCGCACCCGGGTGACGATCGCGTCGTAGCGCTCGGGCAGCCGCAGGTCCCGCAGGCGACGGCCCGCGACGTCGGTGCTGGAGACGAAGATGCGCCGGAAGTCGTACCGGCTGCGGTCCAGCTCCGGCTCGTGGGCGTCCGGCCGACCGATGGCCTCGACGGCCGCCCGCACGTTGCCCGGTTCGCCGACGACGATGACGAGGTCGCCCTCCGCGAGCACGAGGTCGCCCTCGGCGAGCATCACCTCCTCGCCGCGCTGCACGCGGGACAGCACCACGGGGTCGGGCAGCCGCAGCTGGAGGTCGCGCACGGTGCTGCCGATGGTCAGCGGCGCGCTGACCCGCGCGGTCGCCGAGACGATCTCCTCCTGGACCAGGTGCAGCTCGCTCTGCTTCGCGGCCTCGGTGCGGAAGTCCACCCGGTAGAGGCGTCGGACCAGGGCGATCGCGATGATGGGACCGAGCACGCCCATGGGGTAGGCGATGGAGTAGCCGACGGTGGGCTCCTGGGCCGCGGCGGCACCGTCCGAGGCCCCACGCACCGTCTCGATGACACCGGCCAGGGCCGGCGTGTTGGTCATCGCCCCGGTGAAGAGCCCCGCGGCGACGGTGGCCCGCAGGTCCAGGACCAGCGCCGCGGCCACGACGAGGGCCGCGGCCACGACGAGCATGGTCAGCACCAGGGCGTTGTCGCGCAGGCCCTTGCGGTTGAAGGACGCGAAGAAGTTGGCACCGCTGGCCAGACCGATCGTGTAGACGAAGATCGCCAGGCCGAGCGTCCGGGTGAACTCGGGCACCACGAGCGACGGGTCCTGCGCCCCGATGGCCAGGCCGACGAAGAGCACGGCGGCGACGCCGAGGCTCGCGCCGCGGACGTGGATGCGGCCCACCGCGAAGCCGATCGCGGCCGTGACGAAGACCAGCAGCACGGCGTTCTGCGCCAGGAGATCGACCATCGGATGCCCACCCTGCCCTCCGGCGCGCATCCCCCGGCGCCGATGGCGGCGGTGCTGCGCGCACCGAGGGACACGGTGCCTCCCGCGCGGCGTGTCGATGCGGGCCGTCGGTCCCGCTGTGGGGATTCTCACGGTCGCGGGCGACCAGCGCACGCCCGTCGGTGCGACCGAATTGACCCGGAGACCTTCGTCCCTGCGTGCCCCTTCTGCGCGGTTCTAGCGTCGAGCTGACGGGGCAGCGACGCCCCGACCTAGGAGACGCACGATGGTCGACTCGAACACCGTCCTGTGGGGCCAGACGATCGTCTACACGCTCTACGTGCTGGCGATCCTCGCGGTGATGACCTGGTTCAGCCTCCGGCTCACGCGCAGCGGCCCCCCGATCGTGCCCCCACGGCTCTTCTGGAGCTTCTTCGGCGTCCTCGTGGTCATCGGGGTCTCGTTGCACCTCGTGACCGCCAACACGATCCCGTGGGTCGAGACGGAGATCTCGGGCGGCGACGTGACGCAGACCTACGCGATCACCATGGCGGACCACGAGTTCACGCTCCCGTCCCCGGTGCTCGAGGTCCCGTGCGACGAGCTCGTGCAGTTCTCCGTGACGTCGGACGACCTCACCTACGGGTTCGGCCTGTTCCGCGAGGACAACTCGATGGTCATGCAGATGCAGGTGGTCCCCGGCCACGACAACGACCTGGTGTGGGAGTTCGCGCAGAACGGCACCTACTCCATCCGCTCCACCGAGTACTCGGGCCCCCAGGGCTACAAGATGATCGTCGAGGACGCCGTCGTCGTCTCCGGCTGTGCAACCGATGACGGAGGCAAGTGAGATGTCCTTCACCGCAACGCTCCTGGACGGCCACCAGGCGTCGTTCCACCCCGCGACCCTCACCCCCATGCAAAAGCTCACCCTGCGCTTCGTCGTCGTCGGGCTCGTGTACTACGGGTTCGCGGCCATCGAGGGCATGCTCATGCGCGTCTACCAGGTGCAGGTCATCTCGTTCATCGGTGAGGAGCAGTACTTCGGCATCCTCACGGCGCACCCTCTGGTGGGCATCTTCGGCTCGTCCTACATGATGGTGTTCGGCGCCTTCCTGTTCCTCGTGCCGTTCCTCATGCACAAGCCCCTGTGGTCCTACCGGATGGCCCTGTGGACCTGGGGGCTCATCACCGGCGGCGTGGCGCTCTTCTGGGGCACCGGGTTCATCACCCACTACTCCCCGCTCTACACGCTCTACTGGCCGCTGCCGGCCGACTTCACGCAGTTCGGCCCGCTGGGCGGCGCCCTCTTCATCGCCGGCATCGCGCTGGTCATGGTGGGGACGCTGCTCTTCGTCATCAACGTCTTCAAGACGATCACCTACACCCCCGCCGGGTTCCCGCAGCAGCCGGCGGGGGCGCTGCTGCGCTCCGCGCTGGGCCTGACGGCGCTGGGCAACCTGCTCAAGGGTCGCCGGATGAAGGAGGAGGACCACCTCGTCCCGCTGCCCGTCGCGGCCATCGCGCGCGGCACCGTCGACGTCGCGCTCAACGCCGGGATCATCCTGTTCACCGGCGTGCTCATCCTCGTCTACATGATCGCCGAGCTCTCGGGGAACTCCCTCAAGGACACCCTCGTCGACGCCCTGCTCTACAAGAACTGGTACTGGTGGGGCCTCGACCTCATCGCCGACGGCCTCGTGCTGATCTTCGTTGCCGGCACGTGGTACCTGCTCGCGTCGCTCATCACGGGCAAGCCGGTGTTCATGGCCAACATCGCCCGCGCCGCGCTCGCCGTGGAGCTCGTCGTCTCCTGGACCGTGTGGAGCCACCACCTGCTGTCCGACCAGGCGCAGCCCGTGCTGCTCAAGATCGTCTCGGGGGAGCTCGTCACCGCCTTCGAGCTGGTCACCCAGGGTCTCGCCTTCTTCATCACGCTCGCCACCCTGTGGTCGGCCCGCCCGCTGACGATGACCAACCCGCTGAAGTTCCTGCTCGGCGGCCTGCTGGGCTTCGCGCTCGCGGTGCCGGCCGGCATCATGCAGGCCGACATGGGTCTCAACCGCGTGCTGCACAACACGCAGTGGGTGATCGGCCCGCACGTGCACGTGGCGATCCTCGTCGGCCTGACGATGACGCTCTACGCGGCGGTGTACTACCTGCTGCCGGTGCTGACCAACGGCGCGGAGCTGTACTCCCAGAAGCTCGCCAGCCTGCACTTCTGGCTGCACCTCGTCGGCGGCATCGGGATGGGCGCGTTCATGGGGATGGCCGGTCTGCAGGGCATGCTGCGCCGCACCATCTACACCGAGGGGGAGTACCTGCCGTACATGCTCCTCGCGGCGATCAGCGGCGCGATGCTCCTGGCCGCACTGGCCGTGTTCCTCTACAACATCGTCATGACCCTCGGCCTGCGCGGGGCGATCGGTATCTTCCAGCGCTCCGAGCTCCCGGTGGACGACCTGCTGCCGGCCGCCTGAGCGCGCTGCCGTCAGCTACCGGTCGGTAGCCACGGAATTCGTCGCCAGGGCGTGGTGCAACGGTCCACCTCGTCATCAGGGCCGTTTGAGACTGCGGATCCCATGACTCAAACGTGCCCGCATCACTCGCCGGGGTGCACCGCGATTGACGCCAGGTGTGTCCGGGGGCACACTAGGCCCTGACAGTGCGCATCGCCTGCCCCCTGCGCGGTGCGCACTGTCACTTCTTCCGTCAGGCCCGGTTCGCGCCGCCCGCGCGCCGGGCCTGACGGCCGTCCGGGCCGGTGCGGGTGGGGTGCTCCGGCGCCCGGCGGAGTGGTGGGTGCCCGGTGCGCGGCGCGCCGACCGGACACCGCGGGCCCACGCGGTTAGCGTGCTGGCGTGACTGCTCCCGCGCGCATCGGCGGCCCGGGACCCGACGGCGCGGACCACCGTCCCGAGGGCCCCGTAGCCGTGCCCCACGCCACCCCGACCGAGCTCGTCGAGCGAGCGGTGCGCGAGTGGCGCGGCGCGCTCGTCTCGCGCGCGGGGGACTCGGCGCTCACGGACGTGGACCGCCTCGGCGAGGCGCGGCTCGACCTGTCCGCCGCCCACCCCTCCGGCACGGCACAGCTGTTCGCCGGGCGCCCGACGCGGCTGTCCAACCTCGTGCGCGAGGGCGCGGCGCTGTCCACGGCCAAGCGCCGGGCCCGCGCCGTCGGGGCGCTGGCGGAGGACCACGCCCAGCGCTTCGGCCTCGCGACGGCGTTCCTCGCGATCGGCGTCGCCTCGTGGTCCGAGGCGGACCCCGCCGACGCCGACCACGACGCCGTGGACGCCCTCGCCCAGGTGGCGAGCGGTGCCGGGCCAGCCGACGGCGGTGCCCCGCGCACCGTGCGGCGGCGTCGGGCACCCGTGCTGCTGCGCCCCGTCACGGTGAGCCCGCGCGGGCGGGGCGAGGCCGACTACGACCTGGTCCTCGAGCCGTCGCTCGAGGTCAACCCGGTGCTCGCGTCGGCCCTGCGCCGGCGGGGCGCCCTGCTCGACCCGTTCGCCCTGGCCCGGGGCGCGTTCACGGCGGCCGGCTTCGACCCGCGACCAGCGCTGGACCGGCTGCGCGCGCTGGGGATCGCCGTGCTCGACGGCTTCGAGCTCGAGGAGCGCATCCTCGTCGGGACCTTCGTGCACCCGGAGCAGAGCCTCGTCGACGACCTCGACGCGCAGGCCGCCACCCTCGTCGGGCACGAGGTCGTCGCGGCGCTCGCGGGGGACCAGCGTGCCGTCGACGCCCTGGCCCACCCCCTGCCGCCCGCCCTGCGCGGCGACCGCCCGCTCGACCAGGAGCGCGGCGTCGGCGACCTCGACGCGGCCCAGGCGCACGTGCTCGACGCGATCGCGGCGGGGCACCACCTGCTCGTCGACGCCCCGGCCGGCAGCGACGTCGCCGGGACGTTGGCCGCCGTCGTCGCCGACGCCGCCGCGAGCGGACGCACGGTGCTCTACGTCGCGGGCCACCGCCGCGCCGCCACCGCGCTCGTCGAGCGGCTCGACGCGCTCGGCCTGGCGGAGCTGGTGCTCGACGTCGCCCCCGACTCGGGGTGGCGCGTCGAGGCTGGCCGGCGGCTCCTCGGGGCGATGACGGGCGAGCCCGTCCCCGTGGATGCCGAGCGCGTGGCGATCGTCGAGCGTGAGCTCGCCGACCGCCGCCGGCGGCTGCGCGGCTACGTCGAGGCCCTGCACACGCCGCGCGAGCCGTGGTCGGCCTCCGCCTACGACGCCCTCCAGGCCCTGGCCCGGCTCACCTCGGGCCGGCCCACCCCGCAGACCGGCGTGCGGCTCACGGCGCCCGTCGCCGAGTCGCTCACGGCAGAGCGGCGTGCCCAGGCGGCCGCCGACCTCGTCACCGTCGCGGGCCTCGGCGCGTTCACCGCGAGCACGGGCACCACCACCTGGTACGGCGCCGACCTGCTCACCCCTGACCGGGCTCGTGCCGCGCTGGCGCGGGTGGACCACCTGCACGACGACGCCCTGCCACGGCTGCGCTCGCAGGTGACCGCCGTCGCGGAGGCGACCGGCCTGACCCCGGCCGCGACACCGGCCGAGTGGGCCGAGCAGCTCGTCATGCTCGCCGGCGTGCGCGGGGCGCTCGACGTCTTCCGGCCGATCGTCTTCGAGCGCTCGGCCGCCGACCTCGTCGCGGCGACCGCCACGCGTGCCTGGCGGGCCGAGCACGGCGTCGAGATGACCCGGCTGCTGCGGCGACGGCTGCGCAAGCAGGCCAAGGACATGCTGCGCCCCGGCCGGCCGGTGGCCGACCTGCACGCCGCGCTCGTCGACGTCCAGGCCCAGCGGCAGGTGTGGCAGGCCCACTGCCCGGCCGGTGGCTGGCCCCGGATCCCCGAGGGGCTCGCCGGCATCGAGGCCGACCATCACGAGGTCCGCGAGACCCTGGACGCGCTGTCCGCCGTGCTCGCCCCGACCGCCGGCAGCGGCGACCTGGAGCAGCTGGGCTGGGACGCCCTCGGCGACCGGCTACGCCGGCTGCGGCTGGACCGCACCGCGCTGGACACGCTGCCCGAGCGCACCGCGCTGCTGCGCAGCCTCGAGTCCCGTGGCCTGGGCGCGCTGCTGGCCGACCTCGCGGAGCGGCGTGTCCCGGCCGGGCTGGTCGGCGCCGAGCTCGAGCTGGCCTGGTGGAGCACGGTCTTCGAGGAGATCCTGCGTCAGGACCCCGCGATGGCGGGGTACGACGGCGCGGCGCTGGCCCGCCTGGTCGCCGAGTTCCGCACGCTGGACCGGCGCCACCTGGCCGACCGCGCCGTGGTCTACCGCGCGGCGGCCCGCGAGGCGCTGCGCCTGCGGCTGCGCTCGGCGGACGAGCAGACGCAGGCCCTGTTCGGCGAGATCGTCGAGGACCGCTTCACCTCGCTGCGCCAGGCCGTCGAGCGCTACCCCGACGTCGCGCGGCACCTGCGCCCGTGCCTCGTGGCCGCCCCGATGCTCGTGCCGCACGTGCTGCCGCCCACCCGCACGGAGGACCTCGTCATCCTCGACGCCGCGGCGCACCTGTCGCTGGAGACCGTCGTCGGCGTGCTGGCGCGCGGACGGCAGGTGCTCGTGGTCGGGGACACCCGGTGCACCTCGGGCACGGCGGTGGGCCGCCTGGCCGCGGTGCTCCCGGCCGTGGCGCTGCACGCCGACGCCTCGCGGCGGGACCCGCACCTGACGCGGTTCCTCGCCGACCACGGCTATGCCGGCCGGCTCACCGCGACCCCGCTGCCCGCGACCGCGGACCTGCTCCGGCTCGACGTCGTCGACGGCACCGGCATGCCCGCGGCGCACGGTGCCGTGGAGTCCACGCGCGCCGAGGTGGAGCACGTCGTCGACCTCGTGGTCGAGCACGCGCTGACGCGCCCGGAGGAGTCGCTCGCCGTGGTCTCGGCGTCCGCGGTGCACGCCGACCGGGTGCGCGAGGCCGTCCTGGCCCAGGTGCGCGACAACCCGGCTCTCGGGGCGTTCTTCCGGCCGGACCGTGCAGAGCCGTTCGTCGTCACCGACGTCGCGGCGACCCAGGGACTGAGCCGCGAGTCGGTCATCCTGTCGATCGGGTTCGGTCGCACGCCGCACGGCCGCGTGCTGCACCGGTTCGGCGCGCTGAGCGAGCCCGGCGGCCAGGGGCGGCTGCTCGAGGCCCTCGGCGCCACCCGGCGCCGGCTCACCGTCGTCAGCTGCTTCACGGCGGCCGACCTCGACCCGGACCGGCTCGCCGCGCCCGGCGCGCGGCTGCTCGCCGACCTGCTCGAGCTCACCGTCGCGCACCGCGGTCCCGGGGCGCCGGACCGTTCCGCACCGAGCGGCCGGGGCGAGGTGGACCGCCTGCTGCTCGACCTGGGCGAGCGGCTGTGGCGGATGGGTCTGAGCGTCGGGCTGGACCACGGCCTGCCGGGCGGGCCGCGGATCCCGCTGGTGGTCGGTCACCCGGACCTGCCGGACGAGATGCTCGTCGCGGTGCTCACGGACGACGACGCGTACCTCGCCGAGCCCAGCGTGCGGGTGCGCGACCGCCAGGTCGCCGAGCGGCTCGAGAGCCTCGGCTGGACCGTGGTGCAGCTGTGGTCCGCCGCGGCGTTCCTCGACCCGCAGGCCGAGGCCGACGCCGTGGGAGCTGCCGTCATCGAGGCCTGCGCCGCCCGGCTGGCCGCGCGCCCCCCGGTGGCCCAGGTGCTGCCCGACGGGCTCGACGACGACGGGCCCGTCGGCGTGCCGGGCGACGACGCGGCGGGCAGCGCAGCCGCACCGGCCGCCGTGCTGCGCGACCCGGGTACGGACGACCTCGACGCGGACCTCGACGGCTCCGCCCCGGTGACGCGCGACCTGCAGACGGGTGTGCTGGCCGCGGTCGCACCGGAGCCGGAGGTCGCGACGGCCGACGGCACGGCGTCCGACCGTGCCGGGCGGGACGGGGTCGATCACGGCGATGCCGAGCGGCCCCCGGTCGTCGTCGAGGACGTCCTCGACCTGGGGCCGGACGACGCGTGGCCGGCACCCGGCCCGCTCCCGGGCGGACGGCCGGACGTCGAGAAGGGCCTGCCGATCGGCGCCTACAGCGACGACCAGCTGGACGACCTGCTCACCTGGATCATGGCCGACGGTCGGGAGCGGGACGCCGAGCAGCTGGCCGCGGCCCTGCGCTCCGAGCTGGGGATGGTGCGCCGGGGCTCGCGGATCGATGCGGCCGTGAACGGCGCGGTGCGGCGGGCCCGGTGAGCCGTCCGGACGAGGGCGGGCCGGCGGAGGCCGGTGCGCCCCGGGTCCCGGGGCGGCGCGGGCCGCGGCGGGCGACCGGTGGGACGCCGCCACGGGTGCCGGCGGCCGATGCCCCGGTGCCGGCGGCGGGCGGCGAGGATCGGGCCCCGGACGACACGGACGTGGGCTGGGGCGAGCCCCGCGGCGGCGACGACGACGATCGGATCCTGCGCGAGGTCCCGCCCCACTGGTGACGGGACCTCGCGCCGGCCGGGTCGTGCGCCCCGGAGGTGGTGCTCAGACGTCCTTGCGGGCGGCCAGCAGGTCGCGGATCTCCTGGAGCAGGAGGATGTCCTCGGCCGGGGCGGCGGGCGCCGGCTCCTCGCCGGACTTGCGGCGCTCGGCCAGCTTGTTGAGGGGCAGGACGACGACGAAGTAGATCGCGGCCGCGACCAGGACGAAGGCGAGCACCTCGTTGAGGATGAGGCCGATCGAGAACTCGGCCTTGTTGATCGTGAACGCCAGGACGCCCGAGAGGTCGGGCTTGCCGAAGATCGCGGCGACCAGCGGGTTGATGAGCCCGTCGACGACGGACGTGATGACCTTGCCGAACGCGGCGCCGATGACGACGGCGACCGCGAGGTCCACGACGTTGCCGCGCATGATGAAGTTCTTGAAACCGGCGAGCATGAGAGCCTCCTGCAGAGTGGTGTCGATGACAGCGCGCCGGATCATCCCACCAGCACGGCGCCCAGGGAACTACCGTCCCACACGGCCGCGATCCGCCTGCCCTCGTCCGGGGTGACGGCCACGAGCACGCGGGGCTCGGCCTCGGCCCCGGAGGTGAGCAGGCCGCCGACCGACGCATCGGGCCCCCGGTCCACGTCGAGCACCAGCGCCGCCGTGGCGAGGACGGCGGGTGCACCAGCCTCGGCGCCCCCGTCGGCCCAGGCGCTCGGCGCGACGAGGTCGACGCGGTCGCCCGCGACGAGCAGGCCCGCGGCCGTGAGCGAGACCGCGACGACCACCGTCCCGGCCGGGGGCTCGAGCGTGAACCGCTCACCCGCGAGCACCGCGTCGACCACGGGCAAGCCTGCCGGCAGGTCGACGACGGGCGCGCGACCCACGAGGGGATCTGCTGTCCGGTGCCCCGTCCCGGGGACCAGCCCGACCGGCAGGCTGGCGACCCGCAGGTCCGTGGCGGTGAGCAGCTGCCCGGCCGGCACGGACCGCGCCGTCACGACGACGGGCACGCTCGCCGTCGGCGGCACGGCGAGGTGGACCGCCGTCCCCACCGTGACCCCGACGAGGAGCAGGACGCCCAGCGGCCGGGCGCGCCATGCGGCGATCCGCAGCGCGAGCAGGGTGGGGTGCCGGGCCATGCTCGCACGCTAGGCGCCGTGTGCCGGGTCCGGTGGCGGGGCCCGGCGGGCTGTGGACACGGGCGCGTGGCGGCGGCCCCTGGGCGCTGCGGCCGTCAGGGGGTGCTGGCGGCCGTGGTGGTCGATGCGCCGGACGAGCCGGTGCTCGTCGCACCGGACGTACCGGACGGGCCGGACCCACCCGAGCCGGAGGTGCCCGTCGTGCCACCCGAGGTGGTCGAGGCCGCCGCGGCCGTGCTGCCCGTGTCACCGGAGCCCGAGCCGGAGCCCGCTGCGGTGCCGGCGGACGACGTGCTCGACGAGCCGCCGGAGGTGCTCGAGCCGCGCTGGTCCTTGCGGGCGTCGTTGCGGTAGAAGCCAGAGCCCTTGAACATGACGCCGACGTTGCCGAACATCTTGCGCAGCCGACCGCCGCACGCCGGGCACTGCGTCAACGCCTCGTCCGTGAACGCCTGCTGGGCATCGAAGCGGTGGTCGCACGCGGTGCACGCGTAGGAGTAGGTGGGCACTGCATCCTCCAGGACGATCGGTCTGCTCTGCGGTTAGTCTCGCACCGTGCCCTCCTCCCGTGTGACCCGGGGCCACCTGCTGCGGCTCGCAGCAGTGCTGGCCGGCGTCCTGGTGGTGGCGCTCGTCGCCGTCGTCGCCATCGCGGGGGTCGTGGTCCGGCGGCCCCTGCCCGACCACGCGGGGACGGCCGACCTGCCCGGTCTGGACGCGCAGGTCCAGGTGCTGCGCGACGCCCGGGGCGTTCCCAGCATCTACGCCCAGACCCCGGACGACCTGTACCGCGCCCAGGGCTACGTCCACGCGCAGGACCGCTTCTTCGAGATGGACCTGCGCCGGCATGTCACCGCGGGCCGGCTGTCCGAGCTGGTCGGCCGGGACGTCGACGCCCTGGCCTCCGACGCCGTGGTCCGCACCCTGGGGTGGCGACGCGTCGCCGAGCAGGAGTGGGACCTGCTCGACCGGGCGACCCGCGACCACCTCGAGGCGTACGCCGAGGGTGTCAACGCCTATCTCGCCGGGCGCTCCCCGGAGGATCTCGCCGTCGAGTACACCGTGCTCGGGCTGCGCGTGGACGTGGCGGACCCCGAGCCATGGACGCCGGTCGACTCGCTGGCCTGGCTCAAGGCGATGGCCTGGGACCTGCGCAGCAACGACGACGCGGAGCTCGCCAGGGCGCAGTCGTACTCGACGGTGCGCGACGTCGCGCGGGTCGACGAGCTGTTCCCCGCCGCGGCGCCCGGCAACGAGGTGCTGCCAGGGTGGACCGCCGCGACCGCGTCGCAGGCGGTCACCGACCCCACGTCCGCCGTGCTGCTCGACGGCGGGCTGGCTCGGGCGCTCGACCTCGCCGGGCAGGCGCTCGCCGCCGTCCCGCAGCTGGTCGGCCGGGGCGAGGGCACGGGCTCGAACTCCTGGGTGGTCGCCGGGGAGCACACCGCGAGCGGCCTGCCGCTGCTGGCCAACGACCCCCACCTGGGCATCTCCGCCCCGGGCATCTGGTCGCAGGTCGGCCTGTACTGCGCCCCGGTGACGGACGACTGCCCCGTCGAGGTCAGCGGGTTCGGCTTCGCAGGACTGCCGGGGGTGGTCATCGGGCACAACGCCCACCTGGCCTGGGGCCTGACCACGCTCCGGGCGGACACCGCCGACCTCTTCCTCGAGCGCACGCGCCCCGAGGACGGCACCTACCTGCGCGACGGCCAGCAGGTGCCGCTCACGGTGCGCACCGAGGTCGTCGAGGTCGCCGGTGGCGAGCCCGTCGACATCGAGGTGCGCTCGACCGTGCACGGGCCGATCGTCTCGGACGTGCTCGACCTCGACCGGGCATCGAGCACCCCGACGCCCGGCGGCGCGCGGGGCATCCCCGAGGTCTCGCTCGCCTGGACCGCGCTCGCACCCGGCCGCACCGCCGACGCGATCTTCGCCCTGCAGGGGGCGCGGGACGCGGCCGACGTCGCCGCGGCGGCGGCGCTTTTCGACGTGCCGGCGCAGAACATCGTGTTCGCCACGACCGACGGGCACATCGGCTACCAGGCGCCAGGGAGCATCCCCGTCCGGGCGTCGGTCACGGACGGACCGGTGCCGTCCGACGGCAGCTGGCCGCGCCCCGGCTGGGACTCCCGCTACGACTGGCAGGGGTACGTCCCGGCCGAGCAGATGCCCGCGACGCTCGACCCGGCGGCGGGGTACCTCGTCGCGGCCAACCAGGCGGTCACGCCGGCGGGCACGGGTCCGTTCCTCACCACCGACTGGGACGCCGGCTACCGGGCCGCGCGGATCCGCGCAGAGCTCGACCGCGCGATCGCCGCGGGTGAGCCGATCGACGGCGCGGCCGCCTCTGCGCTGCAGTCCGACGCGTCGAGCCCCTTCGCGGCGGTGCTCGTCCCGGCGCTCCTCGCGGCCCCGGTGCAGGACGCCTTCACGCTCGAGGCCGTCGAGCTGCTGCGCACGTGGGACGGCGTGCAGTCGACGGACTCGGCCGCGGCCGCGTACCTCGCGGCCGTGTGGGCCGACCTGCTCGCGGCGACGTTCGCGGACGACCTGCCGCAGTCCCAGTGGCCCGACGGCGGCAGCCGCTGGCTCGCGGTCGTCGCGGGTCTGCTCGACGACCCGGACAACGCGTGGTGGGACGACCGGACCACGGTCACCGTCGTCGAGAGCCGGGACGAGATCCTCGTCCGCACCCTCACCGCCGCCCGGCTGGAGCTGACCGTGACGCTGGGCAAGGACCCGTCCGGCTGGACGTGGGGCCGGCTGCACACCGCTGCCCCGCAGCACCCGGTGCTCGGCGGCGACGCGGTCCCCGCCCTGGTCCACCGGCTCGTCAACCCCGAGGCCGTGGCGGTCGCCGGTGGGTCGTCGATCGTGGACGCGACGTCGTGGGACGCGGCGAGCGGCTCGTTCGCGGTGACCGCGGCACCGTCGATGCGCATGGTCGTCGACCTCGCGGACCTCGACGCCTCGACGTGGGTGACGCTCACCGGGACCTCCGGCCACCCGGCCAGCGTCCACTACACCGACCAGCTCGACGCATGGTCCCGCGGGCAGACCTACCCGTGGCCGTTCTCGCCGGCCGCCGTCGAGGAGTCGGCGACCCGCACGCTCACCCTGCGGCCGGACGAGGGCTGAGCCGCCGCGCCCCGCGGGGCGTGGCGACCACGTCGACCCCGCGGTCGTGCGGCTCGCAGGGCAGCGGGTGCGTCCGGGCGTCGTACACCTCGTCGTCGAACACCATCGCGACGACGAGCGCGTCCGGACGGGCGTGCTCCAGCACGCGGTCGTACCACCCGCCGCCCTGACCGAGGCGTGCCCCCGAGGTGTCCACGGCCAGCGCGGGGACCACGACGACGTCCGCCTCGGTGAGCGCCTCGGCGCCGAGCGTGGGACCCACGGGCTCCGGCGGGCGGCCCGGGGCGCGGACCACGAACTCGGCGGGCGAGGCGAGCCACGCCCAGTCCCGCTGGAGCCCCGCGCCCAGCGCGGGCAGCAGCACGCGCGTGCCCCGGGCGGCGAGCCGCTCGAGCAGCGGCAGGGTGCCGGGCTCGTTCGGCCGTGCGACGTAGGCGGCGACGCAGCGGGCGGCCCGCACCTGGGGCAGGTCGCCGACCACCTGGGCGAGGTCCTCGGCGGCGCGTGCGCGGGTGCGCGGCGTCAGCCGAGCCCGCTCGGCGCGGATGCCCCGACGCAGCGCGTCCTTGGCCTCGGGCAGGTCGGGCCCGTCGGGCAGCGCGGTGGTCATGCCTCCATCATCGCCCGGGCGGCGCGCAACGTGAGCCCACGACACAGGACGCGGCTACCCTGCGTGCCATGGCGATCACCAAAGCAGTCATCCCGGCAGCGGGTCTCGGGACACGGTTCCTGCCCGCGACGAAGTCGACGCCCAAGGAGATGCTCCCGGTGGTGGACAAGCCGGCCATCCAGTACGTCGTGGAGGAGGCCGCCGCCGCGGGGCTCGACGACGTCCTCATGATCACCGGACGGTCCAAGCGCACGCTGGCCGACCACTTCGACGCCGTGCCGGAGCTCGAGGCTGCCCTCGCGGCCAAGGGCGACCTCGAGCGGCTCGCCGAGGTGCGGCGCTCCTCGGAGCTCGCCGACGTGCACTTCGTGCGGCAGGGCCAGCCCAAGGGGCTCGGCCACGCCGTGCTGTGCGCCAAGCGCCACGTGGGCGACGAGCCGTTCGCCGTGCTGCTCGGGGACGACCTCATCGACCCGCGCGACCCGCTGCTCACGGAGATGATCGCCCTGCAGGCCGAGCGCGGCGGCTCGGTGATCGCGCTGCTCGAGGTCGAGCCGGACCAGATCCACCTCTACGGCTGCGCCGCGGTCGAGCCGATCGACGGCGCCCCGACCGACCACGTCCGCGTCACCGCGCTGGTCGAGAAGCCGGACGCCGCCGACGCGCCCAGCAACCTGGCGATCATCGGTCGCTACCTGCTCGACCCGGCCGTCTTCCGCGTGCTGGAGCACACCGCGCCCGGGCGTGGCGGCGAGATCCAGCTCACCGACGCGCTCGCGACATTGGCCTCGATGCCGGCCGAGCAGGGCGGTGGGGTGACGGGCGTGGTCTTCCGCGGGCGTCGCTACGACACCGGGGACCGCCTGGACTACCTCAAGGCCGTCGTGCGGATCGCCGTGGACCGCCCCGACCTCGGCCCCGACCTGCGGTCCTGGCTGCGCGAGTTCGTGACGACGCTGTGACCCTGCCCCGATGAGGACGGTCGCCGAGCACCTCGCGGCGATCCTCGCGGCCGCCCGCCCGGTCGCGCCGCTCGACGTCGTCCTGGCCGACGCCGACGGCTGCATCCTCGCGGAGGACGTCACGGCGCCGCGGGACGTGCCGATGTGGACCGTCGCCGGCTGCGACGGCTACGCGGTCCGCTCGGTCGACGTCGGAGCGCCGGGCCCCGGCCCGGCGCCCGAGGTCACGCTGCCGGTCGCGGCCGACGCCCCCGTGACGGCGGCAGCCCCCCTGCGCCTGGTACCCGGCACGGCCGTCCTCATCGCCGCCGGCGGCCCGCTGCCCGTCGGCGCGGATGCCGTGGTGCCCATGGAGCGGACCGACCGCGGCCGGGCCCGCGTGGTGGTCCGCGGCGGGGCCGAGGCCGGCGAGCACCTGCGCCCCGCCGGTGCCGACCTCGGCGCCGGCGACGCCGTCCTGACCACCGGTACCCGGCTCGCCGCGCGCCACCTCGCGGTCGCTGCGGCACTGGGCCGCGGCCGGCTCCGCGTGCACCCCGCGCCCCGGGTCATCGTCGTCTCGGTGGGTGACGAGCTCGTCGAGCCGGGCAGGGCGCGGCCGGACGGGCGCGTGCACGACGTCGACGGCCCGGCGCTGGCCGCAGCCGTCAAGGAGGCCGGTGCGAGCGCCGTGCGCGTGGGTCCGGTGGGCGACGACCGCGCCGCGCTGCGGGAGATCCTGGCCGACCAGCTCGTCCGCGCGGACCTCATCATCCTCACCGGTGGGCTCAGCCACGGGCCGTGGGACACCGTGACCGACGTGCTCGCGCCGCTCGGCACCGTGCGCTTCGACCAGATCGCCATGACCCCCGGGCACCGGCAGGGCTTCGGCACGGTCCGGGCGGAGGGCGACGATGCGCACGACGCCGATGGCCGGCCCGGCGGGGTGCCGGTCTTCGCGCTGCCGGGGCACCCCGTCGCCGCGCAGGTCTCCTACGAGGTGTTCGTCCGGCCGGCGCTGCGCGCGATGGCCGGGTACGTCGACCTGTACCGCCCGACGGTGCGTGCCGCATCCGCCCGGCCGTGGGCCTCCCCGGCGGGCAGGCGTCAGTTCGTCCCGGCGACGGTCACCGGCTCGCCGACGGACGGCTACGTCGTGACGCCGGTGGGGGACCCGTCGAGGGTCTCGCTCGGCGCGCTCGGGCTGGCCAACGCGCTCGTGGTCGTCGGCGAGGACACCACCCGTGTGCGGGCCGGTGACACCCTCGCCTGCCTGGTCCTGGACGGCTGACGTGGCGCGGGGCTGGCCCGTCCTGCTGCGCTCGGACGACGTCGTGCTGCGGCCGCTGCGCCGCCGCGACGCCGGGGCATGGCGTGCGGCGCGCGCGCGCAACGCCGCGTGGCTCGAGCGCTGGGAGGCCACCTCCCCGGACCCGCAGACCGGGCCGCCGCCCACGTTCGGCGGCTTCGTGCGGACCCTCGCGGCCCAGGGGAGGGCCGGCGCCGCGCTGCCGTTCGCGATCGAGTACCGCGACGAGCTCGTCGGCCAGCTGACGGTCGCGACGATCGTGCACGGCTCCGCCGGCACGGCGAGCATCGGCTACTGGGTGAGCGAGCACGTCGCGGGGCGGGGCATCGCGCCCACGGCCGTCGCGATGGCGGTCGACCACTGCTTCGGCGAGGTGGGGCTGCACCGCGTGGAGATCGCGATCCGGCCGGAGAACGCGCCGAGCCTGCGCGTGGTGGCCAAGCTCGGGCTGCGCGAGGAGGGGCTGCGCGAGCGGTACCTGCACATCCAGGGCGCGTGGCGCGACCACCGCACCTTCGCGGTGACGGTCGAGGAGGTCCCGGAGGGTCTGCTGACCCGCTGGCGCAGGAGCCGAACCACACCGGTGTAGTTCGGCCACCGACACGCCGGGCCCGCTGCGTCCGGGCACCGGCCCGCTCGCCTACCGTCGTGCTGTGTCCCAGGCCGGCCTCGTGGTGCTCGCGATGGCCGGGTTGTGGATCGCCTACCTGGTGCCGCACCGGCTGCGGTACCGCCAGCAGCTGCTCGAGGCCCG
>Ga0209477_1000891_pt1 | contig 18466 bp, 12 predicted proteins | sample KloWWTupernatant_FD_187180 | JGI IMG/M metagenome (GOLD analysis project Ga0209477, IMG submission 187180) | Active sludge microbial communities from Klosterneuburg, Austria, studying microevolution and ecology of nitrifiers - Klosterneuburg... | ecosystem: Engineered > WWTP > Aerobic digester >... | reverse complement strand
TGAACGTGCTTTTTTGTCCAAACAATTTTTTAAAAGAAATGTAAGTATTCACAGACCGTTAAAACGGTTTATCATCCGACACAAACCGTTAAAACGGTTTATCATCCGACACAAACCGTTAAAACGGTTTATACACATAAAAAAATCACTGCTGTGAAATTTTTAATAACTGTTAAATGTATATCATTATGTCAATTATATTGTGAATAGTTATTAACTATTTTATTCAATTACAAATCAATATTATAACACTTAAATTTAAATTATTAACTTTTGTCCGGTATATTCTATTAAATACGTCCGGACATTTAACCCAGGAGATAAAATGTATCTGAAAAAAATATTTACTTTGTTATTTATTTTTACGATTTATGGAAATTTAACTTTTGCTCAACCCTTTGAATTACAAAATGCTTTTCCCAATACAACTTTCGATAATCCTCTGTATGTTACTCATTCAAATGATCAGACTAACAGAGTTTTCATAGTAGAAAAAACCGGAAGAATAAAAGTTTTACCAAATGATTCCTTAACTTCAATCAACAAAACCTATCTGGATATCAGTAATAAAATTATTAACGGCAGTGAAAGAGGCTTGCTTGGTGTGGCTTTTCACCCGAATTATTCTTCTAATGGATATCTTTTTGTTAACTATACAAGATCTGGTGATGGTGCTACTGTTGTTTCCCGATTCAGTGTAAGTCCTTCTGATCCGGATAAAGCAGATTCTTTAAGTGAATTCATACTTCTAACAATTGCTCAGCCATATTCAAATCATAATGGAGGTATGATCTTTTTTGGAATGGATGGTTATCTTCATATTGGTACCGGTGATGGTGGCAGTGGTGGTGACCCGGGAAACAGAGCGCAGACATTAACAGAATTACTAGGAAAGATTCTTAGAATAAATGTAGATACCACAACCGCTCTTACAAATTATGGAATCCCATCCTCAAACATATTTGCTGGTGGAGGTGGTAGAGCTGAAATATTTACTATTGGAATGAGAAATCCATGGAGAATGAGTGTAGATCCGGTTACAGGTGAAATTTGGTGCGGCGATGTAGGTCAGGATGCTTGGGAAGAAATTGATATCATAGAAAATGGTAAAAATTATGGATGGAGATGCTACGAAGGAAACAATCCATTTAATACTTCAGGTTGCTCTACTCCATCAACCTATACCTTTCCTGTCAAAGTTTACCAAAATGTCGGTTCAGATTGTTCTGTTGCCGGAGGATATGTTTATAGAGGACAAAGAAGACCTGAACTTTATGGCAGATATATTTACGGAGATTATTGTAGTAGAAAAGTTTGGAAACTTAAATATGAAAATGGTGTAGTGACTGAAGATTCACAGATCTTAACTGCAGCAGGAAGTATCCTTTCCTGGGGCACTGATCAAAATAATGAATTGTATATGTGCAGTGTAAACGGAATTGTCTATAGATTCAATAAAAGTGATCTGGTTGGTGTAAATAATAATAACTTAGAAACCCCAAATACTTTTATACTCGAACAGAATTTTCCAAATCCCTTTAATCCTGAAACTTCAATCAAATATTATTTACCTGAGATTTCAAATGTAAATCTGGTTGTTTATGACGCTAATGGTAAAATTATTTCTAATCTTGTAAATACTAAACAACTTTCAGGTTCTTATAATGTAAAGTGGAACGGTAGAGACGCTTTAGGTAATAACCTCCCGAGCGGTGTGTATTTTTATAACCTGACAGCGGGAAATAATTTCAGTCAGAGTAAGAAAATGCTTTTGATCAAATAATATAAAATTGTTTGTAATTTAATTCCGGATTTTTCTGAGCGTAAAATATTAAATCCGTCAGAGGTTTTACTGCATCTGCAGTTACTCCGGCGGATTTTTATTTTATATCAATTGTCTTCTGATATAATAGTTTATATAAAAATATTTAATATTTTTTTTACGAATCTCAGAATTTATGAAATGCCAAATCCGGCTGAACAGATTTTTAAAATATGAAGATTAAACTGTAATGATTTGTGAAAAATTTTTTATGGATTTAATTCTATTTCGTATATTTTTTCCTCTCTTTTATTTGAATAAACTTCTTTGTAAGTAATATTCTCCGATCCGGTTAACTGACTTATAAATAGTATAAAATCATTAAGCTCAATAGTGCTTTTGCAGTCAAAAAAAAATTTATTCTTTTCGATAAGTAATGTTCTCAGAAAATCCTTATCCATAAGTTCAGTAACCTTATACCAAATATTGAAAATATAACGATCAGGGTACAAGCTATTAATTACAGTATAATATTTTTCTCTTTGTGATCCTGAGTAACGAGCTCCGAGATGCAATGCAGCTTCTATTGATGATGACAAATTTGTTGATATAATAATTGAATGCTTATAATTTTCATCCAAAAAATTTAATATCCTATGAGATTCATTCTGTTTGAAATAAAGATCTGAAGTTTTAGTATAAAAGGTCTTTAAAGAAAAAAATAAGAATATTAAAAAGGCTGTTGAAAATATTAGTTTTTTTTTTCTTTTTAAATATTCAGGTAAAATTCCGGATGTTAAATTTAATACAACATAAAAGGATAACACTGACAGCATAAGTGCCGGAAGCATATACCGAAAAGTAAAATGCTTTGAAACTATTATTAACTGAACACTCATTGCAAAAAATATACCTGTCAGCAGATTAAAATATTTATTTTCGCGAATCTGAATTCTGAATCTTGGAATGAAATATAAAATTAGAGTAGTAAATGCTAAAACATATGAAATCGTAAACATTAGTTCATTAATTAAAATCTTTTTTAGGTTTCCGAAAAAACTTGAAGTATCTATAATTTCAGGATTTCCCATACCGTACAATCCGCTGTTTGTTGTAATAGATTTTATCCAGGCAGCAAATTTAAATATCTGATCAAAAGAAATTACAGGTGTCAAAAGAAGGCAAAAAACAATTGCTGTAATTGCAAGAAAATAAAACTTATATGAAATTCGCTTGATCAGAAATAATGGTATCAGTAAAACCGGAAAAAATGAAATCTTAGTTACTAATCCAAATCCGAAGATAATTCCAAATACAATTGTTAATTTGAAACTATTATTTTTATCTTTTTCATCTTTATTCAAATAAAAAATTATAAACGCAATAAGCAGAAGAGTAGAAAAAATCAATAGAATCTCAGGGTTAACATTTGTCAGGTCATAATAAATAGTTGCTGAACACAATGGTGTTAACTGAAGAAATAATGCCGAATAAATGTTTCCGGATATTTTATAAACTGTTATTCCTAAAATATAAAGAGCTGCAGATATCATCACAACAATTACTGAATTAATCCTTCCAAGATAAAACTCCGGTCTGGATATTACATCATGTACAATGTCTACACTCTGACCCTGTATGACATAGAAACATTTTATTACAATTGCGCCGATGATCTGAAGTGTAGTGCCTGGATGATCTATATGGCCGACTCCATATCCGGACATTTGTGATAAATTCAGGGAATTTAAAAGATAAACATAAGATGGGTCGCGGTATAAAAAATATTCACCGATGGAATGCTTAAAGTAAAGTGAAATAATAATTATTGAAACAGGTAAAATCAGTAAAATGAATAGAGGAAATTTTTTTTTCAAAATTCTTTTTTTGAAATATAAATATATTAAAAATAAAAAATAAGTTTTTTCTCAATTCAGCGGTAACAAAATTGAAGCGAATTTGACATATCAATACATAAAAAATTTCAGTTTTAGTATTTCAATAACCTATATGTAAATTCAGTCTAATTCAATATCCCATTAATCCAAGTACATTTAAAGTTTTTTATTTTATTAAATCTCAAATACAAATCTGATTGTATATAACACTAATGGTAATCAGATTTCCACTCTTGAAAATTATTAACAAATTTAAGGTAGCTTCAATATTATAAAGAAAAGTAGAGATATTAATGTCAACAATTCACCTATAGGTATCCATTTTTAAAATTAACGACGGTTAATTACTTTTCTCGGAGTAAGAAAATTACATTTGTTTAAATAATTAGTTGAATTCAAATTTCATTTGAAAAAATCTGCATTATGCCTGATACTTTTATATAAAAATCCTGCCTGTTTAATATTTTACTTTAAGTAAATTAATTATCTGCTATAATAATATATTGGAAATTAAGTATAAATTTTATAATTTGTACAAATAAAAATATGATTTAACTTTATTTCTGTAAAGTATTAATTTTTTATTCGAAATTAGTAATTTTTGAATTCCTAACCTAAAGTTTAGACGCAAAAAAATTTCATTTAAAGGGAAAAAATAAAAACGGGTATTTTTATTAAAAAAAATGTATCCGGATTTCTTTAAATTTTTAAAAATTAAATTCTGAAAAATGAAAAAATTATTTCTTGTTTTAATTCTAGTCTTTCTAAGTGTCGGGTCACATGCTCAGATAAATACCTATCCTTATGTAGAAACCGGTGATAATCCTATTGGATGGAATCCGGTTCAGGGAATTCCAATTTGGAGCCTTGGTACATCTTATGTCAATCCTGCAGGTTATGCAAATGATGCAGCTTTAATTTGCAATTTTTTTTCCTATTCTCCCGGTCCTGATGGTTATGTTATTTCACCGATAATGGATTTTACAACTCTGACTCACCCTGTTATTCATTTTTATGTAGCATATGCTTCCTATAATGATAATAATGATTCAATGCAGTTTCTTGTATCAACAGATTTTGGAAATACCTTTGTTGACTTGCCGGTTGCTTACAGGAAATCCTTTAATCAATCTCCTTCTTATGCAACTGTTCCATCACAGGAAACGGCATATAGTCCTAATTCAACTTCTCACTGGAGACATGAAACAATAGACCTTAGTGCTTTTGCCGGTCAAAATTATCTTCTGTTTGCTTACAGAGGTGTTTGTGCTTATGGAAACAATTTGTTTATTGATAACTTTGTAGTTGAGAATGCTGATGACTATTCTACTGCTGTTATTAATTCACCCGGAACTTATGTTTTAAATGAACTATCATTTAACTTTAATTCTATTGGTCAGCCTGCTTCTATAAAAGTCCTTGAAAATGATAATCCCGGCGGTGGACTTTTACAGGTTACTGAACATATTGATCAGGTTCCTGTTCCGTCTCTTGCTTCTCCTCAAATTAAACCGAATACAACTGCTACTACCGGTAATGGTTCTGTTTTTACTCCGGATTTTATAGCTACTGATAATTGGTACACTGTTTCATATACAGGGGATGACTTAAATGGAGATGCAAATTATGATATTACGATTGACATTTCATCATTTGGATCAGTTTCAGATCCATCAAGATTATATATTGTAAAGAGAGCAGATTATACAAGCTCTTGGGAATGTCTGAATACAGTTGTGACTGGAAACAGTTTGAAAGCTTCCGGACTCACTTCATTTTCAGATTTTGGAGTTGCAAGCTCTGCTTCACTTAAGTTAGCATTGAAATTTTATCTCGAAGGTTTTTTTAATGGAACAACAATGAACGCTGATACTGTAAAAGTTAATTTGAGAAGTCAGACATCACCTTATGCTATTGTTGACAATTCAAAAACTTTATTAAATTTTTTAGGTGAAGGTACTTTAGATTTTCCAAATGCAATTTCAGGTACTTGTTACTATTTTGAAGTAATTCACAGAAATCATATAAGAGTATTCAGTCATTCTGCCTGTGAACAATTGAACAATCCAGTAACACCGTATAATTTTACAAATTCAATATCTAAAACTTTTGGTAATAACAGTATATTTGTAGCCGGACCTAATGCAGGATATGCTTCTTTTACTGCTGATGTAAATCAGGACGGATTAGTAGATCTCTCAGATTATTCTGTAATAGATAATGATGCTTTTAATTTTTATTCAGGTTACATCCCCTCTGATGTAAACGGAGACGGAGTTACAGAACTATCAGACTTAACATATTGTGATAATAATACCTTTAATTTTGTAACTGCAATTGTTCCATAATTTTTTTTCAAATAAGTAATTTAAATAATCTGCTCCTTTGTTAATCGAAGGAGCAGTTTTTTGTATACAATCAATTTATGAAATTTTTTAAAAATTGAAAAAGATTTTTTGAATTTTAAATTTATTTTATTTTTTGAAATTATTGAGTTGAAACTTTAAAGTAATTAACTTATGGTTAAAAAAATTAAAAGATATTTCCGGGATTATAAAACTTAAGAAATTTCCAAGAGTATCTTTTTGTGCAAAAAAAGTTTTTATTAAAATAAATTTATAAATATACAAACACCAATTAATTTGATAGGAGGCAAGTTAGTGGTGATAACAACGACTTTATTGAAATTCCAAATTATCATTAAAGTTCTTAAAAAACTTTTAATAACTTAAATTACTAAAAAATGAAAAAAATCGTTTTCAATCTTTTCCTTATCTGTTTTTTTGTTTCGTTAACAGGAACTTCTTATTCTCAGAGCTTTAAGCTTGAGAAAGTAAATCAGACAGATCTTACAAAAATTAATAATCCGTTTGACGCAGTTTCAGACGGACTAAATCAGCTTGACGGTCCAAATCCGCCAAGTACACAGGCAGCAATTATTACTCCGATTTCTGGTGCTTCAACTTCCGCTAATGGAAGATCTCCGCAATCTTCTACCAGATATCAGAGATGTTATTATTTTATTTCTGCTGATGAAATGACATCATCTTTCTTTCCAGTTGGATCAAGCATAACATCATTAGGATTTTCATATTCAGTAGCTTCTTTTGCAGCAGCAGCAGATACTTTTAAAGTCTTTTTCCAAAATGGACCTGCTACTTTTGTTGACAAAGGAGCTAATTGGCCAACTGCAATAGCTCCTATGACTCAAGTACATCAAGGACCTATCAGTACAATAGGTGCTCCGGGTTCTATTGATTATACATTAAATAATTCAGGTGCATTTTCCTATACAGGTAGCGGATTATGGGTAGCTTTTGAATTTCAAAATATTACCGGTACAACCGGTGCTGCAAATACTGCATTGTGTAATACAGTTTTACCAGCTCCTGTATTAAGAAATATGTCTGCCGGTAGCAATGTTGCTCTTAATAACACAATGTCGAATTCTTCAAATTTCAGACCTGTAACAAGATTAGGTACTGCATCAGAGGATATAGTAATAGTCAATAATGTAATAGCTATGGGTGAGAAAATAAATAATTGTATAGATACAAATCAGTATGTAACAAATTTCACACACCTTAGACCTGGGATTGATACTTTAACATATAAGATAGTTGTAAAAAATGTTTCCAGTGGATTTATAAAGGATTCATCTTCATTTACTTTTATTTTAAATGATACTGGTGCAACTACTTCATATTTTATAACATCAAGCAGTTTAAAAACAGATTCTATTAAAACAGATTCAGTAATTGCAACTGTTACAGCAAAATCAGGTGAACAAATAGTCGGAAATAATTCAGGAAAAACTACAACTTCATCTACATATAATACAATGAATCAGGCAATTACCTCTGCTACAAATTCAGGTGGAGCAGGATTTACCAACGCAGGAAATTTAGAGATTGCAATAGCTCATAATACAGGAAATTGTGATGTCTATATAAGTAAAGTAAATTATATTTTTGGATCAACCGGGCAGCCTTATCTTTTAAAAGTATATGAAGGCAATGTCAATACTCCCGGTACATTATTATATACTTCCGATACACTTACGAATTCTACCGGTGCTAACTCTCATACACTTTCATCACCTGTCAAATCAACCTCCGGGAAATTCTTTATTGCTCTCAGACAAATTAATACAACTAATTTTTCTCTGCAATACCAGCGGGAAATTCCTGTCAGACGTAATGTATATTATACTGGTGATGGAACGCCGGGAGACTGGGGCGAATCTTTAGGTGGATTTAAATACAATGTTCAAGTAGTAACTACTGTAAATCTCGATCTTGGATTATATCTTGAAGGATTCTTTAATGGTACTACAATGATAGGTGATACTGTCAGAGTAAATCTAAGAAGCCAGTCATCTCCTTATCCGATCATTGATACAGATCAGGCTTATGTAAATTCAACAGGTAACGGTACATTTAATTTCACAAATGCTTCTCCAAATACATGTTACTATTATGAAGTAATTCACAGAAATCATATAGTTACTTACAGTAATGCATCATGTAATACACTTAATGATAATACTAATTCTTTTAATTTCAAAAGTGCAGGTTCACAGGCATTGGGAAGTAATCAGGTATTAGTAGGCAGCAGTTATTCTACATACACTGCTGATGTAAATCAGGACGGAGTTGTTGATGTTACTGATTATAGTATTACAGATAATGATGCAAATAATTTTGTAGCAGGTTATGTTGTAACGGATGTAAATGGTGACGAAGTTGTTGACGTAGCTGATCTTGGTTATTGCGATAATAATGCAGCTAATTTTGTCGGAGCAATTGTTCCTTAATTATGTAATTATTATAAAGTTATAAAAATTGAAAGCAGGGATCGAATTTCAATCCCTGCTTTTATTATGTTACAAATAAATTTTTGAACCAATTACATTTTATTATATCTTTCTTCAAGTTTATTCAACTCATCTGCCAGCTCAGCCGGTAACTTATCTCCGAACTTTTTATAATATTCTCTAAGCTCATTTACTTCCGACAATCCTTCTTCTTTTGAAATGACAAATAATTTTTCCATTTCGTCATTACTTATATCAAGTCCCGAAGTATCCAAAGCTCCTTTTGAAGGAATCCTTCCATAAGGTCTGTCTTCAAAATTATCCGAACCTTCTAATCTTTCGAAAACCCATTTTAATACTCTGATATTATCACCGTATCCTGGCCAGATAAATTTTCCGTTCTCATCTTTTCTAAACCAGTTAACATAAAATATTTTAGGTAGTTTTGATGAATCACTTTTCTTTCCCATCTTCAACCAGTGTGCGAAATAATCACCCATATTGTATCCGCAAAAAGGCAGCATCGCAAATGGATCGTGTCTTAATTGTCCTAATGTTCCGGCAGCAGCTGCTGTCATTTCTGAAGATACTGAAGATCCAAGAAATGTTCCATATTGCCAGTCAAATGCTTCATTTACTAATGGCACAATTGAAGCTCTTCTACCGCCAAATAATATTGCTGAGATTGGCACTCCTTTAGGATTTTCCCAGTCTTTATCGATCACAGGACATTGTGAAGCCGGACAGGTGAATCTTGAATTCGGATGCGATGAAGGAGTTTGAGAATCAGGTGTCCAGTCTTTACCATGCCAGTCTTTAAGATGTGCAGGTTTTTCTTCAGTCATTCCTTCCCACCATACATCTCCGTCATCAGTCAAAGCTACATTTGTAAATAAAGAATTACTTTCCATAGATTTCATTGCATTGCCGTTTGTGTGATATGAAGTTCCGGGTGCTACTCCAAAGAATCCGTACTCAGGATTGATTGCATAAAGTCTTCCGTCATCTCCAAATTTCATCCAGGCAATATCATCACCGACAGTTTCCACTTTCCATCCGGGAATAGTAGGAGTCAGCATTGCAAGATTTGTCTTTCCGCATGCACTCGGAAAAGCTGCTGCGACATATTTTTTTACACCTTCAGGAGAAGTAATTCCAACTATCAGCATATGTTCAGCCATCCATCCTTCATCCTTTGCCATTGCAGATGCAATTCTAAGTGCAAAACATTTTTTTCCTAAAAGTGCATTTCCTCCATAGCCGCTTCCGAATGACCATATACTTCTTTCTTCAGGAAACTGAACAATATACTTCTCTTTATTACAAGGCCAGTTAACGTCTTCCTGACCGTCTGCAAGTGGAGCTCCGACTGAATGAAGACAATGAACAAAATTACCGTCGCCTAATACATCAAGAACTTTAGATCCGATCCTTGTCATAATTCTCATATTCATTACCACATAAGGTGAGTCTGTTATCTCAACTCCAATGTGTGCAATATCTGATCCAAGTGGTCCCATACTGAATGGCATTACATACATTGTCCTGCCTTTCATACATCCGTCAAAAATTCCTTTAAGAAGTTCTTTCATCTCAGCAGGATCTTTCCAGTTATTTGTAGGACCTGCATCTTCTTCTTTTTCAGAACAGATAAAAGTCCTGTCTTCGACTCTTGCTACATCTGTAGGATCTGAGACAGCATAATAGCTGTTTGGTCTTTTACTTTCATTTAATTTTTTAATAGCACCTTTTTCGATAAGCATATTTGCAAGACTCTGATATTCTTCATCCGAGCCGTCACACCAGTGGATCTTATCCGGTTTACAAAGCGCTGCACATTCGTCAACCCAATTACGTAATTTGTTGCTGATATTCATTTTATCTCCTTGTTAAATTATTTTTTATTAAAAATTGTTTTCTCAGGATTATTACTCATTAAAATTGCTATTGGCTTTGTAGATGGTATGTTCATTAAAATTATTTTCAGCATACTCATTATTGGAACCGAAAGTATCATTCCTAATATTCCCCAGATATATCCCCAGAAAACCAGTGAAAAAAACAATAGAAATGGACTAAGGTCGAGTTTTGAACCAAAAAATTTTGGTTCAATTACATTACCTTTTAAATTTTGTATTACTATTAATATTATGATGATTACTAATGGATATATAATTGCTTCAAACTGAAGTGCCATAAATAAACCCAGAAATATGGATGCAAATAATGATCCTATATTTGGAATAAAATCTGTGAAAAAAAATAAAAAAGCCCAGACCACATAAAAATCTACTCCGCAGATCCATAATATTGTACCTATTAATATAGCCTGCATTAGGCTGAGTAATGTCTTTCCTGAAATATAATCTCTTAAACCAATGACAATATGACCTAAAGTATTTCTAAGGGAAGTATTTCTTTCTTCTGAATATGCCAGTGAAAATCTCTTTCCAATGCTTTCTGATTCTGTAATTATAAATATTATATAAAAAATGATCAGAACAAAATTTCCAAGCAATGCAGTTATACTTGTCAGAATTCCTGATATCGCAGTTGTTAAATTCCCACTTGCAAATAATTTTTTAATATTAAAAAATTGTTCAAGCTGTGTTTCCTCTTCGGGAGTAAGATTAAGTTTGGGAATAAAATCATTATAAATATGTAGAAACTTTTGTTCATATAAAGGAAATTCCGAAGAGAATGAATTTATACTGGTATATATAAAGACACTTACAATATTAGCAAGTATTAATATGATCAGAATGACAATTGCCAGTGATAAAAATGCCGGTAATTTTTTATTATTTAAATAATTATAAACAGGTAAAAAAACAAATGAAATTAATAATGCTACAAAAAGAGGAAGTAATATAGACTCCAGCTCTTTTAAAATAAAGATCGATAATGTTAACAATATCAGGATACATGTTACATTAATTAATCCGAAATTAGAACTATCAGTTTTTTTCATATTTTCGTATTCAGGAATAATTAATCATTGTTTTATACTTTAAGGGATCTGTAATTCCCGCAGACTGAAATCCTCTAAGTCTCAATGCACAACTGTCACATTCACCGCATGAAATCTGATTTTCTTTATAACATGACCAGGTGAGATGCAGTGGAGAATTTAGCCTGATCGATCTTTCTACAATTTCTTTTTTAGTTAGATTAATAATTGGCGTCATTACTTTTATTTTTGAACCTGCCTTGCTTCCCTTGCTGATCATCTTATTATATGCATCAAAAAAATCTTTTCGGCAATCCGGATAACCGCTTGAATCTTCTTCCACTGCACCAATAAATATTCTGGTTGCATTTATAACTTCAGCCCAGCTTACTGCGATTGATAAAATATTAGCATTCCGAAAGGGGACATAACTTGATGGAATTACTTTACTTTTTAAGTCAGCTTTTTTGATCTTCATCTTATTGTCAGTCAGTGAGGAACCTCCTATTGACTTAAGGTAACTAATATCAGCAACGAGTTTATTTTTTACATTGTAATGATCTGCCACATCTTTAAATGCCTTGAGTTCTCTCATTTGAGTCTTCTGTCCATAATTTACATGTAGAAAATTCAGATTGTATTTTATACTGGCAATTGCTGCTGTAAGGGCACTGTCCATGCCTCCACTGATGAGGACTACAGCTTCAGGTTTTATCTTTATCATTAATTGAAATTACTTAATTATGCATGAAATTTGAAGTCAAACATCAAATATTCTTTCTTAAAAAATTAACTTCATATGCATACTTTTCAAGTTCTTCCCGAAAATCCGGATGAGCTATTTCAATTAAACTTCTTGCTCTTTCCCTGACAGTCTTACCATATATATCTGCAATTCCGTATTCAGTAATTATGTAATGAACATCAGCTCTGGTGGTTGTAACTCCTGCTCCCTGTTTCAAAAACGGCGATATTCTTGACAGTGTTCCACCTTTTGCTGTAGATGTAAATGCTATGATCGGTATACCACCTTCACTTCTGGATGCCCCTCTGATAAAATCAAGCTGTCCTCCAAATCCTGAATAATTCTTATGACCAATTGAATCTGCACAGACCTGACCTGTAAGATCTACTTCCAGTGCAGAGTTAATGGAAATCATTTTATCATTTCTTGCAATAACAAAAGGATCATTGACAAAAATAGTCGGTCTGAATTCGAAAACCGGATTGTCATCTATATAATCAAACACTTTTTTTGAACCTAAAATAAATGTAGACACAACCTTTCCAGGCAGGAGAGTTTTTCTTTCTCCGTTAATTACTCCCGATTCGATGAGGTTGATCAAATTATCAGAAAACATTTCTGTATGAACTCCAAGATCTTTTTTGTCATTTAAAAACTGTAATACCATATCAGGAATTATTCCAATTCCCATTTGCAGTGTAGATCCGTTATCTATAAGTGAAGCAATATTCTGACCTATCTTTTCATAAGCTTTCAGCTCTTCACCCTGAGCTATTTTTTGATTTATAAATTCCGGAATCTCATCATTTACTTCCACCGCAAAATCAATTTTATCAATATGAATAAAATTATCACCGAGTACTCTCGGCATTTTTGGATTTATCTGAGCAATAATTATTCTGGAATTTTCTGCAGCAGTTTTTGTACATTCATTACTTACACCTAGTGAGCAAAAGCCATGAGTATCAGGCGGAGACAAATGCAACAGACATACATCCACGGGAAGTTTTTTATTCTTCAGTAATATCGGAATCTCAGAAAGAAAGACAGGTATGAAATCAGCTCTTCCTTCGTGCACTGCTTTTCTTACATTTGCTCCTGTAAATAATGATATAAGATTAAAATGTCCTTCCATTTCAGGTCTCACGTAAGGAGCATCAAGGAATGACATAAGCTGAATAATATTTACATTTTTTAGTTCCTCATATCTGCTGCATAGACTATTTATCAATGTAAGAGGAAAAGAACAATTTGCGTGAACATATACATTGTCTCCGGATTTAATACATTTTACAGCATCATCAGCTGAGACAAATTGAGTTTTTGATTTGATCGATTTTAGCATTATTTAGGGTTTGAAATTTGTGAGTATAATTTACTCTCATTATATTATATTAAAAAGACAATATAAGGTATTATGATAAAAATCATATTTTGAAATTTTTTAGTTTGCCTCAAAGTCTCAAAGCCTCAATGAAATTTAATATTAAAGTTTTTATATTAAAATCTTTGAGACTCAGAGCCTTTGCGGCAATTTCAAACTCACATCCAACAATTGATTTAAATTAATCTGTTTCTAAAACTTATCATTAAATTTATATTATTGAAAAAATTTTTGATCTAAATAATTTGAATATAAAAGAGAACGTAAAACTTTCGAATCATACTGCAATTTCTTTAGGCGGTAATGCAAAATATTTTGCTGTTTGTAAAAGCATTGATGAGATATTAGAAGCATTGGAATTTGCTCAAAATAATAAATTGCGTATTCAGCTGATGTCAGGAGGAAGCAATATAATATTTACTGATAATGGATTTGACGGCATGATTATAAAAAATGACATCAAAGGAATTTCTGAGAAAGTAAATGAAGATCATGTTTTAATATCTGTAGGAGCAGGGGAGGAGCTTGATGAATTTGTTAAATATTGTGTTGGGAAAGGTTATTCAGATATTGAATGTCTGTCAGGAATACCCGGCTCAGTCGGCGCAATGCCCGTTCAGAATGTCGGCGCATACGGGCAGGAGACAAGTGAAGTACTTGAAAGTATAAAAGTGATTGACAGAAATGAAACTGATATAAAAAACATAAAAACATTTTCAAATGAAGAATGTCAGTTTGGATACAGAATGAGCAGATTTAAAAAATCAGATAAGGACAGATATATCATAGTCGAAGTAAATTTAAAACTTCATATCAATAAATTACCTGAGATAAAATATAAAGCACTCGGTGAAAGGTTAGATCAAAATGATTCATTTAAAAATTCAGATGATATAAAAAGTAAATTGAAAATCATCAGAGACACTGTGATCTCCATCAGAAAAGAAAAGTCAATGGTGATAGATAAAAATGATATTAATTCCAGATCATGCGGATCATTTTATATGAATCCTGTTTTGAATGAAGATTGTTTCAGTAAATTTTCAAAAGTCTGCAGTGAATTGCAAACTGAATTTCCATTTTACAAAAGTGGTAACGATTATAAAATACCAGCTGCCTGGCTGGTAGAGAATTCAGGCTTTCCAAAAGGATATAAAAAAGGGGGAGTCGGAATTTCGCAAAATCATACACTTGCTTTGATAAATATTGACGGGACTGCGAAGGAGCTTTTAGATCTTTCTGATGAAATTAAAAGTTCAGTATATAATAAATTTCGGATTAAATTATTTACAGAGCCTGAGATTATTTCTTAATCGAAAACAAAATTATCAAGCTTGCATCAAAGACACGAAGGCTCAAAGGAATTTACAAAAATATTTATTATCTTTGAGTCTTAGAGCTTTTGAGGCAATCCAAAGTTATCGTACGTTTTGCAGATTCGGAAAGGTTGAAATTATTTATTATTAAAAATTTATTATTTAATATTAAAAAGGTCTTCAGCCGGCCATTGTTTTACAGACTTTAAAGAATTTGGAACTGTAGATTTTGTAAGTTCTGTCAGATAGTCTCCGAGTTTTGACATCGAAAGAAAATTAAATATCACTGTGACAGTCGTTCCGTCACCCATTCTTATGATATAAGAAGTAACACCTGCCAGCGCACCTGCATGAAACCAGCTGTCTGTGGAAGGTTCATAATTCCAGCCTTTAGCATAGTACTGAGTTGCATCGGCTTTTGGTTTTAAGATTGGTTCAGAAAGCATATTATCTACTGTAGCCTGAGTAAGAATGTGAGGTCTGTTTGTTTTGGTATCGACTGAAGTCACAAACTTCGCGAGGTCTTCCGCAGTGGAAAGCCATCCGCCATGCGAATCCATCACTTCAATAAAATAATCTGCACCGTAAGCCATCGTCACCATTTTCTCTTCCTCATCCAATACTGACCAGAAAACATCTTTGTTGTCATTTTCGGTATAATATTTTGCTTCATTCGGAAGTCTGTAAATGTCACGTGTCTTTGCGATCAGCATATCGGAGATCCCTGCAAGGGCAAGTATTTCTTCCTGCATATATTTTTCATAGGTTTTTCCTGATATTTTTTCTATGATCCTGCCGAGAATATTATATCCGAAATTCGAGTAACTATATTCGGTACCCGGTGTGAATTCTAATGAATCTTTCATTCCATATCTGATAATTGTCTTTGCATCAGCCGGTCTTGGTGTACCAAAAGCATCGGCAGCTTTACGGAGATATATTATCTGTCTGTCGCCATTTACTAAAGTCCATCCTCCGGTATGTTCCAGTAAATTTTCAACAGTAATGTCATACCATCTCTTATCAATTACAGTAGTGCCCGGCGGGGGAGTAAAATCACTTAGTATGTCTAATGCTTTATCGCTGAGTTTCAATTTTCCTTCCTGTATTATTTTCATAATTGCAACAGCGGTGATCGGCTTTGAGACACTGGCAATTCTGAAGAGCTCATCTGTAGTTGCCGGTATTTTATTTTCGAGATCGCTGTATCCGTAGGCTTTTGAATAAACGAGTCTTCCGTCTTTGCAGACTGTAACCTGTCCTCCGGGAACCTCCCATTTTTCCATAAAGGAAATAAATTCATTATCAAAATTTTCTATTCCCGGAATATTAGTATTTGAAGGAACGTCCTGTGCTTTTAATTCATATTGATTAAAAATGATGCAAAGGAAAAGTGCGAAGAAAGCAGTATGGATATTTTTCATTTTAAAATTTAATATACAGAAAATATGAATTATGAAATTATATAAACAGTAAATAATAAGCTCGTTAACACTCTCATAATCTATCTTAAAACTTTGGATACCTCTGAGACTCGAAGGTTCAAAGAATTTTGATATTAATGTTCTTAAATTTTTAATCTTAGAGTCTTAGAGTCTTATAGTCTTAGAGGCTTAGAGGCATGGAGGTAAAGGATTTATACCAGCAAAAGCCTGGATCAATTATTCCGCTTATTCCAGATCTGCCATGCCCAGCAAAGTGTTACAGAATGGTATAGCAGAAATATTATGTTTACATAAAAAGATAAATCGGTAGTGCTGGAAATTAAATGAATTATTAATATCATAAGAAACGGGATGATCAATAAAATGCTGCCATACCTAAGCCACTTCGGAAAAGGTTTATAATATGAGATAAGCACCAATGCCGGTAATAAAAAAAGTATAGCCGTATCTGCAGTGTCATAATTCCAGTGTAAAGCCTGATCAATCTTTGCAAGAAATAATCCCTGTGCTATTGCCAGTATCCCGAATCCCGCAGATGCGATATCATATTTCTCAGAAGCGGCTTTTGAGCCGAGACAGGCAAAAGCAGTAATGGCTAATAAAGTGTCGATCTTGAAAAGTATTGTCTGGGCAAGACTTTCAGAAGGGAAAAATGAACCGGCTATGTCAAAAAGAAAACTCAGTAATAATCCACCTGAAATAAAATACGGGAGATGTTTATTGTTACTTTCCAATAGGTAAATTGAATTTTTAATGAAAGAATTTACTAAAAATAGTCAGAATTAAATATTATAATATTAATTCTTAACTTTTAACTTTGTATCGACTATGAAAAATTTTTTAAAAATACAATAAGTAATAGTAGCTACATTGAGCGAAAGCACGAACAGCATGTGGCTTTGATGTTGCTTCTCTATCCAAAAATTCTGTCTTTAGAATGACACTTTTGACATTAATGACAATTTAATTTTCTCAGAACTGCTTTTTTGTTATTGAATCAAATTGGCACGAAAATTGAATATGTTGCATATAACAGAAGTTAATTTTTTCAATCAATATAAAATTAAATAATAAAATGGATAAGAATTCAGAATCACAGGAAACCAGACCCGAAAGATCTTTTCGAAATACAGATCGACTTGAAGAAGAAAAAAGTAAAAATGGTTTAATAATCGGATTTGTAACAGGACTTGTTCTATTGACCGTAATAATAATATTTTTATTTTCGGGTCCATCTGATTATGAAAAGGGATTGCAATTTATACATCAAAAACAATACTCAGAGGCATTGGTGGAGTTTCAGAAAGTTGAACCCGGAGATAAAGATTTTAATATGGCTCAATCTAAAATTAATTACATAAATGGAAAAAATGCTTTTAATGATGGTTTATACCCTCAAGCTCAGGTATATTTATCAAAGGTGGAAATGTCGGATGAATTTTATCAGGAGTCTCAACTAATGATTGATAAAACGAAAGTTTCGGAACGTGAAAATGATCTTACTTCATTGAGTGAAAAAATAAATGAAGTAAATAAGGATACTTTAATTGTAATAGAGAAAGATGGAGAAACAACTGATAATATTAACAATAATAATGATAAATCAGATGAGGCAGTAACTGACAATTCTAAAAATGAAAAAGCTAACATGCTTTATATTACATCTCTTGAAAAATTAATAAATAATTATAAGATATTATTTAATAATGCAAAGGATGCCGGTGATGTTTCAAAAAAGGAAACAATGAGATTAATGGATTCAATATACAACGAAACTGAAAATCTTGACTATGCAGTGAGTGAGAAAAATGCAATGGTCATGGAGCTGAAAAGTCTCACGGGGACCTGGATGCAGAAATCTTTGACTTATTTAAACTCTAATAATAATGAAAATAAAGTAAATGCTGAGAATTCTGCTGGTACAATGGATAAGAATAAAGAAGATTATGAAAAACAATATACACTGATGATTAATATGCTGAAAAAAGTAAAAACTTACTTTTCATAATAATATTTTATTTCAGAGCCATTATTGATGTTCCTGAAAGATCGAAATACGTTTCTTTAAAGAGTCTGTCTAATAACAGTTAAATAATTTCACCACAAAGACACTAAGTCACAAAGATTAATATTTTTTAACTTTTTTCCTT
>Ga0209477_1000889_pt1 | contig 18484 bp, 16 predicted proteins | sample KloWWTupernatant_FD_187180 | JGI IMG/M metagenome (GOLD analysis project Ga0209477, IMG submission 187180) | Active sludge microbial communities from Klosterneuburg, Austria, studying microevolution and ecology of nitrifiers - Klosterneuburg... | ecosystem: Engineered > WWTP > Aerobic digester >... | reverse complement strand
CACATGGACGACGACGGCTACCGCGCAGTCCGTGACGAGATCGCGCGGCGGGTGCAGGAACTGCTGGCGTCGCTCGCATGAGTACCGCGCGGCCCATCCCGGCCGCGCCGGGCCCGGGCGCGGGGGCCGCGCCCCGGTCCGGGCCTGCGGGCCGTCTCGGTTTCCTCGACCGCTACCTCACGTTCTGGATCTTCCTCGCGATGGCGCTGGGCGTGCTCGTCGGCCGCTTCGTGCCGGGCGTGCGCGATGCGATCCAGGGCGTCACCCTGGGCACGACCAACGTCCCGATCGCGATCGGGCTGATCCTGATGATGTACCCGCCGCTGGCCAAGGTGCGTTACGAGGCCCTGCCGGCGGTCTTCTCCGATCGCAAGCTGCTGGCCCTGTCGCTGCTGCAGAACTGGCTGGTCGGCCCGCTGCTCATGTTCGCGCTGGCGGTGCTGTTCCTGCACGACCGGCCCGAGTACATGGTCGGCCTGATCCTGGTCGGGCTGGCGCGCTGCATCGCGATGGTGCTGGTCTGGAACGACCTTGCCAGGGGCAGCAGCGAATACGCCGCCGGCCTGGTGGCGTTGAACAGCATCTTCCAGGTCCTGTTCTTCGGGGTCTACGCCTGGGTGTTCGCGACCTGGCTGCCGCCGCTGCTCGGCCTCGAGGGCGCGGTGGTCGACGTGGGCATGGGCGAGATCTTCCGCAGCGTGCTGGTCTACCTCGGCATTCCATTCGTCGCCGGGATGCTGACCCGGCTCGTGCTGCGCCGGCGCATGGGCGAGGCTTGGTACGGCGGCGTCTTCATTCCGCGCATCGCGCCGCTGACGCTGGTGGCGCTGCTGTTCACGATCGTGTTGATGTTCAGCCTCAAGGGCGACCATATCGTCGCCGCGCCGCTGGACATCGCGCGGATCGCGCTGCCGCTGGTGCTCTACTTCGTGATCATGTTCCTGGTATCGCTGTACATGGCCCACCGCCTCGGGGCGGACTACGAGCGCGCGGCGTCGCTCGCCTTCACGGCCTCGGGCAACAACTTCGAACTGGCCATCGCGGTCGCGATCGCGGTCTTCGGCGTCAGCTCGGACGTGGCCTTCGCCACCGTCATCGGGCCGCTGGTGGAAGTGCCGGTGCTGGTCGGCCTGGTGGGTGTCTCGCTGTGGCTAGGACGCCGCTGGTTCGGCCGCCCCGGTGGTGCCTGAACCGGACCCGTGGCCGGAACGGTCCGCGGCGGCCCGGCCAGCCCGGGGCGCGCCGCCGGCGCCGGCTCCGTCCGCAGGCGCGGGCGCATCGAGATAGGCGGGCCCGCCGAGCTGGCGCACCTGGCGTTCGATCCACGCTGCGCGCGAGCGCAGGTAGCGCGAAGGCTGGTCGACCCGCATCCGCTTCGGATTGGGCAGCACCGCGGCGAGCAGGGCGGCTTCGCGCGCGTCGACCTGCGCCGCGGGCTTGCCGTAGTAGTGGCGCGCGGCCGCCTCGGCGCCGTAGACCCCGTCGCCGAACTCGGCGAGGTTGGCGTAGACCTCGAGGATCCGCTGCTTGGGCCACAGCAACTCGATCAGCACGGTGAACCAGGCTTCCAGTCCCTTGCGCACCCAGCTGCGCCCGGACCACAGGAACAGGTTCTTGGCCACCTGCTGGCTGATCGTGCTGGCGCCGCGCAGTGGCGCATCTCCTGCGCGCGCATCGAGGACCTTGCCGATCGACTCGAGGTCGAAGCCGTGGTGGTGCGGGAACTTCTGGTCCTCGGCGGCGACCAGGGCGATCGGCAGCGCGGGTGAGATATCGGCCAGCGGCACCCAGTGATGCTGCAGCGCGTAGCCCGCTTCGCCGGCACGCCACGCCGCGATGCCACGCGCGAGCATGAAGGCGCTGGTTGGCGGGTCGAGGAAGCGCAAGGCGAGGATCGCCAGCAGCGAGAGCAGCACGAATGCCAGCGCGCCGCGCAGCAACCAGCGCAGCAGGCGCCGCCAGGGCGACGCGGGCGCGACGGCGCGCTGGCGCTTTCGTTGCATAATTCCCCGCATGGGCGATCGCGATGTCCCGATTATGGCTGCGCCCGAGGACTGGATGCGACGCTTCCATCTCGAGCACGCCGGCGTGCGCGGCGTGATCGTGCGGCTGGGCGCGGCGTGGCGCGAGATCGCGGGCCGCGCCGGGTATCCGCCCGCCGTGCGCACCTTGCTGGGCGAGGCGATCGCCGCGACCACGCTGTTCGCCGGTGAACTCAAGATGCCGGGCACGCTGTCGATCCAGCTCAAGTCCAGCGGCGCGGTGCCGCTGCTGTACGCGGAGTGCACGCGCGACGGGCGCGTGCGCGGACTGGCGCGCTGGCACGACCCGGTCGCGCCCGCGCTGTCGATCGAGGCACTCGGCAGCGATGCGCTGCTCGCGATCACGATCGAGCGCGAGGCCGGCAACCAGCGCTACCAGGGCATGGTGCCGGTCGAGGGCACGCGCCTCGCGCAGGCCTTCGAGGGCTACTTCGCCCGCTCCGAGCAGCTGCCCACGCTGATCCAGCTGGTGTGCGCGGAGCAGCGCTGCGCCGGCATGCTGCTGCAGCAGGTGCCGTCGGTCGGCGGCCACGCGCTGCGCGCGGCCTCGTCGGAGTTCGAGCGCGCGGGCATCCTGTTCCGCACGCTTGCCGATGCCGAACTGCTGGAGCTCGACGCCGAACGGATCCTGCGCCGCCTCTACGCCGAGGACGACGTGCGACTGCACCCCCCGCAGCCCCTCGCATTCGGCTGCCGCTGCAGCCGCGAACGCGTGGCGGGCATGCTGCTGGCGCTGGGTCGCGCCGAGGCCGAGGCGGCATTGGGCGCGGACGGCCACGTCGAAGTGCGCTGCGAATTCTGCAACCGCCTCTACCGCTTCGACCGCGTCGATGTCGGCCAGCTGTACGCCGCCGAGCCGGTGGTTTCGCCGCCGCCGACCGCGCACTGAGGCGCATCCGGCTGCCCCGGCGGAACGCGGGCCCGGCGCGCCGGAACCGGCCCGGCGCGCGTGGACCGGCACGGCTTCCGGGAGTATCATCGGCGCGAAGGTGTATCGCGGGTGGCTTCGGGGAACTGGAGGCCACCGGCGCGGTCACAGGGAATGGATCCGTAGCGGTCGCCAGATGCGAAACCGGGTAGCCATTTCGATGCTGTCGCTCGCGTGCCTGGCCGGCGCGCCGGCTGCGCTCGCGCTCGAGGGCCCCGAGTCGATCGTCTGGCACTTGTCCGCGGACGGCGACTGGCTCGGTGCCACGCGCGTCGATGCCGGCCCCGCAGCCCCCCTGCTCGTGCTGGCCCCGCTGCAGCCGGCGCTCGACCAGGCCGGCGCCGGCCTCGTCGGCACCCTCGGCCTCGGCGACGCCGGCGCGCTGCGCCTCGCGGTCGCGGGAACCCAGCGCTGGAATCCTACCGACACGCGGGCTGCGGTCGCGCCCTGGTGCGACGGCTTCTCCGGGCTCATGGCGGTTCCCGGCTTCGCCAACGAGTGCCTCGGCATCGGTGGCGTCGAGCGCCAGCCCAGCGTGGCTGGCGGGCAGACGCAGCTGGCGTGGTCGCACGGTCCACTCGACCTTGCGGTGAACTACGCGCGGGCCCGCGGCAACGACGTCGGGCCGACGTGGGGCATGGCCGGCATGGCCGGCGGCGACGCGCTCGGCAGCGCGTCGTACTGGAACTACTCGGTGCCGGGATCGGCTGCCAATCCGATCGAAAGCCGCGACCTGGGCCTCAGCGGCCAGTACCGGCTCACGCCCGACACGGCCCTTTCGATGTCGGCCAGCTGGGGCGACCTGTGGTCGCGCAGCCCGGCCCTGCCGGGGGCGGGGCCGCAGGCCTGGAACCAGGCGGCGCTGCGCGTCGGGATGTCCCATGGCCCGTTCTCGGGCGGGATCACCGGCCGGGTCGTGCGCCCGGACGGCGCGGGCGCCAATGCGGCGTCGGAGTGGACCGGGCTCGATCTCGGCGTGTCCTGGCGCACGCCGTGGCGCGGCGAGCTCTCGTTCGGCGCGGAAAACCTGATTTCCAGCGGCGACATCAACGCCCTGCCCGACGTGCCGCCCACCTCGGAGGCCGATGCCTCGGCCGCGCGCACGCCCTACGTCCGCTACAAGCAGGACCTCTAGCAAACCGCTGGACGAGTCGCCACACCCGCGGATTGCTGTCCGGGGATTTCCCGGGTCGCGCCGGTTCCGAGCGGCCTTGCGCGCATTCCCTCGTGGCCCGGACCGCGCCGTTGCCCCGCGCCGCGGGAATCGCGCATCCGCGCAACATCCGCCCTGCCCCGCTGCGCGCCACGTCCCGCAAGCCGCCGCACCGTGCGGACGGCGGCGCCCGGATGGCGGCCGCGTTAAGCAATCCGGCGACCCGCGTTAAGTCCCCGTAAACCGGCGTCCCGCCGGCACCGGCCGCAACCCCCGGGAAACCGCATCACGGCGCGGTTTTCCGCGGTTGTTGCATTCGTACCACAAGGGATTCCCCCATGTTGCAATAGTTGCTACCATCGGCCGCTGCCGAGGATCCCGGTAGGCCAGTCGACTGGCCGTTCCACAGGAAGGAACGAAATTGTCCCGAACCGTTACAACTCTGACGTTGGAGAGTTTATGAACCCCATTAGCAACGAGCTGTCGAAGGCCGTACGCCTCGCGCTCACCGTCGGCGCTGCCTCCGTGGCAGTGGTCCCGGCGGTGTACGCACAGGACGACGCCGAGACGCTGGAGACGATCACGGTCGTCGGCTCGCGCATCAAGCGCACCGACATCGAGACCTCCCAGCCGGTATTCGTCATCGAGCGCGCCGACCTCCAGAGGACGGGCCTCACCTCGGTCGGTGACATCCTGCAGGAACTGACCAGCAACGGCGCCACGCTCAACACCACCTTCAACAACGGTGGCAACGGCGAGACCCGCGTCGACCTGCGCAACCTCGGCTCGAACCGCACCCTGGTGCTGGTCAACGGCCGCCGCTGGGTCACCACGCTGGACGGCGCGGTCGACCTCAACACGATCCCGGTCTCGGTCATCGAGCGCGTCGAAGTCCTGAAGGACGGCGCCTCGGCGATCTACGGCTCGGACGCGATCGCGGGCGTGATCAACATCACCACGCGTGACACCTACGACGGCGCGGAAGCCTCGGCTTACCTCGGCGAGAACGAGGAAGGCGACGGCCGCACCCAGCTGTACGACTTCACCATCGGCGCGACCACCGAGCGTTCGAACATCGTGTTCAATGCTTCGTACGCGAAGCAGGACCCGATCTTCGCCGGCGACCGCGAGATCTCGGCGGTGCCGCTGTCGGGCTTCCCCGGCAACAACGTCAACGTCGGCGCCTCGTCGACCACGCCGTTCGGCCGCTTCGGCCGTCCGGGTGTCCCGGGCACCGTGACCCTGATCCCGGGCCGCGCAGGCACGTCCCCCAGCGACTACAAGCCCTTCGATCTGTCGACCGACGGCTTCAACTTCGCTCCGGACAACTACCTGCAGACCCCGCAGGAGCGCACCGGCATTTTCGTGCAGGGCCGCTACGACATCACCGACAACATCAGCTTCAACACGACCATCATGGTCAACGAGCGCAAGTCGGAGCAGCTGCTTGCGGCGATTCCGTTCACGCTCGGCGCGGTGTTCGGCAACAACGTGACCATCTCGCCGGACAACATCTACAACCCGTTCGGCACGACCGTCACGCGCGCCCAGTACCGCAACACGAAGATCTTCCGCACGTTCAGCCAGGACGTCGACACGTACTACTTCGGCGCCGGCTTCAACGGGTCCTTCGACCTGTGGGACCGTTCGTTCGCGTGGGACGTCAACGGCATCTACTCGGACAACGAGCAGCTCGACGTCACCCTGGGCCAGTTCAACCGCAACCAGCTGGCGCTGGGCCTCGGCCCATCGTTCATCGCGGCTGACGGCACCCCGACCTGCGGCACGGCGGCAGCGCCGATCGCGGGCTGCGTGCCCATCAACCTGTTCCAGGGCCCGGATGGCTTCACGCAGGAGATGGTCGATTTCGCCAGCGTGAACCTGAAGGACCAGACCCAGAAGGAGCTGTACAACTACACCGCGAACATCACCGGCGACATCTTCGAGCTGCCGGCGGGTCCGCTCGGCTTCGCGGCCGGCTACGAGTACCGTCGCGAGCAGGGCTTCTTCCTGCCCGACGCGATCACGGCCTCCGGTGCCACCACGGGTAACGCGGCGCAGCCGACCGCGGGCGGTTTCTCGCTCGACGAGTTCTACGCCGAGTTCAACATCCCGATCCTGAAGGATCTGGCCTTCGCCCAGGTGCTCGAGTTCTCGGTGGCCGCGCGCTACTCGGATTACTCGAACTTCGGCGATACGACCAACCCGAAGGCGGGCTTCCGCTGGAAGCCGATCAACGACCTGCTGATCCGCGGCAACTGGGCCGAGGGCTTCCGCGCCCCGGCGGTCAGCGAACTGTTCCTGGGCAACTCGGACAGCTTCCCCGACCTGACGGATCCGTGCTCGCAGTCGACCTTCGACACCGGCCAGGTGGACGCGGCCACCCGCGCCCGCTGCCTTGCCGGCTTCGGCGGCATCGGCCCGGTGACCCCGGATTACGAACAGGCCAACACGCAGATCCGCATCACGGTCGGCGGCAACCCGTTCCTGAGCCCGGAAGAGGCGACCAGCAAGACCCTGGGCCTGGTGTACAGCCCGAGCTGGCTGGAAGGCCTCGACGTCTACCTCGACTGGTACAACGTCGAGATCGTGCAGGCGATCGGCACGCAGTCGGGCGAGTTCATCGCCGACGACTGCTACGTCAACGAGAACCTGGCCGCCTGCGCCTTCATCACCCGCGGTGCGGATGGCGAGATCAGCGACCTGTTCGCGGGTTCGCAGAACCTCGACGGCGGCACCGAGGTGGAAGGTTGGGACCTGACCTTGAACTATCGCTTCGACACGGCGTGGGGCAAGTTCAACATCAACTGGGACAACGCCTACACCAGCTACTTCGGTGACGTGGGCCAGCCGGAAGCGGACTACCCGCAGCCGTCGACGGGCAACGTGGTCGGCGTGTACTTCGACCGCAACCCGTTCTGGCGCCTGAAGAGCAACATCAACACCAACTGGCAGTACGGCGACTGGGGCTCGACCCTGGGCATCCGTTACATCTCCGACCTGACCTCGGACTGCTCGACGCCGGTGGCGTTCGGCAACCCGGGCCTGTGCGACAACCCGAGCGGAACCGGCCGGTTCCCCTTCGGCGAGCACACGGTCGACGAGGTGTGGTACGTGGACCTGCAGGGCACGTGGGATGCGCCCTGGAACGGCCGCGTGACCGCCGGTATCCGCAACATCTTCGACGAAGATCCGCCGGTGGTGTATGACACCTTCGCCAACAGCTTCGACCCGCAGTACGAAATCCCGGGTCGTTTCTGGTACGTGCAGTACAGCCAGAAGTTCTGATCTGGCCACGTAGGCGAACAACGCAGCACGCAACACCTGCGGCCCCGGAAACGGGGCCGCAGTCGTTTCCGGGCCCTGGATTAGGGCGAGGCCCATCGCGCGCAGAGCGCGCTCCTACAAGGCCGGCTTTGTAGGAGCGCGCTCTGCGCGCGATGGGCCTCGGTGGCGGCTGAAGCCGCTCACACAGGGAAAATTGCGGCCAAGAAAAAGGGCCGGCATTCCTGCCGGCCCTCATGCCATCCGCGCTGCGGCGCGTCGTTCAGCGCTTCCGAAGCTCGATGTCGCCGCTGAAGGACTCGAGGTTGATGCTGCCCTGGCCGCTGCCGGCGGTCGCCTTGAGGCTGGAGCCCGGGCCGTGCTCCTCTTCCTCGACGTTGCCGATGTCGCTGCGGATGCTGCCGCTGAAGGTCGAGGCCTCGATCCGCGCCGAGACATCGGCCGGCACCTGCAAGGTCACGTCGCCGCTCATGGTCTCGACATCGATCCGCGCGCCGGCGGCGAGGCCGAGGTCGAAATCCAGGTCGCCGGAAACGGTGCCGGCCTCGAGCCGGGTGACGCCGGTGCCGGTCGCGCGCACGCCGCCGGACACGGTCTCCACCGTGATCTCGCCTTCGAGCCCGCTCGCATCCACGTCGCCGCTCACCGACTCGACGTGCGCGCGCTGCGCGCTGCCGCTGGCCTCGATGTCGCCGCTGACGCTCTGCAGCCCGAAGCGCTCGGCCTGCGCCTGCACCCGCACGTCGCCGCTGACGCTGTCGACCTCGATCTCGCGGCTTCCCGCGAGGCCCTCGACCCGCGCGTCGGCGCTGACCACCTCGACCTCGACCGCGGCGGCGCGCGGCACGCTCAGGCTGAGGACGGTGTCCTCGCGTGGACCCCGGTTGCCGCCCCACCACGACCAGCCGGTGGAGCCGTCGGGATTGGCCACCCGCACGATCAGGTGGTCGGGCGAACCGCTGACCTCCAGCTTCGAGCCCTCGCCCAGCGAGCCGCCGAGCGCGATCTCGTCCTTGTCCCAGGCCGTGATCGTGACCGAGCCGCGGACGTTGTGGACTTCCACCCGCGCCTGGGCGGACGCCGGGCGCGTGCTGCTTTCGATCGGCGTGGCGGCGCGTGCGGCGCCGGCGAACGCGAGGGCCGCGGCGATGGCAAGGGCAAGGGTATGGTGGTTCACGGTCGTGTCCTGGGTGGTTTCATCGTGGCGCATCAGCCCACCAGCTGCTCGCGGCGGTACAGCCGCAGGCGCTGTTCGTGGGTCTGCTGCAGGAGCCGGAGCAGGTGGGTGGAACCGGGATTCTCGCGCAGCGCGCGCTCGATCGAGACCTGCGCGGCGTCGAGTTCGGTCTCGGCCGCCGCCAGTTCCTGCGGCCGGCGCGCCGCGACGCGCGGACCCGCCGTATCCAGCGCGGCCTGGTAACTGAGATCGATGCCCTGGGCCTCGCGCAGCGTCCACGGCGTCACCGTGGCCAGCGCCGGCACGGGATCGGCGGGCGCCGGCGCCTCGCGCAGCAGCAGTGCGCCGGCGCCCAGCGCCACCACCAGCATCGCGGCCAGCGCCTCGGGCCAGGCGGCATTACGGCGCCGCGGTGGCACGGCCGCCACCGGCGCCGACGCAGATGCCGCTGCAGGCTCGCCCAGGCGCGCGGCGATCGCCGGCCACAGGTCGCGCGCCGGTTCCTGGTCCACTCGCAGCGCACGCAGGCGCTGGCGCAGTTCGAATTCGCTCATGCCGCCGCTCCCAGCATCCGGCGCAGGAGGCCCCGCGCGCGGTGCAGTTGTGCCTTGCTCGTGCCGACCGCCATGCCCAGCTCGGCGGCGATGTCCTCGTGGCGCCAGCCCTCGACGTCGTGCAGCACCAGCACGGCGCGCGCGCGCGGGGGCAGGCGGTCGACCGCGCGCTGCAGGTCCATGCCGAGCTCGTTGCGGCCGTGGCTGTCGGCCGCCGGCAGCACGTCCTCGACCGGCATCATGTCCTCGAGGTTCTCGGCGCCGGCGCGTCCGCGCAGGTCCATCAGCGCCGTATTGACCGCCAGCCGGTAAAGCCACGAGCCGAACGCGCTCTCGAAGCGGAAGCCCGAGAGCTTCTGCCAGGCGCGCACGAAGGCTTCCTGCGCCAGCTCCTCGGCCCGCGCGTCGACCCCGACCAGGCGCTTGATCGCGCCGTGCACGCGGCCGGCGTGGCGCCGGTACAGGGCCTCGAAGGCCCGCATCTCGCCAGCGGCCGCCGCGCGCACCAGCCCCGCATCGGGGTCGTCACGCTCGGGGCCCTCGTGCGGATTGTCGATCACGGCCAATAGTGCGCTCATCACGGCCATTTGGATGCGGCGCGCCGCACCAGGGTTTAAGCGCGGCCCGGCAGCGGGTTCCTGCGGCCCGGCCTGCCCGCACGTCCGCATCAGGCACTCGCCACCCGGGCTCGCATCACGGCATGCCACCGCAACGCCTCGCGCACGGTGCCGAAATGGATGTCGACGATCTCGTCCACGTCCCGGGCATAGCCGCCCGCCATGCTCACCGCGACCGGCAAAGCATGCCGGCTGCAGGCCGCGAACACCATGCGGTCGCGCGCCAGCAGCCCGTCCCGGGTCAGGGCAAGGCGCCCGAGCCGGTCGCCCGCGTAGGGGTCGGCGCCGGCGAGGTAGATCACGGCATCGGGGCGCGCGCGGTCGATCGCCTCGGGCAAGGCGCGGGCGAGCTGGTCCAGGTAGCCCGCGTCGTCGCAGCCGTCGGGCAGCGCGACGTCGAGGTCGCCGGCCTGCTTGCGCGCCGGATAGTTGCCTGCGCCATGCATCGAGAAGGCGAACACGCTGGGGTCGCCCGCGCACAGCGCCGCCGTGCCGTCGCCCTGGTGCACGTCGAGATCCACGACCAGGATGCGCCGGGCATGCCCGTGCGCCTGCGCATGGCGTGCCGCGACCATCGAGTCGTTGAAGATGCAGTAGCCGCCGCCGCGGTCGGCGAAGGCGTGGTGGGTGCCGCCGGCGAGGTTGACCGCGATCCCATCCCCGGCGCAGGCGGTGGTCAGCGCGGCGAGCGTGCCGCCGCAGGAGCGCCGGCTGCGTTCGACCGCCAGCGACGACCACGGGAAGCCGACCCGGCGCCAGGTGGCCGGATCCAGCGTCCCGTCGATCACGCCGCGCAGGTACGCGGGCGTATGCACCCGCAGGAGATCGTCGTCGCTGGCCGCCGGCGGCTCGAGCAACTCGACGACCAGTCCGGCCCCGGCGATGCGCTCGTGCAGCCGCCGGTACTTGTCCATCGGGAAGCGATGGCCTTGCGGCAGCGGCAGCACGAAGCGGTGGCTGTAGTAGGCCTTCATGCCGCGCCTGCGGGAGAGGCGCCGACCCAGCTCAGCCGTTGACGACCTGCTGGCGCGCGGTATCCGTACCGGACAACTCGCTGGCGATGCGCTCGCACTCGCGCAGCAGCGCCGGCGGCATGCGCGCGCCGTATTCGGCCAGGTACTCGCGCACCTCGCCGATCGCGTCGTGCCAGCGGCCGGGGTCGACGGCCAGCAGCTCGCGGACGGACTCGGGCGCGATCGCGAGGCCCTCGAGGTTGAGGTCCTGCGGCCGCGGCAGGTGGCCGATCGGCGTCTCGACCGCGCCGGCGCTGCCCTCGCAGCGGCCGAGGATCCACTCGAGCACCCGCAGGTTGTCGCCGAAGCCCGGCCACAGGAAGCGGCCGTCGGCGCCCTTGCGGAACCAGTTGACGTGGAAGACCCCGGGCAGTCGCGGGGCGCGGTCGGCCATCGCGAGCCAGTGGCCGAAGTAATCGCCGAAGTTGTAGCCGCAGAAGGGCTTCATCGCCATGGGATCGCGGCGCAGCACGCCCACCGCGCCGGTCGCGGCGGCGGTGGTCTCCGAGGCCATCGCAGCGCCCATCAGCACGCCGTGGGTCCAGTCGCGCGCTTCCATCACCAGCGGCACCAGGGTCTCGCGCCGGCCGCCGAACACGATCGCCGAAAGCGGCACGCCGATGGGGTTCTCCGCCTCGGCGGTCCAGCTCGGGCAGTTGCGCGCGGAGACCGTGAAGCGCGAATTGGGATGCGCCGCGGGGCCGTTGGCGGGGTCGTAGGGCCGGCCCTGCCAGTCGTATGCCGGCACGCGGTCGTCGAGGCCCTCCCACCACGGCTGGCCGTCGGCGGTCAGCGCGACGTTGGTGAAGATCGCATCGCGCTGGAGCATCGCCAGCGCATTGGCGTTGGTCTTCGCCCCGGTGCCGGGCGCGACGCCGAAGAACCCGGCCTCGGGATTGATCGCCCACAGCCGGCCATCGGCGCCGGGCTGCATCCAGCAGATGTCGTCGCCGATGGTCCAGACCTTCCAGCCGTCGCGGCGGTAGCCCTCCGGCGGGATCAGCATCGCCAGGTTGGTCTTGCCGCAGGCCGAAGGGAAGGCCGCGGCGATATAGCGCGTCTCGCCGCGCGGGTTCTCCACGCCCACGATGAGCATGTGCTCGGCCAGCCAGCCCTCGTCGCGCGCCTGCCAGGAGCCGATGCGCAGCGCGTGGCACTTCTTGCCCAGCAGCGCGTTGCCGCCATAGCCCGAGCCGTAGGACTTGATGCCCAGTTCCTCGGGGAAATGCATGATGAAGCGGCGTTCGGGATCGAGTTCGCCGATGGAATGCAGGCCGCGCACGAAGCGGCCGTCATGCTCGATGCGGCGCAATGCGGCGCTGCCCATCCGGGTCATGATGCGCATGCTCGCGACCACGTAGGGCGAATCGGTGACTTCGACCCCGCAACGCGCGATCGGCGAATCGATCGGGCCCATGCAGTAGGGCACCACGTACATCGTGCGCCCGCGCATGCAGCCCGCGTACAGGGCGTCGAGCTTCGCGTGCGCCTCCGCCGGCGCCATCCACGGGTTGTTGGGGCCGGCGTCCGCGCGCTCGCGCGTGCACACGTAGGTCAGGTGCTCGACCCGCGCCACGTCGGCGGGATCCGAGCGGTGCAGGTAGCAGTCGGGGTGGGTCTGGGGGTTGAGCGCGATCAGGTCGCCGCGCTCGAGCATCAGCGCGACCAGCGCGCGGTGCTCGGCGTCGGAACCATCGCACCATTGCACCCGGTCGGGCCGGGTCAGCGCGGCGACTTCATCGATCCATCGGTTCAGCGCCTCGAGCTGGCTGCGCATCGATCTGCTCCGGCCCCGGGGGGCCTCGTAAAGGGAAAGTTCGCCAAGCTAACGAGCGCTCCGGGCGGCGCGCAAGGAAACGAACGCTCGTTCAATGCTGCGGCGCGGGAATCAGGGTCGCGACCACGTGCTCGACATAGCCCTCGAACTCGGCCGATTCCATCCGCTGCAGGCGCAACTGGAGCATGAGCTGCAGGAAGCCGACGTAGGCCGAGTAGGCCAGGCGCGCGCGGTCCATGGCCTCGCGCCGCGCCAGGCCGAGGCTGCGGAAGGCGACGGCGAGGTACTGGATGCGCCGTTGCGAGACCCGCTGCATCACCGGCTGCACGGCCGGATGGTCGAGCGCCTTGAGCAAGGCGGAATAGATGACGTGCGAGCGCATTTCGCGGCTGGTGCGGCGGAACAGTTCCTCCAGCCGCTCGCGCGGATCGACGATGCGGTCGACCTGCGCCATCAGGTCTTCGGCGTCGGCGTGTTCCCAGCGCCGCAGGGTCGCATCGAGCAGGGCGTCGCGATTGGCGAAGTGCCAGTAGAAGCTGCCCTTGGTCACGCCCAGGCGTCGCGCCAGCGGTTCGACCGCGACCGCGAAGACGCCGTGCTCGGCGATCAGGTCGAGGGCCGCCCCCTCCCAGTCGGCCGCGGTCAGGCGCGACCGCTCGGCGCGATCGTTGGACGGGGTGTCGCCTTCGGTGCGTGGCGTCGGCACGGTCACTCCATACGGTGGCGTATTGACACCACAGTCCAGAGGCTAACATACTGCAGCGTATGGCAGCACCCGCCCGCCCCATGACGATGCCGGCCGCCGAGCCCGAAATGGCCGAGTTTCGTGCCCGGGACGGCTTGCGGCTGCGCGCCGATCATTGGCAGGGCGCAGGCGCCGCGGCGCCGCTGGTGTTCGCGCATGGCTTCGGCCAGACCCGGCATGCGTGGCGCGGCACGGCGTCGGCGCTCGCGGCGACGGGCCGGCGCTGCATTGCCGTCGACGCCCGCGGCCATGGCGCCAGCGACCGCGTGGCCGACGGCCGCTATGCCTTCGACCAGTTCATCGACGATGCGCGCGCGCTCACTGCCCAGGTCGGCACCGCGCCAGTCTGGGTCGGCGCGTCGATGGGCGGGCTGGTCGGCCTCATCGCCGAGGCCGAGTCCGAGCGCCCGCTGTATTCCGCGCTGGTGCTGGTCGACATCACGCCGCGCTGGGAGCGCGCCGGGGTCGAGCGCATCCTGGCCTTCATGCGCGCCCACCCCGGCGGATTCGAGACCCTGGCGCAGGCGCAGCAGGCCGTGGCCGACTACCTGCCGCATCGCGCGGCGCGCGAGCGCGCGCCGGAGCGCCTCGAGAAGCTGCTGGTGCTCGGTGCCGACGGCCGCTGGCGCTGGCATTGGGACCCGCGACTGCTCGACACCGTGAGCGCCGATGCGGGTTCCATCGGCGGTCGCCTGCACGCGGCCGCGCGACGCGTGCGCATTCCGCTGTTGCTGGTCAGCGGCGGGCGCAGCGACGTGGTCTCCGACCACACGATCGACGAATTCCTCGCACTCGCCCCGCACGCGGAGCACCAGCGCATCGCCGACGCCACCCACATGGTGGCGGGCGACGCCAACGATCGCTTCGGTGCCGTGATCACCGATTTCCTCGCGCGACTGCCTGCCGGCGCCCGCGCTTCCGTTCCGGAGTCCTGAGATGAGCCACCTGGTCCCCTTGCTCGCGCTGTTGCTGGTCGGCCTGGTCTGCGCGTACCGGCGCACCACCCTGCTCGCCTGGACGCTCGCCTCGAGCGTCGCGCTGGCGCTCGCCGTGGCCCTGTCGGGCGCGCACTGGCTCGCCGACGCGATCACGATCGCGGTCTACGCGGCGATCGCGCTGCCGCTCAACCTCGCCGGCGTGCGCCGCCGCTTCCTGAGCGGCCCTGCCTTGCGCCTGTACGCGAAGATGACGCCGCAGCTGTCGGAAACCGAGCAGGTCGCGCTCGAGGCCGGCACGGTGGGCTGGGAAGGCGAGTTGTTCGGCGGCCGGCCCGAGTGGTCGAAGCTGCTGGCGGTGCCGGCGCCCAGGCTCAGCGCCGAGGAGCAGGCCTTCCTCGACGGGCCCTGCGAGGAAGTGTGCGCGATGGTCGACGACTGGGAAGTCAGCCACGAGCGCGCCGACCTCTCGCCCGAGACCTGGGAATACCTCAAGAAGCACCGCTTCTTCGGCATGATCATCCCCAAGCAGTACGGCGGGCTCGCATTTTCCGCCTACGCGCACCACCGCGTGCTGGTCAAGGCTTCGAGCGTGTCGGGCACGCTGGGCTCCACCATCGCGGTGCCCAACTCGCTGGGCCCGGCCGAACTGCTGCTGCACTACGGCACCGAGGAACAGAAGAACCACTACCTGCCGCGGCTGGCGCGCGGCGAGGAAATCCCCTGCTTCGCCCTGACCAATCCCAACGCGGGTTCCGACGCGACCTCGATCCCGGACTACGGCATCGTGTGCAAGGGCCTGCACGAGGGCCGCGAGGTGCTGGGCGTGCGCCTGACCTTCGACAAGCGCTACATCACCCTGGCGCCGGTCGCGACCGTGGTCGGGCTCGCCTTCCGCCTGCACGATCCGGAGCACCTCCTGTCGCCGCAGTCCGACCGCGGCATTACCCTGGCGCTGCTGCCGCGCGCGACGCCCGGGCTCGAGATCGGCCGCCGCCACCTGCCGCTCAACATGCCGTTCCAGAACGGCCCGCTGCGCGGCAAGGACGTGTTCGTGCCGCTGAGCCACCTCATCGGCGGCGAGAAGTACATCGGCCACGGCTGGCGCATGCTGGTCGAGTGCCTGTCGGTCGGCCGCGCGATCTCGCTGCCTTCCAACGCCACCGGCGGCGTCAAGATGGCGGCCGCCACCACCGGCGCCTATGCCCGCATCCGCAAGCAGTTCCAGATGCCGATCGGCCGCTTCGAGGGCATCGAGGAAGCGCTGGCGCGCGTGGGCGGCTACACCTACGCCATCGGCGCGCTCTCGCGCATGACCGCGCACGCGGTCGACCAGGGCGAGAAGCCGGCGGTGCCCTCGGCGATCGCCAAGTACCACGCCACCGAGCTGGGCCGCGAGGTCATCAAGGACGCGATGGACATCCACGCCGGCAAGGGCGTGATCCTGGGCCCGCGCAACTACCTGGGCCGGGCCTGGGAAGGCGCGCCGATCTCGATCACGGTCGAGGGCGCCAACATCCTGACCCGCAGCATGATCGTGTTCGGCCAGGGCGCGGTCCGCTGCCATCCCTACGTGCTCAAGGAAATGCAGGCCGCGGCATTGCCCGATGCACGGGAACGCCTGCAGGCCTTCGACACGCTCATCTGGAGCCACGTCGGCTTCGCGCTGTCGAACGCCGCGCGCGCCTTCCTGCTCGGGCTGGTGCACGCGCGCTTCGGTGCGGCGCCGGCCGGCGCCTACACCGCGAAGTTCTACCGCAAGCTGACCCGCTACAGCGCCACGCTGGCGCTGGTGGCCGACACCGCCATGCTCACGCTGGGCGGCAAGCTCAAGCAGAAGGAACGCCTCTCGGCGCGCCTGGGCGACGTGCTGTCGGCGCTCTACATGGGCTCGGCCATGCTCAAGCGCTACGAGGACCAGGGCCGCCCGGCGGCCGACGAGCCGCTGCTGGCCTGGGCCATGCACGACCAGATCCACCGGATCCAGGTGGCGCTGGACGGCGTGCTGCGCAACTTCCCGATCCGCCCGGTGGCATGGCTGCTGCGCGTGCTGGTGTTCCCGCTGGGCCTGCGCGAGAAGGCGCCGGGCGATCGCCTCGGCCATCGCGTCGCCAGCGCGATGATGACGCCCTCGGATACCCGCGTGCGCCTGGCCGAGGGCATCTACTACGGCGAGGGTCCGCGCCATCCGGTCGGCCAGCTCGAGATCGCGTTGCCGAAGGTGATCGCGGCCGAGCCGGTCGAGCGCAAGCTGCTCAAGGCGATCAAGGCCGGCCTGCTGCTGTCGCCGGACCCGCAGGCGCTGCTCGACGAGGCGGTGCAGAAGCAGGTGCTGAGCCAGGCCGAACGCGAGCAGCTCGATGAAGCGCGCGCGCTCACGGCCGAGGTCATCGCCGTCGACGATTTCGACCCGGCCGAGCTCGAGGCGGCGCGCGTGGCGCCGCGGCGGACGCTGCGCACGGCGGCCTGAGGGCACACGGCTTCCCCTTCCGGGACGGGGCTCTCCCCGTCGGGATGGGGGCTGCCCCGGTAGGAGCGCATCTCATGCGCGACCGCGGACTGACAGTCCGCGGTCGCGCATGAGATGCGCTCCTACAGGTCGCACTTGCGGTTGATCGCCACTGCGGAGGCACCCATGTCGCAGGTCCTCGATCTCTGGAACAAGTCGCGCGGCACGGCCCTCGGTCGCTGGCTGTGCACGCGGCTGGTGTGCCGCCGCGCGCCCTACTTCGCCAGCATCTCGCCCGTGCTCGAGGTGCTGGAGCCGGGCCGCTGCGTGGCCGCCTTCGCGCACCGGCGCAAGGTCCAGAACCACATCGGCACGGTGCACGCGATCGCGCTGTGCAATGCGGCGGAACTCACCGCCGGCCTTGCCACCGACGTGTCGATCCCGCCCTCGATGCGCTGGATCCCCAAGGGCATGACGGTGCGGTACCTCAGGAAGGCGGTCGGCAGGATGACCGCCACCGCGACGCTGGACCCGCGCAATCTCGAAGGCCCGGCGCGCGACCTCGAGGTCGTCGTTGCGGTGCGCGATCCCTCCGGTGACGCCGTCCTGGATGCGCGCGTCACCATGTACCTGTCGGCGCGCAAGGCCGGCTGACCGATCCGCGCCGGCCGGCGCATCGCGACGCTCAGCGCCCGAAGGGCAACATCAGCCCGAGGGTGAAGATCGCATCGCCGAAGCCTTCCTGGCCGGGCTGGTCGGTGTCGTTGAAGTCGTAGCGGAAGCGCAGTTCGCTGCGCAGCAGGAGCTTGCGCGGCGGCAGCAGTTCCCACTCGCCACCGATGCCGAGGAACGCGATCGCATCGGTGCCGCTCTCGATCGGCTGCCCCTCCGGCGCCTCGAAGCGCTGCGCCCCCACGCCGGCGAGGAAGTACGGATCCCACAGCGGCTGCCGGTTGCTGACCCGGTAGTTGAGCGACACGCCCTGGTGCTCGAGGCCGTAGTCGATGTCGAAATCGAGCTCGTCGGCGTAGAACTCCAGCTCGAGCGAATCGCGCGCGTTGAAGCTGTAGCCGACCTGCGCCGTCCACGCGGTGCCGTCGTTGTTCCAGTGCCGGTCGGTGGCGACGATGCCGCCGTTGGCGCCCACGTACCACGCGCCGGCGGGCGCCGGCCCCGGCGGCGCGCCCGGCGCCTGCGCATGCACCGCCAGTACCGGCAGGAACGCCAACCCGACCGCGGCGCAGCGCCGGCACCAGCGCGCGCGCGGCATCCTCACGGTTGGCGCTCCGCGTCCGGCCGGGCCACGGGTGGCGGCGCGCCTTGCATGCGCAGCAGCCAGATGCAGGCGCCGAGGTAGACCGCGGCCACCGGCAACCACGCAGCCGAGACCTGGCCCAGGGTCAACCCCAGCCCCACCACCGCGAAGTACGACCAACTGGTGACCATGTCGGCGCCACGGTAGACCACCGTATCGATGAAATTCTTGGCCTTGTAGCGCATCTCGCGGTCGACCTGGGTGTAGAGGCTCTCGCGGGCCGGCAGGACGATCGAGAAGGCGAGGCCGCGCGTGGTGACCTGGACCGCGCTGAGCAGCAACGCCGAGTGCAGCAGCGCGAGGGCGCCAACGCCCGAAAATGCGAGCAGGCCTGCGATCATGAGCAGCGGCGCGGCGCCGTAGCGCGGCAGCAGGATGCGCGTGGCCAGGAGCTGGACCACGATCGCGACGCCATTGACCGCGAGGTCGATGCCGGCGAAGAACTCGGCCCGCGCCTCGGCCGACAGGCCCTGCGCGCCGAGCACCGCGGCCTA
>Ga0209477_1000888_pt1 | contig 18492 bp, 16 predicted proteins | sample KloWWTupernatant_FD_187180 | JGI IMG/M metagenome (GOLD analysis project Ga0209477, IMG submission 187180) | Active sludge microbial communities from Klosterneuburg, Austria, studying microevolution and ecology of nitrifiers - Klosterneuburg... | ecosystem: Engineered > WWTP > Aerobic digester >... | reverse complement strand
CCCCTTGCGCACGTCGATCTTGCCGGTGAAGAGGACGCAGTCGCGCGACTCGGCCGCGTAGTACTGCCCGTGCGAGATGCCCGGCACCAGCACCCGGTCGTGCGGCCGGTCCACGCCCATGCGCGCCGCGAGCTCGCGCGAGAAGTCGCTCAGGTGCAGCTTCACGTCGAAGGGCAGCCCGAGCATCCAGCGCTCCATGCGGCGCCACAGGCGCCCGGCCACGGGGCCGCGCATCTCGAGCCACACGTCGCCGAAGAGCCCCAGCACGCCCCCGACGACAGGCTTGCCGAGCGCGCGCCCGGCGCGCACCGACGGGTACAGCGCGTGGTAGGTGAAGGCGTGGATGACGTCGGCGTCGCGCGCGAGCGCCGCGATCGCGCGCCACGCGAAGTTCATCCGGTAGCGCGACACCGGGAGGCGGACGGTGCGCATGCCCTGGTACTCGGTGACGGCCGGGTCGCCCGTCGTCACGATCGTGACCGCGTGGCCGATCGCCTGCAGGTGCCGCGCGGCCTCGGTGACGATGTACTCGCCGCCGCCGCGGAAGTCGGGCGGGAAGAGCTCGTTGGCCATCAGCACCTTCAGCGGTCGGCGCGTCGCGGGCATCGGGATGGCGCTGGCGAGGGGGCGATCATCGGTCCGGGGGCCCGCGCTAGAGCAGGATCGTCCTCGCGCGGATCGAGCCCTTGAGCAGCGCCCACCACATCGCGAGGCCGCGCGGCATGCCGAAGAACACGCGCGCGATGCGCACGCCCGCGCCGCCCACGTGCCCGCCGCTGCGGTAGCGCTCGACGAGGTAGGGAGCCGCGACCGCGCCCCCGGCGAGCGGGCTCACCGCGGCGATCGCCACGCCGAGCAGGAAGAGGTTGAAGAGGCACGATTCCTTCGAGAAGAAGTGCCGATGGTAAAGCCGCCTGCGGAACTCGGGGTACTTCTTCGCGAGATAGGGCATGTTCTTCAGCAGCAGCAGCGGCTCGGCGAGCCACTGCCGGTAGGTGACCCGGAAGACCTCGTGGTGGACGAGCGCCCCGGGCGCGAACGCCGCCCGGTAGCCGCGCATGGTCATCTTCCAGCCGAGATCCGCGTCCTCCCCCGAGAACTGGTCCAGGAAGTCCTCGGAGAAGCCGCCCACGGCCACGAAGTCGCGCCGCGAGTAGAAGATGTTGCAGGTCTCGAAGTAGTCCGTGGCCCGCTCGACGCGGATGGTGCGCGTGAGGAAGCGGGGCCTCTCGCCGGGCATGGGCAGGGTGCGGCCCTGCACGAGCCCGATTCCGCCCGGCGCGAGGGGGCGCGGGTCGGGGCCCGGATCGGCGGCGCCGGGGCCGAAGGCGGCGATCCCGGCCTCGAGCCACCCGGGCGTCACCACGCAGTCGTCGTCGACGAACGCGATGAAGCGGCCCACGGAGGCCTGCGCGCCGAAGGCCCGCGACCGGGTGGGGCCGTTGTGGTTCTTGCGGTAGTAGCGGGCGCGGAACGGCTGGCGGGCGCACCAGTCCCGGGCCATCTCCTCCGTCCCGTCGGGCGTGTGGTTGTGGACGATGTGCACCTCGAAGCGCGACGGGTCGAGCGTCTGCCGCTCGAGGGACTCGAGGAGCCGGGCGAGCAGCGCGCGGCGGTTGTGCGTCGGGATGACCACGCTCACCAGCAGCGGGTCGGGCTCCGGGAAGGCGGTCGCCGCGGCCGGCCGCGCGAGCGGCGACACGACGTCGCGGACCAGGCGCTCGTACACCGGGCCCAGGGCCGCCCAGCTGAAGTCCTCCGCGCGCGCGCGGCAGGCCGCGACCACCTCCGGCGTCTTGCCGCGCTCCAGCACCTCGACGATCGCGTCGGCGAGCCCGTCGACGTTGGCGACCTCGTCGCCGAAGTCGCCGGGGTCGAAGAGCGCGCCCACCGCCTCGCGGTCCACGATGTCGACGATGCCGCCCTGCCGCGTGCCCACGACGGGCGTGCCGGCCGCCAGCGACTCGACGAGCGACATGCCGAAGGCCTCCCAGACCGAAGGCAGCGCGGTGACCGCGGCGCCCTGCAGGAGCGCGGGAAGGTCCTCCACCCGGCCCACGCCGAGGAAGTCCACGTGGTCGGACGTCCCCAGGCGCGCGGCCTCCTCCTCGAGCGCGCGGCGCGTGGCGTCGCTCGCGCGGCCGGCGTACACCAGGCGCGCCCCGGGGACGCGCTCGCGCACGCGCAACAAAGCCCGGCACAGCGCCCTCGCGCCCTTGCGGCGCTCGTCGGCGTCGCCCACGAACACGATGCGCGGCTCCGGCGGATGCGCGGGCGGGAGCGCCGCCCCGGGCGCGGGCGAGAACTGGCCGGTCATGACCGGCGGGGGCAGCACGACCGCCTCGCGCCCGAAGTCGCGGCGATACACCTCGCCCGCGAAGCGGCTCACCGCGAGCGTCACGCTCGCCTCGCGGAAGACGCGGCGGAAGAACCACGCGTCGATCGGGACGGCGCGGAAGTAGCGCCTCGAGAGGATTCCCGCCGACTGGAAGATGACCGGGTAGGCCGCGCCCGTGCGCCGCCTCGCGGTGAGCGCGGCCCAGGCGTCGAAGTAGTTCAGGCTGAACACGAGGTCCGGCCTGCAACCCTCCAGCTCGCGCGCGAGCCGGAAGGCGAAGTTGTGGAGGCAGTTGAACTGCCGGGGCCGCGCGCCGAACCGCTGGCGGATCAGGCGGTACTCGACGCCGTCGCGCACCTCGACGGCGTCCTCGGGCCCCGACGAGTAGACCCGGACCCGGTGGCCGCGGTCGACGAGGAAGCGCACGAGGTCGTTCAGCATCCGCTCCGAGCCCCGGCGGACCCACGGCCAGGTGAACGGGCTGGTGATGACGACGTCGAGCGGCCCCCCGGGCCACGGGGCGCCGGCGGCGCCGTCGCTACCGGCCTTCATCGGCTCCCGGTCGCGGCGGGAGGGCCGCGGCACGCCGGCGCCGGCCGCCCAGGGGCGTCGGCGGCAGCCACCGGCGCTCCCCGCGGCCGAAGACCACCGCGTCGGCCACCACGCGCCTCGCCTGCACGGCGCGGCGAAGCGCGAGCGTCTCGCCCAGCCGCGAGAGGTTCCACCCCAGCGCGCGCAGCTTGGGCGCGCGCGGCGGGCGCGCGAGCACGTCGGCCGCGGTGTAGGCGGCGTAGGCGGCGAGCATCGCCGGCAGGCGGGCGGCCGAGACGTTCTTGATCATGGAGCGCAGCCGGTTCTTGCAGTAGTGGAACAACAGGGCGTCGTCGACGGAGCCGGGGTCCCCGTCGACGTTGTGCCGGGCGCGCAGGTCCGGGTAGACGGCGACGAGCCGGCCCTGGAGGTTCAGCCGCCAGCCGATGTCCGAGTCCTCGTAGCCGTAGAAGAACGCCTCGTCGAACCCGCCCACCTCGCGCACCGCGTCGGCGCGCGCGATCATCGCCGAGCAGTTGATCCAGATGCGCTCCGCGGGCCCCTGCGCCGGGTCGAGCGCGCGGCCCTCGTCGACGTCCCACGCGAGCCCCATGCGGCCGAGGTCGCCGCCGTAGGCGTTGACGCGCCCGGGGTCGAAGGCATAGAGGATGTAGCCGCCCGCCGCGCCGAGCCGGGGCTCGTCGCGGAAGTGGGCGAGCGCGCGCTCCACCCAGTCCTCGGCCAGGTCGACGTCGCTGTCGACGAAGAGGACGAAAGGGGTCTCGACCAGGGCGAGGCCGGCGTTGCGCGCCGCGGCCGGGCCCAGGGGGTCGCGGCGCAGGTAGCGCAGGCGCCCGCCCCAGGCGGGCATCAGCGCGCGCACCATGTCCCCCGTGCCGTCGGTCGAGCTGTTGTCGACGACCACCGCGCCCATCGCGCCCGCGCTCTGCCGGGCGAGGTGGCCGAGCGCGCGCTCGAGGTCGCGCGCCCGGTTGAAGGTGGGAATGACCGCCGTCACCGGCGCCGGCGGTCTCTCGTCTTGCGCTGCTCCGTTCATGGGGGCCGGCGTCTTTCGTGGTTCGGGTGGATCGCCCCCCGCGGCGTTCTCAGGCGGCGGCGGCCTCGCGCTCCCGCTGCGGCACGCACTCGCGCACCTGCCAGTCGACCTTGATCCGCGTGACCATCTTGGAGAGCGCCTTGATGTGCGTCGTCCACACCGCGAGCGCGGCCTCGAGCTCGCGGCGGCCCTCGTCGGTGAGGCGGAACAGCACCTGCGTCGGGCCGGCGAAGCGGTACGCGCCCGGGTTCGTGAGCTCGCCGCTCGCGAACCAGGCCGGGAAGTCGTAGTGGAGCACCGCGCGGTCCGACGAGAGGATCTTCTCCTTTTCGCGGCCGTGCGCGTGCAGGAGCTTCGTGTACGCGTGCAGGTCCTTCCAGAAGGTGTCGAAGTCGGGGATGCGCCGGTCGATGCCGTGCTCGACGAAGAGCGCCCGCGTGGCGTCCATCGCGGCGTCGCACACGTCGTTCCAGATGTGGAACGAGGCGATGGCGCGGTACCGGTACATGAGGTTGTCGCCGATCTCGCCGCGCTGCAGGCGCTCGAAGTTCTCCGGGCGCGAGTAGTACTCGATGCACGACTCGCGCGTCGGGAAGAGCTCGCCCTTCGTCTCGCCCACGAAGTCGTCGAGGAAGCCGCGCATCACCTCGTTGCCCTTCTCCATGGCCGGGAGCATCCGCGACCACCATTCCGAGTTGCGGATCCCGAAGGCCCGCGCCAGGTTCACGACGTGCTCGAACCAGCCGTCGTTCCAGAACACGCTGCTCACCAGGTGCCACTTGCGGCAGGTGATGTAATCCTCGAAGGAGAGGGTGTCGGTGCCGACGATGATCTCCTCCACGTCGAACACCTTCTCGCCCTCGTAGACGCCGTAGTTCTTCGGCAGGACGCGGAAGCGCGTGTCGAACTTGAACAGCTTGCGCGACTCCAGCGACTCGAGCTCGGCCCCCTTGAGCATCATCGCCTGGAAGTTGTGCATCTGGTGGATGTTGGAGTCGAGGAGCGAGTGCAGGCCGCGCAGGTGGCTCTCCAGCGACTCGCCGGGGAGCCCGAGGATGAGGTCGGAGACCGACCGCAGGCCACGACCGCGCATGTGCACCTCGAGCGCCTTGTAGGCCTCGAGCTTGATCGCCTCGCGCTTGACCTTGCGCAGCACCTCGTCGTCGAGGGACTGCACGGCCTGGTACAGGACGAGGGCCCCGCCCACCTTCTCGACGCTCTTGATGATGCGCTCCGGCTTGTTCTTGCCGGTGGTCGCGTCGATGAAGGTCGGCCAGCCGTACTCCTTCTGCATGAGGCCGATGTGGGCGGAGATGTCGATGTCGCGCTCGTACATGCCGTAGTTGGAGTCGGCGATCCGCAGCGTCCCCATGTTGGGCGAGTGGCTCCTGATGCGCCGCGCGATGTAGGTGATCTCCTCCTTGATGCGGTCCACCGAAAAGTTGTGGATCTTGGAGTAGTACTTGGTGCCCTGCACGCAGAAGGTGCAGGTGAACGGGCAGCCGCGGTTGGTCTCGATCATCGGCGCGAGCTTGCCGTCGAAGAACTCGTCCTGGATGCCGGTGAGCCACGGCGAGGGGACGTCCTCCACCTCCTTGTGGCGGGGCTTCGTCTCGTCGATGGCGGCCTGGCCCTCGGGGTTGCGGAAGGTGGCCGACGGCAGCCCGATGGCGCCCAGGCGCGCGATGTCCTTCCCGGCGTCCATGAAGGTGCGCACGATGTGGTGGGCGAGGAAGTCGCCCTCGCCCAGCGCGTAGACGTCGAGGTGCGGGTACTTGTCGAGGTAGGCGAGCTGCCGCTCGGGCTCGAGCGAGATGTTGGGCCCGCCCATCACGGTGAGGATGCGCGGGTTCACCGACTTCGCCACCCGGAAGAGGTAGTGGCTGAGCGCCTCGTTCCAGACGTAGTTGCTGAGCATGAGGACGTCCGGCGGCTCGCGGCGGATGGCCTCGATGAGGTTCTCCGCGTAGACGAACAGGCGCGAGTCGATCTCGCGGCCGGTGTCCTCCTTGTCCATCACCGCCTTCATGTAGGCGACGCCCAGCGGCATGCAGTCGTTGGCGAGGACGCCCGAGTAGTTGTAGCGGAGATCGCCGAGATACACCTTTGTGGCCATGTTCGCTCCTTTCATGAGCCGCCCTTCGGGGCGGCAGGGGCGTTGCTCAGGAAGCCTCTTCCGCCAGGAACCGGCGGTACCAGTCGATCGTTCGCTTGAGTCCCTCGTCCATGCCGTATCGCGGCTTCCAGCCGAGGCGGGCGCGGGCCTTGCCGGCGTCCAGGTACTGCTCGCGGATCTCGGCCGAGGCGATGTTCTGGACCACGGGCCGCAGGTCGCTCCTGCCCATCATGGCGAGCACCTTCTCGGTGAGCTCGAGCATCGTCGGGCGAAGCTCGAGTCCGAAGTTGAACGCCTCGCCGGCGAGCGCGGGGTCGGCCGCCATCTTCTCCGCGAGCGCGAGGTAGGCGTCGGCGGCGTCCTCCACGTACAGGAAGTCGCGCACGAACTTGCCGTCGCTGCGGATGAGGAAGGGCTCGTTCCTCACCGTGGCCCGGATCACCCCGGGGATGAGCCGGCTGAAGTTGAGGTCGCCGCCGCCGAACAGGTTGCCGCAGCGCACGATGCAGGCGCACAGCCCGAAGGTGCGCGCGTACATCGTCGTGACGAGGTCGGTGCAGCTCTTCGAGACGTCGTAGGGGAAGCGCCCCTGAAGGGGGTGGTCCTCGAAGTAGGGAAGGTTCGCGGAGTCGCCGTAGGCCTTGTCGGAGGAGGCGACGAGCACCTGCTTCACCCCGGCCTGGCGGGCGGCCTCGAGCAGCAGCCAGGTGCCGCGGACGTTGGCCTCCAGCGTGCCGACGGGGTCGACCTTGGCCACGCCCACGAGCGTCTGCGCCCCGAGGTGGAAGGCGGTCTCGATGCCGTACTCGGCGAAGGCCCGCCGCAGCAGGCCGTCGTCGGAGAGCGAGCCGCGCACCGTCACGATGCGGTCGAGCCAGCCGTCGCGGGCGAGGATGCTGCGCGGGGCGCCGTCGCGCACGAGCGCGACGACCTCCGCGCCGCGGCGCACGAGCTCCGGCACGACCCAGCTGCCGAGCAGCCCCGTGGCGCCGGTCACGAGGACCGGCCTTCCCTTCCAGTTGAACGCGGTAATGGTCGTCTCCTCGGGCGGGGCGGGGTCAGGCGCCCGCCGTGGCGCCGCGCGTGACCCAGGGCACGTCGCCGCCGACGCAGAGCTTCTCGAGCTCCTGCTGGTCCTTGCTCGTATCCATGGATTTCCAGAAGCCCATGTGACGGTTCACGAAGAGCTGGCCGCGGCGGGCGAACTCCGGCAGCACCTCCTGCTCGAGGTTGTGGCCGTGCCAGTTCTCGAACGCCGCCTTCTCGAAGACGAAGAAGCCCGCGTTGATCCAGTAGTCGCGCACCAGCGGCTTCTCCTCGAAGCGTTGCACCTTGCCGGCGTCGTCGAACACGACGAGGCCGTACTGGGAGCGCAGCGGCACCGTGGTGAGCGTGACCAGCCCGCCGGCGGCCTTGTGCGACTCGAGGAGCTGGTTCAGGTCGAGGTCGCCGAGGCCGTCGCCGTAGGTGGCGAAGAAGCGCTCGCCCACGAAGTTGCCGCAGCGGAAGATGCGGTCGCCCGTGTCGGCGTCGCCGCCGGTATCGACGATCTTCACGTTCCACCCGGTGAAGCGCCCCTCGAAGTAGTCGTGGAGCATCTCGATCCGGTGCCCGCCCGCGAGCACGAAATCCGTGAACCCCTGCGAGGCGTACGTGCGCATCAGGTGGACGAGGATCGGCGTGCCGTTCACCGGCATCATGACCTTGGGGAAGTACTCCGTGAACGGGTACGAGCGCGTTCCCTTGCCCCCGCACAGGATCACGACCTTGATGCGTTCCATCGTCGGCATTTCCCTTCTTCTTGTGGTACCACGTTGCGGGCCGCTTCCCGCCGGCCCGGTGCCCCCCCTGCCGGCGCCTCGCGGCGCGCAGGGCCGAAAATAGTGACTTCGGCCCCCCGGGCCGTCAAGCGAAACGCACTACCAGCCGTTGCCCCGCAGCACCGTCGCGAAGGTCCTCGCGATGAGCTTGAAGTCCAGCCACAGCGACCAGCTGTCGATGTAGCGCATGTCGAGCTCCATCCACTCGCGGAACGGGATCTTCGGGTCGTCCTCGAGCTGCCACAGGCAGGTGAGGCCCGGCGGCATCGTGAGGCGGCGGCGCTGCCACCACTCGTTGCCGTGCGCCTCCTTGACCGGGAGCGGCCTGGGGCCCACGAGGCTCATGTCGCCGACCAGCACGTTCCAGAGCTGCGGAAGCTCGTCCACGTGGTACTTGCGCAGCCACCGCCCCACGCGCGTGATGCGGCTGTCGTTGCGGATCTTGAAGGCCGTGCCGTCGCGCTCGTTGGTCACCGCGCCGGCCTCCCGCAGCTTCGGCGCGTCCTTCACCATCGAGCGGAACTTCACCATCTCGAAGTGCCGGCCGTGCAGGCCCACGCGGGTCTGCCGGAAGAACACCGGCCCGGGGGAATCGAGCTTCACGAGCAGCCCGACGATGACGAAGAACGGGAAGAGGACCAGGAGGCCCGCCGCGGAGCCGATCACGTCCACGACGCGCTTGAGGAAGAGGTGCCCGTAGTTCGCCGGCCCGTTGTAGTGCGTGACCATCGGGATGCTGCCCACCAGCGACACCTCGGTGCTGTAGCCGGAGGTCTCGAAGGCCTCGGGCCGGAGCTTCACCGAGATGCCGGCGTCGCTGCACATCTCGAGGATGCGGCTGATGGTGTCGTAGCGGCTGCGCATGGGCAGCGTCACCACGACCTCGTCGATCACGCGGGTGGAGACGAGCTGGCGGAACGCGTCCACGTCCGGCAGCACGGAGAGCTTCACGCCCTCCGGCATGGGCGTGTTGCAGGCCTCCCCGCCGGCCACGTCGACGACCTCCTCGATGCGGATGCCGTAGTGGGGGTTGCGCAGCACCTCGGCGGCGATCTCGGCGGCGCGGGCGTTGCAGCCGACGACAAGCCAGACGCGCTCGTCTCCCCCGAGACGGCGGGCCCGGCGGATGGCCAGGCGCATGGCGACGCGCAGCCCGAGCAGCACGGAGGCGCCCGCGACGAAGCCCCACAGGCTCGCCGGGGCGGAGACGCCGTTCGCGAAGGCGAGCGCGGCGAAGGCCCCGACGCCCGTCGAGTAGAGGGCCACCTCGAACAGGACGAAGAGCTCGACCGGGAGGTCTTCCGTGCGCCGAGGGTGGTAGACGCGCAGCCGCGAGGCGAGCATCACGAACGCCACCATCTGGGCGGCGGCGGACACGAGGGCGGCGTGCCACGATTCGACGGGCCAGAGGCCCGCGTTGGCGCCGGCGAACCAGGCGGCGAGCGAGGGCCCCGCCAGCGCGATGGCGTCGATGAACCGGAGCACGTGCGCCGTGACCCTGACGTTGTGGTACAGCATCGCATCTTCCCTGACGACAGCTTGTCCGACTTCGTCATCCGCCGGCTATCCTGCCGGCTGGGAACCCGTTGCGACTTCCTGTGCTGCCCGCGCCCGCGACGAACCGGAGAAAACAACGACCCTCCGGCGCGAAACAGCCGCCACCCCGCTTCCTCCTCGACCTATGCCGCACCGCCTCGTTCTGGATCGGATCGGCGCCGGGAAGGCCAGGTCCCGTGCCATTTGGCGGTGGTTGAGATGCCGAGTGTAACGCCGCTCCCCGGATTGTCAAAGGGTACCCCCCCGGCGGGATGCGGAATCCGTCATGAAACCGACCCGGAATATTCATGCTCGCCCCGTAGCCTTCGCGGCTTTCCAGGAGGACTTCCCATGGCCTATTCCATCCGCGACGACGACGGCACCAGCAACGCTTCCGGCAACCCCCACCTCACCCAGCTCGTGGATGCCGCGATCGCGCGCAACCCCTCGCGGCGCGCGTTCCTCAAGACCGGCCTCGGCGCCGCCGTCCTGCCCTTCCTGGGAGGCGTGGCGGCCTGCGGCGGCAGCGGCGGGGACGACATCGAGAAGATCCTCGGCTTCATCGGCGTGGCCACCTCCAGCGGCGACGCCATGGTGGTGCCGGCCGGCTACCGCGCCGAGACCCTCACGCGCTGGGGCGACGCGCTCCTCGCCGGCGCGCCCGACTTCCGCGGCGACGCCTCCGAGACCAGCGCCGAGGCCGAGCTGCAGGTGGGCGACAACCACGACGCGCTGCACTTCTTCGGCTTCCGCAACGCCGACGGCACCGAGAAGAGCGACTCCGGGCTCCTCGTCATCAACCACGAGTACATCAACCCCGAGTACTACTACGCGCCCGGCACCGACCCGGCCAACTGGCTGCTGCCGTTCACCGCCGAGAAGGCGAGGAAGGGCCTCGCCGGCCACGGCATCTCGGTGATCGAGGTGCGCCGCAAGGCCGACGGGGGGTGGGAGGTCGTGCGCCCCTCCACCTACAACCGCCGCATCACGGGCTACACGCCGATGGAGATCACGGGCCCCGCGCGCGGCCACGAGATGCTGCGCACGGCCGCCGACCCCGGCGGCACCTCGGTGCTGGGCACGCTCAACAACTGCGCCGCCGGCTGGACCCCGTGGGGCACCTACATCACCTGCGAGGAGAACTTCAACGGCTACTTCGGCTGGAACGGCACCCGCACGCCATCGGCCGCCGAGAACCGCTACGGGATCGCGAAGGACGGCTTCGGCTACCTGTGGCACACGGTGGACCCGCGCTTCGACGTGAACGCGAACCCCAACGAGCCCAACCGCTTCGGCTGGGTGGTGGAGATCGACCCCTTCACGCCGGGCTCCACGCCGAAGAAGCGCACGGCGCTGGGCCGCTTCAAGCACGAGAACGCCGAGGTGGTGGTGGCCCCCGGCGGCAAGATCGTGGTCTACATGGGCGACGACGAGCGCAACGACTACATCTACAAGTTCGTGACCACCGGCACCTACAGCCCGGGCGCGGCCGGCAACGCGAACCTGCTGGACAGCGGCACGCTTTACGTGGGCAAGTTCGAGGCGGGCGCCGCCACGGGCGACCGCATGGGCACGGGCACCTGGGTGCCGCTCGTGTTCGGGCAGGGCGGGCTGGACGAGGCGAACGGCTTCACGAGCCAGGCCGACGTCCTCATCCGCGCACGCCAGGCCGCCGACCGCGTGGGCGCGACGATGATGGACCGCCCCGAGTGGATCGCCGCCAACCCGAAGAAGCGCGGCGAGGTCTACATCGCGCTCACCAACAACAACCGCCGCGGCACCACGCCCGCCTCGAGCAACCGCACCGACGGCACCTCGACCGCCGGCAGCGCGCGCCCCGCCGTTGACGACGCCAACCCGCGCGCCGACAACCAGTGGGGCCACGTGCTGCGCTGGAACGAGACGGGCGGCGACCCCACGGCGACCTCGTTCTCGTGGGACATCTTCCTCGTCGCCGGCAACCCGAAGGCGGTGACCGACCGCGCCAACCTGCGCTCGGGAACCTCCAACATCACCGTGGACAACATGTTCAACAGCCCGGACGGCCTGCAGTTCGACGCCTCCGGCCGCCTGTGGATCCAGACCGACGGCAGCTTCACCAACACCGGCAACTTCGACGGGCAGGGCAACAACCAGATGCTCGCCGCCGACGTGGTCACCGGCGAGGTGCGCCGCTTCCTCGTGGGCCCTTCCGGCTGCGAGATCACGGGCGTCACCTGGACGCCGGACCGCAAGACGATGTTCGTGAACGTGCAGCACCCGGGCGAGCTGGGCAGCCACCCCAACCGGCCGAGGAAGGCCGACGGCACGGCCTACGGCGACAACGACATCGCGCGCGATGCGGCGAGGTTCTCGACCTTCCCGAACGCGGGGGATGCGACGGTGAAGGGCACTTCGCCCCGGCCGCGGTCGGCGACGATCGTGGTGCGCAAGGCCGACGGCGGAGTCGTCGGCGCCTGACGGGAACTACGCCTCCTGCGGGTAGCCGACCGTCTGCGCGAAGGTGACGAACTGCTCGTCCGGGAGCCGCATGGCCCGGGCGAGCCGCGGGTAGTCGACGGCGCCGCGGAAGACGGTCGCGAGCCCGAGGGAGGCGCAGCACAGGTACACGTTCTGCCCGATGAAGGCGGAATCGACGCTGCAGAAGAGCTTGCGGTTCTCCGGCGTGAGTTCGGACATGCGCTCGCCGTGCGCCACGTAGACGAGGTTGAGGGGCGCCACGGCCGGGAAGTCCTGCTGCCCCGTGAGCGCGCGGATGTCGCCGGCGGGGTGGGCCACGAGCGCGTGGCGCTTCGGGTCGTAGAGCCACAGCCCGTCGGCCATGGCGGCGTAGACGTCGATCGCGATGATGTGCCGCCAGCTGGGCGCGGTGCGGTCGCCGTTGGCGCGGTTCACGCCGTAGGCCGCCCAGAGCAGGTCGCCGAGGACCTGCTCGGGGATCTCCCGCGTCGAGAAGGCGCGCGTGGAGCGGCGCAGGGCCAGGGCCTGCATGAGCGGCATGCCGCCCACCTTCGACGGAGCAGGGAGCAGGCGCACCTCCCCGGGCGCCTGCGCGGGGGCGGCGCGGGCGTGCACGGGGACCAGCCCCGGCACGACGATGGCCGCACCGGCGACGCTGGTGCCTGCGAGGAAATCTCGGCGGGAGTACCGGGCCGGGTCGGGGATGTCGACTGGCCGGCGGCGAGGGGTTGTCATTGCAGCCTCCTCGGGGCCCCCGGGACCGCCGCACGACGCGGCGCTCGGGCGGCCGGTGGTTTCCTCATCCTATTTCCGCGGGCGCCGGCGCACTTGACGCTCGTCAAGCAAGCGCTTCCTTACCGGATCAGGCGCATGAACGCGGCGGGTTCCAGGACCTGGCAGCGCATCCCGGCGCGCACGGCGAGAAGTGCCTTGTCGCCCGTGACGAGGTAATCCGCGTTTCCCGCGACCGCGAGCCGGAGGAAGGCAAGATCGCCCGCATCCCGGCATGGAGGAACCGTTGGCGGCCGGCGCGGCCTGGGGACCACGCGGCACCACGGGAGATAGTCCGACAGCAGCGCCTCCTGCTCCGATGCGGGGAGCCCGAATTTCGGGTAGGCGAGCACGCGCAGGAGCTCGCCCGCCGTGACGCGATCGGCGAGGGGAACGAGCCGCCCGGCCTGCCACGCCACGCGCAGGTCCGCCACGGCGCCTTCGCGAAAGACAAGCGCCGAGAGCACGACGTTCGTGTCCAGGACGACGAGGGGTGGACCGTCGCTCACCGGTCGCCCTTGCCCCCCGGCTTGCGGGCCCACCGCACCGCGGCCGCGACGTCGGCCGGGCCGATGCCCAGCTCCGCGAGCTTGGCGCGGACGGCATCCGCCTGCTGGATGCGCGCGGGCGTGAGGATGATGCGGCCGCCCTGCACCTCGACCTCGAAGTACGGCGGGTCGCCGACCGCCGCGGTGATGCGCCGGGGCAGCGTGAGCTGGTTCTTGGAAGTCATCTTGGCGAGCATGGCGGCCTGCCGGAGGCAAGTAAGGAATCCTTACTCTACCCCAACAACCGCGGGGGCGTGGCGATGACGATGCAACGCGCGAGGCGGGGCTCGCGCCGACACGGCACGCGAAAATATTCCAGTCAACGACCGCGTGCCGGGGCCCGTTGAAGGCGTCATGCAACCCCGGAGAGACCCGATGTCCACGCCCCTGCCCCGCTTCCAGTTCAAGGTGACGCTCGAAGGCACCGACCCGCCCATCTGGCGCCGCATCCTCGTGCCGCGCAACGCCACGCTCAAGCGCCTGAGCGACGTGATCCAGGTCGCCATGGGCTGGCCCGGGATCCACATGCACCGCTTCAAGCAGGACGGCCGCGAGTTCGGGACGATGCACCCGTTCATCCCGATCTACCTCGAGGACGACTCGCAGTTCGCGATCACCTACCTCTGGCGCAAGCCCGGCGACGCCGTGCCGTGGGAGTACGACTTCGTTTCGCGCTGGGAGCACGAGGTGGTGCTGGAGGCGATCGTGCCCGGCGAGGAGGCGCCCCCGGGCGTCCGCTGCCTCGCGGGGGAGCGCGCCTGCCCACCGGAGCACTGCAAGGGCGCCGCCGACTTCCAGCGGCTGCTGCGAACGGTGTGGGATCCCGCCTCCCGCGAAGGCGAGCTGCTGGCGAAGTGGGCCGGCGCCACCTTCGACCCGGCGCACTTCGATCTCGAAGCCACCAACAAGGCGCTCACGCGCCGAGTGGCGCGGGGGGTGGCGCGGGCGCAGGTCTAGCCGTCAGCCGACGTCGATGTCGACGGTGCGGTAGCCGACGCGGCAGCTGCCCACCTTCACCGTGAGGCGGCCCTTGCCCTCGGCGACGAGGGTGACGAAGCGCTCGTGCGCGTTGCCGCGCGTCCACGGCATGAAGATCGCGGGGCCGTTGTTGAGGCCCTGGCCCCAGCCGTCGAGGTGGCCGATCTCCACGACCGCTTCCCCGGGCGCCACCATCTTCACGCCGGCGCCCTGCGTGGTGAGGCGCAGCGGCTCGGAGATCGGGAGGTTTCGCGCCGACGGCAGCCCGTACGTGCCGAGGTAGCCGGTGTTGGCGATGCGAAGCTCCACGCGCGTGTGGCCGCTGCCCGCCTTCTCCGCCTTCACGACTTCCAGCGACACGCGCGGCACGAGGGAAGCCACGCGCAGGAAGGCCGCGCTCTGCGTGGCGCACACCTCGGCGAGCTTCTCGTAGGGCGGGTTCCAGATGCCCACGCGCGCGTCGAAGCCGCCCAGCTCCACCTCGCCCAGTTGCGGGTGGCTTGCCTTGCGCCAGCGGCGGAAGACGCGGCCGGCGTTCACCTCGCGGTCCAGCTTCGCGAGCGCGTGGAAATCCTTCCGTTCGAGCTTCACGTAGTGGTCCACGAAGGGCTTCTTGCGCTCGACGCCGATCTGCCTGAAGAGATCCCACAGCTCGATCACGTAGGCGAGCGCGCCGCGCTGGTGGTAGGCCCACTCGGTGATGTCGCCCTTGAGCGGCTTGTCCGGCTCGTAGAGGAACTCGTGGAAGCCGCTCACCGTGGCGTAGCCCGTGTGCTCCGTCATCCACGCCTCGACCTGGTTGAAGATGGCGAGGTCCGTCTGGTCCATCTTGCTGTCGGGCTTGTCGCCCATCGGGCGGATCAGCACGCCGCCGAAGGTGTGCAGGTTCAGCCACGTGACGATGTGCGGGTTGCGCGTGGCGAAGTCGATCACCGCGCGCGTCTCGGGCGCGCTGCCCGGGTAGTGGCCGGCGCCCGCCTGCTCGTGCTCCGGCGCCCACTGGTAGGGGAAGTTGCGGTTGAAGTCGTTGAGGTTGTCGCCGAGGAAGAACGGGTCGGGGATGCGCCGGCCGTCGAAGTTGGCGATGCGCCCCTCGGGATAGAGCTTGTAGAAGGGGCCCTCGTCCTCCGGCAGGCGCGGCACCATCACCGGCGGGTCGAGGGGCTTGCCGTCGTCGCCGCGCAGCTCCACGAGCTCGCCCTGCGGGTCGGCCTTGCGCATGTACATGATCTCGCCGTCGCCGTCGACGTCGGCCGCCTCCCAGTACGCGTGGTCCTTGTTGGCGCGGTCGTTCACGGGGCTGGAGCGCACGTAGCGGCCCTTCTTCAGCACCTCCTCCGCGCCGTCGGGCGAGATGCGCGGCACCACGTAGACGAGGGATTCGCGGATGGCGTCGGCCATGTGCTTCGGGAGCGCCTTGCCGCCCGCCTCGTTCGCGCCGCCGTGCAGCGCGATGATGTCTTCCGCGAGCGCAAGGGCCACGCTCGAGCCGCAGACTTCGGAAGCGTGCATGTTGCCGTCGATCCAGATGGCGGGGCGGATGCGCTGCGGGTCGCGGCCGATGGTGATCATCGGGATGTCGCGGCCTGCCGCGCTCTTGCCGATCGAGGAGAGGTGGACGAGGCCGGGATGGGCCTTCACCCAGGCTTCGAGTTGCGCGGCGAGTTCGGCGTAGTCGAGGTATTTGGAGCGGAACATGGTCGTTGGCTCCCCTCTCCCTCCGGGAGAGGGGTCGGGGGTGAGGGGCATCGTCGAGGAAACGCGGAAGGATACGCTACCGCCCGCGCACGCGCAGGCGCGCCCCCGCCCGGGCCGCGGCGGGGGCCGGCAAGAGGGGACTTGCGGGGAGCGGTGCTAGCGCCGGGCCTGCGCGGGGCCCGCGGAGACGGCGGGGCGCGAGCGCAGGAGGGCGGCGATGCGCTGCCACGCGGCAGTGATCGCGCGGTCGATGGCGATCACGCCATCGACGATGCCCTCGGCGATGCGAAGGCTGCGTTCGGCGCGGGCGCGCCGTGCGTAGCCTTCGAGCGTTTCGAAATCGGGAAGCATGGACTTTCTTTCCTCGTGGGTGGGTGGAGCGTGCTGCGCGCGGACGGGTGGGCCGCGGCAGGTACGACCATGCTAACCGGGAAATGTTGCAGTGCAGTAGAGAAAAATCAGCACAGGAGTTGGGCCGAATGCCTACGGAATCGTGTCGCCGGGGCCCGACGGCGTGCTGCGGTGCGGAAATAAGTCACCCTCACCCCCAACCCCTCTCCCAAGGGAGAGGGGAGCCAAGCGCACCCTCACCCCCAACCCCTCTCCCAAGGGAGAGGGGAGCCAAGCGCACCCTCACCCCCAACCCCTCTCACAAGGGAGGGCGGGGTTTCAGCCGGCGCCGTGGCAGGCCTTGTACTTCTTGCCGCTGCCGCAGGGGCAGGGGTCGTTGCGGCCCACCTTGGTCGCCTCGCGGCGGATGGGCTCGCGGTTCACGCGCCGCTCGAACCAGAAGTGGTAGGCCTCGGAGATGTCGAAGGCGATGTTCTCCCGCACCTCGTCCATGAGGCGCTTCTCCTCCTCGGGGCCGGGCCAGTCGTCGCCCTCCTCCAGCGCGCTTTCCTTGAGGCGGCCCGAGAGCAGCATGAAGGGGTAGAGGAGCTCGCTCACGAACTCCTCGTCCTCGCCGCACTCGAACCAGCCGGGCTCGGCGAGCCGCGTGCCCTCGAGGTAGCCGTCGCACCAGTAGGCGAGCTCCTCCTCGCCCTCCTCGACGGGGTAGGTGAGCATCTCGATGCCGTCCTCGCCGGCGAGCTGGCGGAAGGTGTCGGCGTGGAAGCGCAGCAGGAGCTCCTCGGCCTCCCTGCCGTCGCTATCCGAGGCGAACTTCCCCTCGCCCAGCACGACCGGGATCCACTTCTCCGGCGGCACGGGTTGCGGGGCGCTCGCCACGGCGCAGAGCAGGCCCTGGATGGCGTCGAGCGTCATGGAGTTCTCCATCTCCGGCGTGGAGAGGAGGGCATCGAGCCGGTCGAGGTCGGCGTCGGTGAGGCGGGGGAGGGATGACATGTCGTTTTCCGATTCGTGGTGGGCGTGGCCTACAGCAGCGCGATCGCCGCCGACCGGGGGGAGTGGATGGTGACGCCGTGAACCTGCTTGCCGAAGAGCGCACCGAAGTGCATCGTGTCCCCGGTGACGAGGGCCTGGCATCGGCCGTGGATCGCAGCCGCGAGGACGGGGCGGTCCTTCTCGTGCACCGGCAGCGAGGCCTCCAGTTCGCGGTCGAGGCGGATCGTCTCCATCCTCTTCAACCGGCCGGCCAGCCGCTCCAGGAATGTGACGGCCTCCGGCGCCTTTGCCGCGAGGTTGCGCCGGGCCTCTTCGAGGACATAGTCGTCCACCCACAGCTCGTGGCCCGCCTTCGCGAGGAGAGTGACCAGCTCTCGCACCGCGCCATCCGACTTGGCCGCGGAGAAGGGGACATTAGCGTCCAGGAAGATCCGCACCCGCGCCCCTAACGCGCGGATTTCTTCCGGCGCTTGCGCGCGAGCACTGCCGCGGCCTCGGCCTCGGCCGCGTCGAACTCGCGGATGCGCTTGTCCGAGTACATTTCCACCGGCAGGGTCACCGCGGGCCGCAGCAGCAACCCCTCGGGCGTCGTCTCGGCGATGAGGAGGTCGTCCGCCTTCAATCCCATGGCCTGCCGCAGCTTCGCCGGCAGGGTGACGAGGCCGCGGCTGCTGATCGTGAGGGTGGCTTTCATGGGGCCAGATTAGCAGATTTGCAGAATTTCTGCATTTCCTGGTGACGTGCCCCGCCCGGCATCACTCCCATCCCGCCGCGTCGAAGGAGAAGGCCTCCGCCCCGTCACGGATCCACTTGGCGCCGCCGCGGGAGACGAGCAGCGTCCACGTCTGCATGCGCGTCTGCCCCACCTTGCCGAGGGCGCGCGGGCGCAGCGCGGCCGCGTTGGCGCCGCGCCCCGGATCGCGCACCGATTCGTAGACGACGATGCCCACGCCCGCCTCCCGCGCCACGCGCGCGAAAGCCTGCGTGCGCGCGTAGCTTTCGCGGTCCTTCCACGCGGCGCGGTCGCGCGAGAAGGGCGCCTTGCGCAAGTCCACGGCGGGCCCGCGCATCTCCAGCGGGAAGAGCGTGAAGCGCGCGGGCGGCAGCTCATCCAGCCCGCGGCAATCGAGGAGGAAGCCCTTCCAGCGCCACCAGCCCGCCTCGGCGCAGGCCGTGCGCCGCTCTTGCGCGGCATACAGCACGCCGGAGTCGTCGGGGCCGCGGAAGCGCGAGCCGGGCGGCAGGGGCCGGTAGCGGAACGGCGCGGCGAGCAGGTAATGCAGCCGCTCGAT
>Ga0209477_1000887_pt1 | contig 18509 bp, 20 predicted proteins | sample KloWWTupernatant_FD_187180 | JGI IMG/M metagenome (GOLD analysis project Ga0209477, IMG submission 187180) | Active sludge microbial communities from Klosterneuburg, Austria, studying microevolution and ecology of nitrifiers - Klosterneuburg... | ecosystem: Engineered > WWTP > Aerobic digester >... | reverse complement strand
ACGCCGCTGCGTCCCAGAAGTGCCGGAGGGGCTCCATCCCCTCGGCGTAGTCCCACACGAATGCGGCGACCCGACCGCCGGGCACGACGACGCGCAGCTGCTCGCGCACGGCAGCGGGGGCGTCCGGGAGGAAGTTCAGCACGAGGCCGCTCACGGCGGCGTCGAGCGAGCGGTCGGGTACCGGCAACGCGTCGGCGGCAGCCACCTCCACGCTCACCCGGAGGTCCAGCGCGGCGCGCCGCGCCGCCGCGACGAACGCCTCGGACCGGTCGACGGCCAGGACGCTCGCTGGCGTCGCACCGGCGATCAGCGCTGCGGTGAGCGAGCCTGTGCCGCAGCCGACGTCGAGCCACCGCAGTCCGGCGGGGGCACCGAGCCAGGCGACGAACACCGGCGCGACGAGCCTGCTCCAGCGGCCCATGTACGCCTCGTAGGCGTCGGCGTCGGCGAACACGTCACCCATCACCCGAGGATCCGAGGGCGGCCCCGTGGCGTCAAGGCCCGACGGTCCGCCCGGCCGCTCCTCCGCGCCCCCTGTCGCGGGTGTCGGTGGGTCGATCTAGCGTGGCCCGTGATGCGGCCACCTGCCGAGGGGCCGCCACGGGAGGGGAGTCCGCCATGGCGCACGGCGACATCACGCACATCGACATCCCGGTCGCGGACCTCGCCCAGGGGGCGGCCTTCTACGGGGCGATGTTCGGCTGGTCGATCGAGGAGATCCCCGGCTTCGAGGGGTACCCGATGTGGCAGGCACCCAACAAGGTCAGCGGTGGCGGCCTCGCGCCCCGCTCCGACGACTTCACCCAGCCGCGCAGCTACGTCGAGGTGGACTCGATCGACGACGCGCTCGTCCGGGTGGTCGAGCTCGGCGGGAGCGTCGCGCAACCCAGGCAGGCGATCGACGCGACCAGCGCGTGGGCGGCCGTGCTCGACCCGGACGGCAACGTCATCGGCCTGTACGAGGGCGTCACGAGCACGTCGTGATCGCCCGCGGTCGGGCGGTGCCGTCCCACGACGAGGGGTGACGATGGAGCGCGAGTTCACCGCGGTGCCCTACCTGTGGGACGCCCGCAAGGCCGACACCTGGGTGTTCGTCGACCTGCCCACGGCGCTCGCCGACGAGATCGACGACGTCGCGGGCCACGCGGCCCGCGGTTTCGGCTCGCTGCGCGTCGAGGTGCGCGTCGGCCTGACCACCTGGCGCACGTCGATCTTCCCGTCGGACTCGACGTTCGTCCTGCCGCTGAAGAAGGCCGTGCGCCGTGCCGAGCAGCTCGAGGTCGGCGGCAGCGCGACGGTCCACCTGCGCGTGCTCGACGTCTAGGGCACGCACCGGCACCTCGCGGTCCGCACCCGTGCGCGCGGTGCCGGGGTCGACAGGTCAGCCGTTCGCGGCGACCTTCTCCTGCACCAGCGACACCACGCGCCCGACGTTGAGCGTCCAGCCGACACCGAACACGTGCGGGACGAGCAGGTGCTCGTTGTGCGGGTTCCACCACCGCTCGCGCATCCGGTCGAGCGTCGGCACGCGGAACTCGTACGGGACGAACCCGGCGACGACGCCGTGCCACGTCCGTTGGTCGGCCGGCGTGCGCAGCTCCTTGACGACGGCGGCGACGACCAGCCCGATCGCGACCAGCCGGACCAGCCCCACCGGCCCGCCATGGCTCTTGGTCTGCTCGTGGTGCACCATCAGGTCCTCCTCGGACTCGTACGACACCTTCATCGTCCACCCGCGCGCCCGACCTGGCGACCGGCCGCCTCGGCGCCCCGGAGCCCTCGGCCCCGCCGGCCTCAGCCCCAGCAGAGGCAGAACGGGTGCCCCGCCGGATCCGCGTAGACCTGGTACCCCCCGCGCGCGTCCAGGTCCGCCGAGGCCTGGAGCAGCGTGGCGCCCAGCGCCTCGGCCTCGTCGTGCGCAGCCCGGATGTCGTCGACGAACAGGTCGAGGTGCATCTGCTGGGGCGCGCCGTCCGGCCACTGCGGGGGCACGTGGTCGGGGGCGAGCTGGAAGGCCATCCGCTGCTCGCCGTCGACCACGACGCTGTGCCAGTCGTCCCCCGCCTCGACGGTCCCGCCGAGCAGCCCGGCCCAGAAGGAGCTCTCGGCGCCCAGGTCAGCGGCGTCGACGACGAGGTACTGCCGTGTGATCCTCATCCCCGCATGCTGGCACCGACGCGCGCTGCGCGCTCCCGGAATTCGCACGACAGCGGCCCGCCGACCGCACTACCGTCACGACGCGCCGCTCACGGGGCACCGGGCCGATGCGGGCCTGGGGCTTCCCACTCGTCGGCGCACGTGTCAACAGCACGGCCCTCGGTCCCGGGGGCCCGCGGTGCGACTCCGCAACCGGCGGTCGGGCCGGCGCACACCGGTCGGTCGTCCCTGCGGCACACGCCCCGACGCCCGGCCCGCGCCGGCCCGCTCGTCGGCACCGATCACGAGGCACAGGAGGGAAGGACCATGGCTCGGGTCACCGTCCAGGAGTTCCAGCGCGGCGTGCTGCACCAGTCCGGTGCGGCGGCGGTGCTGCTCGGACCCGGACGCCACCGCTACCGCTGGCGCCGCAGCGCGCTGGTGGTCGTCGACCTGCGCCCGTCCCTGCTCAAGGTCGCCGGGCAGGAGGTCCTCACGGCCGACGGCGTCGGGGTGCGGGTGGCCGCGGTCGTGCGGTACGCCGTGACCGACCCGCTGCGGTGGGTCCTGGCCGGCGACACCCCGGGCGCCGGTGGCTCCCGCCTGTACCTCGCGGCCCAGCTCGCGCTGCGCGACGTCGTCGCCGCGCACCGGGCAGAGGAGCTCCTCGCCGCGCGGTCGAGCGGGGCCGAGCGCCTCGCGGCGACGGTGCGGGCCGCCGGGCTGGAGGTCGGGGCCGACGTCGAGGCCGTCGACCTGCGCGACCTGTCGTTCCCCGGCGACCTGCGCCGCACGTTCGCGCAGGTGGCGATCGCACGCCAGGAGACCACGGCCGCGCTCGAACGCGCTCGCGGCGAGACGGCGACGCTCCGGTCGCTCGCGAACGCTGCCCGTGTGCTCGACGGCAACCCCGCCCTGCGCGAGCTCCGCACCCTGCTCGCGGTGGAACGGACCGGCGGGACCGTGGTCCTCTCACCCGCCGCCGCCGCCGGGGTGGTCCCGCCGACGGCGTGACGGTCCGCGGGGGTGGTCCCGAGGCGATCGGGACCACCCCCTGCGGCGCCCCGCCCGCGTCCGTACCCTGACCGGATGGACCTGGAGCTCAGCGGCGAGATCGTGCACTGGCGGGGGCCCTCGCCGTACCACTTCGTGCCCGTGCCGGAGGGCGAGTCGGCGGCCATCCGGGCGGCCGCCGCGCTGGTGAGCTACGGCTGGGGCGTCATCCCCGTCACCGTCCGGCTGGGCCGGACCGAGTGGACCACCTCGCTGTTCCCGAAGGACGGCCGCTACCTCGTGCCGATCAAGGACGCGGTCCGCCGGGCCGAGGTGCTCGAGATCGGCGACATCGTGTCGCTGCGCCTCACCGTGCGGGTGTGACGGAGCCGGTCAGTCCTCGGCACCGCGCTCGATCCCCAGGGTGGCCAGCAGGTCCTCGTGCAGCTCGAACCACACGCCGTGGAACGAGTCGCTCCCCGGGCGGTCGACCCAGGACCGCTCGCCGCGCTCGGCCCGGGTCAGGGCAAGGGCGAGCCGCTCCGGGTACCCGTCGCAGCGCGGCAGCACAGCGGTGAGGCGCTCGGTCAGGGGCACGACGGCGCGCAGCAGCGAGCCGAGCTCGTCGAGCACGCGGTCGTCCCACCGCGCGTCGGTGTGGTCGTTGACCGCCAGCGGATCGCCAGGCAGCGGCCGGATCTGCCACCGCGTCGCCGCCGTCAGCAGGCGCGTGTTGAGCGCGCCGAAGTCGGCGTGCGTGGCCTCGACCACGGCCCGCTCCCCCGTCGCGGCGAGCTCCGCCGCGAGCAGCCCCCCGAGCTCGGCACGACCGGCGTCGCTCAGCGCCCAGCCCGACAGCTCCACGAAGCCCACCCGTCGGACCCACCCGCGAGCCTGGGCGTCGAGCAGCAGCTCACCGGCCACCGCGGGGGCGATACCGAACCGCCGCGCGACCGCACCGTCGTCCGCCATGCCGCGCAGCCGCAGCGCGTGCAGCACGAGGAGCTCGGGGGACGACGCGACGACCATGCCGCGACCCTACGACGGCGGCCGGCCGACCGGCCGGGACTACTCCCCGACCTCGCCGTCGACCGCCTCGCGCAGCAGGTCGGCGTGCCCGTTGTGCCGCGCGTACTCCTCGATCATGTGCACCACCATCCAGCGCAGGCTGGGTGCGGTGCCGTCCTCGAACTCGTGCCGCGCCGGCTGGTCCATGCCACCGGAGGCCAGCGCCCGGGCCACCGCGGTGCGCGACCGCTCGACGGCCCCGGACCACAGGGCGCGCAGCTGGTCGGGGGTGTCGTCCGCAGCGGAGTGCCAGTCCCAGTCCGGGTCCGCGTCCCAGTTCACCGTGTCGAACGGCGGCGCGGGCATCTCGTGCAGCAGCACGCGGTGGAGCCACAGGTCCTCGACGTACGCGAGGTGCTTGAGCAGACCGCCCAGCGTCATCGTCGTGGGGTGGATCGTGGCGCCCAGGCCGGCGGCGTCGAGCCCGCGGGTCTTCCACTCCAGGGTCGCGCGCTGGTAGTCGAGGAACCCCAGGAGCGTGGCGGTCTCGTCCGCGTTGCTCGGCGCCTCCGGGCGGCCGTGCTCGTCGATGGTCGTCATGCGGGCGAAACTACCGCCGCCGTCCGACACCGGCACGCCGGTCCAGCGGGAGCCGTCGGCCGGTGCTCAGGCCACGGAGGACCGCGCGCCCCCGTCCGGCCGGCCGTCCCGCGCGTCGCCGTCGGCCGCGACGACCTCGTCGGCGACCGAGGAGCCGTCGGGCAGCACTGACTCGTGCGTGCGCGTCGCGGCGAGGAGCACGTCGGTGATCTCCGGCCCGATGAGCTCGTGGCGCTCGAGCAGCGCGTCGCGCAGCGCCTCGACGAGGTGGCGGTTGCGCGAGAGCAGCCACAGCACGCGCTGGCGTGCGTCGTCGAGCACCTCCTCGAGCTGTGCGCGGGCCGCCGTGTCCGCGAGCACCGCGCCGACCAGCTCCTTGCCCGTCGCGGCGAACGAGACCAGCGACCCGGTCATCCCGGCCGCGCCGACCATCTGCGCTGCCGTGCGCGTCGCCGCGGCGAGGTCGCTCGCGGGGCCCGTGGTCGTCTCGCCGAAGAAGAGCTCCTCGGCGACCAGTCCACCCATCGCGATCTGCACCAGGGCACGGAGGTCGCCCGTGGACCGCGTGTAGACCTCCTCGGTGTCGCTGTGCGCCAGCAGGCCGAGGGCCGTGCCGCGCTTGACGATCGTCAGGACCTCGAGGGTCCGGTTCGGGGCCACGAGCCACGCGACGACCGCGTGGCCTGCCTCGTGGGTCGCGATGAGCCGCTGCTCCGCCTCGGTGTAGGCGACCGGCTGGCCGATGCCCACCATCTCGGTGATCCGGGCGTGCTCGATGTCCTCGAAGGACATCGCGTCCGCGCCGCGGCGCAGCGCGTTGACGAGGCCCTCGTCGAGCAGGTGCTCGATCATCACGGGCGTCCAGCCGTTCGTGGCCGCCGCGACGAGGTCGCGGGCCTTCGGGTCGTCCAGCCCCGGCTCGTGCGAGCGGCGAGCAAGGAAGTGGTCCACCAGCGCGCGGCGGCCGTGCACGTCGGGCGCTGCGAACGTCAGCCGCCGGTCGAAGCGGCCGGGGCGCAGCAGAGCGGGGTCGAGCGAGTCGGCGCGGTTGGTGGCCGCGATGAGCAGGATCGGCGCGCGCACCGGCTTGACCTGCTGGATCTGGCGGTCCGCGGCGAGCAGCAGGTTGACGCCGGCGATGAGGCGGTTGAGCAGGCGTGCCGATCCGGTCGGCTCGTCGAACGACTGCATCTGGACGAGCAGCTCGTTGACCACGCCACCGGTGCCCTCGCTGACCACCGCGTTCCGCACCGTCCCTCGGGGGCCGCCGTCGAACGCCGCACCGTGCCCGCTCGCGGCCTCGACCAGTCCGCCGCGGCGCATCGCGATCGCGTCGATCTCCTCGATGAAGCCGATCGCCCCGCCCTCGGCGACCGCCGCCTTGCGCAGCGCCTTGAAGTAGGCGCGGATCTTCTTGGCCGTGGCGCCGTAGTACATCGACTGGAACGACGTCGCCGAGACGAAGAGGAAGGGCACCCCTGCCTCGGCAGCCATCGCCTTGGCCGTCATCGTCTTGCCGGTGCCCGGCAGCCCCTCGAACAGCAGGCCGCGACGCGGGGTCCCACCCATCTGCGCGGCGAACCGGCGATGGGTCTGGAAGAGGTCGATCGAGCGCCGCACGTCCTCCTTGATGGGGTCGATGCCGATGACGTCGTCCAGCGTGACGTCCACCTGCTCCGGGCGGTACGTCAGGTGCGGCGACCGCCCCGTGACGACCTGCGAGCCGAGCAGGATGACCAGCAGGGCGACGAAGAACACGGCCGGCACGACCACCAGGGGGTCGACGGCCGGCAGCGTCGGGATCGCCGAGCGCCCGGTGAGCGGCATGACCACGAGGTAGACCTCGAGCGCGATGACGACGGCAGCCGCGCGGTAGACCCGGCGGCGGCGCATCCGGTCGCGCTCGATCGCGATGTCGTGCTGCGAGCCCCGGAGCGGGGTCAGGGGCGAGGGCGGCACGGGTGTCCTTCCGCAGGCGGTCGCCGACCGTGGGCACGGCGGCGGCACCCCCATGCTGCTCGAACCGGACATTTGGGGCAATCGCGCTGTGGCGAACGGGTGAACGGTCGACGCCGGACCCACGACTAGCCTGACCGGCATGCAGTGCCCCCACTTCGACGCAGCGCGGTGCCGCTCGTGCACGCTCATGGGCACGCCCTACCCCGAGCAGGTGGCGGCCAAGCAGCGGCACTGCCGCGAGGCGCTCGGCGAACGTCCAGGGCTGACCTGGCTCGAGCCCGTCACCGGGCCGGAGGCCGGCTTCCGCACCAAGGCGAAGATGGTCGCGGGCGGCACCGTGGACCGGCCGACGCTGGGCATCCTCGACGCCCATGGGCACGGCGTCGACCTGCGCGACTGCGGCCTGTACCCGCCGGGGCTGCAGGCCTGCCTGCCCGTCCTGGCGGACTTCGTCACCCGCGCGGCACTGACCCCGTACGACGTCGCGCGGCGCACCGGTGAGCTGAAGTCGGTGCTCGTCGCGCAGTCGCCCGACGACGAGCTCATGGTCCGGCTCGTGCTGCGGTCCACCGAGCCGCTGGCCCGGATCCGCAAGCACCTGCCGTGGCTGCGCGCCGCGCTGCCCCGCATGGTCGTCGCGTCGGTGAACCTGCTGCCGGAGCACAAGGCCGTCGTCGAGGGCGACCGCGAGATCCTGCTCACCGAGGTGACGTCGCTGCGCATGCGGGTCAACGACATCGACCTGCAGCTGCGCCCGCAGGGCTTCTTCCAGACCAGCACCGACGTCGCGGCCGCCCTGTACCGCCAGGCGCGCGCGTGGGTCACCGAGATCGCACCGGCCTCGGTCTGGGACCTGTACTGCGGCGTCGGCGGCTTCGCCCTGCACTGCGCCGCCCCCGACCGCGACGTCCTGGGGGTCGAGACCAGCGCGGAGGCGGTGGCGGGCGCCCGACGCAGCGCGCACGAGGCGGGCCTTGACCGCGTGCGGTTCGCGGTCGGCGACGCCACGGCCTTCGCGCTCGGCGCCGCCGCCGCGCCGGAGCTCGTCGTGGTCAACCCGCCCCGGCGGGGCCTCGGCCCGGAGCTGGCCGGCTGGCTCGAGGCCTCGGCGGTGCGGCACGTCGTCTACTCGAGCTGCAGCACGACGTCGCTGGCCCGCGATCTCGCGGCGATGCCGTCCCTGGTGCCGCGCCGCGCGCAGGTGCTCGACATGTTCCCGCAGACGGCGCACTACGAGGCCATCGTGCTGCTGGAGCGCGGCTGACGCACGGACCGCCCGTGGTCGACCCGGGGGCCGCCGGCGACGGGGTCGCGCCGGCGGCGCGGCCGGTCAGGCGCCGGCGTCGGCCGTCCCGTCGGTCACGCCCGAGTCCGTCGTGGCGTCGTCGGCGCCCGTGCCGGTGTCCGTCCCGGGTGCCGTGCCCTGGTCCGGCGCCGTCCCCCGGTCGGGCCGCGCGCCCATGTCGGGCGGTGTGCCCGGGTCGCCCGTCGCGCCACCGGGCCCGAGCTGGTCGGTCACGCCCGAGGTCACGGACGTCACCGCGGAGGCGGCGCCCGCATCCTGCCCCACGACGTAGCCGGCACCGAAGGCACCGCCCACGGCGAGCACCCCGGCCAGCGACCCGGTGACGACGGGGTGCGACCCGGCCCCGGCCCGCAGCCGGGCCAGCCGGCCGCGGCGGGGCGGGGCGTCGGCGAGGGCGAGCTCCGGGTACCCGGCCGGGTGCTGCCGAGGCGTCGAGGCCTGCTCGGTGGCGACCGGCTCCGGCACGGATGCCGGTGCGGTCGGCGTGGTCTGGTCGATCTCGGTCGTGGTCATGGTGCTCTCCTCGGGACGTCGGTCTGATGAGGACAACCGTCGACCTCCCCGCTGCGCCCGGCCTGGGTGCCCGCCAGGTGGCACCTGTGAACGCGGCACCGGTCCACGCCGTCGGCGACGCGTCGTGCACCGGATCGCCCGCGCCGCGTCACACGCCGTTCACACACGTCGGCTAGCGTGGAACCCGAGCCACCAGGCCGCGCTGCCGCAGCCGCAGCCGCCGCTCGGGCCCCGGCGCACCACCGCCGGACGAGCCACGCACCACCCTCCCCCGCGCGACACCGCGCCACCGCACTCGATCCTCGGAGGTCACCAGATGCCCGAGTACCTCTTCGTCAACGGCCCGCTCGCCGGGCAGGCCATCACCTCCAACGACCCGCACACGCCCGGCGACCTGCTCGCCGTCGAGGTCGTCGACGTCGACCAGCACCCGGACGACGTGCCGCTGTACGACTACTACGTCGAGACCCTGCCGGACCCGCAGGGTCCCGGTCGCCTCCGCCTGGTTTGCTGAGCCCGACCCGGACCCGCCGCCCCGGTGGGACGATCGTGAGGGGGCGAGCTCCGACCCGGGGAGGCCAGGATGGGCAGGTCGGCGCGCGGCCGTGCGCGCACCGCCGTCGCGGGTCGCGACCGGGTGCTCGACGCCGCCAGGGCCTTCGCGCTCGGCGTCGTCGTCCTCGCGCACGCGCTCGCGTGGGACGTCGGGACGGGCGTCCCGGCGAACGTCCTGGACCGACGGCCGGACGTGGCCTGGCTGACCTGGCTGCTGCAGGTGCTCCCGCTGTTCTTCGCCGCGGGCGGCATCGCCAACGCCACCTCGTGGCGCCGGGAGCCCGACGTCGCAGCGTTCTGGCGACGCCGGCTGCTGCGGCTCAGCACGCCAGCCCTGCTGTACACCTCGGTGTGGACCGCGGTGCTGCTGCCGCTCGCGGTCGTCCTGCCCCTTGCCGAGCCCGCAGGGCGGTTCGCCGCGCAGCTCGTCTGGTTCCTCGGCGTGTACGCGGCGGTGGTCGTCGCCGCGCCGTGGACCGTGCGGTGGACCGCCCGACCCTGGCCCACGCTCGCCGCGTGGCTCGTGACGGTCCTCGCCGTGGACCTTCTGCGCTGGAACGTCGACCCGGCGCTCGGCTGGCTCAACCTCCTGCTCGTGTGGGGGTTCGCGCACCAGCTCGGCTACCACCTGCCGGCGCTGCGGACCGCGCCCCGCCTCCGCCTGCTCCTCGGCGCCGTCGTCGCCGCTACCACCGCCGTAGCCCTCGGCGTGCTGGGCCCGTACTCGGCCGTGCTCGTCAGCTACGTCGGCGACCCCGAGCCGTCCAACCTGTCGCCGCCCACGCTCGTCGTCGCGCTCTACGCCGTGGCCCAGGTGCTCGGCCTCGCGGCACTGTGGCCGTGGCTCGACCGACGGCTCGCCGCGGACCGGCTGTACCTTGCCGTCGGCGCGTTCGGCGCGCGGGGCATCGGCATCTACCTGTGGCACATCCCGATCGTCGCCCTCGTGGCGGGCGTGGCCTGGTGGCTCGGGTTCGACGCTGCCCCGCTGGGCGCCGCATGGTGGGCCGCCCACCTGCTCGGCGTCGCCGTCGTGCTCGCCGGGGCGTGGTGGCTCGCCGGCCGGGCGCAGGCTGCCGAGCGGCGAGCGCTCGCGCGGGTGAGCGGGTGGCGCGCCTGGCGCGTCCCGCTGGCGCCGGTCGCCGTGGCGGTCCCGCTCGTGCTCCTCAGCGTCTCGACCACCGGCTTCGGCACGTGGTGGGGCGCCGGCATGCTGGGGCTGCCCTCGTCGAGCCTGCTCGACCTTGCCCTCCTGGCCGCGGCCTGGCGGGTGCTCGCGACGAGCGCGGCGCCCGCCTAGTACTCGACGCGCGTGCCCAGGGCGAGCCATGCGTCCATCGGCGCCCGAGAACCGGGCACGCGACGCTCGACGACGGGCATCGGCCAGGTGGCGCGGTCCTGCGCCAGGAGGTCGTAGAACGCGCGGTCGTCGAACCCGGCGCGCGCGGCGTCGTCCCGGTTCGCCGCGTGCACCACGCGGTCCACCCGCGACCACAGCGCCGCCGTCAGGCACAGGGGGCAGGGCTCGCACGAGCTGAACAGGGTGGCTCCGGTGAGGGCGAACGCGCCGGTCGCGCGGCACGCCGCCCGGATCGCCACCACCTCGGCGTGCGCCGTGGGGTCGAGGTCCCGGGTGACCCGGTTCTGGCCGGTGCCGAGCACCGCACCCGCCCGCACGACGACGGCGCCGAACGGGCCGCCGCCCGCCGCGACGTTCTCGACGGCCAGGGCGATCGCCGCCGCCAGCCAACGCTCCTCCTGCGCCACGGACAGGCCTGCGACGGCCGCGGGGACGAGGATCGAGGTCATCGAGATCACCTGCCTGCCACCATTCTCGCGCCGCGCAGGAGCCGTGTCAGCCGGTCGGGCGCGCGGCAGCGGCCCGGGGCGGGTGCACCCCGGGCCGCCACGTCCACGCTCAGGTCGCGTCGACGCTCACGACGGTCCGGACCGGCGTCGGGTTGGCGAACAGGTCGAGCACCGGGCAGTGCGCGTCGACCGCCGCCTGGAGCTCGGCGTAACGCTCTGCCGTCTCCGGACCGCTGAGCCGCACGTCGAGGCGGACCTCGGTGAACCCGGCCCGCACGGAGTCGTCGAGGCCGAAGAAGCCGCGGACGTCCAGGTCACCGACGGCGGTGATGCTGACGTCGTCGAGGCGGATACCCAGGTGCGCGGCCCAGAACCGGTAGGTGACGACCTGGCAGCCGATGAACGCCCCGAGGGCGTACTCGACGGGGTTGGTCGCGGAGTCGTCGCCCCCGAGGGACGCCGGCTCGTCGACGACGAAGCCGTGCTGGCGCGTGCGGACGTCGGTGGCGACGGAACCCGTCGCCGTGCCGGTCGCGGTGAACGCCACCAGGCCGCGCGAGGCGTCCTGGGCGACGGCGCCGGCCGTGGCCGCGATGATGCCGACCAGGGAGGCGTCCCTGGCTGCGACGAGCTCGGTGGCGCTGGTGGTGGGGGCGGTGGCGGTCAGTGCGATGGTGGACATGGCGGTCTCCTGCGGGTCTCGTTCACGGTGGGGGGTGCCGTGCGGACGCGCGCCGGGCGGCCCGGCACCGCGCGAGGACATCACCCGGCAGGGTGGGAGGTCGTCGGGCCGTGGGGCTCGGGGAGGGCGCGCGCCCTAGAGCATTCGCGCGCAGGCTGCGGGCATCGTGGCCCGCCCGACGGACGCGACGGGCCGACCGACCGCTGCCAGTGCAGCGGCGGTGCCCAGTGCCCGCGTCGACGTCATGGGGAGGAATGAACCACCTTGTTGAGATGTGGACAAGCAAGCGTCCGCGATGTGGACGGGTGCCGCCCCGCGTAGCATCGCGAGGTGCACCCGGCCGCGAACACAGCCCCCGGCCGACGGCACTGGATCACGCTGGCCGCGATCGGCGCCGTCGGCGGCCTGCTCTCCGGCGCACTCGGGGTGGGCGGGGGCATCCTCATGGTCCCGCTGCTCATCGGTCTGGCCCGGATGGACGACCGTCGCGCGTCGACCACGTCCCTCGCAGCCATCGTGCCGACGGCCCTGGCCGGGTCGCTGACCTACCTCGCCCGTGGGCAGGCCGACCTCACCCTCGGTGCGATCCTCGCCGTCGGCGGGGTCGCCGGCTCGTGGCTCGGCACCTGGTTGCTGCACCGCACCCCGCTGCCCCGGCTGCGCTGGATGTTCGTCGGCCTGCTGGTGCTCGTGGCGGTCCGGATGGTCCTCACGGTGCCGACCCGCGGTGCCGCGCTCGAGCTGACGCCGGCCGCCGGGCTCGCCCTCGTCGCGGTCGGGGTGTTCATGGGGGTCACCTCCGGCCTGTTCGGCATCGGCGGCGGGCTGGTCCTGGTCCCCGCCCTCGTCCTCCTCTTCGGGGTGGACAACCTCCTCGCGCAGGGCACGTCGCTGCTCGTCATGCTGCCGACCGCCGCGACCGGAACGCTGGCCAACCTCCGCACGGGCCGGGTGGACGCGCGGGAGGGCGCCGTCGTCGGGCTCACCGCCACCGCGACCTCGTTCGCGGGGGTGGCGATCGCGTTCGCCGTGCCCGCCCGGGCCGCCACCATCGTGTTCGCCGTCCTCGTGCTCGTCGCCGCGGCGCAGCTGGCCCACCGCGCCCTGCGGCGGCCATGAGTCGGCCCGTCGCCGCTCCGGTTGCCGATGGCCGCACGGGCAGCCAGGGTGATCCGGATCCCGTCCGCACGCACCGACGCACGCACGCACGCACGCACGCACCGAGGAGATCCCATGGCGACCAGCCTCAGCCCGTACCTCAGCTTTCGTGACACCGCCAGGGCGGCCATGGAGCTCCACCGCTCGGTGCTCGGCGGGGAGCTGACGATCACCACGTTCGGTGAGTTCGGGATCAGCGAGGACCCCGCGGAGCAGGACAAGGTCATGCACTCCCAGCTGACGACCCCGGGCGGCCTCGTGCTCATGGCGTCGGACACCCCGAACGCCATGGAGCTCGCCGAGGGCTCGGCGCACTCCGTCGCCCTGTTCGGTGCGGACCTCGCCGAGCTGCGGGGCTGCTGGACCGGGCTCGTCGACGGCGGCACGGTGACGGCACCCTTCGAGACCGCTCCGTGGGGCGACACCTTCGGCATGTGCATCGACCGGTTCGGGATCAGCTGGATGGTCAACGCCGAGGGCACGCCTACGGGCTGAGGCGGGTCGGGGCCCGCCCGACACGCCCGGGCGGTCTCAAGATCGTCGGGATCCTGCCGATAGGGGCCACGTGACGTCCGGGCCCACGCAGAACTACGAGGACGCCGAGCTCGGCCGGTGGCGTCCCCGCCCGGTGGCCGCCGGCGTCGTCCGCGTGCTCATCGTGACCCTTCCCCTCGTGCTGGCCATCGGCTTCGGCGTGGCCGCAGCACGCTGGCTGCCCGCCGCCCGCCTGGGGGTCGACCCCTGGGCCTGGATCGCCGTCGAGATCACGGTCTCCACCGGCCTGCTCCTCGTCGCCACCCGCCTGGCCCGGCGCCTCATGCCCCTGTCGAGCCTGCTGCGCCTGACCCTGTACTTCCCCGACCGCGCGCCCTCCCGGTTCGCCGTCGCCGCCCGCCACTACTCCCCCGCCGCCCTGCGGACGCGCATCGACCACGACCGCGCCCACGGCACCACCCCCACCGACGAGCACGACCACGCCGCCCTGCTCCTGGACCTCGTCGCCGCGATCGGCGCCCACGACGAGGTCACCCGCGGCCACTCCGAACGCGTCCAGGCCTACGCCGCCCTCATCGCCACCGAGCTCGGCCTGTCCGAACCCGACGCAGCCAAGCTGTCCTGGGCCGCCCTGCTCCACGACATCGGCAAGCTCGACGTCCCCGCCGAGATCCTCAACAAGACCACCCGCCCGACCGACGACGAGTGGCAGGTCCTGGCCACCCACCCCACCACGGGCCTGCGCATCGCCGCACCCCTGGCCTCGTGGCTCGGACCATGGCTCGGCGCGATCTCCCAGCACCACGAACGCTGGGACGGCGCCGGCTACCCCCACGGGCTGGCCGGCACGGCCATCAGCCCGGCCGCCCGGATCGTCGCCGTCGCCGACACCTACGACGTCATCACCTCGACCCGCTCCTACAAGAAGCCCCTCAGCGCCCAGGCCGCCCGCGAGGAGCTCGCCCGCTCCGCTGGCACCCAGTTCGACCCCGACGTCGTGCGCGCCATGCTCGCCGTCGGCCTCGGCAAGCTCCAGCTCGCCGCCGGGCCGCTGTCCCTGCTCTCCTCCCTGCCCGGACTCGGCGCGACCCCGTTGCCCAACCTCGCCACCCTCGCCACCAACGCCACGACCGCCGCGACCACCGCCGGCGCGGCAGCGACCGCGGCCCTCCTCGGCGCCACCCTCGCCCTCACCAGCCCCTCGACCACCGCCCTCGACAACCCCCCGGCCACCACCGCGGACGTCGCCGTCGAGGCCGCACCGGCCGCGGGCTCGCGCCAGGGCGCCGCCGGGACCGGGCAGCAGGAGGCCACGCCGGCCGCCTCGCCCGGCTCCACGACCACGCCGTCGCCGTCCACCCCCGCGCCCACCCCCGCACCCACCGCCGGCCCCGGGACACCGACCGTGGAGACCGGGACCGGAGCGGGGACCTCGGGGCCCGCCCCGGCCCCGGCGCCGGCGTCGACGTCCACCCCCGCGCCCGCCCCGCCGCCCGCGCCCGCGCCGGGGACGACCCCGTGCGCGCGGGCCCGCGCCGGTTCCGCGAACCTCGACGGGGCGGACCTGACCTCGTGCGACCTGTCCGGGGTGACCCTCACGGGCAGCTTCGTCAACGCGACCCTGTCGGGCGCCGACCTCACGGGTGCGACCCTCAGCGGTGCCGACTTCACCGGTGCCCAGCTCAACGGCGCGGACCTCGACGGGACGAGCATCTCGAGCACGTCGTTCGCCGGGGCCCGGCTCACCGGGGCCAGCTTCGTCGGTGCGTCGGTCACCGGCTCGAGCTTCGTCGGGGCCGCGCTCAACGGGAACACGCTCGACGGGGCGAGCACGTCGGGCTGCACCTTCGACTGACCGGCGCCTACGACGCCGCCGACTCCTCGTCGTCCTCGAGATCGTCGTCCTCGAGATCGCGGTCCTCGCGGTCGCCGTCCGCCGCCTCGACCGCCGGCTCCAGGGTCACGGCGCACAGCCGGTGGCCCACGCCGTCGGAGCGCTTGGCCTCGTACATCGCCGTGTCGGCCCCGTGCAGCAGCTCCTCCGCGGTCCGGCCGGCGTCCGCCGTCGAGACCACACCCAGGCTCGCGCTGACCCTCACCTCGTCCCCGTCGCCGACGACGACCGGCTCGGCGACCGCCTCGACGATGCGCCACGCCACCTCCACCGCGCCGTGCGGGAGGTCCTCGAGCAGCACGGCGAACTCGTCACCGCCGAGGCGCGCCACGACGTCGCGGTCCCGCACGCACACGCCCAGCCGGCGGGCCGTCTCGACGAGGAGGGTGTCGCCCGCGGCGTGCCCGAACCGGTCGTTGACCTGCTTGAACTCGTTGAGGTCGACGATCATGAGCGACAGGTGGCCGGCGCCAGAGCCGAGGCGGGAGATCGCCTCGCGCAGCCGCTCGTCGAGCAGCGCGCGGTTGGCCAGGCCGGTGAGCGGGTCGTGCAGCGCCTCGTAGCGCAGGCGCGTGGCGAGGCGGTCGCGCTCCGCGAGCAGCGTGCGGAGCTCGTCGACCGTGGTGTCGAGCCGGTCGACCAGCCTCGTGTTGTCGGTGAAGGCGATGAGCTGTCGGCCCACCACGAGGCCCGTGCTCAGCACCGCCCCGCCCACGACGGCCCACTCGGCGCCCGTGAGGTCCTCCTGCAGCAGGACCCACACGAGCAGGAGGTAGGTGGCTCCGAGCGCCGCGTAGGGCATGAGGCTGAAGCGACGTCGGCTCCTCGTCCGCACGACGTCCGTCGCGGCGCGGACCTGGAGGCACTGGATCCGCGCGGAGGTGAGCAGCAGGCCGCTCGACACGAGGGTGAGCCCCAGGAGCCAGGAGACCCGCCCCTGCGCGACGAGCAGGCTCGTCCCGGCCTGGACCATGCCCTCGAGGCCCGCGGCGGCGCCGAGCGTCTGCCCCGCGAGCAACGAGAACGGCGGCCGGGCGCTGAAGACGAGCTTCACCACTCCGAGCACGCCGACGAGGAAGATCCCCGGCCCGACGACCAGCCCCAGCGCGGTGGTGAGCAGGCCGGCACCCTCGACCGGGACGTACGCGAAGGCCCCGAACGTGGTGGCGGCGACCATGACGATGCTGACGTCGATCCACAGGCGGGCTCGCGAGCGCCGCGAGCCGTACCCGATCGACGGGGTGAGGAGCACGGCGACGCCGATGGGCAGGGCCGTGCCGACGAGCACCATGAGCGTCTGCACGGGCCCGCCGAGGATCACCGGGAGGGTCAACGGACGGGTCGCGACGAGCACCAGCTGGACCACGTCCCCGATGGCGTACGCCACCCCCGCCATGGCGATGGCGCCCCACACTCGCCGGCCAGGCGTCGAGGCGACGGACCTGCGCGCGATGCGGGCTGCCGTCGCTGCCAGGCCCACGTGCAGCACGGCCAGGAGGGTCCAGCACAGGGCCACCTGCGCCGTGAGCGAGCCGAGGCCCAGCCCGTACCCGACGACGGTCCCGACGGCGGACACCGCGAGCGCGACGAGAACGGGGTCGCGCCGCAGGTCATGCGGCGAGGCGAGGGGAGGTGAGGGCACGACGTCGGACGCGGCCATCGACCCTCCCTCTCCCGGCGCAGCCCGCACGCGTCTCCGGCCGAGACATCGGCATCCGAGGCGGCGGACGTGAGCCCGACCGTACCGCTGGTCCGGCCGACGAGTCCGCGCGCGGACCTGCCGCCCGCGCGCGTTGTCGCCTAGTGTTCTAGACCTCGGAGGGCCTTGACGCCAGGCCGGTCAGGGAGCACCACCTCCTCCACGATGCCCAGGCGCCAGGTCGGCCGGGCGGGGAGAGCCATGCCTGCACACCAGACCGTCCGGATCGACCGTCAGCGCGTGCGAGAGCTCACGGCCCGTGAGGCCGCACGCCTCGACGCGCGCACCCAGGGGTCGCGCGCCACCTACGAGCGCGCCGGGCGCCACCTGTCGGGTGGGGTCGCGTCGTCCTACCAGCTGCGCGACCCGTGGCCGATCTACCTCGAGCGCGGCGACGGCCCCGTGGTCTGGGACGTCGACGGCAACCGGATGTGGGACTTCCACAACGGGTTCGGCTCGATGGTCCAGGGCCACGCGCACCCCGCGATCGGCCGCGCCATCGCCGAGCGGTACCCCCGGGGCACGCACTTCGCCGCGCCGACCGAGGACGCGATCGTCGTCGGTGACGAGCTCGCCCGTCGCTGGGGCCTGCCGAAGTGGCGCTACACGAACTCCGGGTCCGAGTCGACGATGGACGCCATCCGGATCGCCCGCGCCTACACGGGCCGGGACACCGTGATGAAGATCTTCGGCTCCTACCACGGGCACCACGACACCGTGATGGTCTCCATCGGGGTGGAGTACGACAAGATCGGCGACCGCGAGGACCTCGCGTCGCTCGCCTACGGCGCGGGCATCCCCGACGCCACCGTGCAGATGACCATCCCGGTGCCGTTCAACGACGCCGGCGCCATGGAGCGCCGCATCGTGCGGCTGACCGCGGAGGGCCGCAAGCCCGCGTGCGTGATCATGGAGCCGGCGATGATGAACCTCGGCGTGGTCCTGCCCGAGCCGGGCTACCTCGCCGCGGTGCGCGAGATCACCGCGCGGCACGGGATCGTGCTGATCTTCGACGAGGTCAAGACCGGCCTGACCATCGCCGCCGGCGGCGCCACCGAGCACTTCGGGGTCACCCCTGACCTCGTCACGCTGGCCAAGGCCCTGGGCGGCGGGCTGCCGACCGGCGCGATCGGCGGCACCGAGGAGGTGATGTCGGTGGTCGCGGACGGCACCGTCTACCAGGTCGGCACCTACAACGGGAACCCGCTCGGCATGGCCGCGGCCAGGGCCAACCTCCTCGAGGTGCTGACCCCGGACGCCTACGCGCACCTGGACCACCTCAACGCCCGGATCCTCGCCGGCTGCACGGACGTCGTCGAGCGCCACCACCTGCCGGGGTACGCGGTCGGGCTCGCGTCCAAGGGATGCGTGACGTTCTCCCCCGTGCCGATCGTCGACTACGAGTCGTTCAAGGCCAACCAGGACGCCGAGCTGTCCACGCTCGCCTGGCTGTTCAACCTCAACCGCGGCATCTTCATGACGCCGGGGCGTGAGGAGGAGTGGACGCTGTCGGTGACCCACACCGACGAGGCCGTCGACGCCTACGTCGCCTGCTTCGACGAGCTCGCGCACGCGTTGACCACGAGGTGAGCCGCACGGCCAGCGGGGCCGCACCGGGGACGACGTCCCAGGTGCGGCCGGTCCCGCGTGGCTACGCTCGGGTGCACCGAGCCCACCCAGCGGAGGAGTGACCATGAACCCG
>Ga0209477_1000885_pt1 | contig 18529 bp, 25 predicted proteins | sample KloWWTupernatant_FD_187180 | JGI IMG/M metagenome (GOLD analysis project Ga0209477, IMG submission 187180) | Active sludge microbial communities from Klosterneuburg, Austria, studying microevolution and ecology of nitrifiers - Klosterneuburg... | ecosystem: Engineered > WWTP > Aerobic digester >... | reverse complement strand
ACTGTTTTTTCCTGCGCCATCTTCTATGCTCCCCGCGACGGTTCGCGAGTGACGGTTCGATTCAGGGAACCTCGTGGCCTGGTCGGGCTCGAGGGGCCGACTGCGCGCTTTCGCGGGTCAGGCCGTCTTGTCTTCGCCGATCAGCAGCCGCGTATCGGACAGGTAGACGTAAGGAGGCACCTCGAGGTTGTCCGGCGCCGGCTTGTTCTTGAACACGCGCCCCGACAGGTCGAAGGTCGACCCGTGGCACGGACACAGGAAACCGCCGGCCCAGTCATCCGGAAGCGACGGATCGCCGCCGCCCTGGAACTTCTCGATCGGCACGCAACCCAGGTGCGTGCAGATGGCGACGACCACCAGATACTCGGGATTGACCGAGCGATGCGGGTTCTTCGCGTAATCCGGAGTGGGATACGCCGTGCGCACCGAACCGGGATCGGCGACCTTGTCCTCGGTCTTCTTGAGCGTCTCGAGCATTTCGGGGGTACGGCGAAGCACCCAGACCGGCTTGCCACGCCATTCGACCGAACGCAATTCGCCCGGCCTCATCGACGAGACATCGACCTCGACCGGCGCGCCGGCTGCCTTGGCTCTCTCCGAAGGCGCCATGCTGCTGAGGAACGGGACCGCGACGCCCACCGTGCCGACGGCGCCGGCGGCGCAGGTCAGGCCGATGGCGGTCCGGCGGGCCGAGTCCAGGGGCTTGGGTGAATCGCTCATGACTTCCCTGTTGGAGATGATGTCGGGCGGGATCGAAAAACCCCTCATTTTAGCGTATTGCGGCGCAACGATTAAAGGGGCGGGTGGCGGCGGCGCGACGGCGCCCTCGCGACGCGCCCGCGGCGGCGGCTCCGACGATCGAGCGCAACGGTCCGCGCGCGCGTGACGACCCGACTGCGCCGATGCTAAGGTGGCGCGGCGTGCCGGCCACAGGCTGAGCCGGCTGCGATCCTAGACGACAACTGACCCCGGGAGAAGCGGCATGGGCATGATGGCGGAATTCAAGGAATTCGCGATGAAGGGCAACGTGATGGATCTCGCCGTCGGCGTGATCATCGGCGGCGCCTTCGGAAAGATCGTCGACTCGCTGGTCGGCGACGTCATCATGCCGGTCATCTCGGCCATCATGGGGGGGCGCTTCGACTTCGCGAACCTGTACGTCGCGCTCGGCAACGTGCCCGAGGGCACCGCGATGACGCTCGACGCAGTCAAGAAGGCGGGCGTGCCGGTGTTCGCCTACGGCAACTTCATCACCATACTGATCAACTTCATCATCCTCGCCTTCGTGATCTTCCTGATGGTGAAGATGATGAATCGCTGGAAGGAACAGCCCGCACCGGCCGCGACGCCCGCACAGGAAGTCCTGCTCGGCGAGATCCGCGACCTGCTGAGGAACCGGCCAGCCTGACGTCCGCGGGCCCGGAGCCCGGCTCAGGCCGGGTTGTCGTCGTCGACGAACCGGTGCCCGATCCCCAGGCGCCCGGCGACGTGCTCGCCGAGCGCCTGGACCCCGTAGCGCTCGGTCGCGTGATGACCGCCCGCGAAGTAGACGACACCGGCCTCGCGCGCGAGGTGAGTGGTGCGCTCGGCGATCTCGCCGCTCACGAACGCGTCGGCCCCCAGGTCGATCGCCTGCTGCAGCATGTCCTGCGCCGCGCCAGTACACCAGGCCACGCGCCGGATCGGCCGTCCCAGCGCGCCAACCGCCAGCGGACGGCGCGCGAGGCGCCGCGCGAGGCTGCGCCCGATCGCGGTCGCCGTCGCGGGCCGCGCCAGGTCGTGCCACGCAATCAGGTCCTGGTCGCCCGCCCGTCCGTCGACGCGCCAGCCCATGCGCGCGCCAAATCGTGCGTTGTTGCCCAGCTGCGGATGAACGTCGAGCGGCAGGTGATAGGCGAACAGGTGAAGGCCGTGCCGCAGCACCGCTCCCAGCCGGGCGCGACGGGTGCCGATCACCCGCGGATCGTCCCCGCGCCAGAACCAGCCGTGGTGCACCAGCAGCGCGTCGGCGCCGTCTTCGATCGCGGCCTCGATCAGCGCCAGGCTCGCCGTGACCCCGCTGAGCAGGCGCCGGATCGGGCGCTCGCCTTCCACCTGCAGGCCGTTTGGGCAATAATCGCTGAACCTGCTCGCCCCGAGTATCTCCTCGAAGCACGCCGACATTTCGGCGGCGGTCACCGCCGCGGCAGCCGAATCCCTTGCCCTGCGTCCCTTTCCGCGTCCCTGAGTCATGCTGAAGAAGCTCTGGTTGGTTTTCGCGCAGGCCGTCACCGTCGTGCTGGCGCTGATGTTCTCGTTCGCGACGCTGCGCCCCGAGTGGCTGCCCCAGCGGCTCGCGCCGAGCCCGCAGACCGAACCGGCGCTGCGACCGCCCCCGCAGCCCGCCCCGCTGCCCCCCGCAGCCGAACCCGCCGCCGGACCCGCGGTGGCGACCGCGGCCGATGCGATCCGCACCGCGTCGATTCTGTCATACAGCGAGGCGGCCCGGCGGGCGACTGCAGCGGTGGTGAACATCTACACCACGAAGGCCGCGCGCTCGCCGTCCGACCACCCGCTGTTCGGCGATCCGCTGTTCCGCCGCTATTTCGGCGAGCAGTTCGGCGACCGTCCGCAGTCCAACAGCCTCGGGTCGGGCGTCATTGCGTCGGCCGACGGATACGTGCTGACGAACCACCACGTCGTCGAGGGCGCCGACGAGATCGAGGTGCTGCTCGCCGACGGATCGCGCGCCAAGGCACGCGTGGCTGGCACCGACCCCGAAACCGACCTGGCGGTGCTGCGCATCGACATGGCCGACCTGCCCGCGATCGTCTTCGGCAACGCCGAGTCCGCCCGTGTCGGCGACGTCGTGCTCGCGGTCGGCAACCCGTTCGGCGTCGGCCAGACGGTGACGATGGGCATCATCAGCGCGCTGGGGCGCACCCAGCTCGGCATCAACACCTTCGAGAACTTCATCCAGACCGACGCGGCGATCAATCCCGGCAACTCGGGCGGCGCGCTGGTCGACACCGAGGGGCGCCTGCTCGGCATCAATACCGCGATCTATTCGCGCACCGGCGGGTCGCTGGGCATCGGCTTCGCGATTCCCGCCAGCACGGCGCGCCAGGTGATGGACCAGATCGTCGCGACCGGCTCGGTGACGCGCGGCTACATCGGCGTCGAGCCTCAGGACCTGACGCCCGAGCTGGCCGAGGCGTTCAAGCTTCCGCGCAAGGACGGCGCGATCATCGCCGGCGTCATGCGCAACGGTCCCGCCGATCGCGCGGGCGTGAAAGTCGGCGACATCCTGATCGACGTCGATGGCCAGCCGGTGCCGAACACGGCGTCGATGCTCAACTTGATCGCCCAGCTCAAGCCGGGTTCGACTGCCAAGTTCCGCTTCGTGCGCGACACCGACACGGTCGAGATCCCGATCCGCGTCGGCAAGCGGCCGAAACCGGGCACGCCGCGCGAGTGACGCTGTCGGGCCGTTCTAGCGCGGGTCGCCGCCGGGAGTCGCCGCGTCCGACGGCGCAGGCGGGCCGGAGTCGCCAGATGGCGCATCCTCGGGAGCCTGGCTGCGCGCCTTGATGAACCCTGCCAGGAAGATGCCCAGCTCGTAGAGCAGGATCAGCGGGATGGCCAGCATGAACTGGCTCAGCACGTCTGGCGGCGTCAGCACCGCCGCCACGACGAAAGCACCGACGACGACGTAGCGTCGCGCGTCGCGCAGTTGCTGGGTCGAGACCATCCCCAGCTTGACCAGCAGCATCTCGGCCACCGGCACCTCGAAGGTCAGGCCGAAGCCGAAGAAGATCGCCAGAGTGAAATCCCAGTACTTCTGCAGGTCCTGCAGCACGTCGGCGCCCGTTCGCGACGCGAACGCGAAGAAGAACTTGTAGGCCGCCGGCAGCACGAACAGGTAGGCGAACGCGATGCCGACGACCAGGAAAAAGATGCTGGACACGATCAGCGGCAGCGCGAACTTCTTCTCGTGTTCGTAGAGCCCCGGCGCGACGAAGGCCCAAGCCTGGTACATGATCCAGGGCAGCGACAGCAGCACGGCTGTCAGGAACGACACCTTGGTCAGCGTGAAGAACGCGCCGGCCTGGTCGGTGAAGATCGGCTTGGTGCCCGCCGGCAGCGACTGGTACAGCGGCAGCGACAGGAACTTCATGATCTCGCCCGAGAAGTAGAAGCACACGCCGAACAGCACGAGCACGACCAACAGCGACTTGATCAGGCGATCGCGCAGTTCGACTAGGTGGGAGACGAAGCTTTCTTCCTGGCTCATGGAGGTCGGGTCGGGCGGCAGGCGCCGCGGGCCCGCCGGATCGGAGTGGCCAGCGGCGCGCGCGCCGCCTGGTCAGTGGTGCCGGCGCTTGGGACGTTTGTGGCCGAGTTCCTTCTCGCGCTCGAGACGGCGGTCCTGGATGCGATCGCGCAACCGCCGTTGCGCATAGACCCTGTCCCAGTCGGTGGCCGGCTCGTCGGCGCCCGCCCTGGAGCCGTCGAGATCGGCCGCGATCGAATCGAGTTCCGACTGCGTCTCGGCGACCGTCGACTTCAGCGTGGTTTCGAGATCGCGCGCGGCGCCGGTGACCTCCGTCTGCAGCTTGCGCAGCTCGTCGAGCTCCATCTGGCGATTGATGTCGGATTTCACGTCGGCGACGTAGCGCTGCAGCTTGCCGAGCCACTGCCCTGCCTGCCTCGCCACCTTCGGCAGGCGCTCGGGACCGAGGACGACCAGGCCGACGATCGCCACGATGACCATTTCGGAGAAGCCGAAGTCGAACATCGCGATGCCTCAGGCGAACCGCCGCCAACCGGCAATTCCGGCCGCCGGAAACGACGCGAGCGGCCGCAGGCAGCCGCTCGCAGGCGAACCGGGACGCGAAATCCGGCGATCAGCTCTTTTCGCGGGCCTCGACATCGATGGTCTTCGACGATGCCTGCTGCGATTCGGAGACGGCCTTGTCGGTGCCTTCCTTGACGCCTTCCTTGAAGCCGCGCACCGCACCGCCCAGATCGGAACCGATGTTGCGCAGCTTCTTGGTCCCGAAGACCAGCAGGATGATCACCAGCACGATCAGCCAGTGCCAGATGCTGAAACTTCCCATTGCGTACTCCTGTCAGACGCGGTTCATGCCCGAACCGAGAGGTGCAGGCCCGCCCAGTACATGTACGTGAAGATGATACACCTCCTGCCTGCCCACCCGGCCGTTGTTGACCACGACCCTGAAACCGTCATCGGCCCCCTGCTCGCGCGCCAGCTGGCCGGCCATGCCGAACAGCTTTCCGAGCAGTGACTGGTAGCGCAGGTCGGCATCGTAGAGATTGTCGACGTGGATCTTCGGCACGATCATGAAGTGCACCGGCGCGGAAGGGTGGATGTCGTGGAACGCGAGGATCTCGTCGTCCTCGTAGACCTTGCGCGAAGGGATCTCGCCGCGGACGATGCGGCAGAACAGGCAATCCGCCTTCTGGCCGGGCGGCACGGGGGTCTTGTCGGTCGTCGTGCTCACTTGGTTCGGTCCTTCGTGGTTCGGTCCTTCGTGGTCCGGTTCGTCCTGGCAGCCTTCTCGTCGAGCCCCGACAGCCCCTCGCGGCGCGCGAGTTCGTCGAGAACCTGGTTCGGCGACAGCCCGTAGTGGGCCAGCATCACCAGGCAATGGAACCACAGGTCGGCGGTCTCGGCGACGATCCGGTCAGGGGCGCCGTCCTTGGCCGCCAGGATCGTTTCGGTCGCCTCCTCGCCGATCTTCTTCAGGATGGCATCGGGCCCTTTCGCGAGCAGCTTCGCGACGTAGGAGCGCTCGGGGTCGGCGCCCTTGCGCGACTCGAGTACTGCAGCCAGCCGTTCGAGGATCGAGCCCTGTTCACCGGCCCCGCTTTCGTTTCGTCGCGTCATCGGTAGATCGACTCCGGATCCTCGAGCACCGGATCGACGACCACCCAGCGGCCGTCGTCGTAGCGGCGGAAGAAGCACGAGTGGCGCCCGGTGTGGCAGGCGATCCCGCCGTGCTGCTCCACCTTCAGCAGCACCACGTCGCCATCGCAATCGAGGCGAAGTTCGCGCACCCGCTGGACGTGCCCGGACTCCTCGCCCTTTCGCCACAACCGCCCGCGCGAGCGCGACCAGTAGACGGCGCGCCCCGACGCGGCCGTCTCGGCGAGCGCCTCGCGGTTCATCCACGCGACCATCAGGATCCGGTCGCCAGACGCTTCCTGGGCAATCGCCGGCACCAGGCCGTCGGCGTCCCACCGGACCTCGTCGAGCCAGGCGTCCCGGGCGCTGCCGGGGGTGCGGGAGTTCTCGGCGTCCATCGCTCGGTCCGGTCGGTCTCAGTCGAGACGCACGGGGATGCCGCGCTCGGCCATGTAACGCTTTGCCTCGCCGACCGTGAACTCGCCGAAATGGAAGATGCTGGCCGCCAGCACCGCGTCGGCGCGACCCTCGGTGACGCCGTCGGCCAGGTGCTGCAAGGTGCCGACGCCGCCCGACGCGATGACCGGAACGCCGACCGCCTCCGAGACGGCGCGCGTCAGCGCCAGGTCGAAGCCCTGCTTCGTGCCGTCGCGGTCCATGCTGGTGAGCAGGATCTCGCCGGCCCCGAGCGCCTCGACTTCGCGCGCCCACGCGACCGCGTCCCGGCCGGTCGGCTTGCGCCCGCCGTGCGTGAAGACTTCCCAGCGTCCCGGCGCGGCCGCCTTCGCGTCGATCGCGCAGACGATGCACTGCGCGCCATACCGCCCGCTGGCGTCGGCGACGAGCTGCGGATTCTGAAGCGCCGCAGTGTTGATCGACACCTTGTCGGCGCCGGCGTTGAGCAACCGCCGGACGTCCTCGACCGCGCGCACGCCGCCGCCGACCGTCAGCGGGATGAACACCTGCTCGGCGACCGACTCGATGACGTGCAGGATGATGTCGCGCTCGTCGCTCGACGCGGTGATGTCGAGGAAGGTGAGCTCGTCGGCGCCCTGCTCGTCGTAGCGCCTCGCGATCTCGACCGGATCGCCGGCATCGCGCAAGCCGACGAAGTTCACGCCCTTGACGACGCGGCCCGCGGTCACGTCGAGGCAGGGAATGATGCGCTTTGTGAGCATCAGCCGTTGAGCTCGTCGGCGCGCGCCTGCGCGACGCCGAAGTCGAGCTTGCCTTCGTACAGCGCCCTGCCGAGAATCGCGCCGGTGACGCCCTCCTCCTCGATCGCGCACAGCTTCTCGACGTCCTCGAGGCTGGCGAAGCCGCCGGAGGCGATCACCGGGATGCGCAGTTCGCGGGCCAGTCGCACGGTGGCCTCGACGTTCACGCCGGTGAGCATGCCGTCGCGGCCGATGTCGGTGTAGATGACTGCCTCGACGCCGTAGCCTTCGAATTTCTTCGCCAGGTCCAGCACGTCGTGTCGGGTGAGCTTGCTCCAGCCGTCGGTGGCGACCTTGCCGTCCCTCGCGTCGAGTCCGACGATGATCTGGCCCGGGAACGCACTGCAGGCGTCGTGCAGGAAGCCCGGATTCTTCACCGCGGCGGTGCCGATGATCACGTAGCTGATGCCGTCGTCGAGATAACGCTCGATCGTGTCGAGGTCGCGAATGCCGCCGCCGAGCTGCACCGGGACGTTGCCGCCTACCGCGTCGACGATCGACCTGATCGCCGCCTCGTTGCGCGGGCGCCCCGCGACCGCGCCGTTCAGGTCGACGAGGTGGATTCGACGCGCGCCCTGCTCGACCCAGTGGCGCGCGGTCGCGGCCGGATCTTCGGAGAACACGGTTTCGGCGTTCATGTCGCCCTGCTTCAGGCGCACGCAACGCCCGTCCTTCAGGTCGATGGCGGGGATGAGGAGCATCGGGATGGTGGCACTCGGTTCGGGGGGCTGGATGCGCGGCGCGGCCACGCGTGGCCTGCCAGGCCACGCGCCGGAGGCCGGCGGCGGGCTAGGGTTGCCAGTGAATGAAGTTCTCGTAGAGCTTCAGCCCGTTGGCCGCGCTCTTCTCCGGATGGAACTGGGTCGCGAAAATGTTATCCCGCGCCACCGCCGAGGTAAAGCGAAGCCCGTACTCGGTCTCCCCGACGGTGAGCGCTGCGCTCGCCGGCGCAGCGTAGAAGCTGTGGACGAAGTAGAAGTACGCCCCGTCGGCCACGCCCGACCAGATCGGGTGCGGCCGGGCCTGGCAGACGCGGTTCCAGCCCATGTGCGGCACCTTCAGCGTCGCGCCGTCGGTCGCGCGCATCGCGTCGCCGCGGAAACGCAGCACCCGCCCCGCGAGCACGCCGAGCCCCGGGGTGTCGCCTTCCTCGCTGCGCTCGAACAGCATCTGCTCGCCGACGCAAACGCCGAACAGCGGCTTGGTGCGCGCGGCGCGCAGCACGGCATCGCGAAGGCCCGCCGCGTCGAGGTAGCGCATGCAATCCGGCATCGCGCCCTGCCCCGGAAAGACCACGCGGTCTGCCGCGTCGACCGCACCGGCCGTGCCCGAGATCACCACCCGTGCCTTCGGCGCGACGTGCTCGAGCGCCTTCGCCACCGAGCGAAGGTTGCCCATGCCGTAATCGACGACCGCGATCAGCATGGCGAAGGCCATCCCCTCAGAGGGATTCCTTGGTCGACGGGATCCGGCCGGCGGCCCGCGGGTCGAGTTCGACGGCCACGCGCAGCGCACGCGCGAAGGCCTTGAACACCGTCTCGCACTGGTGGTGCGCGTTGTCGCCACGCAGGTTGTCGACGTGCAGCGTGACCTGGGCGTGGTTCACGAAGCCCTGGAAGAACTCGCTCGCCAGGTCGACGTCGAAGTTCCCGATCATCGCCCGCGTGAACGGAACGTTCCAGTGCAGGCCCGGACGACCGGAAAAGTCGATCACGACGCGGGTGAGCGCCTCGTCGAGCGGCACGTAGGCGTGGCCATAGCGGCGGATCCCCTTCTTGTCGCCGATCGCGCGCGCGACGGCCTGCCCGAGCGTGATGCCGATGTCCTCGACCGTGTGGTGCGCGTCGATATGCAGGTCGCCCTGCGCTTCGACCTCGAGGTCGACGAAACCGTGGCGCGCGACCTGGTCGAGCATGTGGTCGAGGAACGGCACGCCTGTCGCCAGCTTCTGCTGGCCGGTCCCGTCCAGGTCGACGCGAACCCGGATCCGGGTCTCGGCGGTGTTGCGGGTGACTTCGGCGGTGCGCATGGGGATCCGGCAGGTTTCGGGCGTCGCGTCGGGCGCGAAGCCGGTTCAGAGGGACTCGCGCAGCGCCTCGACCAGCAGCCGGTTCTCTTCGTCGGTGCCGACCGTCAGCCGAAGGCAGTTGCGCAGCGATGCGTGCATTCTACCGACGTCCTTGACCAGGACGCCGCGCGCGCGCAGCCGCGCCATCGTCGCCGGCCCGTCGGGTACCCGCACCAGCAGGAAATTCGCCCGCGACGGGAACACCGCGCTGCCCGCCACGTCCGCGAGCAGCGCGCGCAAGGCCTCGGCCAGGCTCTCGCGGGCGGCGCGGAGCCGGGCTGCCTGGCCCTCGAAGACTTCGAGGTGCTCGAGCGCGAACCGCGCGGCGGCCTCGGTCAGCACGTTGACGTTGTAGGGCGGGCGCAACTTCTCGAGTTCGTCGAGCCACGGCGCGGCGGCAGCGAGGTAGCCCAGCCGCAGGCCGGCAAGCCCGAGCTTGGAGACCGTCCGCAGCACCGCCAGGTTCGGATACTGCGGCAAGCGCGGCATCCAGCTGTCGATCGCGAACGGCTGGTAGGCCTCGTCGATCACCACCAGCCCCGGCGCCGCTTCGAGCACCCGTTCGACCGCCGGGGCTTCGAAGCAGTTGCCGGTCGGGTTGTTCGGCCAGGCCAGCCAGACGATCGCCGGGCGATGCTCGGCGATCGCCGCCAGCATCGCCGGGACGTCGAGCGAGAAGTCCGCGGCCAGCGGCACGCCGACGAAGCGGCTGCCGGCAAGCCGCGCCGAGACCTCGTACATGACGAACGACGGCCACGGAGACAGCGTCACCGCACCCGGCCGGGCGGTGGCGACGGTCAGCAGCGTGATCAGCTCGTCCGAGCCGTTGCCGAGCAGCACGTCGAAGCCGGCCGGCACGCCGAGGCGCTCGCGGATCGCGCGCCTGAGCTCGCGGTAGTCCGGCTGCGGGTAGCGGTTGATCGCCACGTCGGCCAGCCGCCGACCCAGTTCGGCGCGCAGCGGATCCGGCAGCGGGTACGGGTTCTCCATCGCGTCGAGCTTGACCAGTCCCGAGGCGTCGGGAACCTGGTAGGCCGTCATCGCGAGGATCTCGTCCCGCAGCAGCACGGCCGGCGCGAGCCGATCGCTCACGACCGGTCGCCCGCCTCGCCCTGCATGCGCATCTCGGCGCTGAGCGCGTGCGCCTCGAGCCCTTCGCCGCGCGCCAGCGTCGAGGCGATGCGCCCGAGCGTGCGCGCGCCGGCCGCCGACACCTCGATCAGGCTGGAGCGCTTCTGGAAGTCGTAGACGCCGAGCGGCGACGAGAAGCGCGCCGTGCGCATCGTCGGCAGCACGTGGTTGGGGCCGGCGCAGTAGTCGCCGATCGACTCCGACGACCACGGACCGACGAAGATCGCGCCGGCGTGGCGGATCCGGCCGGCCCAGTGCGCCGCATCGTGCGTCGAGATCTCCAGGTGCTCGGGCGCGATGCGGTTGGCGATGTCGCAGGCCTCGTCCATGCTGCCGACGACGATGAGCGCGCCGCGGTCGGCCAGCGAACGCGCGATGACGTCGCGGCGCGTCATCGCCGGCAGCAGCTTCGCGATCGACGCGGCGACCCGGTCCGCGAACGCCGCGTCGGGCGTGAGCAGGATCGACTGCGCCATCTCGTCGTGCTCGGCCTGCGAGAACAGGTCCATCGCGATCCAGTCGGGGTCGGTCGATCCGTCGCACACCACCAGGATCTCGCTGGGCCCGGCGATCATGTCGATGCCCACCGTCCCGAACACGCGCCGCTTGGCCTCGGCAACGTAGGCGTTGCCCGGCCCGACGATCTTGTCGACCGCCGGGACCGTGGCCGTGCCGTACGCCAGAGCGGCCACGGCCTGTGCGCCGCCGACCGCGAAGACACGATCGACACCCGCGATGCACGCCGCGGCCAGCACCAGCGGATTGCGCACGCCGTCCGGCGTCGGAACCACCATCACCAGCTCGGGAACGCCAGCGACCCGGGCCGGCAGCGCGTTCATCAGCACCGACGACGGATACGCCGCCTTGCCGCCCGGCACGTACAGGCCGACGCGGTCCAGCGGCGTGATCTGCTGGCCGAGGCGGGTGCCGTCGGGCTCGACGTAGGACCAGGACTTCGCGAGCTGGTGCGCGTGGTAGCTGCGCACGCGCTCGGCGGCGGCCTGCAGCGCGTCGCGCTCGGCACCGCCCAGCGAGGCGAGCGCCGCCTGCAGCTCGTCGCGAGACAGTTCGAGCGTCGCCGCATCGACGACTTCGACGCGATCGAACCGCCGCGTGTACTCGAGCAAAGCCGCGTCGCCGCGCCGGCGCACGTCGCGAACGATATCGGCGACCGCGCGCTCGATCGCCTCGTCCTGCGCCGGCTCCCAGGCCAGAAGCGCAGCGAGTCGCTCGTCGAAGCGCGCGTCGCGGCTGTCCAGCCTCGTGATCGACGCCGGGACGCTCATCGCCGTTGCTCCGCCGCGCGCCCGACCGCCGCCAGCAGAGGCTCGAGCCGCGCCGACTTCGTCTTCAGCGACGCCTGGTTGACGATCAGTCGCGACGAGATGGGCATGATCTCCTCGACCTCGACCAGCTGGTTCGCGCGCAGCGTGCTGCCGGTGCTCACGAGGTCGACGATCGCGTCGGCCAACCCGACCAGCGGTGCGAGTTCCATCGAACCGTAGAGCTTGATCAGGTCGACGTGCACGCCTTTGGCCGCGAAGTGCTCGCGCGCGACCTGCACGTACTTGGTGGCGATGCGCAGGCGCGCGCCGCGCCGCACCGCGCTCGCGTAGTCGAAGCCGCTCGGGGCGGCCACGCACATCCGGCAGCGCGCGATGCCGAGGTCGACCGGCTGGTACAAGCCCTCGCCGCCGTGCTCGAGCAGCACGTCCTTGCCGGCGACGCCGAGGTCGGCGGCGCCGTACTGCACGTAGGTCGGCACGTCGGAGGCGCGCACGATGATCAATCGCAGGTGCGGATCGCCGGTCGGCAGGATCAGCTTGCGCGAAGCACCGATCGACGCGTCGATCGGGATGCCCGCGTCGGCCAGCAGCGGCAGCGTTTCGTCGAAGATGCGCCCCTTCGACAGGGCTAGCGTGATCACGTCATTGGCTCCAGTGCGCGCTGCGCCGCCTGCGGTCTCAGCGCAGCAACGCGGCAAGGGTCTGCGCAGGCAAAGGCGCGGGTCGCCAGCCGCCGGCGTGCCGGCGCTTGCCCCCGCTTCGCGGGGGTGCCCTGCGATGCTCGGAGTGCCGGCCCCGCGGCGAAACTCGCTACGCTCGCTTCGCGAGCTCCGCTCGGACAATCGCCGCGAGTCAGAGGAACGAAGCGCGCTGCGCGCGCGGGCCGGCACTCCTGCGCTTCTCGGCCGCGCACAGGCACGCCGGCGGCTGGCGACCCGCGCCTTTGCCTACACCGTTGCGGCGGTGGCAGCGAACGCGGCCGTCTTCGATCCGCGCACCGTAGACGTTGCCCTCGCGGCCGGCGGCAGCCCAGTCCGGACGGGTCGCGCCGGGCTCGGGCGCCGCGGGGCCGGGCTGCGCCAGGCAAGGCGATGTCTGCGCCGCCGAGCAGCGCAACCTCGGGGTCGGCGCGCGAAGCGCGCTTCGTACTTCTGACTCGCGGCGACTGTCCGAGCGGAGCTCGCGAAGCGAGCGCAGCGAGTTTCGCCGCGCGACCCCGAGGCGAGCAGCGCAGGGAAGTCGGTGCGCAGCACCGACCGGCGTAGTTGTCGCCTCGCCTGGCGCAGCCCGGCCCCGCGGCGCCCGAGCCCGGCGCGACCCGTCCGGACTGGGCTGCCGCCGGCCGCGACGCGCAAACACTCGAAGAACGTGCCGTCACCGAAACAGGCAGCGATTTCACGTCAGGCGCTCCCGCGCAGGCGCTCGATGCGCGCCCCGAGCTGGCCGAGCTTCGCCTCCATGCGCTCGTAGCCTCGGTCGAGGTGATAGATCCGCTCGACCACGGTCTCGCCCTCGGCCACCAGCCCGGCGATGACCAGCCCCGCCGACGCGCGCAGGTCGGTCGCCATCACGGTGGCGCCCGACAGCGCCCGCACGCCGCGCACGATCGCAGTGTTGCCCTCGACCGAGATGTCGGCTCCCAGTCGCTGCATCTCGAGCACGTGCATGAAGCGGTTCTCGAAGATCGTCTCGGTGACGACGCCGGTGCCCTCGGCGATGCAGTTTACGGCCATGAACTGCGCCTGCATGTCGGTGGCGAACGCGGGGTAAGGCGCGGTGCGCACGTTCACCGCGCGCGGCCGCGTCGGCATCGACAGGCGGATCCGGTCGGCGGCTGTTTCGATCGTGGCGCCTGCTTCGCGCAGCTTGTCGAGCGTCGCGTCCATCGTCGCGGGCTGCGCCTGGGTCAGCGTGACGTCTCCGCCGGCCGCGGCGACTGCGCACAGGAAGGTCCCGGCCTCGATCCGGTCGGCCATCACGCGGTGCGTGCCGCCGTGCAGCCGCTCGACGCCGCGCACCGTGACACGGTCGGTTCCTGCGCCGTCGATGCGCGCCCCCATCCCGACCAGCGCGGCCGCGAGGTCGACCACCTCGGGCTCGCGCGCCGCGTTCTCGATCACGGTCTCGCCGTCGGCGAGCGTTGCCGCCATCATCAGGTTCTCGGTCCCGGTCACCGTGACCATGTCGGTGACGATGCGCGCGCCCTTCAGGCGCGAGGCCTTCGCGACCACGTAACCGTGCTCGATCGAGATCTGTGCGCCCATCGCCTGCAGGCCCTTGATGTGCTGGTCGACCGGGCGCTGCCCGATCGCGCAGCCGCCGGGCAGCGACACGCGCGCCTCGCCGAAGCGGGCCAGCAGCGGGCCGAGCACGAGGATCGACGCGCGCATGGTCTTCACCAGCTCGTAGGGGGCCTCGACCGAGCCCACGTCCGATGCGTCGAGTTCGACGCGATCACCCTCGCGGGTGGCGGTCACGCCGAGGCGCCTGAGCAGTTTCAGCGTCGTGCCGACGTCGTGCAGTTGCGGCACGTTCGTGAGCGAGACCGGGTCGCCGCACAACAGCCCGGCGCACAGGATCGGCAGCGCGGCGTTCTTGGCGCCCGACACCGCGATCTCGCCGTGCAAAGGGCGCCCGCCGACGATTCTCAGTTTGTCCATGGATGTATCCGGCCCCTCCCCGCGTCGGCGGCCGCGCGCGTGGCGCGTCCCGCCTCTGCGGAGCGTGGGCTCATGCGCCGCCGCGGTCGGCGAACTCCTCGGGCGTCAGCGTGTTCATCGACAGCGCGTGCACCTCCTCGCGCATCCGGTCGCCGAGCGCCGCGTAGACGAGCTGGTGGCGCTGGACGAGGCGCTTGCCCTCGAACAGCTTCGACACGATCAGTGCCTCGAAGTGTCGTCCGTCGCCGCTGACCTCGAGATGCTCGCAGTCGAGACCGTCGGCGATGAACTTGCGGAGATTCTCGGGATTGACCATGGCGAAATCCGGGCGGATCGGTGTCGGGTGGATGGCGGATCGTGGGCCGGCGCGGGCAGCCTCAGTGACGCAACCGGTAGCCGGTGGCCAGCAGGCGCAGCGCGATCGCCGACACCAGTGCGAGCGTCGCGGCGATCACCGCGAGGCTCGTCGCGGGCGACACGTCGGATGCACCGAAGAAGCCGTAGCGAAACCCGTCGACCATGTAGAAGAACGGGTTCAGGTGCGACAACGTCTGCCAGAAACCGGGCAGGGACTTCACCGAATAGAACACGCCGGACAGGAACGTGAGCGGCATGATGATGAAGTTCTGGAAGGCCGCGATCTGGTCGAACTTTTCGGCCCAGATCCCTGCGATCACGCCCATTGTACCGAGAATCGCGCTGCCCATCAGCGCGAAGACCAGGATCCAGGCGGGCGCCGCGAACGACAGGTCCGCGAACCACGCGGTCACGACGAACACGCCGGCCCCGACCGCCATGCCGCGCAGCATCGACGCGAGAACGTAGGCGGCGAAGATCTCGCGGTGCGACAGCGGCGACAGCAGCACGAACACGAGGTTGCCGGTGATCTTGCTCTGGATCAGCGACGACGAACTGTTGGCGAACGCGTTCTGCAGCACCGACATCATCACCAGCCCCGGCAGCAGGAAAGACGTGTAGCGGACGCCGTCGAACACCTGCACCCGGTCCTCGAGCACGTGCGAGAAGATCAGCAGGTAGAGCATTGCGGTCAGCACCGGCGCAGCGACGGTCTGGACGCCGACCTTCACGAAGCGCAGCACTTCCTTGTGCAGCAGCGTCGCGAACCCCTGCGTCGAGAATCCCGGGGCGGCGGGTTCGCGAGCCGCGCCCATTCAACGCGTCTCCTTCATGACCTGGACGAAGACGTCCTCCAGGTCGGTGTGCAACAACTCCATCTCCTCGATCCGGCAACCCGCCTCGCGCACCGCCGCGAGCATCCCTTCGATGCCCGCGTAGTCGTCGACGCGCAGGCTGACCCGCTCGCCGTCGGCCGCGACGTCGCGACCAGCGTCCTTCGCGACGGGATCCTCGACGCGCAGCGGCTCGAGCGCGCGCGGCAGCGGCGCGCCGACCAGGCGCAGCTGAAGCCGCCCGCCGGCGAAGCGGTGAAGCAGCGACCGCGTCCGGTCGAGTGCCACCACCGTGCCCTGCTTAAGCATCGCGATGCGATCGCAGAGCTCCTGCGCCTCCTCGAGGTAGTGCGTCGTCAGGACGATCGTGTGGCCTTCGCGGTTCAGGCGGCGGATGAAGTGCCACAGCCCCTGCCGCAACTCGACGTCGACGCCGGCGGTGGGTTCGTCGAGGACGATGACCGGCGGCCGATGGACCAGTGCCTGAGCCACCAGCACGCGCCGCTTCATCCCGCCGGACAGCGCGCGCATGTTGCTCTCCGCCTTCGACGCGAGGTCGAGGTTTGCCAGGATCTCGTCGATCCAGTCGTCGTTGCGGCGGATGCCGTAATACCCCGACGTGATGCGCAACGTCTCCCGCACCGTGAAGAACGGGTCGAACACGAGCTCCTGGGGCACGACGCCGAGCGCGCGGCGCGCGGCCCGGAACTCGCTCACCACGTCGTGGCCCATGACGGTCACGTCGCCCGAGCTGGCCCGGGTCAGGCCCGCGACGATGGAGATCAACGTGGTCTTGCCGGCGCCATTCGGGCCGAGCAGGCCGAAGAACTCACCTTGTTCGATCGACAGCGAAACGCCTCGAAGCGCCTCGAAGCTGCCGTAGCGCTTGGCCACGCATCGGACGTCGATCGCCGCGTTCATGCGGCGGAGCGGACGGCTTCGGCGCCCGGCTCCGCGCCCTCCCCGAACAGCAGCGCATCGACTCCGTAGAGCCCGGCGAGCTTGCGGAGATTGGGCGAGGCACCCGTGAACAGGCAACTGCGCCCGGCAGCCGACGCGCGCCGCGCCAGCTCCAGCATGATCCCGATCAGCGACGAGTCGAAGTGCCGGCAGGCCGACAGGTCGAACCGCACGAACGCGGCGTCGAGGCGGGACAGCGACTGCTCGAGCACCTCGCGCGCATTGGCGACGGTCACCTCGGCCGGCAGGCCGACGGCAACCGGCGCGGACAAAGGATTGGACGACGGATCGGCGCTCACGACCTGTTCTGCGGCGGCTGACGGTTCTTCTCGCTCAGGCTCCTGAGCAGTCCCTCGATGCCGCCTGCGCTGACCTCCTGCGCGAATTGCGTGCGGTAGGTCTCGACCAGCCAGACGCCGAGCACGTTGACGTCGTAGATCTTCCAGCCGTCGCTGGCCTTCATCATCCGGTAGTCGAGCTGCACCGGCTCGCCGCGGGGCTGCAGCACCTCGCTGCGCACGATCACGTCGGTGTCCTGCGGATTCGCGCGAAGCGGGCGCATCCGCACCTTCTGATCGCCGACCGAGGACAGCGCCCCCGAGTAGGTGCGGATGAGCAGCGTGCGGAACTCCGCCATCAGTTGCTTCTGCTGCTCGGGCGTCGCCGTGCGCCAGTTCCGCCCGACCGCGAGCGCGGTCATTCGCCTGAAGTCGACGTGCGGCATCACGGTCGAGTCGATCAGCTCGTTGAGCTTCTTCGACTCTCCGGCCTGCAGCGCGCCGTCGGACTTGATCTTCTCGAGGATCTCGACGCTCAGGCGCTCGATCATCCTGTCGGGCGCCTCCGGGCTGGCGGCGACCGCGAGCGGCAGCGAGAACATCGTCCAGAGGCACAACGAAAGCAGTCTTTTCATCATCGGTTTCCTGCCGGGGTCGGTTGCGGGGCGGGCGGCGGCGCGGCCGGCCCCTCGGGATCGTCCGCGGGGTCGTAGCCGGAATCGTCGTCGGGCGATGGCGGCGGATTGCCGTCGTAGACCTGATTGCGCCGGCGTTGCAGATAGCCGTCGCGGATGAAGGCGTAGCGGTCGAGGGCCGCCCCCTCGACGAGGCGCTCGCCGCGGAGCAGGCCGGCGCGCTCGTCGATCACGCGCAGCACGGCCGCGCCGGCGCGTTGCCCTTCGGAATCGATCGTCAGCACCAGGTCGCCCTGGGCGTCGACGACGCGCGCCGGAGCGTCACGAAAATTCGAAGGGCCGAGCAGCGGCAACACCAGGTACGGGCCTGTCGGAATGCCCCATCGGCCGAGCGTCTGCCCGAAATCCTCGCGATGCTTTTCGAAGCCCGCGGGCGTCGCGATGTCGGCCAGGCCGGCGAAGCCCAGCGTCGAGTTGAGAACGAATCGCGAGAGATCGGATGCGGCTTCGGCCGGCTTGCCCTGCAACAGCTGGTTGGCCGCGGTCCAGAGATCGGCGAGGTTGCCGAAGACGTTGCCGACGATCTCGCGGGCCTCGACGGGCAGCGAATCCTGGTAAGCCTGCGCGACCGGCTTCAGGACGGCCCGGTCGACCGCATCGTTGAAGCCGAAGATCGCGCGATTCAACGGTTCGAGCGGATCGCGGCCCGCCGACGCGCCGCCGGCAGTCGCGCAACCTGCCAGCGACAGCGCGACGAACAAGGGCGCGACCCGCGACGCGGCAGCGCGGCAGTCCGCGGCACGGCTCATTTGCCGCCCTCCTCCGACGCCCGGCCGTACAGGAACTGCCCGATCAGGCTCTCGAGCACCACCGCCGACTGCGTCATCGTGATCCGGTCTCCGGCGGCGAGCAACTCGGGATCGCCCCCCGGCTCGAGGCCGATGTACTGCTCGCCCAGCAGGCCCGAGGTGAGGATCTTCACCGACGAGTCCTTCGGGAACCGGTAGCGCTGGTCGAGCGCCAGCACGACCTCGGCCTGGTACGCCTTGTCGTCGAAGCGGATCGCCGACACGCGCCCGACCACCACCCCTGCGCTGCGAACGGCGGCGCGCGGCTTCAGTCCGCCGATGTTGTCGAAACGGGCCGTGGTCTCGTAGGTCGGGCCGAGGCCGACGGCGCTGCTCATGTTGCCGGCG
>Ga0209477_1000881_pt1 | contig 18633 bp, 6 predicted proteins | sample KloWWTupernatant_FD_187180 | JGI IMG/M metagenome (GOLD analysis project Ga0209477, IMG submission 187180) | Active sludge microbial communities from Klosterneuburg, Austria, studying microevolution and ecology of nitrifiers - Klosterneuburg... | ecosystem: Engineered > WWTP > Aerobic digester >... | reverse complement strand
GGCCCGCGGCGGGCGCGCTCACGCTCATAGTGGTGGCGAGCGCGACGGCGAAGGCCGTCGCCGGTACCGCCCAGGGAATGGCGACCAGCAGGCCGATCGCCCGCGCCCAGAAGGCGCCGCCGGAGCGCCGATCGACCGCCCGCCGCGCCGCGACGAAGCCCAGGACGAGCGCTCCGGCGGTGGCGGCGAGCGCCATCCAGAGCGAGTTGGCGACCGGACGCAGCGCCTCGGCGGTCTCTCCCAGCGCCCGATAGTTCGCCAGCGAGAGGACCGGCGGAAAGAGCTCTGTCGTCCAGCTCGCTCGCGGCACGAAGGAGATCAGGATCAGAGTGAGGTGCGGCAGCAACAGGAGCAGCGCGAACAGCCATCCGACGAGCGTCAACGCGAGTCGCGCGGCGCGGGAGCGCACCTGCCGCCGTGCGGGCGGCGTACCGCGCTGCGACGCCCGGCGCCCTTCGCGCCGGCGTTCGAGGAGGCGCGCGACGAGCAGCCCGGCGATCGCCAGGGCGATGAGGAAGAAGGTCTCGACTTCGGCGACATCGACGTCGCCGTTCTGGCGCGAGGCGAGGATCTGCGTCGTCATGACGCGGAACGAGCCGCCGAAGATGTAGGGCGCCGAGAACGAGCCGAGCGCGGTCAGGAAGGTGAGGATCGCCGCCGCCGCGAGCGCCGGTGCAAGACCGGGCAGGACGACCCGGGTGAACGTGCGCAAACGCCCGGCACCGAGCGACGCCGCGGCTTCGAGCTGCGCGCCGTCGAAGCGCGCCAGGGCGGCGCGGGTGAAGAGATAGAAGTAGACGTACATCGAGTAGGTGTGGACGAGGAGGATCGCCCCCGGCCCGGTGAGGCGCCAGGGAGCGCCCTCGATCCTCAGGAGGTCGCCGACGAGGCGCGTCGCCATACCGCTCTCGCCGTAAAGGTAGAGGAAAGCGATCACCCCGACGAGCGGCGGCAGCGCCACCGGCAACGCCAGGAGCTCCCCCAGCACCCGCCGGCCGGGAAACTCGGCGCGGGCGAAGAGGAAGCCGAGCGGCACGCCGACAAGACCGGCGAGACCTACCGAGGCGAGCGAGATCCACAGGCTGCGAAAGAGCGCCGTCCACTCGTCCGGCCGGTGCATGAACTCCGAAAACGGCGCGCTCGCGGCGGCCGAGGCGGCTGCGCCAGCGGCGCTGGCTTCAGGGACGAATGCCGCGAACGTCGTGATGACGAGCGGATATCCCACCAGCCAGGCGAGCAGCAGGAACACGCCCGCACTGATCCACCAGCGACGGGCGACGGCACTCACGTCGAAAGCTCCGCGGCAGAAGCAGACGGGAAAAGCATCGGACGGCTGTCGGCGCGTAGGCGCAGACCGACCCGCGCTCCAGGCGGGGGTATCTCCCCAGTGACCATCACTTCGACCTCGATACCTGAGTCCACGCGCACTGTCAGGTAGCTCACTGGCCCGCTGAAGCGAGAAGAAAGAAAAGCTCCAGTAAAGGGGGTGCCGGGTGCAACGATGTCGCAGACCTCTAGCATCTCTGGACGGAGCCAGAGATCTGCCTTTTCCCCTTTACTGAAACCGCGCGACGCCAGCGACAATGTCGCCCCCGGCGCGAGCGCCGGGCCACCGACGGTCGCGAGAGAAGATCCATCCTCGTCTCTCGCTCCGACCTCCTTCACTGTCACCGGCAGCAGAGAGGAGCGGCCGATGAAGCCGGCGACGAAGGGCGTCGCCGGCGCGCGGTAGAGCTCGTGCGGCGTACCGAGCTGCTCGAGATGTCCGCCGTGCAGCAGGGCGACGCGATCGCCGAGATCGAACGCCTCCTCCTGCTCGTGCGTCACCAGCAGCGTCGTGATGCCGATCCGCCGGAGCGTCGCCGCGAGCTCGCGCCGCGTGCGCTCGCGCAGCGTCGGGTCGAGGTTCGACAGCGGCTCGTCGAGAAGGAGCACCCGTGGCTCCGGCGCCAGGGCGCGGGCGAGCGCCACGCGCTGCTGCTGACCGCCGGAGATTTCGGCGATGCGCCGCTGCTCGTAGCCGGCGAGGTCGACGCTGGCGAGCGCCGCAGCGACGCGTTCCCGGACTTCGGGCTTCGCGAGCTTTCGCGCCTCGAGTCCGAAGGCGACGTTCTCGCCCACGGTGAGATGGGGAAAGAGAGCGTAGTGCTGAAACACCATGCCGAAGTCGCGCTTCGCCGGCGGCAGCTGCTCGATTCGCTGCTCGCCGACGCGGATCGTGCCGCGGTCGGCGGTCTCGAAGCCGGCGACGATGCGCAGCAGCGTCGTCTTGCCGCTCCCCGAAGGCCCGAGAAGGGCCAGAACCTCGCCGCGCGGCACGGTGAACGAGAGGCCGTCGAGGACGGTCTTGTCGCCGAACCGCTTGCCGATGCCTGCGAGAACGAGGGCGGTCGAGGCCGGTGTCATCGACCGCTCGCGGGTGCCGGAGTCACGGCGTCCGCGCCCTTGCCGCGCACCGTACGATCCCAGGTCGCCATCCACTCCTGCCCCTTGGCCGCCGCGAGGTCTTCGTCGTAAACCGCCGGCTGCATCGCGGTCAGGACCTCCTGCGCCCACGGCGGGAGCTTCTCGCGCGGAATGTCGGTACGCGCCGGAATGCGAAACGCCTTGTCGGCGGCGAGCGCCTGGGCCTCGACGGAGCCTGCCCACTCGATGAACTCGAGCGCCGCTGCGCGGTGCGGCGCGCGCGCCGCGAGGGCGATGGCGTCGTCGATGACCGGCGTGCCACTGGCGGCGAAACGGTAGCCGAACGGCACCCCTTTGGCGCGCTCGAGCAGCGTGTCGGTGAGCTCCCACATCGTCACTTCGCCTTCGCCGCGCATCAGCTTCTCGTGCAGCAGGGCCGGGTTCGCGACGTACTCCTTGGTCTGGGTGTCGAGGCGGGCGAGCCAGTCGAAGCCAGCGGCAGTCGATCCCGATGCCGTCTGCGCTTTCGCCAGCACCATGCCGAAGATCGTGCGCATGACGCCGGAGGCGATCGGATCGCGGATCAGGACCTTGCCCGTGAAACGCGGCGCGAGCAGATCGTCCCAGTCCCGCGGGGCATCGGCTTCAGACACCAGCTTGGAGTTGTAGACGATGACCGGCAGGGTGCGGAAGGCGCCGAAGTAGAGGTCGCCGGCGCCGCGCGAGCTCTCCGGCACGGCGTCGGCCCAGCTCGGGCGATAGGCCGCCAGGAGGCCGTCGCCGGCGGCGCGGGCGAAGATCGCGTCGGGCCCACCGAACCAGACGTCACACTGCGGATTGGCCTTCTCGGAGCGGATCCGGTCGTAGACCTCCTGGGAACCCATGTCGAGCCAGCGCACGTCGATCCCCGGATGTGTGGCCTCGAACGCCTGCTCGAAGAGCACCAGCAGATCCCTGCCGTGCGGCGAATAGACCATCACCGGCGTTCTGCCGTCGGAACAGGCGAAGGTGCCCAGAGCGGCCAGACAGAGGGCGAGTGCGCACAACCGGTTCCGCATTCTGCGCACTCTAGCCCAAGGCCCGCGGAGCCCGGCCTGCTGGTAAACTTCCCCCTCTTCACCGGGCGCAGGGGAGCACCGCCCCCTTGCCTTCACCGGCGCTCGAGCCTCGATTCCGGAGTCGTCATGTCCAGCCTCCCCAGCCGTCTCTTTCGTGTAGCCCTCCCGATCCTCGTCCTCGCGTCGGCCGTCGAGGCCCAGCCGCTCGCCAAGAGCGCCATCCAGGTCGATCCGGGGCCGAGCAAGCCCACCGGCCAGACTTTCGGCTACCGCCTGACCTACAACTGCAGCAGCACCTCCGGCCCGTGCCTGAACGCCGAGGTCGTCGACCTGCTGCCGGCGGAGGTGCAGTACCTCTCAACCGTGCCGGCGAGTCCGACCGGCGACGTGGCGGCGATCAACGTCACGCCGAACTTCGGCGGCTCGGGGCGCACGCGCGTGCAGTTCGTCATGGTGACCCCGCTCCCAGCCGGCAACAGCGGCGATCTGCTGGTGAACGTCCGCTTCCCGAACGGGTCGACGCCCAATGGCACGGCCGCGGTGAACACCGCCGACGGCATCAACCTCGAGACCACGCCGGGGACGTTCACGACGCCGCCGGTGACCGTCACCGCCGTCGCTGCGGTCCAGGTCACGCTGCAGAAGACGCTCACCACCAGCCCGGCCAACCTCGACCTTCCCGAGTCCTACCGCCTGCGCATCACCAACGCGAACGTCAACGGCGCTCTCAATCTGACGGCGATCGGCCCGGTGGTCGACACCCTGCCGCCCGGAACGGTGTTCAACGGCGCGACGCCGGCCGCTGACTGCCAGCCGGGCTGCGTCGGCACCACGCCGGCGACGGTGACCTGGACGAGCCCGTGCTCCGTGCCGCTGGCGCCGAACGGCAACTGCGACATCGCCGTAAACGTCACCTTCCCGTCGGCCACCTTCCCTTCCGGCACCAACGTCACCAACAGCTTCACCGCCGACGGCACGCCGCTCGGCCAACCGTCGCAGAACTTCGGCGTCGGCACGATCACGCACCCGGTGACGACGTTCGTGCCGAGCCCCGGAGCCAGCCTGTCGAAGAACATGGCCGGGGGCACGCCGAATCCGCCCACTCTCAATCAGACCTTCGCCTACGACGTCGCCGTCGCCAACAACGGCAACGTCCCGCTCGACAACCTGATCGTCATCGACACGCTGCCCATCGAGCTCCAGGTCGCATCCGTCACCACCGGCGCTTACAACGGATTGACCGACTTCGGTCCTGGCGTCGGCGTGCGCGTCAGCTACGAAAAGAACACCGCCCCCGGCATCTTCACGCTCTGGGGAAGCTCGCCCAATGCGACAACCAACACGACACTGACCGCGCCGCCGCCCGGCCTGGGAGCCGGCGAGTACCAGACCCGCATCCGTTGGGAGTATGGCCAGGCGGCTCCGGGCATGGCCGCCACGAGCACCGCGAACCGGCCGCACATCACCGGCCAGATCATCAACCCGGACAACGCCGGCGGGCCGGTCGCGTTCGGCGACACCGTCCAGAACTGCGTCGATCTCACCTCGGTCTACACCGCCGGCCCGACCAACGTGAATCGCAACGCCTGCCGCAGCTTCGTCCTCTCCGGCCCGTTCGCGCAGCTCAACCCCGCCAAGGAGAACCTCTCGGGCAGCGGGTCGTTCAACGGCGGCCAGAACGTCTCCTGGCGCCTGCGCGTGCGCTCGGCCGCCCAGTCCTCCGACCCGCTGCCGCTCGAGCACATCGTCGCCACGGATCTCCTGCCGGTCGATCTGCTCTTCGCGAGCTGGACCTTCGACGACCAGGGGACGGGCCTGCCGGCCCCGCAGACCTTCGAGCAGGTGCCGAACTTCGCCGGCACCGGCCGCACCCTCCTGCGCTGGCGCTGGAACGCCGGCAGCGGCAATCTCGGCGTCAATCAGCAGGTTTGGCTCAACGTCACGACGACGATCCGCAACGGCGCGGCGAACGGCCCGCTCGCCAACGAGTTCACGCTCGACCACGATGCGCCGGGCCTGGGGTTCCGCTGTTCCGGCAGCTCGCACGCCGATCCCCTCGATCTCGACGGCGACGCCGACACCGCGGAATCGCTGTGCAGCGCGAGCACGACGATCACCGTCGCCGGCATCGCCCAGCTGATCTCGGCGAAACTCGTCGACGCGGCCTGCGACGGTGCTCCGACCGGCACCTCGGCTGGCACGCTCGACGGCGGCGCGCTCGAATACTCCCTGCGCGTCGAGAACGTCGGCACGGTGGCGATGGAGAATTTCGTGCTCATCGACATCCTGCCGTTCGTCGGGGACACCGGCGTGCGCGACACCAATCCGCGCGGTTCGCTGTGGACCCCCGTCCTCGCTGCGCCGATCCTCCCGCCGCCGGGGACGACGCTCTACTACTCCACCTCGGGCAACCCCTGTCGCGGTGAGGTGGGCGGACCGACGACCGCGTGCGATCCTCCCGACTGGTCGACCGCGCCGCCGACTCCGCTCTCCGCGACGCGCTCGTTCAAAGTCGAGTTCGGCAGCCGTGTCGTCGGCCCGTACGACTTCGTCGAGTTCGACTTCAGCATGACGACGCCGGCCGGCATTCCCGCCGGCGACCCGGCATTCAACTCGTTCGCCTACCAGGCCGATCGCGCCGACGGGCTGGGCAGCCTCGCCGCCGAGCCGCAGAAGTCCGGCGTGACGCTCGGCAGCTGTGTCGCTGCCGCCCTCGGCGACTTCGTCTGGGTCGATCTCGATCACGACGGCACCCAGAACGACGGCCCCTCCGGCCTGAACGATGTCTTCGTCCGCCTCCTGCTGCCGGGCGTCGACGGCCTTGCCGGAACGCTCGACGACGTGCCGCTCGCCTCGGCGGTGACCGCCAACGGCCCCGGCGGCGCCGCCGGCTGGTACGCCTTCCCGGGCCTCGCGCCGGGGAGCTACTTCGTCTGCATCGCGCCGCCGCCGACCTACATCCTCACCGCGGCGAATTCCGGTGGCGATGCCATCGACTCGGACGGCGATCCGGCCACCGCCTGTGCGCCGGTGACCGTGCTCGACCCCGGAGAGCAGGATCCCGACAACGATTTCGGCCTGATCGCCACCCAGCTCGCGGCGCTCGGCGACTACGTCTGGTTCGACCGCAATGGCGACGGCAGGCAGAACGAGCCGCTCTCCGACGGGGCCAACGGCGTGACCGCGCGGCTGCATCTCGACGACGGCGACGGCACCGCCGAGACCGGCGGCGCCGATCCGGTCGTCGCGACGACCGCGACCGCAGACGACATCTACGGGCGGCCCGGGTACTACCGCTTCGACGGCCTCGCCCCCGGCCTGCCCTACTTCGTCGAGTTCCTGCTCCCGGCCTCCGCGACCGGCTGGACGGCGGACGACATCGGCCCGGGAGACGCTCTCGACTCGGACGCCGATCCGGCGACCGGTGCCGGGCCGCTGGTGAACCTCGCCCCCGGCGAGTACGACCCGACGATCGACGCCGGGCTCGTCGCTCCCGCAGGAACCCTCGCGCTGGGCGACCAGGTGTGGAACGAGAGCGACAACGACGGTCTCTTCGAGCCGGAGAACGGCGAGCTCGGCGTCGACGGCGTCCGCCTCGACCTCTATCTCGATGCCAACGGCGACGGCGAGCCGACGCTCGATGAATACTCGGGCACGACGGAGACCGCCCTCGACAGCGGCTTCCCCGGCCGGTATCGCTTCGAGCGGCTCGCCCCCGGCAATTACATTGTCGTCGTCTCGCCTTCCGCCTTCGGCGGCGGCGGCGCGCTTGCCGGCCGGACGACCGCCACCGGCAACGATCCCGCCCCCGATCCTGACGACGACGTGAACGGCGACGACAACGGCACCGCCGTCGGCGCGCTGGTCGCCAGCCGGCCGGTGACGCTCACCGACAACGGCGAGCCGACCAGCGAAGACGGCGACAACGACACCAACCTCACCGTCGACTTCGGCTTCGTCGCCACGATCATTCCGCCTGCGCCGCCGCCGGGCTACGACTACGGTGACGCTCCCGATGTCGGCGCCGGCACGGCGACCGACGACTACCAGACCCTGGCGCTCGACGCCGGCGCCCTCCATCTGCTCGGCGTCCAGAACGCGCCCTTCCTCGGCGCCTGCGTCGATGCCGACGGCGGATTCGTCGCCTCGATCACGGCAGACGGTGACGACGCCGCACTCTCGCCGTTCGTCGTCGGCACCTGCGCCGGCGGCGACGATGAGGACGGCGTCGCCTTCGGCGGTCCGTTCGTCCCCGGGGATGTGGCCAGCTTCTCGATCGTCGCCGGCGGACCTTCGCCCTGCCTGCTCGACGCCTGGGTCGACTGGAACCGCAACGGGGAGTTCGGCGACGCACCCGGCGAACAGATCGCCGCCAGCGAGGCCATCCCGACCGGTCCGCCGACAGTGCTCGCTGCAGGCGTGCCCGAGGGAGCGATTCCGGGTACCACCTTCGCGCGCTTCCGCTGCTCGACGAGCGGCGGTCTCGCCCCTGTCGACGCGGCCGCCGATGGCGAAGTCGAGGACTATCGCCTCGGCGTCGTCGGCTTCGACTTCGGCGATGCCCCCGACTCCTACGGCACGCAAGGGACCGGCTCGGCCTGGCATCAGGTCGATCCCGACGACGGCCTCCGCCTCGGCTCCTGCGTCGACACCGAACCCGACGGCCAGCCGGCGGTCGGAGCCAACGGCGACGACACGAGCGCCGGCACCAGCCGCGTCGGCAGCTGCTTCGACGACGAGGACGGCGTGACCTTCACCTCGGTGGCGACCGCCTGCCAGCCGGCCTCGGCCACGGTGACCGCATCGGCCGCCGGCGCGCTCGACGCCTGGATCGACTTCAACGCCGACGGCGACTTCGGCGACGCCGGCGAGCAGATCTTCGCCGCGCAGCCGCTCGCCGCCGGCGCGAATCCGCTGGCGTACGTCGTGCCCTGCTCCGCCGTCGAAGGACTGACCTACGCCCGACTCCGGCTTTCGGCGAACGGCGTCACTGGACCCACCGGCGGCGCGCCGGACGGCGAAGTGGAAGATCTGCCGATCACTCTCGGGGTGGTCGACTTCGGCGACGCCCCGGCCTCCTACGGCACGACGATCGCCGACAACGGCCCCAACCACGCGACGGCGGCGGGCTTTTCGCTCGGCGCCACGGTCGACAACGAGAGCGACGGCCAACCGTCGGTCGATGCGACCGGCGACGGCGCCGACGAGGACGGTGTCACCCTGCCGGCCGCGCTCGTCGCCTGCACGGCCACGAACGTCACCGTCTCGCTGACCAACACCGCCGGAGTCGCGACGCCGCGCCTCGACGCCTGGATCGACTTCGACGGCGACGGTGCGTTCGGCGATCCGCGCGATCGCATCGCCACCGCACTGGCGCTCGTCGCCGGCGCCAACGTCCTGCCGGTGAACGTACCGTGCGACGCGCCGACGCGGGCCACCTACGCCCGCTTCCGCCTCTCTTCGGCCGGCACGCCGACACCGCTCGGTCCCGCTAACGACGGCGAGATCGAAGACTGGGCGGTGACGGTGCTCGGGCTCGACTTCGGCGATGCGCCCGATCCGACCTATCCGACGCTCCTGGCGTCGAACGGCGCGCGGCACATCGTGCTTCTCGCCGGCAACCCGACGCTCGGCGCGACGGTCGACACCGAAGGCGACGGCCAGCCGAACGCGACGCTCTCCGGCGACGACACCTCGGCCAGCGATGACGAGGACGGCGTCGTCTTCCCTGCCACCTTCATCCCGGGAACGAACGGGACGCTCCAGGTGAGCGCTGGCGCGACCGGCGGCGCGGTCTCCTGCTGGATCGACTGGAACCGCGACGGCGACTGGGGAGATCCCGGCGAGCAGGTCGTCACCAACCTTGCGCTGGCGCCCGCCGCGACGCTCCTGCCGTCATTCGCGGTGCCGGTCGGCAGTCCGCAGGGGAGTGCGGCGACGCGCTGCCGCATCAGCACGACGCCCGGCCTCGGCATCATCGGGCAGGCCGCGGACGGCGAAGTCGAGGACCATCCAGCGCCGGTGGGTGTCGAGCTGCCCGAGCTCGGGGTGGCGAAGACGGTGCTGTCGGTCGAGCGCGACACGACGAACCGCTCGCTGTTCCACGTCCTCTACGAGATCCGGGTGGAGAACCTGGGCAATGTCGCGCTCACTGACGTACAGCTGGTCGACGATCTCTCGCAGACGTTCGCCGGCGTCGGCTCGTGGAGCGTCGAGTCGTTGGCGAGCGGCGACCTCACAGTGAACCCGGGCTTCGATGGCGCCGGCGACACCGCGCTGCTCGCCGCCGGCAACACGCTGGCGGTGGGCGCCTCGGGCACGCTGACGCTCCAGGTGCTGGTCGATCCGGCGGGCCACCCCGGGCCGTACGACAACCTCGTCACCGCCACCGGCACGAGCCCTGGCGGCCAGGTGCTCACCGAGATCGCCACCGTCCCGGTCACCGTCGACGTATCGGTGATCGAGATCCCGACACTGGGAGAGTGGGGGCTGGCGCTCCTGGCGCTGCTCCTCGCCGGAGCCGCGACGCTTCGAGTCGCCCGGCGCGAACGCCGGAGCTAGCCGGCGCGGCGCCCTGCAGCGGCCGAGATCGGTCGCCTCAGGGCGTCGAGGCGCTCCAGGGTGCGACCGAGCCGCTCTCGAAGCCGTCGGCGAAAAGCTCGTTGCACGCCTGCGACGTCCCCGCCACCCAGGAGGGACAGAGCGCCCAGAGCTCGGCGCCGCGTTCGTCGGTGGCGCGAAAGAAGAGGCGATGCTGCGTCGCGGTCATCTCTTCGGGCCGCGACGACAACGGTCCGGGCCGGATCTCGGGCAGCGGCCCGGTCGACTCCGGTGTTCCGGTTGTGACCCATAGCTCGCGACCGGCAGCGAGAGTCTCCGCCGCGAACACGACTGCGCCGCCGATCGGCTCGAAGCCAGAGGGCAGCGAAGGCATCGGACCGGGCGCGAGGTCGGCCACCATCGCCGTGCCGGCGCCTGTGCCATCCGAGAACCAGAGTTCACGCCCATGCGGACCGTCGTCGGCAGAGAAGAGCACTCCTCCAGCGACCGGAGTGAACTCCGCGGGTGCCGAGCTCCCCGAGGGCGACAGATTCGCCAGCAGGCTCGTGCCGGCGACGGTTCCATCGGTGCGCCAGAGCTCCCGATCACCGGCTGCATCCGTCGCAGCGAAGAGACTCCATCCGCCGACGGCAACGAAGCCTTCCGGATCGGCGTCGGCGCTTCCGGCCGCGATGTCGGCCAGCGAGATCGCGGTCTCGCCTTCGTGACAGAAGTACGGTTCCACTCCCTCCGCCGCTGTCCGCGCCTTGAAGACAACGCCAGTACCGAGTTCGCCGATCCAGCTCCCCTGATAGAAAACAAGAGCGTTGGGCGCCGCGCAGAAAGCGCCGGTTCCAGCCGTGGTTCCATCCGTCGACCACAGCTGGTGCGGCTCTTCGGCGAGAAGGTTGCGGAAATAGACTTGCTGCTCACCGACGGAAAGAAACGGGAAGGAATCGAACCCAGAGCCGATTTCCGCCAGTGAGCTCACCGACGGCGGATTGCCATCGAAGACAAAGAGCTCCGCGCCGCTGGTGATCAAGGTGCGGCCGTCGAAGGACGCCGATGAGGACCCCCAACCCGCGTCGGCGGCGAACGAGCCCAGGCTGCCCGGCGCGCCGGTTGTGTAGTAGAGGTGTTGCGACGAGCCACTGCCCTCGGGACCGGCCATCATCGGCCAGAGTCCGTCGGCCGGCTGAAAAGGCACCGGGCCGCTGCCGAAAGGTCCTGGCCTGATGTCAGCCAACATCGCCGTGTTGCCACCCGTTCCCCCGCTGACCCAGGGTTCCGGGCCATGTTCGGAATCCTGCGCCGAGAAGAGGATGCGATCCTCGTTCGCCGACAAGCGCTGCGGAACCGACTGGTCGATTGTCGTGGAGAGGTTGACGATCATGTGCGTCCCAACCGTAGTTCCATCGGTGATCCAGGGCTCGAGGCCCGACTCGGCGCCATGAGCAGCGAAAACCAGTCGATTCCCCGGCAGGGCTACCGACCCGGCACCCGTGCCCCCATAGGGGATCGGACCCGGCGCCAGAACTTCGAAGGTACCGGCCGCGGAGCCGTCTGTCACCCACAGCGCGGGAGGCGATCCGATCGAACCCCTGAGAAAGTAGAGCTTCGCTTCCGAGACTCCGAGTATTCTCGCCTCGCAGCTATTTGTGCAGTCGAAGGCTTCGATCTCGGTGGTCCCGAGCGCCGTGCCGTCCGTCTTCCAGAGCGACGTTCCTGAACTGTCGGAGACCCCAAAGTAGGCGTCGCCGCCCATCGTGCCGAGAGCCGCGATCCCGCAAGGACCTGCTGCATCGCATCCGACGGCGATGTCGATCGTCCCGATCGCGGTGCCGTCCGACAGGATCAGGTGATCGCGCGTGTCGCTCGGCGGCTCCGGCAGAGTCGCCACGAAGAGCGCCCGGTCACCGATGGCTTGCGCTGTCATCGGCAGGATCGGAAGGGCGTCGACCAGGGACGTCAGGACCTCGGGGTTGAGCTGCGTCGGAATCGCCGCCCAGAGCTGAAAGGAGCCGGCCGAAATCGCCGCCAGGACGAGACGGTCGGAGAGAGCGACTGCATAACCCACATACGTAGGCAGGTCTTCGAAGACTCGCGTTCCACTCGCGGTCCCATCCGTTACCGCTAGCGGCGCCGGGTCTGAACCGTTGTCCCCCACAAAGAAAGCCCAGTCGCCGACTCGCGCGAACCCTCGCGCCGCCAGCACTTGCGTTCCTGCAATCTGCGAAACGAAGGGCTCGGTTCCCGCTTCAGTGCCGTCCGTCCGCCAAAGCTCGTAGCCGTTAGGGGCTGTCTGAATCGAAAAGAGGATCTCGTCTCCCAGCCGGATGAAGTCTGGAACATAGCCATTTCCATAGACGGGGTCCTGTCCAAGGAACGCCACGCGCGAGGTGCCTCCGAAGGTCCCGTCGGTGCTCCACAGCTCCAAGGTGGGGCCGTCCAGCCCTTCGAGGTGCGTGGTCCAGAAGTGGACCCTGCCATCGAGTAGGCGCGCTTCGCATGGTGCCAATTCGGGGTAGAGCAAGCTCGGTCTCGATTGCGGGCGGAGTGGAGTGACCATCGAAGTCCCGCTGTTGGTGCCGTCGGTGGACCAGATGTAGCTGGCTCCGCTCGGCGAGGTCGAGGCCCAGAACATCCACCGCGCGGCATCGATACACAAAGGTGAAGTGCTGAGCGAACTCGTAGCCTCGTAGGAGAACAGGTCGGAGATCGGCGCTGTACCGGCCGCAGTTCCGTCCGTGCCCCACAGAGTCCAGCGATACCCAACGGAATCGGGTGCCCAGAAGATGGCGCGGCCAGCCACTGCCGCTTCGAACATCAGCTCCGAGCTCAGCTGTGCGTCCGCAGTACTGTTGGCGATGTCGCGCACGAGGTAGGGAGTGTCGATCGGCTGCGCGGGGGCGGGCGACGACAACCCCAGCGAGGATATTCCTGCCAGAGCGCAGATCGCCGCGCCGACGCGACTCCCCATCGAGCTTCCGCGACCCTGCACCCGGCTACCTTTCGAGGAACTCATGAGCCGGATTGTAGTCCCTCGGGCCAGCGACTCAGCCGCGCCTACCGAGGCCTCGGACCCGACCTAGCGGCGGAGCCCTTCCGCCACGCGTTCGGCTTCGCGCCAAACGCGTATCAGGTTGCCGCCGGCGATCTTCTCGAGGTCGGCTTCGCTGTAGCCGCGCTCGAGGAGGCGGGCGAAGAGGTTGGGGTACATCGAAACGTCACGCAGACCGTGAGGCAGGCTGTCGCCGACGCCGTCGAAGTCGGAGCCCAGGCCGACGTGATCGATGCCGGCGATCTCGACGACATGGTCGATGTGGGCGACGACGTCGTCGAGCGTGGCGCGCGGCAGCGGGTTCTTCTTCGCCCATTCCTCCTCGAAAGCCTTCGCTTCGGCCGAGTCCTCGGCGACTCCCTTGTCCTTCACGAAGGCGGCCTGGGCGAGAAAGCCGTCGAGGGCGTTCTTGTTCGCCGCGGCGGTCAAGAACGAGGAGCCGAAGTTGATCTGCACCACACCGCCCTTGGCCGCCAGGGCGCGGATGCGAGTGTCGTCGACGTTTCTCTCGAAGCCGGGGGTGAAGTACCGGCAGGAAGAGTGCGAGGCGATCGGCGGCGCCTGCGACAGCGCGAGCGCCTGGTCGAACGCCTCGTCGGAGACGTGCGAGAGGTCGACCATGATGCCGAGACGGTTCATCTCCGCGACGACCTCGCGGCCGAACGGCGACAGGCCGTGCCAGAGTCGATTGTCCGCCGGCTCGTAGGACGAATCGCAGATCAGGTTGTTCTTGCCGTGCGTCAGCGTGACGTAGCGCACGCCGCGGGAGTGGAAGTGGGCGAGGTTCGCCAACTGGTCCTCGATGGCGGCACCGTTCTCGATGCCGAGCGCGAAGGAGAGCCTGCCGGCGGCGCGATTCGCCAGCGCCTGATCGGGCGTCGCCACCATCGCCCACTTCGAAGGCGCCGCCGCAGCGATCCCCTCGACCATGTCGATGAGCTCGTCGGCCAGCGCCTTGGCGCCCCCCGACTCCTGGAGCTTGGCGGGAACGTAGATCGACATGAACGTCGTGTCGAGGCCGCCGGCCACCGCGCGGGGGTGGTCGAAATCCCCTTTCGCCGTGCGCAGCGAAACGTCCTCCATCTCGTCCTTCAGACGATAAGGAACGTCGATGTGCGTGTCGACGACGAGAAAGCGGTCGGCGAGCTCCTTGCCGCGCGCGGCGAACGCAGCCTGTCTTTGCGCCCCGCTCTGCCCGAGGGCGAGCAGATTGGCGAACAGACGATAGGCGCCGGGGACGCCCGCCGGAAGCTGGCGAAAGAAGGCGAGGCCGGTGTAGACGTAGGTGCCCTTACCCAGGCCTGCCACCAACAGGCCGCCGCGCTGCGCCGACTGATCGGGATCCTGGAACTCGAGCAGCGGGGTGTAGGCAGCGTCCCAGGTCGACGGCATGTAGAGCGCGCGCTCCTGCACCCAGCCGTCCCAATCGGCGGCTCCGATCCGGTTCGGCGTCGTGAAGGCCGGGTGGTCGGCGACGAGGAGCTTCGCGGCCGCGGTTTCGTCGGTGATCCGGCCGTGCGGACGCGCGATCTCCAAGGGAAAGGGCGCGAACTTGCCGTCGATGAACGGATACTGCTGGTACTGGACGATCATCAGGCCGCCGGCGCGCACGTAGTCGAGGAGGCGCGCGTTCGCCTTCTGCAGCGCGGTGTCGGTCTCGTACGCGCGGCTGCCGACGACGACGGCGTCGAAGCGCGCCAGGTCGCCGTGGTCGAGATCGGCGGCGGAGAGGAGCGTGATCGGCAGACCGATCTCGGCGAGGAGCCCCGGCACCTTGTCGGAGGCGCCGAGCACATAGCCGATACGCTCGAGCTTCGGCAGCGCGATGTCGGCCCGCACGAGGTCGAAACCGTCGCCGCCGCGCAGCGGCGCCGCAGGCACGTGCGGATAGTCGAGCAGTGGCGCCGCCGGGCTCGCGCGCTCGCCGTCTCCGGTCGCGGCGGCAAGCACCAGATGCACGCGGGCCTTGCCGCTCGCCGGGCAGTCGGGGGCCGGAATTCGCAGGCTCGCCGTGCCGCGCGGCTCGGCGATGCGGAACGGCGTCGGAACCTGCGGCCCGCCGCCACAGTCGCCCGTGAACGAAAGCTCGCCGGCGAGCGGCCGCGCCAGGTGCGAAGCGAGATCGACCGCGATCTCGGGCGCCGGGCCGCCGCGCGGCCAGACCACCACCTCGGGTGAGACGCGGTACTCGATGCGCGGCACCACGACGAGCGGCCGGCGGATCTCGCCGCGCGCCTGATCGGCGTAGCGGTAGACCGCCTCACGATCGACCGCGATGTGGCGGCCGGCGATCTCGAGCTCGAGGCGGGCGGAGAGCGCCGGCGCGCCGAACGGCTCGCCGCGCTCGGCGTAGTGCGCGCCGCTCCAGTCGTAGAGGTCGCCGAGCCGCGGGCGGGAGAGGAAGTAGGCACGCGTCGCGGGGGCGTCGCGATTCACCGTCATCGTCTGTTCGAACTGCACCAGTTCGCCGGCAGCGACGAGCGGATGCGCGGCGAGCTGCTGCTCGACGTTGCCCGTCGTCGGCGCTCCCGGGACGGCGGCGCCGAGCGCGCCCGACCAGCCGACGCCCACCGGCTTGACCGGCTCGGTGCCGGCATTCCACAACGCGACGGAGAGCTTCACCGGCTCGCCAGCAACGAGCTCGGCGGCGTCGGCCCAGGCGTCGACCGCCACGCCGCTGGCGATGAGCAGCGCCTGCTCGCCGACCGCGATCTTCTCGGCTACGAGGTCGGCGACTGGCCGGGCTTCGGGGAGCGCGCTCTGCCTGCAGGCGGCGTGCGCCCGGTCGAGCGCCGCCAGGGCGCGCACGAGGGGTGCCACGGCGGCGGACATCCGGTCGGGGCTGAGGGCGCTCTGCGCCGCGGCGACCTCGGCCGCCGCCGCCTCGAGCTCCCGCCGCACGTCGCCCGCCAGCGGCGTCGTGCCCAGGGTCGCCGCCAAGCCGGCGAGAGAGGTGTCGATGCCGGCGAAGAGATCGTTGCCCGCGCTCCCGCCCGGGCCCTCGACGAAGGTGTACTTGCCGTCGCGCGGCCCGAGCTCGAGCAGCCGCCCCATGTCCTGCGAACGGTGTTGGCTGCGCGACTTCATCGCCACCTGGAGGATCGACATCCCGCTCCACGGGTCGATGCCGCCGAGAGGGCGCGAGACCGTCGCGGTCTCGGGGGCAAACCAGGCGGCGCGATAGAGCGCCGCGGCTTTCCACGGCGAGCCCCCCTCGGCGAGGTCCTCCCCCTCAGCCGGCGGCGCAGCCGAGCGCGCGAAGGCGAGGTAGGCGGTGTGCCCGGCCGCCTGGTGCTGACCATGTCCGCCTGAGCCGTCGTTGCCGAAGACCGACAGGATGACCTGCGGCTTGAAGCGGCGGACGACGCGCACGGCGTCGGCGAGCAGCGCTTCCTCGGGCCACTTGCCGAGCGTCTCGGGGAGCGACCTGGTGTAACCGAAGTCGAAGGCGCGGGTGAAGAACTGCCGCGCGCCATCGACCCCGCGCGCCGCCAGGAGCTCTTCAGTGCGCAGCACGCCCAGCGCCTCGCCGAGATCGGTGCCGATCAGATTCTGCCCGCCCTCGCCGCGCGAGAGCGAAAGGTAGGCGGCTTCGCCGCCGAGCTGTCGCGAAACCAGTGCCAGCGCCGAGGTGTCTTCGTCGTCCGGATGGGCGCCGATGACCAGCAGCCGGCGGTGGGTCGCGAGCTTGGCGAGCGCCCGGTCGAGCGCCGCATACCCGCCAGTGCCGGCCGGTTCGTAGACCGACGGCAGAACATTCGCGCCGGTGGCCCCGGCCGGCACTACGAAGAGCGTGAACAGCGCAGCAGCCAGAAGGAGCGGAGAGGCGACGCAGAGGGTCCGGCGGAGCGAGGGGCGGATCGGGCGTGGAAACGTCATTCCCGATTCTAGTCCGGGCGCGATCTCGCAACCGCCTCGCGACCGCTGTCGCGGTCGGAGGTAGGATCCCGCGGTCGCCCAAAGAGGTCGAGCTTCACCTGCCGTCCCGGGAGGAACGCCATGTTCGTCGCCGCGCTCGCCGTAGCCCTGCTGCTCGCCGGCCCAACGGTCGCCGCTGCCGGAAGTTTCGGCGAGGTCGCCTTCGCCAACTCGGGCTCGCCGGCGGCCCAGGCCGACTTCGCCGCCGGCTTGGCGCTCCTGCACGACTTCGAGTACCCGGCCGCGGCGGAGGCGTTCCGCCGCGCGCAGACGGCCGACCCCGGTTTCGTCATGGCGTACTGGGGCGAGGCGATGACCTACAACCATCCGGTCTGGATGCAGCAGGACGCCGCTGCCGCCCGTGCCGCTCTCGCCCGTCTGGCTCCGACTGCGGCCGAGCGCCAGGCGAAGGCGGCCACTGCGCGCGAGAGGGCCTACCTCGCGGCGGTCGAGATCCTCTACGCGGAGGAGAGCGCCGGGAAGGAGAGCGGTGAGGAGCAGAAGCGCGCGCGCGATTTCCGCTACGCCGAGGCGATGGCAAGCCTCCAGGCGAGTTACCCGGACGACGTCGACGCCGCCGCCTTCCACGGCCTCGCGATCCTCGGCACGGCGCACGCCGGCCGCGAGGTCGCGAGCTACATGCGCGCCGCCGGGCTGCTCGAGGAGGCCTGGATGCAGCATCGCGAGCATCCTGGGCTGCTGCACTACCTGATCCACTGCTACGACGACCCGACCCACGCCCCGCTCGGCCTGCGCGCCGCGCACCTCTATGCCCGCATCGCCCCCGACGCCGGCCACGCCGTGCACATGACTTCGCACATCTTCCTGGCACTCGGGATGTGGCCGGAGACGGTCGACACCAACGTCGCGGCGATCGCCGCGGTGAATCGGATGCGCGCCGCGAAGGGCAAGGAGCCGGCGCGCTGCGGCCACTATCCGAGCTGGCTCGGCTACGCCCACCTGCAGCTCGGCCAACAGGCGGAGGCGCTCCAGGTCCTCGTCGGCTGCCGCGCGGCAGCCGAGGCGGAAACGGCTGCGAAGGATGCCGAGCACTCGATGGATCCCGACGACAGCCTCGGAGGCTCGTTCGCGAGCCTGCGACTCGGCTACCTGCTCGAGAGCGGCGACTGGACCGGCGAAGCGATGGGCTGGCCGCTGCCGCCGGTCGCCGGCCCGGGCGCACGGCTCGACTTCGCCTTCGCCCGCGCCCTGGGCGCGATCGCGCGGCAGGATGCCGCGGAGACCAAGCTGGCGATGGCCGACCTCGAATCGGTGGGCCGCGAGGTCGCCGCCGCCGAGCTCGCCAAGGGCGAACCCGACCCGACCTACCGCGTGCGCCCCGAGATCTTCCGGCTGGAGGCCGAGGCCCTCCTCGCCGAGTCGCGTCGCGACTTCGTCGGCGCCGAGCGGCTGGCGCGCGAGGCGGTCGCCCTCGAGGACGGCCTGCCGGTCGCCTTCGGTCCGCCGAGCATCGACCTGCCGACCCACGAGCTCCTGGGAGGCATCCTCCTCCGTCGCGGCCGCCACGACGAGGCGCGCGCCGAGTTCGAGCGGGCGCTCGCTGCCGCACCCGGGCGCCGACTCGCCGCGCAGGGGCTCGCAGCGGCGAAGGCGCAGCCCTGAACCCACACCCACCCCTGCTGACCCGAC
>Ga0209477_1000880_pt1 | contig 18642 bp, 22 predicted proteins | sample KloWWTupernatant_FD_187180 | JGI IMG/M metagenome (GOLD analysis project Ga0209477, IMG submission 187180) | Active sludge microbial communities from Klosterneuburg, Austria, studying microevolution and ecology of nitrifiers - Klosterneuburg... | ecosystem: Engineered > WWTP > Aerobic digester >... | reverse complement strand
TTCGAGCGCCGCACCGATATCCGTCCCGGCGGTCTCCGGGTGAGCCCAGAGCATTTCGCGGACGACACGGAGGACGTGGGTGGCGCCGCCGGATGGGCGGACGTAGCGCTCGGGTTTGCCGGCGAAGAGCAACAGGCCGACGCGGTCCTTGTTGCGGATGGCGGCGAGCGCGAGCACGGCGCAGACTTCGGCGGCAAGGTCGGCTTTAGAGCGCGGGAGCGCCCCGGCACGCTGCGAGGCGCTGACATCGACGGCGAAGATGACCGTGAGGTCGCGGTCTTCGCGGTAACGGCGGATGGCGGGCTGGCCGGTGCGAGCGTAGGCCTTCCAGTCGAGGGAGCGGACATCGTCGCCGGGCACGTAGGGCCGAAGCTCATCGAACTCGATGCCGCGGCCGCGGAAGACGGCGTGGTATTCGCCGAGGAAGAGGCTGTTTACCAGGCGGCGGGCACGGATCTCGATGGCCCGCACCCGTTCGAGGAGTTCGGGCGGTATCCCGCCGGGGGCCGGCCTGGTGGCGGCAGGTGCGGAGCGCGCGGGATGGCGGAAGAGGAGCCTCATGGGCGGTGCACCGGGTGACTAGGGGACATCGACCCCATCGAGGACGCGATCGATGAGGTCATCGGTGGTGAGCTCCTCGGCTTCAGCCTCGTAGGTAGTGACGATGCGGTGGCGGAGGACGTCGTGGGCGAGGGCTTTCACGTCGTCGGGGGTGGTGTAAGCGCGGCCCCGGAGGAAGGCGTGGGCGCGGGCGGCCCGGGCAAGGGCGATGCTGGCGCGGGGAGAGGCGCCAAAGGCGATGAGCGGTTCGAGGGCGGGCAGACGATAGGCGGCGGGGCGGCGGGTGGCATAGACAAGCTGGACGATGTAGTCCTTGAGGACATCGTCGATGGCGACTTCCTGGACGGCGCTGACGGCTTCGGAAAGCGACTCGCGGGAGGCAACCACGCTGGCCTGCGGGGCGCGGCCGTTGAGCCCCATCTCGAGGATCTGGCGTTCGTCCTGGCGTGAGGGGTAATCGACCCGGACCTTCAGGAGGAACCGGTCGAGCTGGGCTTCGGGCAGGGGGTAAGTGCCTTCGTGCTCGATGGGGTTCTGGGTGGCCATGACGAGGAAGGGTTCATCGAGTGGGAAGGTCTCGCCGCCGATGGAGACCTGGCGCTCTTGCATGGCTTCGAGCAGCGCGGACTGGACCTTGGCGGGCGCGCGGTTCACCTCATCGGCGAGGACCAGGTTGGCGAAGATGGGGCCGCGGCGGACGGTGAAGCGGGCCTCCGCCGCGTTGAAGATTTCGGTGCCGATGAGGTCGGCGGGGAGGAGGTCCGGGGTGAACTGGATGCGCACGTGGCGCAGGTCGAGCGCCTGCGCGAGGGTGGAGACGGTGAGGGTCTTGGCGAGCCCGGGGACGCCTTCGACGAGGATGTGGCCGTGGCAGAGCATGCCAATGAGGAGCCGGTCAATGAGCGTGTCCTGACCGACGATGACGCGATGGACCTCGGCGCGGACGCGGGCGAGTGTCTCTGAGGCTCGGGATGCTGCGGGTGAAAGGGCAAGGGCTCCGGCGGCCAATGGGTGCTCCGGGGCGAAGGTTGTCTCTCCATTGTACGGGCCGGGCGAAGCGATCGGTTGTGGGGTGCGCCGCAGTGGGCAAGAGGAAGGAAAGGAGCCCGATCAGTCCTCGATTGGCGCGGTGGAGGTCGTGTCGTAACTGGCACGCGCGAAGGCGACGACGTGGACCTCACGCGCGCCGGCATCGAGCAGGGCGGTGGCGCATTCGCTCACGGTAGCGCCGGTGGTGACCACGTCATCGACCAGCACAACCGTCTGGCCCCGGAGGGCGGGGCCGCGGTAGGTGAAGGCCCCGCCTATATTCGTCCGGCGCGCGGCGAAATGCTGGCCGACCTGGCGGTCGGTGCGGCGCGTACGGAGAAGGCCAGGCGCGGGGGCGGAGGCAAGGGCCTGTCGGAGCAGCAGTTCGGACTGGTTAAAGCCGCGCTCTTTGAGGCGGGAGGGGTGGAGCGGGACAGCAAAGGACGCGCTGGCCTCGATGGAGGGAAGGGAATCGCGGAGCAAGCGGGCCATGACCGGTGCGAGGGCGGTGTAATAGGAGTACTTGAGTCTGTGGACCAGGCGGCGGGCCGGCCCGGTCATTTCGAAGGCGGCATGGATGCGGGCGATGTGCTGGAGGTGGAAGCACCGCGGACAGAACTCCGTGCCATCCCAGGCAGCGGAGCAGTGGCCACAGCGTCCGGGTCCGGTCGCCGGCTGGAGCGCGGCTTCACAGGGCTGGCAGAGCGCGGTATCGAATGCCCCGCAACCGGCGCAGCGGAGCGGGTAGAGGAGGTCGGCAACGGCGCGGGCCAACGGCTTCGGCACGGCGGAAGTGTACGGGCGCGGGCGGGGAAGAGGGGAATATCCCTACAATGGGGAGGTGGACGTGACGGTGCTGTTGTTTGCCTCGGTTGCCGAGCGGGCTGGCGCGCGATCGGTGAACCTGCCCTGGCGGGATGGAGACACCGTTGGCGACATCCGCGACCGGCTGGTGGAGCGCTACCCGGCGCTGGCAGCATCCATCCCGACCCTGATGTATGCGGTGGACGAAGTGTATGCGCGGGCAACAGACCCGGTCCGGCCGGGGGCAACGGTCGCGCTGATCCCACCAGTTTCCGGAGGTTGAGCCGATGCTGATCCGAGTGACACCAGACGTGCTGGACACCGCCGAGGCGGTCGCGGCGGTCGAGTCTCCGCGGGCTGGAGCGATCAACGTCTTCCTCGGGGTGGTGCGGGATAACAACCTGGGGCGGCAGGTGCAGTACCTGGAGTACGACGCCTACCCCTCAATGGCGGAGAAGGTGATGGGCGAGCTGGCCGAGGAGGCAAAGGCACGCTTCGGGCTCGAGGATTGCGCGGTGCTGCACCGCACCGGCCGACTGGAGATCGGCGAGGCGAGCCTGCTGATCGCGGTGAGTTGCGGCCACCGGGCGGCATCGTTCGAGGCAGGCCACTGGCTGGTGAACGAGATCAAGAAGAAGGTCCCGGTGTGGAAGAAGGAAGTGTGGGAGAACGGCGAGGCGTGGGTCGAGGGACCGGAGTCGCTGGGGATGCAACAGGCCCCGGCGAGCATGCGCTGAGGACACGATGGGCAACGGAGCAAGCCACCCCCACGCGTTCAGCCGGTACTGCATGCACTGCGGGCAGCGCCTCAGTTCGGCCGTCCCGGAAGGGGACAACAAGCGCCGGATGGTCTGCCTGGACTGCGGGTTTATCCACTATCTGAACCCGCGGCCTGTCGCAGGGGTGATCCCGGTGCGGGAGGACGGACACGTGCTGCTTACGCGGCGGAGCATCGACCCGCGCGCGGGCTACTGGGTGTTTCCCGGCGGGTACATGGATGTCGGTGAGACGGTGGAGGAAGCGGCGATCCGGGAGACGATCGAGGAAGCCCGGCTGGAGGTCGGGGAGCTCGAACTGGTCGGCGTGTTCACGCGGACGGGTCCCGGGGTGGTGGTTATCGTCTACGAGGCGCCGGCGCTGGGAGAGGCGGAAGCGGGCCACGAGACGAGCGAGGTGCGGTGGTTCGCCCCGGCGGAGATCCCGTGGGACGAGCTGGCGTTCGACAGTACGGTCTGGGCGATGCGGAGGTGGGCGGCGAAGCGGGGGTTGTAGGGCGTAGTACCCTCGAAAGCAGATGGCGTCACCCCACTTCTTGCTGACTGATTACCCGGCGTCAGCGATGGAGCGCGCCTCCTTCAAGGCTCTCGAAGACGGGTCATTCGCCGGGCGCATCCCCGGTTGCGACGGGCTGGTGGTCTTCGGCGAGACCGAACAGGAGTGCAGCGACCGACTGCGCTCAACCCTCGAGGAATGGGTCGTGCTCGGGCTGAAGCTCGGACACCAGCTTCCGGTCTTCGCGGGTATCGACCTGAATCGCGAGCCCGCCCTTGAGCCGGTGGACTCCCTGTAAGCGGCGCGACCTCGTCAGGAAGCCCCGGGTGTTGGGATTTGAAGGTGCGCACGGCGGTGGGCGGTATCTTCCCATGACATGGAAGCACGTGAGGCTAATCGAGGCGCGCGATAGCGACGTAGCCGGTCGAGACGCGGACGAGCAGGACGGCCGGTTCCCTTCCTTCCGGGACCTGGAAGCTGAGCCAACCGGTGCGTGATTCGCCGGCCTTGAGGTCGCCCGATTCGAAGCCGGGTGCGGAGTTGGTGATGGCCCAGCTGTACTCATCTCCGGCGTCATCCCGCAGGCGGAAGAAGGCGAAGCTGTAGCGGGCAGTCCCCGAGGAGACCTCCTGGCGGACCTCGATGGCCACGCGGCGCATCCCGGCGTTGGTGACGAAAAGCCCCGGGGGTTCGGGGTCGACCACCTGGAGGACGGTGAAGACGGAGTTCCCGGCGGTAACCGGCTCGCCGATCCGGGAAGCGGTTACTGCGGGCGTTGGGGTCGAGCCTGCCACGGTGGGCAGCGCTGTGAGCGTACGGGCGATGGCGGTCAGTTCTTCGGCAAGGTCGGGATCGAGGGTGGGGGCAGGCGGGCCGGGAGGCGCGGGGTTCGATCCAGTCCGGGCGCCGGAGTTAATGGAGCGCGCTTCGGAGCTGAGGAACCCGGATTCGGCGTTGATGGCGAGCAGGCCAATACCGGCGATGAACACCACGAGCGAAACACCGAGGAGCGCCAGCGCCCGGATCATCGTCATGGGCGAATCCTACCCGGGAGCGTGCTAACGCGGGCGGCGGTACTGGCGCGCGGGCGCGGGCGCCGTCTCGGCACGGCCGAGGCGGTAGTGCGGGGCCAGGACGACCAGGATCGTGCCGGCATGGGGGTCCGCGATCCGGGCGACCAGGCGCGGATGGGCCGACTGGAGTGCGTCGAGCGGCTGGTCGGTGGTGACCACGGTGGGCAGGCCGGCGACGTGGCGGTAGTTGACGATCTGGTAGAGCTTTTCCTGGGCCCACTGGGTAGTGGACTGGGCGCCCAGGTCATCGAGGATAAGCAGGTCGGCGTTGCGGACGCGGTCAAAGAGTTCGTCGTATGGGGCATCTTTGCCCGGCGCGAACGAGGCACGGAGGTAATCGAAAAGGTCGGGGACGACGGCGAAGAAGACCCCCATGCCACTCGCCAGGGCGCGGTTGGCGATAGCGCAGGCGAGGTGCGTCTTTCCGCAGCCGTTAGCGCCCTGGAGGGTGAGCCAGCCACGGGGGTCATCGGCGAAGGCCATGGCTGCGCGGAGGGCAGCCTCAAGCGATTCGCGCTCCTCGGCGCGGAGGGCGGGCGCGCGGACATCGAAATTGCGGAACTGGTGCTCCGCGAGGCGTTCGCGGGTCATGCCGCCGACCTGGGCGTAGCCGGCGCGGCCCGGGCCATCGAGGACGAGCACGCGCGAGAGCGCCTCGTCACAGAGACGGGTGGCGAGGCGCTCGTCGAGCTCCTTCGGGCGCGCGGTGGTAGTGAAGACGGTGGGGAGCCCCACGTTGAAGCGGTGGTTGACGATCTGGAGGAGCTTTTCCCGCGCCCACGCCTTTCCCGCCCCGGTATCCACATCGTCGAGGATCAAGAGGGGGGCGTTGCGGACCTGTTCGAAGAGCTGGTCGAAGCCGAGGTCGTCCTCGCCCGGGTCGAAGCTGGCCCGGAGGTGGTCGAGCAGGTCCGGGACGACCATGAAGAGGGCGGGATGCCCGTGGGCGATGCGCTCGTTCGCGAGGGCGGCCGCGAGGTGCGTCTTTCCGCTGCCGGAGGCGCCGGTGAGGACGAGCCAGCCAGCCGGGTCGGCGGCATAGTCGCGGGCGACGGCGCAAGCGCGTTCGAACCAGTCGCTTTCGCCGGTGCGGCCGGTGGGGATGAGCGTTTCGAAGGTGAAACGGCGGAGCGCGCCGATGTTGCTGATGCGCTGGAGGCGGTCACGGCGGACGCCCTCGTCTTCGGAAAGGATGCACTCGCAGGGTTCGGCTTTGCCAAACCGGGGGTGGTCGACGGGGTAGGGGCGGCGCACGAACCCCGCGCCACCGCAGATGGGGCAAAGCGGTGCGCCGGCGTCAGCGGTAGCGGACGACGTGGCCGAGGCTTCCTCCAAGGAATCGGCGTTTCTGGTCTTCGAAAGAATCTCGTCCAGCCGTTTCATCGGGGCGGCCCTCCTCTGTCCAGGTGCGCAGGATGCGCTCGATATAGCGCCAGTTGCGGATGTTGAGCTCGGCGGCTTCGCGGAAGGCGTCTTCGATCCATTCCGCGGGGTAGGTCGATTCGGCCTCGGCGAGGCGGTCGCCGATCATGGGGGTGATGGTGCCGATGTGTTCTTCGTAGAGGCGGAAGATACCGGGGCGCGCCTCCGGCATCTCGAGGGGCGACGCCGACGTCTCGGGACGGATCTCGAGGGCGCCGGAGCGGGCGCGGGTCACGGCACGGCGCGAGCCGGGGTTGTTCACGAAGAAGACGGTCTCGCGGCCGGTGGCGCCGCTCAGGTCGAGGCCGAGGAGGGCGCCCGCGCGGACACTTTCAAGGAGCCCGGCATCGAGGCTGGCGCGGCCTTCGGCGAGCTGCTCGAAGGATTTGCGGGCAAAGTCGTTGGCCCAGATATCGCCGTTCGAAACGCAGCGAGCCTCGGTGCGCTGTTCCTGGACGAGGCGGGCGACCCAAAGGAAGGCGAGGAGCGCGGCCGGGGATTCCAGCTTCGGCAGGACGGCCGTGAAGAAGAGGTTCGGGATGGCGGTCGCCTTGCCGATGCCCGGGAAGCCGCCGAAGGGGTCAGTCGCGGATGTCATCGGTGCGGAGGACCCAGTCTTCAAACTTGGCGAGGCGTTCGCGGAAGCGGAGTTCGACGGTGCCGGTGGGGCCGTTCCGGTGTTTGGCGACAATCACCTTGGCGACACCCTTGGGGTACGCACTTTCGGGCAGGTCCGGATTCTGCTGGGCCCACTGCTCGGGTGAGGTGTGCATGTCTTCGCGGCTGAGGAACATGACGATGTCGGCGTCCTGCTCGATGGAGCCGGAATCGCGAAGGTCGGAGAGCATGGGCGTCGGCGGGTGGCGATTCTCAATGGCGCGGGAGAGCTGCGCAAGCGCGATGATCGGCACATCGAGCTCGCGGGCGAGGCCCTTGAGCGTGCGGGAGATGTAGCTGATTTCCTGGACGCGGTTCTCACGGCTGCCGCCGCCTTCGCCCTGCATAAGCTGAAGGTAGTCGATGACGATCAGGTCGAGTTGTTTTGATTCGCCGGCGAGGCGGCGAGCCTTGGCGCGCAACTCGGCGGCGGAGAGGGTGGGCGAGTCATCGAACCAGATGTTGGCCTCGGAGAGGCGGGCGGCAGCGGCGACGACGCGGCGCTCCTCGATCTCGGTGTTCTGGCCGAGGCGGAGGCGGTTGCTATCGACGCCGGACTCAGCCGAAAGCAGGCGGGTCGCGAGCTGTTCGGATGACATTTCGAGGGAGAACACCGCGACGTTGGCGCGCTGCATGATGGCGGCGTTGCGGGCGATGCCGAGGGCGAAGCTCGACTTCCCGACGCTCGGGCGGGCGCCGACGATGATGAGGTCGGAACGCTTGAGGCCGGTGAGCAGGGTATCGAGGTCGCTGAAGCCCGTCTGGATGGCGGAGAGCTCGATGCGCGCGATCTCCTCGGGGTCCTGTTCGAGGTAGGCCTCGAGGATCTGGCGGATGTGGACGAAGTCACGGAAGTTCTCGCCGCCGCGGAGGCGCTGGATGAGGTCTTCGGCACGGGAGAAGACGGTTTCGATTTCGGCGGGGGCTTCGTAGGCCATCTGGAGGATGCCGGTGGCGGCGTGAATCAGGCCGCGGTACGTCGCGTCGCGCTTGACGATGCGGGCGTAGAACTCAACGCCGAGGGAGGTGGGCAGGCGGCGGATGACATCGGAGAGGTAGGTCTGGCCGCCGGCATCTTCGAGCTGGTCGCGGGTGGCGAGCTCGTGGGCAACGGTGATCTGGTTGACCACCTCGTCGCGATTCCAGAGCGAGACGCAGGCGTCGTAGATCCAGCCGTTCTTTTCGCGGAAGAAGTCGTAGGGCTTGAGGATGCCAACAACGGCGAGCATGGCCTGGGAATCGACCATGAGCGACGCGATCACGGCTTCTTCAGCCTCGATGTCGTGCGGGGGCAGGCGTTCGAGCTGAGCGAGGGTCATGCGCGAAGGAGGAGACCGGGTGCAGGCGGGATGCGCCAGCGTTTACGGGGTAGACCGGTCCCTATCGTCCTCCTTTCGCGAGTTATTCCGCGGTGTCCGAATCGGCAGAGGATGCGTCGGGAGCGGGTTCGCCAGCGGCCTTCGCCTCTGCTTCGGCGCGGTACTTCGCTTCAGCGGCGGCCTTGGCATCGGCCTCGGCCTGGGCGGCGCGCTCGGCCATGAGCTTTTCGACCACGGGCCTGGAGGCCTCATCGGGCACCACATCCACCGTCACATCAACGGTGATATTGCGGGTGAACTTGATGGTGACCGGGCGGGGGCCGATATCGCGGATGGGTTCGGGGAGGAGGACGATGTGGGAGTCGACCTCGACGCCGGCCTTCGCGGTAAGGGCCTCGGCGATATCGCGGTTGGTGATCGAGCCGAAGAGGCGGCCGGTCTCACCGACGCGGGCTTCGAGGGTGACGGTGTAACCTTCGAGCTTGCCGGCGACGCCGCGGGCCTCGCCGTCGAGCTTCTCCTGGCGGCGGGCTTCCTTCTGGGCGAGAGAGTTGGCGCGCTGGAGGTTGTCCTTCGTGGTGGCGCCTGCGACACCACGGGGCAACAGGAAGTTGCGGGCGAAGCCGTTCTTGACTTCCTTGACTTCACCGACCTGCGCGGTGCCTTCTACGTCTTCGAAAAAGACGACTTTCATACTGACTCCAGGGTTCGGGATGGCCGGGCCGGGACTCGGCGGGGTGAGGGACCCGCCCGGTGCAATCCCGGGGGCACCGTAGACCAATCAGGATAGCCGAACCATTGGTTATCGTCTTGTCGCCGGTTCCTTGATGGAGGATTCACGGAGGTCACGGGTTATGGATAGCGTTCGAGCGCGACAAACCGTGTCGCGAACGGTATGGCGGCACGCGACCGCGGCGCGTCGCGGCCACGGCCCGAGCGCCCTACGCTGTACGCATGACCTATGAACGCCCGGTGCTGGTGATCTTCCACGGGGGGACCGGGGATGGCGCCGCCGAGCGGATGATGGCGGCCGCGCGGGTAGCGGCGGCGCGCAACACGGCGCGTTCCGCACTCGCGGCCGGGTTTGAGGCGGTCATCATCGCGACCGACAACCCGGGGGCATTTGAGCCCGCATTTGCCGGGCTGCTGACCGACAGCGACGGCCGGGACGCGCCGTTCGACTTCGCGGCGCGGCTGCGCGGGATCGTGGCGCGCTACGGACTCGCAAAGCCGGCGGTAATGGGCTCCGGCTCGCTGCCGCTGCTGGGGGTGGATGAGTTCCGGCTGGTGGTGGAGCAACTGGATGCGCGGGATGCGCGGTTCGTGACGAACAACTTCTTCTCGGCGGACCTGACGGGGTGGACGCCCGGCGATGCCATCGAGCGGTGCGGCGAGTTCGGGCGGGACAACGTCCTTCCGCGCCGGCTGCGCGACGATGCGGGACTTGCGCCGGTGACCCTGCCCCGGACGACCGCAACGCAGTTCGACCTGGACACGCCATCGGACCTGGCCGTGCTTTCGCTGGTGGAGGGGTTGGCCCCGGAATTGGCGGAGGCGGCCCACCCTGCATCTGGCGCCGCAGTGCGCTACCGGGCGCTGATGCCGTTCCTGTGCGACCGGACGGCGGAGGTGCTGGTGGCAGGGCGAGTAGGCAGCCAGGCATGGCAGTATCTCGAACGGGAGACGGCGTGCCGGGTGCGGGTGATCAGCGAGGAGCGGGGGATGGCCGCAGCCGGTGCGGAGCACCGCGCCCGGTCGGTGCTGGGGTTCCTGCTGGAGGAGGTCGGTCCGGAGCGGTTCTTCCAGCGGATGGCGGAGCTCGGTGACGCGGCCGTCATCGACACGCGGGTGATCGAGGCGCACCTGAGGGTGACGCCATCACGTGAGGACCGGTTCCAGAGCGATCTTCTGGCGGCGGACGCCATCGAGGACGAGTTCCTGCGGCGGTTTACCGCGGCGGCGGCGCAGGCGCCAATCCCGGTGCTCCTCGGCGGGCATTCACTGGTATCCGGGGGATTGATGGCGCTGAACGACGCGGCATGGCTGGAGAACGACCGGCGCATGGGGTAAGGCGTGGGCGGATATACTGGCGGCAATTCGCGCCGGGCCAGGAGATGCATGGGCGAGCCACCAGGACCACGGAAAATCACCGGCGAGGGCATCACCCTGCTGCCGTGGGATGAGGAGCTCATGCGGCAGATGGCGGCATGGCGGGAGCACGGGTTTCCCTACCACGCCTTCGACCTTTCGCACCTTTCCGACCCGGCCCAGGCGGCGGCGATGCTGGCGAGGACGCGCGAGGAGGGCCGGCACCGCTATTTCGTCGCCTGCGAGGGGGACCGGGCGGTTGGCCGGGTAGCAGTGAACCTGCGGGATGCGAGCGGACTCTACCTGTGGGGCGTGCACGTGCCGCCCGAGCACCAGGGGCGCGGTGTGGCCCGGCGGATGCTCTCGGCGATGATGGGCTGGCTGGAGGAGGAGCACCCGGGGCCGGATTTCACGCTGACATCGAACGGGTATGCGGAGCGGGCGCACCGGACCTACCGGGCCCTTGGGTTCAAGGTGGTGGAGACGCGCTGGCACTATGACCGCGAGGTGGCGGAGCGGCTGTGGCGGGTATCGCCGAGGGAGCGGGACGTGGTCGCGCAGCATATCCGGTTCCAAGGCGGGCGCTGGCAGGTCCGGGCGCACATCTTTTCGCGCCCGCAGGGCGTGCGTGCGGCCGAGGGAGACGCGCAGGCACTGGCCGCGCAGGGCGAACGCCGGTAAGCGAGCTCCGCTATGCTGCCCGGAGCATATTGCGACGGCATGGGAACTCCGTACCATTCGTATTGCAGAGGGGGCACGGGGACACCGTGCCCGTGGAGGCATGACGTTTGACTACTCCTGCAGCAGGCGAGGCGCTCGCCGAAAAGGGATACACCGGCAAGATGCTGACGGTGAACCTCTCCAGCGGAGAGATCACGGTGGAGCGGCCGGACGATTCGCTGTACCGGAAGTACCTTGGCGGGTACGGCATCGGTGCAAGGATGCTCTGGGACCGGGTGCCGAAGGGCGCGGACCCGCTCGGGCCGGAGAACATGCTGGGGATGTTCGCGGGGCTGCTGACCGGTACGCCGCTCTTCGGGCAGCGCTGGCAGGTAGTGTGCAAGAGCCCACTGACCGGGGGCTGGGGCGATGCGAACTGTGGCGGCGACTTTGGCGGCGTGCTGAAGCTTTCGGGCTGGGACGGGATCATGTTTTTCGGCAAGGCCGCCAAGCCCGTCTACCTGGTCATCGAAGACGACCGCGTTGAGTTGCGCGACGCTGGCGACCAGTGGGGCCAGGGGGCAATCGAGAACGAGACGTTCCTGAAGGCGCGGCACGGGAAGCGGGCGAGCGTGGCGAACATTGGACCGGCGGGCGAGACCCTCTCGCTGATCAGTGGGATCTGCAACGATCACGGCCGGCTGGCGGCGCGCTCGGGCGTGGGCGCGGTGATGGGCTCAAAGAACCTGAAGGCAGTGGTGGCGATCACCGACCGGAAGGTGGTGGCGCAGACGCCAGAGACCATCAAGATGCTGCGGACGAACCTCGACGAGTTCGTGAAGCCGCTGAAGGACTTCTTCCACACGTTCGGGACGACCGGGATCACGGCGATGAGCGCGCTCAACGGCGACTCGCCGGTGAAGAACTGGGGCGGAGTCGGCATTGTGGACTTCCCGCCGGACGTGAGCGGGAAGATCAACGGTGGGTCGGCGATCAACCCGAAGATGGAGAAATCGTACGGCTGCTGGCGGTGCCCGGTGGCGTGCGGGGCCGAATCGATCGAATCGACGAACGAGAAGTACCCGTATCCGCACCACACGCACCGGCCGGAGTACGAGGCGATGGGCGCGTTCGGGACGATGAACCTGATGGCCGACCCGGATGCACTGATCTACGCGAACCACCTGAGCAACGAGTACGGGCTGGACGTGATCAGCGCCGGGGCGAGCATCTCGATGGCGATCGAGTGCTACCAGAACGGGCTGCTGACGAAGGAAGACACCGACGGGCTCGAACTGACCTGGGGCAGCCCCGACGCCGTCATCGAGATGCTCAAGATGATTGGCGAACGGCGCGGCATCGGGACGGTCTTCGCTGACGGCGTGAAGGTGGCGGCGGAACGGCTCGGCCGTGGCGCCGATGCGTATGCGATGCACGTGGGCGGTCAGGAACTGCCGATGCACGACCCGAAGCTGCAGCCGGAGTACCACGCGACGTACAAGCTCGACCCGACCCCGGCGCGCCACACGCAGTACGAGGGCAACAAGCGCCTCGGCAAGATCCCGCCGGCACCGGCCGACAAGACCGATTACAGCGGCCGCGGGGAGCACCACAAGGGCGCCAGCGAATACATGCACGTCGTCAACTCGGGCGGCATGTGCCAGTTCGTGATGATGGCGGCGAACACCGCGAACATGCCTTCGTGGTTCAACGCGGTCACCGGCTGGGATATGACGCTCGACGAGATGATGACGATCGGCGAGCGGGTCGCGAACATGCGCATGGCCTATGAAGTGCGCGAAGGCGGCAACCCGCGGCAGCGTACTGTCCCGACCCGGGTGACGGGCGAGACGACCGAGGCGACGCACACCGGGCCGCTGGCGGGCATCAAGCTCGACACGGAACGGCTCGAGATCGACTTCTTGAAGGCGTGCGACTGGGACACGGAGACCTGCAAACCGTCGAAGGCGAAGCTCGAGTCACTGGGGCTCCCGGAAGTTGCCGCGGCTCTCCACGGGTAGGGGCCGAACCCGGACGATGACACGAAGGGGCCAGCCGCAAGGCGGCCCCTTCCGTTGTCGGGGTAGTGGCGCGAAGATTGCCGCATAGCCGGTATTCGGGTAGCGTTCCGCAATGCCTTTCGCCCGTTGCAACAGGAACAACCTGTGCGTTGGTGGCCATTGGTCTGAAGCGTCCCGGTCGGGATGGTTGCATTCCTCCGTGGAGGAAGCGCACGATACGCGCGACGGATTAGTGGAGTTGGCGGGCCGCGTACTGGTGATTCACGGGACGGAAGACCTGATCAGCCCGGTGGCCAGCGGAGCTCCACTTGCGGAACGTCTACCGGGGGCAGAGGAGTACCTGGCCGAAGTCGGACGGCACGGGTATTCGTTCGAGCACGAGGAAGCAGTGAGCAGGGTAGTCTTGGACTTCTTGCGACGTTACAGGCTGGGATAACGCACATGGAAGCAAACCGGAAGGTCATCGGGTTCACGAAGGACGTCACGCGGCGGCTGCAGGATGCACTGGGCGATGCGCTGCTCGGGGTCTACATCCACGGTTCGGCGGCAATGGACGCCTTCGTGTACCCAACGAGCGACATCGACATGCTGGCGGTCGCGACGCGGGAGCTGACCGATGAGGAGCGGCGCCGGGTGGGCGAGGTGCTGCTCGACCCGGATATGCCGTGCCCGGGCGCCGGGCTGGAGCTCACCGTCGTGACGGACGAATCGCTCAACATCCCGAGCCAATCGCCGGCGTTTGAACTGCACGTCTGCACCGTGCCGGAGAGCCGGAAGTTCGTGGACGGGCGCGGGCACCCGGGCGACCCGGACCTGGTGCTGCACTACGCGGTCTGCCGGGCGCGAGGCATTGCACGCTTCGGCCCACCGCCGGAGGAGGTCTTCCCGCTCATCGACCGGGCATGGGTGCTGGAAGCGATGCTGGACGAACTGGCATGGGCGTACGAACACGCAACGCCCGCCTACACCATCCTGAATGCGTGCCGGGCGGTGCAGTACGCGGATACGGGTGAGCTAACCAGCAAGTTCGAAGGGGCGCGCTGGATGATCGAGCAGCGGAAGCGGCCGATGATCGTGCAGATTGCCCTGCGCGAACACCGCGGCCGTCCCAAGGCAGGCCCGACGCGCGACCAGGCGAAGTGGTTCGTGGACTACGCCACCGAGCGGCTGAGCGCCGCACTCGACGACGAGGAATAGCGGGGGAGCAACGACAGGGCCAGGGATGCCATACTGCGGATATGGTGGCTGTGCGGCTTGCGAACCCTGGCGATGCGGCGGAACTTGCCCGGCTGCGGTACGAGTTCCGCGCGGCCATGCATTCCCCCGAGGAAGACCGGGAAGAGTTCATCGCACGGTGCGCTCGCTGGATGGAAGAGCGGCTGGTGGAAGGCTCCCGCTGGCGGTGCTGGGTGGCCGAAGCGGATGGTGCGATCGCCGGGCACCTCTGGCTCCAACTCATCGAGAAGATCCCGAACCCGGTGCCCGAGCGCGAGGCGCACGGGTACATCACGAACGTCTATGTGTGCCCGGAGGCCCGGGGAGGTGGCACGGGAGAAGCGCTGGTGGCCGCGGCGATGGACTACTGCGCGACCGCCGGGGTGGACTCAGTGATCCTCTGGCCCACTGAACGCAGCCGGCCGCTGTACGCGCGCCATGGCTTCACGGAGCCGGTGGACATCCTCGAGGCCGTGCTCGATGGGGGACGCGACCTCCACTGACCGGTGCCGCGCTATTGCTCGGTTGGCGGGAGCGGCTGGATCCAGCCGTCGGGGTGCGGTGGGAAGGGCGGCGGAGTCGGGATGTTCCAGGGGTTGGCCGCCGCTGACGGCGTTGCTGTGGGCGGCGCGGGCGATGGCGATGCGGCCGGCGTGGATGGCGCTGCCGTCGCCGGTGGGTCCTCTGCGGGTGGTGGTTCGGCGGGTTCGCCGGTGGGAGACGGTGCTGGTGTGGTGCGGGCAGAGGGGTCGGAGCTGGCTGGCGGGATGTAGGCGGAGGACGGCGCGACCGGCGGGCGGGGAAGCTGGCGGACCTGGTCGAGGGTAAGCCTGACCGCGGGAGTGGTGGCGGCCACAACGGAGGGGGTTGCGTGCGCATCGGGAGTCGCGTGGGGGTCGTCTGCGCCATGCGGCTCGGGGGTGGTCTTCTGGGTTGCGGAATGGGCGAGCTCGGGGTCGGTGGCCGCCGGGGTGGAGGGGGACTCGATGGGACGCCCGGAGGCGCCGGCCATGGTGCCGTGGTAGGCGATCGCGCCGGACGCGATGCAGGCTCCCGCGAGGATGATGACGCCAGGTTTCACCGGACCTCCCGGATTGGGGATCGGCAGGCGAAGGGCGCGCATGGGGCGGGAGGAGCGTATCGCGGCGGTGGCGGGCGGGTGAACGCCGGTAGCGGGGGAAAACGAAAACGGGTCCCTGCCTGGAGGCAGGGACCCGCTGGTGAGCTGGCGGAACGGAGCGCCTTAGCGCTTGGTGAACTGCGGCGCCTTGCGCGCGCGCTTGAGGCCGGCCTTCTTACGTTCCTTCATGCGCGGGTCGCGGGTAAGGAGGTTCTCAGGGCGCTTGAGCGCGGGCTTGACGGCGGGGTCAGAGGCAACGAGCGCGCGGGCGATGCCCATCTGGATAGCGCCGGCCCAGCCGCTGGTGCCGCCACCTTCGCACTTAATCTGTGCGCTGAAGCGGCCTTCACGGCCGAGGCGGGTAAGCGGCGAAAGGATCTCCGCGCGGTGGGTATCGCGGGTGAAGATCTCCTCCATCGGCTTGCCGTTGACGACGACTGCACCGGGGCCGGGGTAGAGGCGGACGCGCGCGACGGCGGTCTTGCGGCGCCCGGTCCCGTAGAAGTACTGCTCTGCCATGGGTTACTCCTCGCTCGTTTCAGTCTTGGCCGTCGAGCGGCGGCGGGTGGTGGTCTTCGGAGCGGCTTCGTCCGTGGCGGCCGTTTCGGCGGCCGGGGCGGCCTTGCGGCGGGTCGTCTTCGGCGGGGCCTCGGCGGTGGTGGCTTCGGTCGTTTCGGCCGTGACGGCTTTGCGGCGGGTGGTCTTCGGGGCGGCGGCCTCAGCGACCGGGGCCTCGGCGACCGGGACTTCAACGGCAGGTGCTTCAGGCACGGCGGCGGGCTTGCGGACGCGGGCGCGAGCTTCCTTTGCGGCGACGGCGGCCGGCGACGGGCCACCGGCGGCAGCGGGCTCGGCCTCGGACACCTGGGGAACGCTCAGCGGGCGAAGGCGCGCGACTTTGCGGGCAGCGGTGGAGAGGGCCGCGGTTGCGGCCTTGCGCGCTTCCTGGGCTTTCTCGCTGCCGGCGATCTGGGACTGGTGCGGGTGGTTCGGGCCCGCATAGACCTTCAGGTGCTTCAGCATCTTCTTGCCGAGCGGGCCGCCGGGGAGCATGCCCCAGACCGCCTGTTCGATGACGCGGTCGGGGAAGCGGGCCATCTGTTCGGCGAAGGAACGGGCGCGGAGGCCGCCCGGATAGCCCGAGTGGGTGTAGTAGGTGTTCTGCTCGGCTTTGCGGCCGCTGACCTTCACCTGGGAGGCGTTGATGACGATCACGAAATCGCCGTCATCCAGGTGGGGCTCATACGTGGGCTTGTGCTTGCCCTTGAGCAGCGAGGCAACCTCGGTAGCGACGCGCCCCAGGGGGCGTCCGGCAGCGTCAATGACGTGCCAATCCTTGTAGACCTCGGAGGCCTTGATGCGCACTGTTGTGTTCATACCACGTATCCCTCGTCGTACCACACACGCTCGAGGCACAGACCATGGGGCGGGGCGGTAGCCGCCAGCGACCCGGGCTGTGCCTGACTGAGCAGGCGGACGAAATCCTCCACTTTGGTGGCTTGGCGGCCGACCCTGATGAGCTCGCCGGTAAGGCGGCGGACCATCTGGGGCAGGAACGCGTCTGCCTCGATATCGAACAGGAGGGTGCAGCCTTCGCTGCGCAATCCTGCGGCGAACACGGTGCGCACCGAGGTGCGTCCCGGTTCGAGCGGCCCGGAGCACGCGATAAAATCGCGCTTCCCGGCCAGGGCGCCGGCGGCCACTTGCATGGCCTGCAGATCGAGGTTTCCCTCGACGAACCAGCCGGTGCGGCGCGCGAGGGGATCGCGCGCTTCGCCGTTGGCGATGGTGTAGCGGTACCAGCGCCGGCGCGCCCAGCGCCGCGGGTCGAACTCCGCTGGCACTTCGCGCACGGCGCGGACTGCTACATCTTCCGGCAGGTTGGCGTTAAACGCCTTCCTGACGGTTTCCGCCTGGTGCCGCGTTTCCGCGGAGAAGGCGGCAACCTGGCCCCTGGCGTGGACGCCGGAATCGGTCCGTCCTGCCAGGGCGACGCGGGTAGGGGCTCCGAAGAGCACCCCGGCCACGCGTTCCAGTTCTTCCTGGACGGTCCTGGCGTTCGGCTGGACCTGGGATCCGGCGAACGCGGTGCCGTCGTAGGTGACCGTGGCCGCGAAGCGTTTCGCGGTCACGGGAGGTTATGCCTCCGCGCCTTTGTCCTCCTCGGACTCAGTGGCGGAATCGTCAGCGGCGGGCTCGGCCGCAGCCTCCGTTTCGGCGGTGGCTTCTTCTGCTTCGATGGCAGCGGTGGTCTCTTCTTCCGCGGCTTCGGCCACGGCTTCTTCGACGGCCGGGGCCGGGGCCGGGGCGGCCGGAGTTGCCGCGCGGACAGACGGCGCCGCGGTCACACGCTGGGGGCGCGGAGTCGGGGGCGCATCGACGACGTCGACCAGTTCGATGGTGGCCATGCGCGCGCCATCGCCCTTGCGGGGTTCGAGGCCGGTGATGCGCAGGTAGCCGCCGGGGCGGGTAGCCATCCGCGGGCCGATGTCATCGAAGACCTTCTTGACGACCTTGGGGTCGTAGACGAAGCGCATTGCCTGGCGGCGGGAGTGGAGATCTCCCTTGCGGCCGAGGGTAATAATGCGCTCGGCCATGGGACGGATTTCCTTGGCCTTCGCTTCGGTGGTGGTGATGCGCTCGTGCCGCAGGAGGTCGGTGACCAGGTTGCGGTAGAGCGAGAGCCGGTGACTGGTTTCGCGGCCGAGGTGGCGGCCGGCTACACGGTGTCGCATGGTGCTTAGTCCTCGTCGTCGGCGCCGATAAGGTCCTCGGCGCTGCCGTCTTTCAGGAGTGCTTCCTTGAGGGCCTTGCCAAGGGCACTCAGGTTTTCTTCTTCGTCTTCGTCGTCCATGACGACGGCGCTGGTGCGGACGGTCGTGCGTCCGGGGCGCGCGGGCGGCGCAGGGCGGGCGCCGCGGCCGGGTGCATCGACGATCGGGACAAGGCCCTCGGCGGTGCCATCGACATAGCCGAGCTCGATGAGGCGGTCGCGCAGCTCATCGTAGGATTTGCGCCCGAAGTTGCGCAGCCCGAGGAGCTCGTCCTCGCTTTTTTCGAGGACCTGGCCAACCGTCATCAGGCCGCTGCGCTTGAGGCAGTTGTAGGCGCGGACGGAGAGGGTGAGGTCCTCGATCGGGGTGTTGTAGCGGTCGGGGGCCATGAGGAGGCCGCTGGCCGAAGAAGGCCCGAACGACGGCGTAATGCCGTGGGAGACGGGGATATCCGGGCGGCCCATCTGGCTGAAGAGCGCGAACTGGTCCATGAGGATATCGGCGCTCTGGCCGACGGCATCGATGGGGCTGACGGTGCCATCGGTCCAGATTTCGAGGACGAGGCGGTCGTAGTCAGTGGACTGGCCGACGCGGGTCTTTTCGACCCGGTAGTTGACTTTGCGGACC
>Ga0209477_1000879_pt1 | contig 18665 bp, 17 predicted proteins | sample KloWWTupernatant_FD_187180 | JGI IMG/M metagenome (GOLD analysis project Ga0209477, IMG submission 187180) | Active sludge microbial communities from Klosterneuburg, Austria, studying microevolution and ecology of nitrifiers - Klosterneuburg... | ecosystem: Engineered > WWTP > Aerobic digester >... | reverse complement strand
CAATCCCCGCCGGAATCACTTCCGCCCGAGGGAGCCGCACATCATACAAGGTTTTTGACGTCCGTCAACACCCCTTGCCGTGGGCTTTTGGTGCTTCCGATGCGTTCAACGTGATGTTGTTCGTACCGGGTCGATCATTCTAGGGGAGTTGGTTCGGGGCCGCAAGAGCTGAATGCGCCAACCGGGGTTTCACGCAGCTGCGCGGAGATGGACCCTGGCGAAATTGCGCTTTCCGACTGCAATCACGCCCTCGAAGCCAGGCGTGAACACCCGCGCGACGTCCTCGAACACCTCGCCATCGACGCGCACCGCCCGCTCCTTGAGCTTGCGGTTGGCCTCCGAATTGCTCGGCATCAGGCCCGCCGCGACCAGCAGCGCGGCGATGCGAAGGCCCCCGGCGGGCACCAGGATCTCGTGCAGGGGCAGGTTCGACACATCGCCCTCCCCGCGCACCGCGGCATGCCAGCCCGCCACCGCCTTGTCCGCCTCGGCGTCGCCGTGGAAGCGCGCGGCGAGTTCACGCGCCAGCCGCAACTTCACGTCGCGCGGATTCAGTGCGCCGCCTTCGATGTCGCGCCGCAACACCTTCGCCTCGTCGACCCCGATCTCGAAGCTGAGCAGGTCGATCCACTTCCACATCAACGCGTCACCGACCTTCATCGCCTTGGTGACGATGTCGATCGCCGGTTCGTTGATGCCGATGTAGTTGCCGAGCGACTTGCTCATCTTGTTGACGCCGTCCAATCCCTCCAGCAACGGCATCGTCAGCACGATCTGCGGCGGCTGCCCGAAGTGCTCCTGCAAGCCGCGCCCCATCAGCAGGTTGAATTTCTGGTCGGTGCCGCCGAGTTCGACGTCCGCCTTCAGCGCCACCGAGTCGTAGCCCTGCACCAGCGGATACAGGAACTCGTGGATGGCGATCGGCTGCTGCGCGGCGTAGCGCTTGGCGAAGTCGTCGCGCTCCAGCATGCGCGCAACCGTGTGCTGCGCCGCGAGCTTGATCATGCCTGCGGCATCCATCGCGCCGAACCATTCGCTGTTGAAGCGCACCTCGGTGCGTTCGCGGTCGAGCACCTTGAAGACCTGGTCGGCGTAGGTCTGCGCATTGGCCGCCACGTCCTCGCGGGTCAGCGGCTTGCGGGTGACGTTCTTGCCGGTGGGGTCGCCGATCATCCCGGTGAAGTCGCCGATCAGGAAGATCACCTGGTGGCCGAGGTCCTGGAACTGCCGCATCTTGTTCAGCAGCACCGTGTGGCCGATGTGCAGGTCGGGCGCGGTCGGGTCGAAACCGGCCTTGATCCGCAGCGGGCGGCCGCCATCCTGGACGGACGTGCGCAAGCGCGCCTCCAGTTCCTCGCGCTTGAGGATTTCCTCGCTGCCGCGGGAGATGAGATCGAGGGCGTGCTGCAGTTCGGTCACTGGAAGTCTCGCTGGCGGCCGGACTGTGACCGCATTGGGTAAAGGTTCGTTAAAGTAACGTTAAATGTCGGAATCGAAAAACATTCGGGGATTCAATGAGTTGACGCATGTTTTTCGCATGACTATGGTACCGCCTTGACGCCTTCGTCACAGCGGGGAACAGCCACATGACGGATCCGACGACGCCTTCCACGCACGCCGTGGTGCTTCGCGGAAACCTCGCCCGTGCCAGGGCCTCCGCCGCGCAGGAAGCGCCCACCGCCAGGCTGGCGCAGGCCTTCAATGGCCGCTGGACGCGCCGGCACTGGATGCATGCCAGCCTGTTCGCGACCATCGGCGCGCTGCTCGCGGCGATCGTGCCCGGCTTCTCCACCGCCATGCAGGCCGCGCCGCATGTGCAGCGCACCACCCTTTCGCTGGCGTTGCCGCAGTTGCGCCTGCAGGACGGCAACGCCGACCGCTGGCACTCGGTGACGCTGAAGTCGGGGCAGACCCTTAGCGCGGTGTTCGTCGAACTCGGCATTCCCTATGACCAGCTCGAGAAGGTCATGCAGCACCCGCGGATCAAGCCGGCGCTGCGGCGGTTGCGCCCGGGCACCGCGCTGAGCTTCAACCTGCCGTCCGATGGCAGCGTGCGCGCGATGCGGATCGAGGCGGCACCGGGCATCGGCGACGAGCCGGTGGAGCTGGAATTCGACGGTGATGCGTTGCGCGAGCGCGCGGTGCCGCAGGAGATCACCACCCGTACCGTGGTGCTGAGCGGCAAGGTCGGCAAGTCGCTGTTTGCCTCCGCGCGCAAGGCCGGGCTGGGCAGTTCGCAGCTGAACCAGCTGACCGACGAGATGTTCAAGTACGACATCGACTTCGATTCCGACCTCGACGAAAACGACCGCTTCAGCGTGGTGGTGGACCAGACCTGGAAGAACGGCCAGCTGGCGAGCACCGGCCCGGTGCTGGCGGCGACCTTCACCATGGACGGCCAGCTGAAGAGCGCGTTCCGGCACCTTCGCGACGGCAAGGCCGAATACTTCACCCCGGATGGTCGCTCGCTGAAGCGCGCCTTCATCCGCATGCCGATCCCGTATGCGCGCCTGAGCTCGGGTTTCGGCGGGCGCCGGCACCCGGTGCTGGGCCGCATGCGCATGCACAAGGGCGTGGACTATGCCGCCGGCAGCGGTACCCCGATCCAGGCCGCCGGCGATGCACGGGTCGAGTTCGTGGGCCGCAAGGGCGGCTACGGCAACACCGTGATCCTCAACCACGGTGCCGGCAAGACCACGCTGTACGCGCACATGTCGCGCTTCGCCAGGCTGCGCCCGGGCCAGCACGTGGCGCAGGGCACGACCATCGGCTACGTCGGCAGCACCGGGATGTCGACCGGCCCGCACCTGCACTACGAATTCCGGGTCAACGGTGCGCACGTCAATCCGCTGAAGATGACCCTGCCGCCGCCGGCGCCGTTGAGCGGCCCGGCGCTTGCCGCGTTCAAGAACGAGACCCGCCGCGCGCTCGACAAGATCCGCGAGGTCGAGGACGTGATCTACATGCCCGACGAGGACACCCGGGTGGCCACCGCGAAGGACGCGCCCAGCCGCAGCAAGCGCGGCTGAACGCGCCACCGGCGGAATCGCGCGATGCGATACTTCCGCGCATGTCGAACCCCGCCTGCAGCCAGTTCTTCCTCGGCCTGATTTCCGGCACCAGCGCCGACGGCATCGATGCCGCGCTGGTGCGCTTCGAAGGCGACGACGCCCCGCTGCGGGCGGAACTGGTGGCGGCACGCACCCTGCCCTGGCAACCGGACGTAAGGGCGCGGCTGGTCTGGCTCGGGCAGGGCGGCGCGCTGGAGTCGCTGGATGAACTCGGCGAGCTGGATGCGCAAGTGGGCGAGGCATTCGCGCAGGCTGCGCTGGCGATCCTGGCGGTCGCCGGGATCGCACCGTCGCAGGTCGCCGCGATCGGTTCGCATGGACAGACTGTCCGCCACCGCCCCTACGCGGCGCACCCGTTTTCGCTGCAGATCGGCGACCCGGCCCGGATCGTCGAGCGCACCGGCATCACCACCATCGCCGACTTCCGCCGCCGCGACATCGCCGCCGGCGGCCATGGCGCGCCGCTGTTGCCGGCCCTGCACCATGCGCTGCTGCACGATCCAGGCGAGCATCGGGCGGTGCTCAACCTGGGCGGGATCGGCAACCTGACCCTGTTGCCGGCCAGCGGCGCCGTGCGCGGGTTCGACACCGGGCCCGCGAATGCGCTGATGGACCTGTGGTGCCACGAACACACCGGCCGCCCCTACGACGAGGCCGGCGCCTGGGGCGCCACCGGTACGATCGACACGGCGCTGCTGGAACGCCTGCTGGGCGACCCCTGGTTCGCGCAGCCGCCACCCAAGAGCAGCGGCCGCGAGCACTTCCAGCGCGCGTGGCTGGCCCCGCACCTGCGCAACGGCATGGCCGCGGCGGACGTGCAGGCGACCTTGCGCGAACTTACCGCGCGGACCATTGCCGACGCCCTGCGTGCGAACCAGGCGGACACCCGGCGGGTACTGGTGTGCGGTGGCGGCGTGCACAACCCGGCGCTCATGGATGCCCTGCGCCGGGCGATGCCGGGGGTGGCGCTGGCGTCGACGGCGGAATCCGGGCTGGATCCGGATCACGTGGAGGCGATGGGATTCGCGTGGCTGGCGCGCCAGACCCTGCAGGGCAAGCCCGGCAACCTTGTGACCGTCACCGGCGCGGCCGGACCACGGATCCTGGGCGCGATCCATCCGGCCTGAGGCGGCCGCTCAGAGTCTCCCGATCAGGCCGAAGCCGGCATCGTCCGGCACCTGTTCGAGCGCGGCGATCGCCTCCTTCAGGGCGGCCTGTTCCTCGAGGTCGAGCTGCTTGCGCAGCTGCACCTCGCAGGCGTGGACGCCTGCGTCCAGCACCGCCGCCACCACCTCATGCATGCTGCGGCCCTGCAACTCGGCCAGCTTGCGGATGCGGCCGGTCAGGTCTGGGGCGAGATCACGCAGGACAAGATCGGTCATCGCACGACTTCCGTGTGGCGTCGGGGGAAACGCCGTTCCTATCTACCCGGTTGCGGCGCGCAGGGCAAGCGCAGGGCCGCGGCGTCCGCCGGCTTGCGCGCATTGCGCCAGCCACGCGTCGGTGCGCGGCGACACGCTCACGACGACGTGCGGTCGATCGCCACCGCCGGTGCATCGTCATCGCCCATCTCCACCCGCGGCAGCAGCCAGAAGAACAGCAGCACCGCCGGGATCCCGACCAGCGCGGTGATCCAGAAATAGGTGCCGTAGCCGGTCTGCTCGACGATGCCGCCGGACACCGCGCCCAGCAGCTTGCCGGGCAGCATCACCAGCGATGAGAACAGCGCGAACTGGGTCGCCGAAAACCGCTGGTTGACCAGCGCGGTGAGGAACGCGGCCAGGGTGGTGCCCTGGAAGCCCTGCGCCAGGTTCTCACCCGAGATCACCAGCGTCAGCATCGCCAGGTCGCCGTTGGCGCCTTCCAGCCAGACGTACAGCAGGTTGCTGATGGCGCCCAGCACCAGCCCCGCCAGCAGCGGCCAGCGCACGCCCCAGCGCGCGATCGCGATCCCCGCCAGGAACACGCCGGCGATCCCGACCCAGATGCCGTAGACCTTGCTGATCGCGCCGATCTCGGTCTTGGTGTAGCCCTGGTCGATGTAGAACGGGGCCATGATGCCGCCGCCGAGCGACTGGTCGGACATCTTCGCAAGCAGGATGAAGGCCAGCAGCCCCAGCGCGATGCGCGGGCCGAAGCGCTGGAAGAAGTCGGCGAACGGCCCGACCACGCCGTCGCGCAGGCCAACCGCCCAGTTGTGCGCACGCTCGCGCTGGATCGCCGGCTCGCGCGCGAACAGCACCGCCAGCATCGGCACCAGCAGCACCAGCGCCATCACCCGGTACACCGTGGGCCACGGCAGGTGGTCCGCCAGCACCAGCGCCAGCGCACCGGTGATGATCAGCGCGATCCGGTAGCCCAGCGAATAGGTGGCGAGCAGGGCGCCCTGTGCGCTGCGCGGGGCGATCTCGACCCGGTACGCGTCGACCGCGATGTCGAGGGTGGCGCCCGCGAACGCAGCGACCAGGGTCACCCACACGAACGGCGCCAGCCGGTCCGGGGTGAGCTGCGCCATCGCCAGCAGCGCGACCATCACCAGCGCCAGCGCGAACAGGATCCAGCCGCGCCGCAGGCCAAGCCGGCCGAACAGCGGCAACACCCAGCGATCGACCAGCGGCGCCCACAGGAACTTCAGCGTGTAGGCGAGCCCGGCGCTCGCGATCAGGGTGATGCTCTTGAGGTCGATCCCGTTGTCCTTCAGCCAGTACGCCAGCGTGCCCGCGACCAGCAGGAACGGCAGCCCCGAGGCGAAGCCGAAGAAGAACATCGTCCACGCCGCCGGCTGGACGAAGGCCTGCCACACCGACGGCTTGCTGCGGGGCTGGTCGGGCGAAGCGGCGGCATCAGGCATTGGCGTACTCCACCAGGCAGGGCGCGTGGTCGGAGAATTTCGGCTCCGGGAAGATCGCGGCATCCACGATCCGGCTGGCGATGCCGGGCGTGCAGATCTGGTAGTCGATCCGCCAACCGACGTTGCTGGCGCGCGCCGCGCCGCGTTGCGACCACCACGAATATTCGACCACGCCGGGCCTGGCGACGCGGAATGCGTCCTTCCAGCCGTGCGCGGGCGGCACCACCAGGCCGTCATGGCAGTCGTCGGCGATCAGCCCGTTGAGCCAGGCGCGCTCGTGCGGCAGGCAGCCGGAGTTCTTCTGGTTGCCGGTCCAGTTCCGGATGTCGTTCCTGGCGCGGACGATGTTCCAGTCGCCGCACAGCACGTACTCGCGGCCGCTGGCCAGCCAGCCGTCCAGGATCGGCTTGAGCCAGGCCATCACCTCTTCCTTGAAGCCCTGGCGCAGCGCGCCGGAGCTTCCGGAAGGAATGTAGAAGCTGACCACCGACAGGTTGCCGAAGCGCGCCTCGATGTAGCGGCCCTCGTCGTCGAACGGCGCCCAGCCCAGTGCCGTGCGCACCTCGTCGGGCGCGCGCCGGCTGTAGATCGCCACGCCGCTGTAGCCCTTCTTCTGCGCGTCCCTGAACCATGCCTCGTAGCCTTCGGGCCGGAATGCGGCGTCGGCCAGCTGGTGCTCCTGCGCCTTGGTTTCCTGCACGCACAGCACGTCCACGTCCTGCGCCGCGAACCAGCCGAAGAACCCCTTGCTGGCGGCCGATCGCAGGCCGTTGGCGTTGAAGCTGAGGATGCGCATGCAGGACCGGGGAGCGGGCGATGCGGGAGCGTAGCCGAAAACCACCGCGATCGTGGACACTAGCGGCATGGACGAAGACACCGGCGACTACCGCACCCGTTTCCTGCAGCTGGCGTTGCGCGCGGAGGCCCTGCGCTTCGGCGAATTCACCCTCAAGTCGGGCCGCCTCAGCCCGTACTTCTTCAATGCCGGACGCTTCGATTCGGGTGCCTCGCTCGCCGCGCTGGCGGCTTGCTATGCCGACGCGCTCGAGGCCGCGGGGATCGCCTTCGACCTGCTGTTCGGCCCGGCCTACAAGGGCATCCCGCTGGCCACGGCGCTGGCCTGCGAATACGCCCGCCGCGGGCGCGACCTGCCGCTGGCGTTCAATCGCAAGGAAGCCAAGGCGCACGGCGAGGGCGGCAGCCTGGTCGGCGCGCCGCTGGCCGGCAAGCGGGTGCTGATCGTGGACGACGTGATCACCGCCGGCACCGCGATCCGCGAGGCGCTGGCGATCATCGGCGAGGCCGGCGGCGTGCCGGCCGGCATCGTCATCGCCCTCGACCGCCAGGAGCGCGTGCGCGAGGAGGTGCACGAATCGGCCGCGCAGGCGGTGGCGGCCGGACACGGCATCGCGGTGGTGGCGGTGGCGGGCCTCGGCGACCTGCTTGAATTCGCCGGCGAAAGGGTGGAACTTGTGCGCCACCGCGACGCCCTGCTCGCCTACCGCGCGCGCTACGGCATCGCATGACCGCTTCACGACCGCCACAGGGGGCCGTCATGTCGCACGCCAATTCGATCCTCGCGGCCGCGGTCGCGCTTGCACTGCTGGGCAGCGGCCCTGCGGTGGCGCAGAAGAAGCTGTATTGCTGGAACGAGAACGGCAAGAAGGTGTGCGGGGATGCCCTGCCCGCCGAAGCCTCGGACAGCGCGCGCACCGAGATCAGCGCCAGCAGCGGCTTGCGCACCGGCCAGGTGTCGCGCGCGCTGACCGATGCCGAACGCAGCGCCGCCGCGGTCGCCGCCGATGCCGCGCGGCGCCAGGCCGAGGCCGCTGCGATGGAGCAACGCCGCGACTCGGCGATGGTCGAGTCATACGTGACCGAGTCCGACCTGCGCCGCGCCTATGGCGAGCGCACCGAACTGCTCGACGAAACCCTGAAGGCGAGCACGCTGGGCCTGTCCAACCTTCGCCTCAGCCTGCTCAGCCTGCTGCGCCAGGCCGCCGACCGTGAACTGGCGGGGGAGCCGGTGCCCAAGCGGCTCGCCAGTTCGATCCGCAACCAGCACGACGAGTTGCTGCGGCAGCAACAGATACTGGCGTCACAACGACTGGACCGCGCCGCGCTTGACGCTGAACTGGCCGATGCGCTGCAGCGCTATCGCAAGCTCAAGGCACCTCCCGACCAAGCCGAAGCGAGTCGCGTGGCCGGTCCGGCCTCGCCCGCTCCCGGCTGAGCAGGTTCAGAAAGGCAGGACGAGATCGGACTTCAACGCGAGGAGTTGTTCGCGGAAAGTCTTCTGGATGCGCGCGATCGCCCCACTGCTGTCCGCATCGAAGCGCATCACCAGTACCGGGGTGGTGTTGGAAGCGCGCACCAGCCCCCAGCCATCCGGCCAATCCACCCGTACGCCATCGATGGTCGACATCCGGCCGCCATTGAACGTGGCAGCCGCACGGAATTGCTCGACGAACGCGTGCGGGTCGCCATCGAAAAGCTCGACCTTGATCTCCGGCGTGGAAACGCCGTCCGGCAGCGAATCGAACACTTCTTCGGGCGGGCTCTCGGTCGCATCCAGGATCTCAAGGAGGCGCGCGGCGGCATAGATTCCGTCGTCGAACCCGTACCAGCGCTCGGCGAAGAAGAAGTGCCCGCTCATCTCGCCGGCCAGCTCCGCTTCGGTCTCGCGCATCTTCGCCTTGATCAGCGAATGCCCGGTCTTCCACATCAGCGGGCTGCCGCCGTGGCGCAGGACGTGCGCCGGCAGGCGACCGGTGCACTTCACGTCGTACACGATCACCGCGCCCGGGTTGCGTTGCAGCACGTCCGCCGCGAACAGCATGAGCAGGCGATCGGGGTAGATGTTCTTGCCGCTGCGAGTGACCACGCCAAGCCGGTCACCATCGCCATCGAAGGCGATGCCGAGGTCAGCATCCAGTCGCGCCACCATCTGGATCAAGGCTTCAAGATTGTGCGGATCGCTCGGATCCGGGTGGTGGTTGGGGAAGGTGCCGTCGATATCGCAGAACAGCGGGGTGACCTCGGCGCCAATCGCCTCCAGCACGCGCGGACCGAGTTCGCCGGCGACGCCATTACCCGCATCCACGACCACCTTCAGCTGTCGCCCGGTCTGGATGTCGCCGGCGATCCGCTCGATGTAGTCCTCGCTGATGTCGCGTGCGCTTAGTGAACCCGGCGCCTTCGCGGCGAACAGCCTGTCGTCGGCGATCCGCGCGTGCAGGTCGGTGATCGCGTTGCCGGACAGGGTTTCCCCGCCGACCACGATCTTGAAGCCGTTGTAGTTGGGCGGGTTGTGGCTTCCGGTGATGGCCACACCGCAGCCGGTACGCAGGTGGAAGCAGCCGAAATAGACCACGGGCGTCGGCACCATGCCAATGTCGATGACATTCCGCCCGGCCTTGCGCAAACCGGCGATGAGGCCGTCCGCCATCTGCGAACCCGACAGGCGGCCATCGCGGCCGACCACGATGTCCTCGAATCCCTTCTCGGCCATCAGCGAGCCCACTGCCTGGCCGATCAGCTCCGCCACTCCTTCGTCGAGGGTCATGCCGACGATGCCCCGGATATCGTATGCGCGGAAGATTCCGGCATCGATCACCACGGGGACATAGCCCGGCCCCTTGTCTGGCGTGGGTGCGGCCTCGCCCTGGGTCACCGCGACTGGCGCGTTGACGACCGGAGTGGGCAACGCCACCTGCAATTCCGACAGGGTCGGGGCACTGTCTTCCTCGTGGTGCTGCCGGCCACTTGCACTGAGCAGCCTCGGGCGCAGGCCGAACCACAACGCCGCCGCCCCGACCAGGAGCATCACCCCGATGCCCAGCGCCGGCATCCCATCCAGCCCGAACGGCGTGGCTACTGCATCCGGCACCGCCGCGGCGATCCGCAGGTCGCTGTCAGGCACCTTGGCCGCCAGCGATTCGGCAGAATCCGACAGCGTGGCCTCGCCGCGCTCCAGCACGCTGCGGTCGCCCTGGCGCAGGGCCAGGTAGGTACCGGAGGCAAGCGCCGCGGCCTCGATACCCTGGGTCAGGCGCGCCAACGGAAACTCCACGTAGGCCAGTGCCGGTCCCCGCGCATCGGTGACCGGCGCCGCCAGCGCGAGGCGCTGCTGGCCGCGGGTCTTGACCACGCGTGCCGCCGGCTTGCCGGCGGCCAGCGCGGCCTCGGCAACGGCCAGGCTGCCGTACCCACTGCGCGGCAGGGCGGCATACAGCGCCTGCATGTCCGCTGGCCAGACCTCGCTGCGCTGTACACCCTCCCAGCCAGCCGCCAGCGCGCGCGCGGCCATGGCACGGTCGCCCGCCTTCAGTGCCGCCTGCACCGGGGCCGCGGCAATCCGCGTCGCCAGCATCCGCTGGTGTTCCTGCAGCCGGCCACGAGTCGCCACGATGGCGCTGTCGCGCGCACCCTGCAGCGATGCCGTGCGCGCGTCGTCGCGCATGGCCAGGCCGCCGGTCGCGGCGAGCCACAGGCCCAGCAAACCGAGCAAGCCGACCAGGACCGGCAGGCCCCTGGCCGCTTGCGCGGGATCGAGTTGCAGCTTGCGCTTTTCGCCGTCGCTCATCGCCTGTCCCTCAGTCAGTGCGCGCCCGTCAGCGCGCGCCGGTATGGCCGAAGCCGCCGGCGCCGCGTGCGCTTGCCTCGAAAGTATCCACCACCTGCAGCATGGCGCGCACGATCGGCAGCAGCACCAGCTGCGCGATGCGGTCGCCGGGGTTGATCGTGTAGGCCTCGCGGCCACGGTTCCAGGTGCTGATCAGCAGCGGCCCCTGGTAGTCGGCGTCGATCAGGCCGGTGCCGTTGCCAAGCACGATGCCGTGCCTGTGGCCGAGCCCGGAGCGCGGCAACAGCACCGCGCACAGCGCCGGGTCGGCGATGTGGATGGACAGCCCTGACGGCACCAGCGCGGCATCCCCGGGGTGCAGGGTCAGCGGCGCCTCCAGCGCGGCGCGCAGGTCCAGGCCCGCGCTGTGTTCGGTGGCGTACGCCGGCAGCTCCCACTGCGCACCGAAGCGCGCATCCAGCACCTTCACCTGCAGCACGTGCGCGCTCACGCCAGCCGCTCCGCGAGCAGATCCAGCAGGCGCGCCGCAAGTTCGGTCTTGGCGGCCGGCCCCAGCGCACGCTCGAAGCCGCCCGGGCCCAGCACCAGCAGGGCGTTGTCGTCGCTCTCGAAGCCGGTGGCACCCACGCCGACCCGGTTCGCGCAGACCAGGTCGACGCGCTTTCGCTCGAGCTTGCCGCGCGCATAGGTCGCCACATCATCGGTTTCCGCGGCGAAGCCGACCACCAGCGCCGGCCGCAGTGCATGTGCCGCGACTTCGGCGAGGATGTCGCGGGTCTTCACCAGTTCCAGGGTCAGGGTGTCGGTGCCCGCCACCTTCTTCAACTTGCTGCCGGCGAACGCGCGCGGGGTGAAGTCGGCCACCGCCGCCGCGCCGATGTAGGCATCGCAAGGCAGCGCGCCCATCACCGCATCGAACATCTGCGCCGCGCTGCGCACGTCGATGCGATGCACGCCGGCAGGCGTGGCGAGGTGCACCGGGCCGGCGACCAGGGTCACCTCGGCGCCGCGTTCGGCGGCCACCGATGCAATCGCGAACCCCATCTTGCCGCTGCTGCGGTTGCCCAGGTAACGGACCGGATCGATGTCCTCGAAGGTCGGGCCGGCACTGACCAGCAGCCGGCGGCCGGCGAGCGCCGCGCTCATGCGGTGGCCCCGAGCACGGCGGCGGCGATCGCGGCAGGCCCAGACATCCGCCCCGGGCCGGATTCACCCTCGGCCAGCGGGCCGTCGTCGGGGCCGATCACCTGCACCCCGCGCGCGCGCAGGGTGGCGATGTTGGCCGCGGTCGCCGGATGCCGCCACATCACGTGGTTCATCGCGGGTGCGATCGCGACCGGCGCGGTGGTCGCCAGGCACAGGGTCGAGACCAGGTCGTCGGCCATGCCGTGCGCGAGTTTCGCGATGGTGTTGGCGGTGGCCGGCGCAATCACCACCTGCTGCGCCCAGCGCGCAAGCTCCAGGTGGCCCATCGCCGCTTCCGCATGCGCGTCCCACAGCGAGGTCCGCACCGGCCGGTGCGAAAGCGCCTGGAACGTCTGCGCGCCGACGAACCGCTGCGCGTTCTCGGTCATCGCCACGGTCACCTCGCAGCCGGCGTCGCGCAGGCGCCGCACCAGCTCGGCGCTCTTGTAGGCGGCGATGCCGCCGCAGACGCAAAGCAGGATGCGGCGAGAATCCGGACGATGGTGTGGGGCCTGCATGCGGCGGACTTTCCTGACGCGCTGAACCGGCCGCCAGCTTACCCGAAGGCAGGGATTCGACCGATGCCGCGGCGACCCGCCACCGCGGATCCTGCGGCCATGCACATCCGCGACTGGCCCGAACACGAACGTCCCCGCGAAAAGCTGCTGGCCCGCGGCGCCGGCGCGCTGTCCGACGCGGAACTGCTGGCGCTGTTCCTCGGCTCCGGCACCGCCGGCCGCGATGCGGTGGCGACCGCCCGCGCGCTGCTGGCCGCGCACGGCCCCCTGCGTGCACTGCTGGACCGCAGCGCACGCGACCTGACCCGGCTGGACGGCATCGGTAGCGCCCGCGCCTGCGCGCTGGCGGCCGCGCTGGAACTCGGGCACCGCCACCTGGCCTCGCAGCTGCAACGCGGCGAGGTGCTGTCCGACCCGACGGCCGCCGGCCGCTACTTCACCCAGCGCCTGCGCGCACGCCCGCGCGAGGTGTTCGCCGCCCTGTTCCTGGATGCACGCCACCGTGCGCTCGGCTTCGAGGAGCTGTTCCAGGGCAGCATCGACGGCGCCGAGGTGCACCCGCGGGTGCTGGTCGAGCGCGCGCTGGCGCAGGCCGCCTCGGCGGTGATCGTCGGCCACAACCACCCCTCGGGCAATCCCGAACCCAGCGCCGCCGATCGCGCGGTGACCGCCCGCCTGAAACAGGCGCTGGCGCTGGTCGACGTGCGCCTGCTCGACCACTTCGTGATCGGCGACGGCGCGCCGGTGTCGATGGCCGCCCGGGGCTTGGTGTGAGGTCCGTGCCACCCGCCGGTCACGCCCGTGGGCCGGGGCTGCCGCAAGTCGCTCCCCGATACTCGCTTGGTTGCGGCAGCCCCGGCCCACGGGCCTGACCTGAATGACGGAGGGACCCTCGTATTACGTCGCGTACAATGCGCAACCGTTGAATCGCATTGCATAGCCTTCGTGAAAGCCCAGCTCCGCGCCCTGATCGAACAGGGCCTGACCGCCCTGCGTGCCGCCGGCACCCTGCCCGCCGACCTCGCCTCGCCCGACTTTTCCGTCGAGCGCCCGAAGGAGCGTGCGCACGGCGATTTCTCGACCAACGCGGCAATGCTGCTGGCCAAGGCCGCCAGGACCAATCCGCGCGCGCTGGCCCAGCAATTGCTGGAGGCTATGCCGGCATCGGACGCCATCGCCGGGACCGAGCTTGCCGGCCCCGGCTTCATCAATTTCCACCTGACCGCCGCCGCCTGGCAGCAGCAGGTACGCGACATCCACGCCTCGGGCGCCGCCTTCGGCCGCAACGCCCGCGGCGGCGGCAAGACCGTGGGCGTGGAATACGTGTCGGCCAACCCGACCGGCCCGCTGCATGTCGGCCATGGCCGCGCCGGGGTCATCGGCGACTGCATCGCACGGGTGCTGGCCGCCAGCGGCTGGAACGTGAAGCGCGAGTTCTACTACAACGACGCCGGCGTGCAGATCGAGAACCTTGCGCGCTCGACGCAGGCGCGCGCACAGGGCCTGAAGCCGGGCGACGACGCCTGGCCGGCGGAGGCCTACAACGGCGACTACATCGGCGACGTGGCCGCGGCCTACCTGCGCGGCGAGAGCGTCGAAGTCGAGGGCCACGTGGTCACCGGCAAGGACGATGCCGGCGACCTCGACGCCATCCGCAAGTTCGCCGTGGCCTGGCTGCGCCGCGAACAGAATGCCGACCTTGCCGCGTTCGGCGTGTCGTTCGATCGTTACTTCCTGGAATCGTCGCTGTACGCCGATGGCAAGGTGGAGGAGACCGTGCGCGAGCTGGTCGCCCACGGCCACACCTACGAGGAAGGCGGCGCGCTGTGGCTGCGCACCACCGACTTCGGCGACGACAAGGACCGGGTGATGCGCAAGTCCGACGGCACCTACACCTATTTCGTGCCGGACGTGGCCTATCACCTCAGCAAGTGGCAGCGCGGCTACCAGCGCGCGGTCACCGAGCTCGGCGCCGACCACCACGGCTCGCTGGCGCGGGTGCGCGCCGGCCTGCAGGCGCTGGACTGCGGCATCCCCGCCGGCTATCCGGACTACGTGCTGCACCAGATGGTCACGGTGATGCGCGGCGGCGAGGAAGTGAAGCTGTCCAAGCGCGCCGGCTCGTACCTGACCCTGCGCGACCTGATCGAAGAGACAAGTGCCGATGCGGTGCGCTGGTTCCTGGTTGCGCGGAAGCCGGATTCGCAGCTGACCTTCGACATCGACCTGGCCCGCTCGCAGTCGAACGACAACCCGGTCTACTACGTGCAGTACGCGCACGCGCGCATCTGCAGCCTGCTGCGCCAGGCCGGCGAGAAGGGCTACGCCCATGACGCCACGCACGGCGAGGCCTCGCTGCACCTGCTGGACGACGCCCCGGCGCAAGAGCTGATGCGCGAGCTGTCGCGCTTTGCAGAGGTGGTCGAAGCCGCCGGCGCGACGCTGGAACCGCATCTGCTGGCGCAGTACCTGCGCGAACTGGCCAATGCGTTCCACGGCTGGTACCACGCCTCGCCGGTGCTGGTGGAGGACGGTCCGCTGCGCGACGCGCGGCTTGCCCTGGCCTTGGCGACGCGGCAGGTCCTGGCCAATGGGCTGGACCTGCTCGGCGTCAGCGCACCGGAGAAGATGTAAATGGCAGCAAGACGCGGCAAGTCGCAGGCACGACGCAATGGTTCCAACGGCCTGCCGGGCTGGGCCTGGCTGGTGATCGGCGTCCTGGTCACCCTGCTGGTGGTGCTGGCCGCCCCGCGCCTGCTCAAGGGCGGCGATGGCGACGGCTTCCTGCGCATCGGCCCGAAGCCGAACCCGGATGCATTGCCGGCGGCGGTCGACGAGAACGGCGACGCGATCGCGCCCGACGTCGCCACCGAGGCGCCAGCCGCGGCCGACGGCGCGAAGCCGAAGCCCACCCAGTACGACTTCTACACCCTGCTGCCGGGCGAGGGCGTGCAGATGACCGAGGCCGAACTGGCCGCCAGTGCGCAGGCCGAGGCGGATGCGCAGGCACGCGCCATGCAAACGGCCACGCAGGCACCGGGCGCGGCCGATACCGCAACCCTGCCGCAGCCCATCGCGGAAACCCCGGCGGCTGGCGCAACCGATGCAGGCACCGCCGCCACGCCGGCCGAGGCCAGCGGCGCCGCCGCGGCCCCGGCGAGTGATGCGCGCTACATCCTGCAGGCCGGCGCGTTCGGCGCATCCGGCGATGCGGAGACGGTCAAGGCCAAGATCGCGATGCTCGGGCTGAACGCCCGCGTGGAGTCCGCGCAGATCGGCGGCAAGACCGTCTATCGCGTGCGCATGGGGCCGTATGGCAGCGCATCGGAACTGGCCGAGGCGAAGGCGAAGCTCGCCGGCGGCGGCCTGCCGGCGATGGCGGTGAAGACCAACTGATGGCACCGCCGCGGCTGCCGCGTGCCATCTAGAATCACCGGCATGACCAGGACCGCATTCATCACCGGCGCCACCTCCGGGTTCGGCCGCGCCGCCGCCAAACGCTTCATCGAAGCCGGCTGGCAGGTCGTCGCCTGCGGCCGCCGCGCCGACCGCCTGCAGGCGCTGCGCGACGAGCTGGGCGACGCCCTGCACCCGGCCGCCTTCGACATCCGCGACGAAGCCGCGATGCGCGCCGCGCTCGACGCCTTGCCGGAACGCTTCCGCGGCATCGACCTGCTGGTCAACAACGCCGGCCTGGCGCAGGGCACCCGGCCCGCGCAGGACGCGCTGCTGTCCGACTGGAAGACCATGATCGACACCAACGTCACCGCGCTGGTGACGCTGACCCACGCGCTGTTGCCGGCGCTCATCGCACGCAGGGGCGCGATCATCAACGTCAGCTCCACCGCCGCCACCTATCCCTACCCCGGTGGCAATGCCTACGGCGGCAGCAAGGCCTTCGTGTCGCAGTTCTCGCTGGGCCTGCGCGCCGACCTGCACGGCACCGGCGTGCGCGTGACCACGCTGGAACCGGGCATGGCCGAAACCGAGTTCACCCTGGTCCGCACCCACGGCGACCAGGCGGCATCGGATGCGCTGTACCGGGATGCCGAGCCGATGACCGCGGACGACATCGCCGGCACCATTTTCTGGATTGCGACGCTGCCACCGCACCTCAACGTCAACCGGCTGGAACTGATGCCGACCCGGCAATCCTTCGCCGGCTTCCAGGTCCATCGCGGCTAGGCGTCACTCCAGCGGTTCGTCGCTCAGGTAGGTGTACGCGGTCAGGCCGCGTTCCAGCGCTTCGTTGAGCCGCTCCGCCTCGCCCCTGCCGAGCTCGGCGGCGCCGACCAGCGCCCGGTAGCGGCGCCGCAGGTCGTCCAGCTTGTAGCCGACGTAGTCCAGCATCACGTCGGTGGTATCGCCGCGGCGCTGCTGGGTGATCGCATAGCCGTCGCCATTGAGCTTCACCTCGATCGCATCGGTGTCGCCGAACAGGTTGTGGATGTCGCCGAGCACTTCCTGGTAGGCGCCGATCAGGAAGAAGCCGATCCGGTAGCGCTCGCCCGGGCGCAGCTCGTGCAGCGGCAGCGAGCTGTCGAGGTCTTCGTTCTCGACGTAGGTGTCGATCTTGCCGTCGGAGTCGCAGGTCAGGTCGGCGATGATGCCGCGCCGGGTCGGCCGTTCGTCGAGCCGCTCGATCGGCACGATCGGGAACACCTGGTCGATCGCCCAGACGTCGGGCATCGACTCGAACACGCTGAAGTTGACGAAGTACTTGTCGACCAGCCGCTCGTTGAGTTCGTCAAGCAGGTCGCGGTGGCTCTTCTCGTCGTAGGTCAGGCGCGCCTTCACCGCGTGGGCGATGGCGTAGAACAGGTCGTCGATGCGCGCGCGCTGGACCAGGTCGATCTGGCCGAGCGCATACAGGCTCAGGCCCTCGGCATGCGCCTGCGCGGCCTCGTGGAAGACCTCCACCGCCGGGCGCCCGCGCATTTCGTCATGCAGTTCGCGCAGCTGCCGCACCGGGTGCGATTCGTCCGCGTGCAGGTCGGGCACGCGCCCCTCCGGCGCACGCTCGACCTCGGACACGTTGGTGACCAGTACCGCGTGGTGCGCGGTCATCGCGCGGCCGCACTCGGTGAGGATCCGCGGCGGCGCCAGGCCCTCGCGCGCGCACGCCTCGGCCAGCGGCTGCACGATGCTCGATGCGTAGTGGTGGATGCCGTAGTTGACCGAGTTGTAGCTGCGCGAACGGGTGCCTTCATAGTCGATGCCGAGGCCGCCGCCGACGTCCACGTGCGAGATCTTCGCGCCGAGCTTGCTGAGTTCGACGAAGTAGCGGGTGGCCTCGCGCATGCCGGCGGCGATGTCGCGCACGTTGCTGATCTGGCTGCCCATGTGGAAATGCAGCAGCTGCAGGCAGTCGCCCATGCCGGCGTCGCGCAGGCGCTTCCACAGGTCCAGCAGCTGGCGCGGATTGAGCCCGAACTTGGCCTTGTCGCCGCCGCTGTTCTGCCACTTGCCGGCGCCAAGGCTGGCCAGCCGCATGCGCACGCCCAGCCCCGGCTGCACCCCCAGCGCCTGCGCCTCCTCCAGCACCAGCTTCAGTTCGGAGGGCTTCTCGATCACGATGAAGGTCTGCAGGCCCAGCTTGCGCCCGATCAGGGCCAGCCGGATGTACTCGCGGTCCTTGTAGCCGTTGCAGACGATCAGCCCGCCGGGCCGGCTCAATGCCAGCACTGCCATCAGCTCCGGCTTGCTGCCGGCTTCCAGGCCAAAGCCTTCGCCGTGGTGGGATGCCAGCGTCCCGGCCACGCCCTGGTGCTGGTTGACCTTGATCGGGTACACCGCGGTGTAGCCGCCCGGGTAGTCCCAGTCCTGCCTGGCCTGCGCGAACGCGGCCTGCAGCTTGCCGAGGCGATCGCCCAGCACGTCCGGGAAGCGCACCAGCATCGGCAGCTTGGCGCCCTGCGCCATCGCCGCGTCCACCACCTCCGGCAGGGCCGCCACCGGGCCGGCGGCGCCCTTCGGCCGGACTGCGATGCGGCCGGCGGAATCGACCTCGAAATAGCCTTCCGACCAGTGCGGGATCGAATAGGTCTTGCGGGCGAGGTCAAGCGACCAGTCGGACATTGCGGGGCACCGGTGGAACGGGGGGGACGCGCATTGTAGGGCGGGCCTTGGCCCGTTGCCGGATCCGCGCCGGCACGCCCCTGCCCGCATCGCCGTGGAAGCGCGGCAGGCCCCGCTCTACAATGCGCGCCCACCCCGCTGCCCGGAACCGCGCCATGACCGAATCGACCTGGCTGTACGAGAACTTCGACAAGGCCGGCTCGTCGATCGGCTTCCGCGTGAGCCGCAAGCTGGACGAGGTGCAGTCGCCGTTCCAGCACATCGAGATCTACGAGTCGACCGACTGGGGCAACGTCATGCTGATCGACGGCGCGATGATGCTGACCACCCGCGACAACTTCCTCTACCACGAGATGATGTCGCACCCGGCGCTGTTC
>Ga0209477_1000876_pt1 | contig 18713 bp, 13 predicted proteins | sample KloWWTupernatant_FD_187180 | JGI IMG/M metagenome (GOLD analysis project Ga0209477, IMG submission 187180) | Active sludge microbial communities from Klosterneuburg, Austria, studying microevolution and ecology of nitrifiers - Klosterneuburg... | ecosystem: Engineered > WWTP > Aerobic digester >... | reverse complement strand
GGGAAAAAATATATTCAATGAAAATAAAGCGGAATTAAAGTTTTTGAAATTATTTTTTTGGTTTGGGGAAAGTTCGGGATTTTGTGTCGTGTAATTTATATTTTTATGAACCCGTTAAAAATCAGTTTTTATTTCCCGATTTAATTTTTATATTACATTACACAGGATTACCCAAATTAATAATAAACAAAGAAAGGAGATTAGCCTTACAACGAATTTTACTCTTTTTAAAAATTCTTCAGGTTAAATTTAATATCAATACAGTTCATTAAATTAGAAGACATATCTGAAAAAGTTTTTATATATTCCCTGCAGTAAATTCCACGTGTTTAAAGTCTTCAAAAACAACATCAGTAATATCAGCAAAATTTAACAACATCAGTAAAATTTAACAACATTTTATTAATTTAAAACAAACTAAAGTTATGAAAAAATTATTCAAACTTTCTCTTGTCGTTTTGATTTCCCTTATGTTTTCTGGTGAAATGATGGCGCAATTGAATGAAAGCTTTACAGGTGTAACATTCCCTCCGACTGGATGGACAAGAATAACTTATTTAGGTACAGGTGGAGCTTTTGCAAGAACCACTACTTCATCAAGAACTGCCCCAGCTGCAGCACTTTCAAATTTTGGTTCCGCTACAGGAAGTGAAAATTATCTTAAAACACCACAGTTTACTCCTATTGCTAATGATTCCATTATTTTTTGGTTCAGACAATCATTTGCAGCTGTGTATCAAGATACATTTACTGTACTTGTTTCTACAACGGATACAGCTAAAGCAAGTTTTGTACCTTTACTGACACTAATAGACGGAGTTAATTATCCTACCGCGGCTACATACGGAAGATTTGCAGCTTCTTTAAGTGCATATACCGGAACTCCTATTTATATTGCATTCAGACATAGAGACAATGATGGTGATGCAGTTAGAATAGATGATGTTTCTACTCTAACTCCGCCTCCTCCGGGTGATAATGTCGGTGTTTCAGCAGCAGTATTTGGCAGTCCTTTAAAGATCTTATCCGCAGGAAAAGGATATGACCTGACTGCAACTGTAACAAACTTCGGAACAAATACTCAAAATGTAGTTCCTGTTTATTATACAGTTAACGCAGGTCCCGCAGTAGGTCCGGTCAATACAGTCGGTCCGATTCTTACCTCCGGAACAGAAAACGTAGTCTTTAACGGAGGAAATGCTTTCTCACCTGTTACCGCAGGTACTTATACACTTAAAGTATATACTGCTTTAGTTGGTGATACTAATCCGGCTAATGATACTACTACTTTAACAGTAACTGTTTTGGATAAGATCACAGCATTTCCTTATACACAGAACTTTACAGCTCCAACTGGCTGGACAGTTACAGGTGGTGCTGCATGGGGATTAGCAGCCGCTGTAAATCCTGATGGAGTAGCAGCTGATCTAGCTGCAACTGCTAATTTTTATGGCATAGGTGCAGGTATAACATTGATTTTAAGATCACCTGAAATGGATTTCTCAGGTATGACAAATCCTGTCCTTGATTTTTATGCCGCTTATAGAACATATACAGGCGGAGAATCGGACACATTAAGAGTTATGGTTTCTACAGACGGCGGAGTGACTTTTAGTCCGGCATCTACTTCTTATACTAAATCATGGGATTCGGATCCTTCATTAGCTACATTACCACCTACAGGTCCTAGTTATACTCCAACTGCTTCTTCACAATGGAGACATGAAACAGTTGATCTTTCAAATGTAGGAAATATGGGAAATGTTGTTATCGGTTTTGTTGGTATCTCTGATTTTGGAAATAATTTATTTGTTGATAACGTAATAATTTCAGAGCCAAACAGTTTATGTACTGACGTTGTAGCAGCAGGCGGTGGAATATACAGTTGTAACGATATAGTATCTCTGAATTTTACTGCTACCCCTGTTCCGCCAATAAACGGAAATCAAATTACATCAGGTGTTAAAAAGAATGAAAAAGCTGTTTTTGAATCATTTGATAATATTCCGTTTTATAATGGTGATGCAGTGATCAATTCTTTCAATCAAACAGATAATCCAAACGGAGGAACAGTATTCGTATCACAATATACAATGAATGATCCGGGTCAAACTATTGAACCAAATGCTACTGCAACTGCTCCTGATGGTTCTATTTCTACTCCGACATTTGTATATAGTGATTTCTGGTTTACTATTTCATATGATGGTAATGATCAGAGCGGATATGCTACTTATGATATCAGTATGGATATAACAGGTGCAGGATTCACAATTCCTAATGCGCTGTATATAGTTAAAAGAACTGACAATACAGCAGCATGGGTATGTCAGAACACAACACTTGCAGGAAATATCCTGACTGTATCCGGTCTTACAGATTTCTCTGATTTTGCTCTTGCCGGTATGGAAGCTTTACCTGTTGAATTATCATCTTTCGTATCTTCAATAAACGGAAGCAATGTAACTCTTAACTGGTCTACAGCTTCTGAGATAAATAACTCCGGATTTGATATCGAAAGATCATCAGTATCAGGAACATGGTCAAAAGTTGGAAACGTAACCGGTAACGGTACATCTGCAACTACTCACAGCTATACATTCACAGACAGAAATCTTGCATCAGGTAACTACAGCTACAGACTGAAGCAGGTTGACTTCAATGGTAACTTCGAATATCACAATTTAAGCAACGAAGTTATTGTCGGAATTCCTGTAAAGTATGACCTTTCACAAAACTATCCGAATCCTTTCAATCCATCAACGAAGATCAATTATGCTCTTCCGACTGACGGACAAGTAAGTATTAAGATATTTGATATGGCAGGTAAAGAAGTAATGTCACTTGTTAATGAAGTAAAGACTGCAGGTTATTATTCAGTCAATTTTAATGCTTCAAACTTATCAAGTGGAATTTACTTCTACAGCTTAAGTGCAGCTGACTTTACAGCTACAAAGAAAATGATGCTCGTGAAATAAGTTAGTAGTTAATAGTTAGTAGTTAATAATAGAAAAACTATTTAACATTTAAAATTAAATATTTAATATTTGAAAGCCGTGGGATGAAGAATCCTGCGGCTTTTTCTTTTAATTTTAAATTACGAATTTTGAATTAAAAATTACAAATTTCAAATAATTAATTTTTAAAAAATAAAAAGATTCGAAAATTCATATTCAGAACTTACTATTTTAAATTTATAATTTACAATAGCTCTTAATTGAACATTGAAAATTGAACATTGATAATTGATCTTTGTTAGGATTTTGTTAGGATTAAAATTATATTTATTATGTTAACAAAAAAGTGTTTTAAAATATAAAATGCTTTTTAATATTAACAAATCAATTTTATTTCATTAAATTTTTTCTCGAAAATTTTACATATAAACACTCAAAAGATAATAGGATTTTTAAACAAATAAATTTATATTTGCAAAGAGTTTTTCTTTAACCTAAATTAAATAACTATGAAAAAATTAGTATTGCTCGTGTGCTTTATGTTAGTCTCTTCAATGAGTTTCTCACAAATTTTTGTTGAGAATTTCAGTTATCCGGATGGAACTCCTCTTGCTACTGGAACCGGAGGATTTTGGTCAGCTGGCAGTGGTGCGGGAACAAATCCACCGGCAGCATCTCCTCCTGGGCTTACATTTCCATCATATGTTGGATCAGGAATTGGTAATTCAGTTCGCCTTGTAACTTCAGGTGAAGATGATACATCTTCTATTACTCCGCGAATATTCTCAGGCACTGTTTATTCATCATTTATGGTAAATGTTCAGTCTGCACAGACTGTTGGTGATTATTTCTTTGCATTAGCTACTACAGGAAATGCTTTTGACTGCAGAGTTTATGCGAGATCAAGCGGTGCAGGTTTTAACTTTGGTTTAACAAAAGCAAATGATGCAGCTGTAACTTATGGAACTTCTGTATATACATTTAACACAACTTACCTGGTTATTGCTAAATATGTTTTCAATGGTGGTGCTAATGATGATGAAGTAAGTCTATTTGTTTTTGAAAGTACTTCACCGCCGCCGCCTGTAGAACCATTACCAACAATCGGACCTTTTACATCTACAGCTGCTGATGCAATAAATCTATCAAGAGTAGTGATAAGACAAGGTTCCGCTGCTAATGCACCGGCAGAAATTATTGACGGAATATATATTGATGATACATGGAATAATGCTGTTCTTCCTGTAGAATTATCATCTTTCACTTCATTAATAAATAACAGAGACGTAACCTTAAACTGGAGTACTTCTTCAGAAGTAAATAACTCAGGATTTGATATTGAAAGATCTTCAAATGGTACCTGGTCAAAAGTTGGAAATGTATCCGGAAACGGAACTACAAATTCTGCAATGAATTATTCTTATACTGACAGGGGATTGACTTCAGGAAATTACAGCTACAGACTTAAGCAGATAGACTTCAATGGTAATTTTGAATATTTCAATCTAAGTAATGAAGTAAACATCGAAGTTCCTGCTGCTTATGAACTTTCACAAAATTATCCGAATCCTTTCAATCCTTCAACTTCTATCAGCTTTAACATTCCTACTGATGGAATTGTAAGTCTGAAATTATTTGATATGTCAGGTAAAGAAGTTTCTACACTAGTAAATGAAGTAAAAACCGCAGGTTACTATTCAGTTAATTTTAATGCTGCAAACTTAACAAGTGGTATTTATTTTTATGAACTAAGAGCTGATAATTTCTCAGCAGTTAAGAAAATGATGCTTGTAAAATAAGTTAATAGTTAATAGTTAATAGTTAGTAGTTAGTAGTTAGTAGTTAAAATTACTTTTAATTATTTAATATTTAATATTTAAGATTTAAAATTAAAAAGCCGTCGGATGAAGAATCCTTCGGCTTTTTTTTAGTTTCAAATTATGAATTTCAAATTACAAAAATAAACCTATACTGACAAAGCAAAATAAAATTTACCTGTATTTTGAATTTTAACAGTTTATAAAAATAAATTAATATAGAACAATAAATATTTATTTTGTTTAAAATCCCTGTCATATTTTGCATTAAATTTGAATTATCTTAAAAGTAAATAATTTTATTGCAAAAATTTACAATAAATTATTATTTCTATTATTGATTTATTAACATATAAATTATAAGTTGTATATAAATCCAAACAAAATTTAAACAACAATATAACTTATTTTATAAACCAAATAATTAACCTCAATGAAAAAAATTATTTTACTTTTCTGTTTTGTTTTCATATCATCTGTTTCAAATTCACAGTTGGTAGTTGAAAATTTCGATTATCCGCTTGGTGATTCACTCCAGCAGCATAATTGGGTCCCATTTTCCGGTGCCGGATTTGGTCTTTTAGTGACAAGCCCCGGACTTACATTTCCAAGTTATCCTGGTTCAGGAGTTGGATTTGCTACAACATTAACTCTTACTAATTTGTCAGCTCAGGATGCTTACAGATCATTCAGTTCAGATATTACTTCTGGAAGTGTTTATACTTCCTTTATGGTAAGAATTGATACTGCAACATCATTAGGCAATTATTTTGTATCTTATCTGCCTTCTACTTCTACATCAAACTATTATGGCAGAGTATATGCTAAAACAGCATCAAACGGAAATATTGCTTTTGGTATCAGCAAAAGTTCAACTAACATATCAATTCCTGAAGTTTATTCAGATTCAGTTTATTCCAAAGGTGTTACTTATGTAGTAGTAGTGAAATATAAATTTAATACCGGTACAACAACCGATGACGAAGTAAGTTTATTTGTTTTCAATTCTGCTTTACCTAATACTGAACCTGCTCCAAATGTAGGTCCAATCACAACAACTCAGACTGATGTTAATAATTTAGGAAGAATTGCTTTAAGACAGGGACTTTCAGGCAATGCTATAACTCCAGGAGCAGTAGTTGACGGAATCAGAGTAACTCAGTCTTGGAAGCCATCTATCTGGAGCTTCAAACTTGGAATACAGGGACTTTTTAATGGAAGCACACTTAATATCAGTGATACTACTAATATATATGTACGTAATAATACTTCACCATATATGGTTATAGATTCTGCTACTTCCATAATAAATTCTGCAACTTTGACAGGAAATTATGCTTTTAATTTTGCACCAAACGGAACATACTATTTTGAAGTAAAATACAGAAAAAGTCCTGTTTACAGAAATGGAATATCTACCTGGTCTAAATCAGGTGGTGAACCGTTTACAAGTTCAGGCGGAAGTTATGATTTTACTACAGCAGCTTCAAAAGCTTTTGGCAGTAATCAGATACTTATAGGAACTACTTATAATACATACAATGGAGATGTGAATCAGGATGATGTAGTTGATCTGACAGACGGTTCTAACATAGATAATGATGCATTTAATTTTGCAGGTGGTTATCTGAATACAGATCTTACCGGTGATGATGTCGTAGATTTAGGCGATGCAACAATTGCAGATAATAACGCAGGTAATTTCGTTAGTGTGATTACTCCTTAAATAAATATTTTTAAATTCTAAATTTATATAAAGAGTGAGAATAATTTAATTCTCACTCTTTTTAATTTGAATGAGAGGACTTGCATGAAAAATATTCTAACATTAATTTTATGTTTATTCTTTACAGAAATTTCTTACAGTGTAAATCCTGAATATATTCTGAAAGCCGGAAATGCTGTTCAGACAGGTGCAAATTCTCTTGAGTTTGATTTAGTTATTATTCATACTAATAGTTCAAATTCAACTTTTGAATATGCAGGAGGACAGTATTTTTTTGATTTCAATTTAAATATCAGTAATGGTGGAGCATTGATCTATTCCATTGTTGATTCAGATCTTCCTTTACATCTGCAGCCCAGAAACCCGCTTGTTTATACAACAGGAGGTGAAATGCAGCTAAGACTTTCTACCAATGTCATTCCTTCACCAGGCCAGGGATATGTTATCAGTAATCTTCTTACCGGTACTAAATTAGTAAGGATGAAACTAATGACTAACTCAGGTTCATTTGATGTGCAGTATTTTTCTTTAAGATGGAGAAACGGTCCGGAAAATCCTTATACAAAAATTTATTCCTTTGAAAATTCTGTCTTTACAGAAATTACAGATCCTTCAAACCATTCAATAGATTCGCTTAATAATCCATTACCTGTGGAACTGGCTTCTTTTATTGCTGAGATTAATGATAATAATGCAGAGCTTAAATGGAGTACATCCAATGAATTAAATAATTCTGGTTTTGAAGTTGAAAGAAGGGATTTAAAAGATCAGTCATTTAAAAAGATTGGTTTTCTTCAGGGAGCCGGAACTATAAGTGAAATGAAAAATTATTCTTTTACAGACAAATATCTCAATACCGGTTCATATAAATACAGACTTAAACAACTGGATTTCAACGGAAATTTTACTTATTTCGATCTGGATCAGTTAGTCAGTATTAATATTCCCAATGCTTTTAAACTAGAGCAGAATTATCCGAATCCATTTAATCCTGAAACTATAATTCGTTATCAGTTAACAGCTGAGAAAAATGTTTCTTTAAGGATATATGATAACCTTGGGAAAGAAGTAGATCAGCTTGTAAAAACAATTCAGAAAGCGGGATCATATTCTGTAAAATTCGAAGGTGAAAATTTACCGGGAGGAGTTTATTTTTACAGACTTGAGGCAGGGGATTACACAGATACTAAACGAATGATACTTATTAAATAAATATTCTTTAGTTATATGAAGTTTTTTTCGAATACAAAAAAATGAATTGGTAATTTGTTTTATTTTCCTTAATATGACAAAGAATATTTTATATAAATATTCAGTCCTATATTCAAATTTAATTAATTCTGATTTAATCTGTTCTTATAAATACTTTTCTTTATTACACCTTATTATTATCTCAATTTTATTTTTTCAAAATGGATATAGCAATTTTATTTAAAATTTTTATCAAATCAAAAAATAATTTAAAAAATTAACCCAATAAAAAAATGAAAAGTAATTACAAAGTATTCCCAATGTCAGTACTATTTATACTGATGCTCTTTATTGCGAACAGTAATTTAAAAAGTACGACCCATACTGTTACAGTCGAAAGCAACATGTTCACACCTCCAAATTTAAATGTAAGTGTTGGTGATACAATTAAATGGCAATGGCTAAACGGCTCTCACACAACTACATGTAACGGGGTATTCCCTGGTACTTCTCTGCCAATTGGAGCAGCAGCTTGGGATTCACCAATGAACAGCGGTAATACTGTCTTTATGTATCCTGTAACTGTAGCAGGAAATTATGTATATAAATGCCAGCCACATGCTCCTGATATGGGAGGAACGATTACAGCTTCATCCGGCAGTGGTTCTATTTTACTGACAGAAAATTTTGATTATCCTGTCGGTGATTCTTTAGGTGCTCATGGTTGGGTTTCATTCAGTGGAGGATCTACAAATTTCTTATCTGTAACCAGTCCCGGTCTGGTATATTCCGGATATAGATTATCAAACATTGGTAATGCAACAACACTGACTACAAGCGGACAAGACGCATATACAGATTTTAGTTCTGTAGATTCAACAGGAGATCTGTATGTTTCTTTTATGATTAATTTAACTTCAGCACAGGCTACTGCCGGTTATTTTGAGGCTTTCCTTCCGCCTACCAGTACAACACTTTACACTGCAAGATTTTATGCTAAAGATGTAGCGGGTCAGTATCAGTTCGGACTTAGCAAATCAACAGAAGGTGCTGGTGGTATTTTCTACACTACAGATTCGTATAATTATGGAACTACTTATCTTGTTGTAATTAAATATAAAAGAAATCCGGGTACTGCAGATGATGAAATGTTTGCATATGTTTTTAACAGTGGTGTTCCTTCCACAGAGCCTTCGACTCCAAATATAGGACCGGTTACCGGTACAGCTACTGACGGACCAATTGGCAGAGTTGCATTAAGACAAGGTACAGCAGCTTCAGCTCCTGAATTAAGGATTGACGGAATACAGGCATCTAAATCATGGAGTGACTTTGCTACTTCAATCACTAATTATGAAAATATAGTTTCAGATAGTTATGAACTTTATCAAAATTATCCAAATCCATTTAACCCTTCAACAACTATCAAATTTAATATTGCAGAAAAAGGATTTGTAAATCTAACAATTTTCAATGCCCTTGGACAGGAAATTCAGACTTTGGTAAATGATTCTAAGGCTTCAGGATTGTACACAGTTGATTTTAACGGAAGCAATTTGAATTCAGGCATCTATTTCTATCAGCTCACTTTTTCTGGTAATAATGGAAATACATATTCTGAAACAAAAAAATTATTGTTAATAAAATAAACTGATTTATTTTGAAAAAGAAAATCAAAATAATATTAAGTTTCCTATTTTGTTCAGTTTGCGTTTTTACTTCTGTAAAAACGCATTCTGAAACAATTTTTATTGAAGCAGGAAATAAAGGTATTTCTCCATTAAATATTAATGCTGTTGTCGGTGATACAGTTATCTGGCAAAAGATCAATGATGGGGAATTTCAAGTGATATGTGACGGTAGTTATCCGGGTACAAGTATTCCTTCAGGTTCTCCTCAAATTAATTTTTTATTGAATGAAACACAACCTTCATATTCTTATATTTTGAAAGTCAAAGGAAATTATAATTATAAATTTATTTTTAATTCTTTTGAACTGACAGGTAAAATATATGCAGGTGCTCCTTTACCGGTTGAATTAAATGACTTTGTAGCTACTACTATAAAAAATGAAGTCATACTGGACTGGAGTACAAGCGGTGAAATTAATAATGACAGGTTTGAAGTTCAAAGGATTGAGATTACAGATATGATAGATTATAATCCTGAAAACCTGGTGTTTAATACAGTTGGAATAATTGAAGGAAATGGTACTTCTAATGAGATTCATCATTATAAGTTTACTGATAGAAATCTTTCATCAGGTGTTTATTTATACAGATTAAAGCAAATTGATTTTAACAGCAACTTTTTATTTCACATACTTTCAGATGAAATTAATATCGGCATACCAAATCGTTTTATTGTAAATCAGAATTACCCAAACCCATTTAATCCGTCTACAAAAATAACATTTGAGATTCCTGAAGATGGAAATATAAAAGTGGTAATTTATTCATCAAAGGGAAGTGAACTAAAGACATTAAGTAATTCTGTGATAAGAGGCGGTTATCATTCTATTGATTTTAACGGCTCTGACATTTCCAGTGGTGTTTATTTTTATAAAATAATTTTTAGTTCTACAAATTATGTTAAGTCAGTTACAAAAAAAATGTTGCTGCTGAAATAATAAATCTACCGGAATACAATATTAAAGAACTCACTATTAATAGAAAGTGAGTTCTTTTTTTATATAAGTTTATAATAAATAAATAGTCTCAGAATATTAATCCTGAGACTATTAGCGGAAGGGGAGAGATTCGAACTCTCGGTACAGTTTGACCCGTACGACGGTTTAGCAAACCGTTGGTTTCAGCCACTCACCCACCCTTCCGGATATTTCAGCTGAAAAATTTACAACACAAATATATTGCTTTCAAACTGGGAATACAATGAAAGAAATTATTTTAAAGATGTAATATCACTATAAACTACAAATATCATAAACCCAATCAATATTGCAAATCCTACATTCTGTAAAACTAACTGCACTTTATATGGTACAGGTTTTCTAACTATCGCTTCATATATAAGAAGCATAAAATGTCCGCCGTCTAATGCAGGAAACGGCATAATGTTAATTACCGCAAGTGAAATTGAAAGCAAAGCAATAAATCCAAGAAAGGTATAAATACCACCTTCTGCTGACTGAGCAGAGACCTGAGCAATTTTTATTGGTCCGCCAATAGCTTTTTTAAATGCAATATCACCTCTGAATATTTTAGCAATTGTTTTGAAAAATAATTCAATACCCATATAATACATATCATAAACTGCTTTCGGAGCCGCAGTAAAAATATTATATTTTATTTCTTTTGTAGGTCCGGTGTATTTTGCTGCTATCATAATTCCAATAGTGGAATCAGCTGATGGAGTTATTACACAGTTTAAATTTTCATTGTTTCTTGTCCAGTGGATTTCATTTTCATTATTTACACTGCTTCTGATAAGATCGGTTAGCTGCTGAGGATTTTTAATTTCTGTATTATTATAAGAAATTATAACGTCACCTTTTTGAAGACCACATTTAGAAGCAGGCATATCTGCTACTACATCATTGATTTCAGGCTGGATTCCTTCAGGATATATTCCAAAGTTTTTTTCTGTAAGATCACCGGTTTTATCCTTTGGAATTGAAACCATGGTTTCTGAACCATTCCTAACAACTAAGAAGTCCAGATTCTCACCAAGATTTTCAAAATAAAGTTTTGCCTGAACGTCTTCCCAGGAATTTACTTCGTTATTATTAATTTTCAATATCTTATCTCCTGTAACAAGTTCTGACACCGCTGCCGGAGAGTTTATCCCTATGTATCCAATAGTTGTAGTATCAGTTAAGGTCTTCCCTTTTATAAGTGTTAAAGAATAAAAAATTATAAATGCGAGAAGAAAATTCATTATAACTCCTGCAGTGATAACGATCATCCTTTTCCAAACAGGTTTTGCTCTGTATTCCCAAGGTTGAGGTTCCTTGGAAATAAAATCCTTATCCATGCTTTCGTCTATCATTCCTGATACTTTTACATAGCCCCCGATAGGGAATGCACAAATTCTGTAATCTGTATTATCATCAAGAATTACTTCATCACTCAACGAGCCGAATGTAAATCCGTTGATCTTATTGTATCCGAATAATCTGTATCCAATTCCCAAAGCAAAAACTTCTGCCCTCATTCCTGTCATTCTTGCAGCAATAAAGTGTCCGAACTCATGTATAAATACAAGAATTCCGATTACGATGAGAAAGTAAAATGTTGTTGTTAAAAATTCCATTTATATATTAAACAGTAAAGATAAAATTTATTAATTAAAAATTAGAGTTAAAAAAACTTCTCTTTTAAATATTTATATTGCAATTAATCTGTTGCGAATTGTATTGTCTGTCTCTAAAATAGTCTCAAGGTTGATTTCGGAAGACGATTTTGTCAAATTCAATTCATTCTCAATAATTTCAGGAATTTGAGAAAATCCGATCTTATTATTTAAAAAAAGTTCTACAGCTATTTCATTTGCAGCGTTTAAAACAGTTGGGTAAATTCCACCTGATTCAAGAGCATCAACTGCAAGTTTGAGACATTTGAATTTGTTATTATCAGGCGGTTCAAAAGATAAATTGAAGTTTTCCATAAATGACATTTTTGGATAGTTATTTTCAATTCTATCCGGATAAGTAAGTGCATACTGGATTGGAAGTTTCATATCTGGAATTCCAAGCTGGGCTTTTATAGAACCGTCATTAAATTCTACCATTGAATGTATAATTGACTGAGGGTGTATAACAACCGAAATCTGATCAGGAGTAAGGTCAAAAAGCCATTTTGCTTCAATTATTTCAAGTCCTTTATTCATCATTGTTGCTGAATCTATTGAGATCTTTTTACCCATATTCCAGTTTGGGTGTGCCAATGCATCTTTTATAGAAGCATTATTCATCTCATCTAATGATTTTTTTAAAAATGGACCACCGGATGCAGTTAGAATAATTCCTGAAACATTGTTTTTCGATTCACCAGTGAGACATTGAAAAATTGCTGAATGTTCACTATCAATTGGGATTAAAGTGCAGGATTTTTCTTTTAATAATTTATTAACAATTTCACCGGCAACTACTAATGTCTCTTTATTAGCTAAAGCAATTTTTCGGTTTTGCTTAATTGCTTTGATTGTTGGTTCGAGTCCTGAAATTCCAACCAATGAGGAAATTAATAAATTAAAATCATCTCTTTCTGCTAATTCCAAAATCCCGGCTTTACCTTTGAATATTTCCAGATCCTTAAAATTGTATTTTCTTTTGAATTCTTCACAGCTTTTATCATCAGTAACAGCTACTCCAATTGGTGAATATTTTTTTATCTGTTTTGCGAGTAAATCAACATTAGTATTTGTAGTGAGGTATTGTATGGAATAATCTTTACCTTTGTTGATAAGATTGTCGATTACTTCAAGAGAATTACATCCAATAGAACCGGTCGATCCAAAAATACAAACTTTTACTGACATTTGATTTTAATTCGCTGCTGAATAAATAAAAAACTCAAGAATTTTAATCCTTGAGTTTTAGAATTATACACTTAAAATAAATATTAATGAATTAATTTAAGTATTTATTTATAATTTTTACAAAATCTTCTTTTTTTCTTGAACCTACAATAGTCTCCGCTATATTACCTTTTTTATCAATAATAAATGTAGTCGGAACTGCTTCAAGATTGTTTCCGGAAGCTTCACCAAATGCATCAACAACTTCCTGATTACCATCCAGCACTGTATAAGATACAGGTTTAGATTTTAAAAAATCAGAAACTTTAGCTGACTTTTCCTGCTGAAATACATTCATTCCTATCATTCTAAAGTCTTTATCACTCATTTCATCAGAAATACTTGAAAGATCCGGCATTTCTTTGATGCAAGGTCCACACCAGGTTGCCCAAAAATTAAGAAGGATCACTTTACCTTTTAAATCATTAAGAGAAGTTTGTTTACCACCTTCAGACCAAATTACATTTGGAGATACTTTTTTACCTGAAGATTTTTCTACAGCTTCTACAGTATATAAATTTGATGCAGAAGTATTTGGGTTCGAAGTCTCTTTACTGGGAGTTTGAGTTTGTTTTGTTTCAACAGTTTTAGTTTCTTTCTTTAGGGTTGTTTCGGATTCAGAAGAATCTTTTCCACAGGAAATTAATAATGCTGAGAATACAATTATAGTAAAGCTTAAAATGATTTTTTTCATGTCAATTTTTATTTATTTAAAATTAGTAAGTGTACTATGAATTTCATCTGGTTCCATATCAGAATATGATGAACAAATTACTCCATCCGCAAACCAAATGATAGGATTTAAATTGTCAACTTTTGAACAATTTATCCAATTTTCTCCGCTATTAATTGAGCTTTTTACTTTTTCACAAATTGTCAAATTGTTTCGATTTTGTAAATTATTCATTGAAGTCTGGAAAGTATATATTCTAATATTACCTTTCATATGAATTATATGAGCTGTTTTTTCACCTTCCTCTATGGAACAAAATCCTCCAATTAGAACTGCTTCTTTTACATTTGGTATATACACTTTGAAGTCAAGATGCTGATTCATGTCATTTGATAATTCTTTAGCATCATTTGTCTTAAATTGAATATCTCTGTTTCCGTTTTTAAATTTATCAAAAACTTTTTTCGAAACAGTAATTATATCATTTTTTGCGTAAATTGTTTGTTCCTCACTTAAAAAACTATTCAATGCAAATGCAGAAACAATAAGTAAAACAAAAACTATTGAGGCATAAGTAAGATTTCGTTTCAGATTTGATTTCTGAATAGACATTTGAGTGTTTATCATGTCTTCAGATTTTTTTTGTACAGAACGTTTCCCTGTAGTTTTTATATAATCATCTATTCCTTTTCCAATATTTTTATATAAATAAACTGGAGTTTCGATAGTGATATCAAGTCTGGCTTTAAAAAATTGTTTGGTAGCTTTTTCAAGTTCGTATCGGTTTCTGAAATCTGAGTTGTTCTCAATTAAATTCTTTATCAATTCTAATTCACTTTCATCAGTTATTTCATTATCGATGTAAGCAGTAATCAACTCATATTTTAAATCGGAATTGTTTGAGGAATCCGTTTCTGGATTTGTCGGGTTTTTTGGTGTATCAGACATTTAAAAAAGTATAAAGTTTATATAATTATAATTTTGATTTTAAATTTATTTTATGAGATTACTTTCTACGTCATATCCTCTTTTCCTGGCATATTCCATAAGCTTTTGCTGGAGTACTTTTCTACCCCTGTGCAATCTGCTTCTTACAGTACCTATTGGACATTGAACAAATTCAGCAATTTCTTCATAACTTAAACCTTCAAGATCACAAAGTATAACTACAGTTTTGAAATCATCCTGTAAAGAATTAAGCGCTGTTAAAAGTTCATCATCAAGCAATTTTGAGAATACTTTTTCCTGAAGGTTATTTGAATCTATTTTCGAAGATCTTATGGTATCATAAAAATTTTCAATTTCACCATAATCAACTTTCCCAGGTTCTTTTTGTCTCTTTCTGTACTTATTAATGAACAAATTTTTCATTATGCGAAACAGCCACGCTTTACAGTTAGTTCCTTTCTCGAATTTATCAAAAAACCTGAATGCTCTTAAATAAGTTTCCTGAAGCAGATCATCTGCATCTAGTTTATTTCCTGTAAGTTTGTATGCATAATTATGAATCATTTTCATATGAGGCATAGCTTCTGCATCAAAGTCTGCTTTTCTTTTAAGCAGCTCCTCTTCTGAAATTTCTTCAGGAATATCATCAGAATTTTCTTCTGAGTTTTCATCAGAATTTTCTTCGGAATTGTCATCAGAACTATCCTTAGAATTTTCATCGGATGTTTCGTCAATTTTACTATTTATCTCGTCTTCCTTGTCATCAACAATCTGTGAATCAAAATCTTCACTCAGATCATCGATTTCTTCAGATTCCGATTTATCTTTTTTAGAATTTTCGTTAGAATTTGTCATTTTTCAAATTGAAATAAACTAATTATTAATAGAATTTAATTCAATACAGAATTATTTTTAAACAGTTTTAAAAATACCTAATTTTTTTTCGATTGATTGTTGAATAAAGAGAAAAAAATCAGAAATGGTATAGATTAGAAATAGAGAAATTTAATTAATGAAAAGAGGGCGAACAACGGGGCTCGAACCCGCGACATTCAGAACCACAATCTGACGCTCTGCCAACTGAGCTATGCTCGCCATTATACTGTTACAAATTAACTTAATCAAATATATTTTTCAATAACTATTTGACTGGTTAACAAAAAAAAATCCCTTTTTCAAAGGGATTTTGCTCGACAGACAGGACTTGAACCTGTAACCCTTCGGTTAACAGCCGAATGCTCCACCATTGAGCTACTGTCGAATTAATTACCAATATAAATACAAGAGGATTTTTAATCAATGAATAAATAAAAATTATTTTAGTTTTTTTGAAAAATTTATATAATTTCTACAAAGGTGTTTTTGGACTTGAATGATGTTTAAAATGCTGTCTGAAAAAGACTTGAATTGTTTTAAACAAAATAAATGCATTATCCAAAAAATAAATAATTATACATGCAATCAAAATTCCCATATTATCAGTTAGAATTATTTATTATTTTATTTTCTTATTATTTTATAAAGATTAAATTAATTGATCATTAAATAAACTTAAATTTGAATTCACCTTTAACAGTTTCAGAATTATCCAGAGACTTAAAAAATACTATTGAAAGAAATTTTGATTATGTTTTTGTATTGGGTGAAATTTCAAATTTCAAAAGACATTTTTCGGGGCATATATATTTTTTACTAAAAGATAGTAAAGCACAGATTAATGCTGTTATATGGAAAGCAAGAGCTGATCTTTTAAACATCTTTCCAGCAGACGGGATGAAAGTACTAATAAAAGGGAGAATCACTTTATATGAAACAAGAGGCAGCTATCAGATTGATGTATTCAATATTCAACCTGCAGGGGAAGGAGAGCTACAGATTGCTTTTGAAAATCTAAAAAGAAAATTAGAGTTTGAAGGTTTGTTTGATTCAAAATATAAAAAATCTCTTCCTGAATTTCCTGAAAGAGTAGCTGTAATAACTTCGGAGACTGGTGCAGCAATTCAGGATTTTTTAAAGGTAACTGAAAGACGATATCCGGTTGTGACCATTTATTTAATTAATGCAGGCATGCAGGGATCAGGCTCAGCAAACAGTGTCTGTAAAGCAATTGCTGTCGCTAACAAAATCAAAAATAAACCTGAGATCATTGTTATTACCAGAGGTGGAGGTTCTATTGAAGACTTGTGGACATTTAACGAAGAAAAGGTTGCACGAGCTGTATTTGCTTCAGAAATACCTGTTGTATCTGCTATTGGTCATGAAGTAGATTTTACCATCTGTGATTTCACTGCTGATGTTAGAGCATCTACTCCTTCCGCTGCTGCCGAACTGATTTTTCCGGTACTCTTAAATATACAACTTAGCTTAAATGATATTGAAAATAATTTTAAACGGAAAGTCTTAACTGAAATAAAAGATTTAAAATCCGGTTTAAATAAAATTGAAAATAATTATTATTTCAAAAAGCCGGCTGATATGATCAATGAATATAAAATGAATTTGGACAACATTGAACAGAAATTAGCTGATAATGCAAAAAAGAAATTAAATGAAATTAAAATTCGATTAGAAAGAATTAGTAAAGAACTGATATTTATTCCGGGTAGAAGTATTCTCAACCTAAAAAATTTATTAAACTCAAATGAAAAATTACTAAATTCACTTAATCCTGAAAATGTATTGAAAAGGGGATTTGCGATTATTAAAATGGGAGACAAAATAATTTCATATAAAAAACAACTTAATGTAAATGATAATATACAGATAAATTTTAATGACGGTGAAGCTGATGCCGTAATTGATAAACTAAAATAAATTTATGAAAAAGAAAATAGAAGATACATTTGGAAACAATTTTAAAAAATTAGAGGAGATACTTGTTAATCTTGAATCTGGAATTGAAGATCATTCGCTTGAAGAAATAATTAAAAATTATCAAGATGGTATAAATCTTATTAATATTTGCCGTAAGAAACTTGATGAAGCTGAATTAAAAATTGAAAAAATTAGCACTGAACAAGATAATTAAAAATCGTATATTTATAACAAATTTTTTCAATGAGTGAATATAATATTAACAATACAAAATTTCTAAAGGATATTGATTATCCTAAAGATCTAAAGAAATTAAATCTGATGAATCTCAGAGAACTTGCAGATGAAGTTCGGGAATATTTGATCGATACAATTTCCAGAATTGGCGGACATCTCGGAGCATCATTAGGTGTATGTGAACTTACTCTGGCTCTACATTATGTATTTAATACTCCCGACGATAAGATCATTTGGGATGTTGGTCATCAGGCTTACATTCATAAAATATTAACCGGAAGAAAAGAACAGTTAAAAACTATAAGACAGAAGAACGGTATAAGTGGTTTTCTTAAAAGAAGTGAAAGTGAATATGATGTGTTCGGAGCCGGTCATGCAACCACTTCTATTTCTGCAGCTCTTGGAATAGCAACTGCCAGAGATTTTTCAAACAAAAATTTCAAAGTTATTTCTGTAATAGGTGACGGATCTATGACAGGAGGAATGGCTTACGAAGCAATGAATAATATCGGACTTTTGAAAAAGGATATTATTGTAGTTCTAAATGACAATAAAATGTCGATAGCTCCGAATGTCTGGTCACTTCAGAATTATTTTAATGATCTGATGACAAATGATACTTATAATAAATTCAGAAGCAAAGTATGGGAATTAACTGAAGTATTTGATAAAAAGAATAGTGACAGATTAAGAAAAGTTGGATCAAAAATAGAAGGAAGTATTAAAAGTGTAGTAACTCCTGGAATGCTTTTTGAAGCTCTTGGTTTCAGATATTTTGGTCCAGTTAATGGTCATAATGTTGTTAATCTTGT
>Ga0209477_1000875_pt1 | contig 18715 bp, 6 predicted proteins | sample KloWWTupernatant_FD_187180 | JGI IMG/M metagenome (GOLD analysis project Ga0209477, IMG submission 187180) | Active sludge microbial communities from Klosterneuburg, Austria, studying microevolution and ecology of nitrifiers - Klosterneuburg... | ecosystem: Engineered > WWTP > Aerobic digester >... | reverse complement strand
GCCGCGAGGCCCTTCTGCAGGTCCTCCATCGGCTTGCCACCCCAGTCGCCCGAGATCGAATCGGTGAAGGCCTGGCCGTAGCCGGTCGAGCCGTGGAAATCGACCATGACCGCGGCGTATCCCTGTCCCGCATAGGTCTGCGGGTTCCAGCGGTAGTGGAAATGGTTGCCGAAGCTGCCCTGCGGGCCGCCGTGGATCAGGAAGGCGAGCGGATACTTCGTGCCGGCGCTGAAGTTCGCCGGCTTGACCAGGTAGGCGTGCACGGTCTCGCCGTTCCAGCCCGCGAACGTGAATTGCTCGTAGTCGCCCAACGCGAGCCCGGCCATGCGCGCGGCATTGAAGCGCGTCAGCGCCACCGGCTCGCCGCCGCGCGGGGACAGGCGGTACAGCTGCGCGGTGGACTTGAGGTCGTCGCGACCGTAGACGATCGCGTCGCGACCCACGGTGACGCCCGCAACCGTGCCGCGATTGTCCAGCCGCGTGCGCTTGCCGCTGGCGACATCGACCGCGAACAGCGATCCGGCGCCGAGATCGGCGACCGTCGTGTACAGCGTGCGGCCGTCCGGCGCGACCACGAGTCCCTCGGGCGAGCGATCCCAGTCGGCGGCGATGTCGCGCGCGTTGCGCGAGGCGAGGTCCAGCGCGCGGATCTGGAAGCGGTCGGCCTCGAAGCCCGGACGCTTCATCGCGCGATAGTAAAGCGTGCGGCCGTCGGGCGCGTACACCGGCCCCGTGTCGGTCGCCGGATTGGCGGCGGTGAGGTTCAGCGGCGCCTCGCTGCCATCGACCGTGGACAGGTACAGGTCGAAGTTGGTCGACCAGGGCTCGGTGCGGCCGGCGATGCGCGCGGCGAACACCATCGACTTGCCGTCCGGCGCCCATGCATAGTCGGCATCGTCGCCGAAGGGCTTGGAGGGCACGTCGCCATCGATGCCGCGCGAAACCAGGCGCGCCGCGCCGGCGATGCCACGCGCGTCGAGCGTGGCGACGAACAGTTGCGCCCGGGTGCCGTCCTTCCAGGTATCCCAGTGGCGGATGAAGAGCTGGTCGTGCGCGACACCGCTCTGCTTGCGCTTGGCGAGTTCGTCCTTGCGGGTCTTGCTGCAGGCCAGGTCGCCCTTGCAGTCCGGATATACCTCGAAGCTCAGCGCCAGCGCGTTGCCCGCCGGCGACGGCGCGAAGCTGCCCACGTCGAGCGGGAAGTCGGTGACCTGCACCGCCTCGCCACCGCCGAAGTCCAGGCGCCAGACCTGCATCGAGCCCGAGCGTGAGGACAGGAAGTACAGCGCGCGGCCGTCGCGGCTCCAGCGCGGGCTGGACGAACTGGTACCACGGGTGCTCAGCCGCCGCGGCTCCGCGCTGCCCGCCAGCGCGCGCACCCAGATGCTGCCCACGCCCTTGTTGCCCTCGAGGTCGGTTTCGCGCACCGCGAAGGCGACCTGGCTGCCGTCGGGCGAGAGGCGCGGATCGCTGACCCTGTCGAGTGCGACAAGGTCGCGCACGTTGAAGGGCTGGGTGGCCGCCAGGCAGCTGCCTGCAGCAAGGAGCAACGAGGCCAGGGCGACACGAATGGGCATGGGAATTCCCGGGGGGTAGCGGACGCGGCATGGTACGGCCGGCCGCGGCGACGGCCAAGCGCGGGTTGACCTGCCGCGCGGCGCACAGCAACCTTGCCCGCACCACGATCCCGGACCCGGAACCCATGATCCTCAGGGCAGCGACGACGGCGGCTTGGTTCCTGGTGGCGATGATCGGCGCGGCCTGCATCGCCACGCTGGCACTGCACCGCGGCGAGACCATCAATGCGATCTGGATGGTCGCGGCGGCGATCTCGGTCTTCGCGATCGCCTATCGCTTCTATGCGCGCTTCATCGCCCACACCGGGCTCGGGATCGACCCGACCCGCGCCACGCCCGCGCATCGCCGCAACGACGGCCTCGACTACGTCCCGACCGACCGCCACGTGTTGTTCGGCCACCACTTCGCCGCGATCGCCGGCGCCGGCCCGCTGGTGGGACCGATCCTGGCGGCGCAGATGGGCTACCTGCCCGGCACGCTGTGGATCCTCGCCGGCGTGGTCTTCGCCGGCGCGGTGCAGGACATGACCATGCTGTTCCTCTCGACCCGCCGCGACGGCCGCTCGCTGGGCGAGCTGATCCGCGCCGAGATGGGCACCGCGGCCGGCACCATCGCCATGCTCGGGATCCTGATGATCATGGTGATCCTGCTCGCGGTGCTGGCGCTGGTGGTGGTCAAGGCGCTGGCCGAGAGCCCCTGGGGCACCTTCACCGTGGCGATGACGATCCCGATCGCGCTGTTCATGGGCGTCTACGTGCGCTGGCTGCGCCCGGGCCGCATCCTCGAGGTCTCGCTCTTCGGGCTGGTGCTGCTGGTGCTCGCGGTGGTCGCCGGCGGCTGGATCGCGGCCGATCCCGCGCTCGCCGCGCTGTTCACCTTCGACGGCAAGGCGCTGGCCTGGATGCTGATCGGCTACGGCTTCGTCGCCGCAGTGCTGCCGGTGTGGCTGCTGCTGGCGCCGCGCGACTACCTCTCGACCTTCATGAAGATCGGCACCATCGCCCTGCTCGCGATCGCGATCGTGGTGGTGATGCCCGAGATGCGCATGCCGGCGCTGACCCGCTTCACCGACGGCAGCGGCCCGGTATGGTCGGGCCCGCTGTTTCCCTTCCTGTTCATCACCATCGCCTGCGGCGCGGTATCGGGATTCCACGCGCTGGTGTCCTCGGGCACCACGCCCAAGATGATCGCCAACGAGCGCGACCTGCGGCTCATCGGCTACGGCGGCATGCTGACCGAGGCCTTCGTCGCGATCATGGCCCTGACCGCCGCCGCGGCGCTCGATCCCGGCGTGTACTTCGCGATGAACAGCCCGGCGGCCGCGATCGGCGCCAGTGTCGAGTCGGCGGCGCAGGCGATCTCGCAATGGGGCTTCGTGGTCACGCCCGAACTGCTGGCGCAGACCGCGCACGAGGTCGGCGAAAACACCATCCTCTCGCGCACCGGCGGCGCGCCCACGTTGGCGGTGGGGATGGCGCAGATCTTCAGCCAGTTGGTGCCGGGCGAGGGCATGACGGCATTCTGGTACCACTACGCGATCCTGTTCGAGGCGCTGTTCATCCTCACCACGGTCGACGCCGGCACGCGCGTGGGCCGCTTCATGATCCAGGACCTGCTCGGCACCGCGGTGCCCGCGCTGCGCCATACCGATTCCTGGACCGGCAACCTGGTCGCCACCGCGCTGTGCGTGGGCGGCTGGGGCTGGTTCCTCTACCAGGGCGTGGTCGATCCGCTGGGCGGCATCAACACGCTGTGGCCGCTGTTCGGCATCGCCAACCAGATGCTGGCCGGCATGGCGCTGACCTACTGCACGGTGGCGCTGGTGCGCTCCGGGCGCGGCCGCTTTGCCTGGATCACCGCGCTGCCGGCGTCGTGGGTGCTGGTGTGCACGGTGACCGCCGGCGCGATGAAGGTGTTCAGCGCCGACCCGCGCATCGGCTTCCTCGCCCACGCGCGCCGCTTCGGCGAGGCCGCCGGGCGCGGGGAGGTGCTGGCGCCGGCGCGGGACCTGGCCCAGATGCAGCAGGTCGTGGTCAACAACTACGTCAATGCCGGGCTGGCGCTGCTGTTCATGACGGTGATGCTCATCACCGTGGCCTTCGGCGTGCGCGCGGTGCTTCACGCGCGACGTGCGCCGGGGGCACCATCGAGCGAGTCGCCCTATGTGGCGCTCGCGGAGGGCGCCTGAGATGGGCACGGTCCGGCGATTCTTCATGATGCTGCGCACCAAGCTCCGCTCGGGCGCGCGCCTGGCCGTCGGCGTGCCCGACTATGCGGCATACGTCGAACACCTGCGCCTGCACCATCCCGAGCGCGAGCCGCCCGGGTACGCCACCTTCTTCCGCGAGCGCCAGGACGCGCGCTACGGCAAGGGCCGCGTGCGCTGCTGCTGAAGCGCGGCGGCTGGCTATACTCGACCGCAACGGCCTTGCCCCTGTAGGAGCGGCTTCAGCTGCGACCAGGCCTATCGCGCGCAGAGCGCGCTCCTACAATGCCGGCTCTGTAGGAGCACGCTCTGCGCGCGATAGGCGCAAGGCGTCATAGCTGCGTGCGACGCCGCGCGGTCGCGGCTGAAGCCGCTCCTACAGGGGCGAGCTTGTGGTTTCGCCCGCCGTTGTCGCAATCCCCACCGGATCGATTGGAGCCCCACCCGCATGTCCACCGCCACGCTCCATCCCGCCGGCCACGACCACATGCTCGGCCACCCCAAGGGCCTCTTCGTCTGCTTCCTGACCGAGATGTGGGAGCGCTTCGCCTTCTACGGCATGAAGGCGCTGCTGTTCCTGTACCTGACCCAGCACCACCTGTTCGACGACAAGAGCGGTTATCTCCTGCTCGGCACCTACGCCGGCCTCGCCTACGCGCTGCCGCTGGTCGGCGGCATGCTCGCCGACCGCTACCTGGGAATGCGCAAGGCCGTGGTCTACGGCGGCCTGCTGCTGGTGCTGGGCCAGCTCGGGATGGCCTGGATCGGCACGCCAGCCACCGGCACAGTGACGGACGCGACGCGCGATGGCTTCGCCATCCAGGTGATGTACCTCGCGCTGGCGCTGATCGCGGTCGGCGTGGGCTTCCTCAAGCCCAATATCTCGACCATCGTCGGGCGCCTGTATTCCGACAAGGATCCGCGCCGCGACTCGGGCTTCACCCTGTTCTATGCCGGCATCAACCTCGGCGCGATGCTGGCTTCGCTGGTGGTGGGCTTCATCGGCATCCGCTACGGCTGGGGCTGGGGTTTCGGCCTCTCCGGCGTGCTGATGCTGTTCGGCCTGGCCCAGTTCCTGTGGGGACAGCATCGGCTCGAGGGCCACGCCGAGCCGCCCGATCAGGCGTTGCTGCGCGAGACCGTGTTCGCCGGCCTGTCGCGCGAGTGGGCGATCTACCTCGGCGGCGTGGCGACCACGCTGGTGGTGTGGTGGGTGCTGCAGACCAACGTCGACTTCTCCTTCCTCGGCGATTTCTTCGGCGGCCACGAGGTCACCCTGACCGAAGTGGTCGCGGTCGCGCTGGGCCTGGCCCTGTTCGTGTGGTTCGGCCGCTTCCTGTTCTCCGGCATCACGCCGGCGCAGCGCGGCCAGATGTCGGTGCTGATGGTGCTGATCGTGGTCAGCGCGCTGTTCTGGGGCCTGTACGAGCAGACCTACGGCACCTGGGTGGCATTCACCGATCGCGCCATGACGACCGAGCTGTTCCCCGGCATCGCGACCGCGACCACGACCTCGCTGCCGTGGTCGGCGCTGTCGCTGATCGTGATCCCGGCAGCCATCCTGCTCGCCATGCGCATCGGCGACCGCAACCCGGGGTCGGGCGCGCCGCGCTGGCTGATCGCGGGCGGTGCGGTGCTGGTGCTGGTGTTCCTGCTGCACGACCTGCTGCTGGTGCCGCAGACGGCGAGTTCGCTGACCTTCCTGGGCGCGCTGTTCGTGGTCCTGCTGACCCCGGTGTTCGCCTGGCTGTGGCCGCTGCTCGACCGCATCGGCATGAACCCGAGCACGCCGGCCAAGTTCGGCTGGGGCCTGATCTTCGCCGGCTTGTCCTTCGGCGTGCTGCTCTACGCCGCGGCCAATACCGGCGAGGGCATCCGGGTCTCGGTGTGGTGGCTGGTGCTGGCCTACTTCGTGCTCGAGCTCGGCGAGATGGTGCTGTCGCCGATCGGGCTTTCGGTCGTGACCACGCTCTCGGTGCCGCGCGTCGTGGGCCTCATGATGGGCGCGTGGTTCCTGTTCTCGGCCTTCGGCGAGATCATCGCCGGCCGCTTCGGCACCCTGGCGGCGATGGATCCGGCCACGCCGATGCCGCAGGCGATCGCGATCTACGGCGCGACCTTCTCGACCCTGATGTGGGTCGGCCTGGTCAGCGGCGTCGTGATGCTGCTGCTGACGCCCTTGCTCAAGAAGGGCATGCACGGCGTGCTGTAGCCGGCAACGAGGACGGCGCTGGACCCGCGAACCGGCGGGCTGCGCTCACCCGGGGCTACGGCGCGGGTTCTCGCGCCTGCCGCAGCATCGCGTCGAGCATCCAGCGGCGCGCCGGCGCGTCTGCGGGCGGGTCGGGCAGCTCGAGTTCCCGCACCCGCAGGGCGTAGCTCGTGCCGGCCTGGTGCTCGAAGCCGATGATGCCGCCATGCAGGAGCTGCCATGGCTGGTCCGCGGCCTCGCGCCATTGCAGGCACTGCATCGGACCCACGCCGCTGCAGGGTCGCGTCTGCGCCGCGATCTCGATCACGCGCGTGCGTCCGCTGTCGATGCCCAGCAGTTCATAGCCGAGTTCGACGTCGGCACCGCGCAGCACCATGCTCGCGCGGCCTCGCTCGAATCGATCGACCCGCGCGAGATCCTGCACCAGCGCCTGTTCCGCCGCCAGCGCCGGGCAAGCGCGCTTGCTCGACAGCAATGGTCCGAAGCGCAAGGAACCGCCATCCAGGGTGTAGCTCGCGCTGAACGCGTTGCAGGGCAGCACGCCGGACACCTGCCCACTCGCGTGGAATTCCAGGGTCGGATTCGTGCCCAGGGGCGGCCGTGGAATGGCCTGCCCGGGCCAGTCGACCAGGCGCCAGACGCTACCTTCCGGTATCAGCGCGGCGCTCGCCACCATCTCTCCGGGATTGCTCGTCGACGGTTGTGTTGCTGTCGAGTGCGCGCAGGCGCACAACGACAGCGCGGTGATCATGGCGGCATGCACGCTTCGCATCGCAAGTCCCGGTCTGCAGGCATGCACCGCACGATGCCGCAGCCGGGCCGCCATGCGCCAGTGCATGGGCCAGGCAGGGGCGGATCGTCCGCCCCTGCCCTGCGACGATTCCTCAGTGCAGCTGGCGCGCGCGCCGCGCGCCGAAGCCCAGCATCAGCAGGGCGAGCAGGGCCAGCGCCCAGTTCGCGTCGACCGGGATCTGCCGGTTGCCCGTCCCCACGCCACTCTCGACGGTGTCGGTATTGTCGTCCGGGTTCGGGTCCGGCGTGATGCTGGTCACGGTGGCGCGGTTCACCAGCGGGATCGCCCCGTAATACGGCGAGGGGATCGCGAAGGTGACGTCGACCGTGACCGTAGCGCCCGCGGCCAGCGTCCCCAGCGAGCACGGGAAGCCGGTCGCGCAGGGCGCCGTGGACGAGACGTAGGTCAGGCCCGGCGGGGTCGCGTCGGTCAGGACCACCGACAGCGCATCCGACGGTCCCTGGTTGCGCACCACGATCCACCAGGTCGCGTTGGTGCCCTGCACCACTGAACCGGGCCCGGTCTTGACCACCACCAGGTCGGCCGTGCCCGTGCCCACCGGGGTGGTCTCGGTCGCGGTGTTGTTGCCCGGCACCGTGTCGGGCGTGGTCGAGGACACCGTTGCGGTGTTGGTCACCGTGCCGGGCGCCGGGAAGCCGGAACCGACCGTGATCGTGGTCGTGATGGTGCGCGACTGGCCGGACGCCAGCGTGCCCAGCGCACACGGGAACGGTGTGGTGCAGTCGCCGCTGTTCGACACGAAGGTGGTGCCGGCCGGGGTGGCATCCGCCACCGAGACCGCGACCGCATCCGAGGGACCGTTGTTGGTGATGACCAGCGTGTAGACCACGTTGGCGCCCGGCGCGACCGAAACGCCGCCATCGGTCTTGGTGATGGCGAGGTCGGCGCTGGCGTTGCCCACCGGCGTGGTGTCGCTGCCGGTGTTGTTGCCTGGCACCGGGTCGGGCGTGGTCGAACTGACCGTGGCCGAATTCACGATCGGATTGGCGCCGGCGTAGGCTGCCGGCACGCCCAGCACCAGCGTGACGAGCGGTGCTGGACCAGGTGCCAGCGTCGGCAGCGTGCACGTGACGACGCCAGCCGCCTGGCCGCAGGTCCAGCCGGCGCCGGTGGCGCTGACGAACGTGAGTCCGGCCGGAAGCGTGTCGCTGACGCTGACCGCGGCGGCGCTGGAGGGACCATTGTTGGTCACCGCCAGCGCGTAGCTGACGTTGCCGCCCGGCAGCACCGTGGCGCCGCCGTCGCTCTTGGTGATGGCGAGGTCCGCGCTTGCGGTTCCCAGCGGCGTGGTGTCGCTGCCGCTGTTGTTGCCGGCGTTGGGATCGGCCGTGGTTGCGCTGACCGTCGCGGTGTTGGCGATCGGGTCCGCGCCGGCGTAGCTGGCCGGCACGCCGAGCACCAGCGTGATCGGCGCCGCTGCACCGACCGCCAGCGTCGGCAGCGTGCAGGTCACCACGCCCGCCGCCTGGCCGCAGGTCCAGCCGGCACCCGTGGCGCTGACGTAGTTGAGGCCGGCCGGGATCGGATCGCTGACGCTCACGCCGGCTGCGTCCGAGGGACCGAGGTTGCTGACCGCCAGTGTGTAGGTCACGTTCGCACCCGGCGCCACCGTGGCGCCGCCATCGCTCTTGGTGATGGCCAGATCCGCGCTCGACGGCCCCAGCGGCGTGGTGTCGCCGTCGGTGTTGTTGCCCGGGTTCGGATCGCTGGTGGCCGCGCCGACGTTGGCCGAGTTCAGGATCGGGTCGGCGCCGTTGTAGTTCGCCGCCACATTCAGGACCAGCGTGATGTCGGGCGCCGGACCGACGACCAGCGTGGGCCGCGTGCAGGTCACCACGCCCGCGGCCTCGCCGCAGGTCCAGCCGGGGCCGGTCGCGCTGACGAAGGTCAAGCCGGCCGGGACCGTGTCGCTGACGCTGATACTGGTCGCGTCGGAGGGACCGGCATTGGCGACGGCCAGCGTATAGGCCAGGTTCGTGCCCCGCACCGCGGTCGCGCCGCCATCATCCTTGGTGATCGACAGGTCGGCACTGCCGCCGCCAACCGGCGTGGTGTCCCCGTCGGTGTTGTTGCCCGGGTTCGGATCGGTGGAGGTCGATGCCACCGAGGCCGAATTGACGATCGGGTTGGCGCCCGCATAACCCGCCGGGACGCTGAACACCACGCTGATCTGCGGCGCCGCACCGACGGCCAGCGTCGGCCGCGTGCAGGTCACGACGCCCGCGGCCTGGCCGCAGGTCCAGCCGGCGCCACTGGCGCTGACGAACGCGAGGCCCGCCGGCACCGTGTCAGTGACGCTCAGGCCCGTGGCATCCGAGGGACCGGCGTTGCTGACGTCCAGCGTGTAGGTGACGTTGTTGCCCGGCTGCACCGTGGCCCCGCCGTCGTCCTTCACGATCGAGAGATCGGCCGTGTTCGCGCCGACGGGCGTGGTGTCGCCATCGGTGTTGTTGCCCGGATTCGGATCGGCGGTGGTCGCGGCGACCGCGGCCGAGTTGGCGATCGGGTTGGCGCCGGTGTAGCTGGCCGGCACGCTGAACACCACGCTGATCGAAGGCGCCGGACCCACCGCAAGCGTGGCACGCGTGCAGGTAACCACGCCCGCCGCCTCGCCGCAGGTCCAGCCGGCGCCGGTGGCGCTGACGAAGCCCAGGCCCGCGGGCACGGCGTCGGTGACGCTGACCGTGCTGGCGTCGGACGGTCCCAGGTTGGTCACGTCGAGGGCGTAGGTCACGTTGTTGCCCGGCACCACCGACGCGCCGCCATCGTCCTTGGCGATCGCGAGGTCGGCGCTGCCGGCGCCCACCGGCGTGCTTTCGCCGTCGGTGTTGTCGCCCGGCGTCGGATCTGCCGTGCTCGATCCGACCGTGGCGGAATTGAGGATCGGATTCGCGCCGGCGTAGTTCGCCGGCACGCTGACGACCAGGGTGATCGCCGGCGCCGCGCCAACTGCCAACGTGGGTCGCGTGCAGGTGACGACACCCGCGGCCTGGCCGCAGGCCCAGCCCGCGCCCGTGGCGCTGACGAAGCCCAGGCCCGCGGGAATCGTGTCGGTCACGCTCAGCGCCGCGGCGTCCGAGGGACCCGCATTGGCAACCGCCAGGGTATAAGTGAGGTTGTTGCCCGGCACCACGGTGGCGCCGGCATCGTCCTTGACGAGGTTGAGATCGGCGCTCGCGGCATTGACCGGCGTGCTTTCGCCGTCGGTGTTGTCGCCCGGATTCGGATCGGTGCTGGCCGAGCCCACCGTTGCGGAGTTGAGGATCGGATTCGCGCCGGCGTAGTTCGCCGGCACGCTCAGCACCAGCGTGATCGCGGGCGCGGCACCCACTGCGAGCGTCGGCCGCGTGCAGGTCACGACGCCCGCAGCCTCGCCGCAGGCCCAGCCCACGCCCGTGGCACTGACGAAGCCCAGGCCCGCAGGGATCGTATCGGTCACGCTGAGCGTGGCTGCGTCGGACGGACCGGCATTGGCCACGCTCAGGGTGTAGGTGAGGTTGCTGCCCGGCGTGACGCTGGCGCCCGCGTCGTCCTTGAGGATCGAGAGGTCGGATTGCGACGCACCCACCGGCGTGGTGTCGCTGTCGGTGTTGTCGCCCGGCGTTGGATCGCTCGTGGTCGAGGTCACCGTGGCCGCATTGACGATCGGGTTCGCGCCGGCGTAGTTCGCCGGCACGCTCAGCACCAGCGTGATGACCGGCGCCGCGCCCACCGCGAGCGTCGGGCGCGTGCAGGTGACGACGCCCGCGGCCTGGCCGCAGGCCCAACCTGCGCCGGTGGCGCTGACGAAGCCCAGGCCCGCGGGGATCGTGTCGCTCACGCTCAGCGCCGCCGCATCCGACGGGCCCACGTTGGCAACCGACAAGGTGTACGTCACGTTGTTGCCCGGCACGACGGTAGCGCCGCCATCGTCCTTGCCGAGGTTGAGGTCGGCGCTCGGCGGCGACACCGGCGTGGTGTCGCTGTCGGTGTTGTCGCCAGGGGTCGGGTCGGTAGTAGCCGAGCCCACCGTGGCCGAATTGACGATCGGGTTCGCGCCCGCGTAGTTCGCCGGCACGCCCAGCACCAGCGTGATCGCCGGTGCGGCGCCCACCGCCAGCGTCGGCCGCGTGCAGGTGACCACGCCCGCGGCCTCGCCGCAGGCCCAGCCCGCGCCGGTGGCGCTGACGAAGCCCAGCCCTGCCGGGATCGTGTCGGTCACGCTCAACGCCGTCGCATCCGACGGACCCACGTTGGCTACCGACAGCGAGTAGCTGAGGTTGTTGCCCGGCACCACGCTGGCACCGCCGTCGTCCTTGAGGATGTTCAGGTCGGCGCTGGGCGCGTTCACCGGCGTGGTGTCGCTGTCGGTGTTGTCGCCCGGCGTCGGATCGTTGGTGGTCGAGGTCACTGAACTCGAGTTGACGATCGGGTTCGCGCCGGCGTAACTCGAGGGCACGCCCAGCACCAGCGTGATCGCCGGCGCCGCGCCGACCGCCAGGGTCGCGCGCGTGCAGGTCACCACGCCCGCGGCCTCGCCGCAGGCCCAGCCGGCGCCCGTGGCGCTGACGAACGTCAGGCCTGCCGGAATGGTGTCGGTGACACTCGGCGCTGCCGCGTCCGACGGACCCGCGTTGTTCACTGACAGGGTGTAGGTGACGTTGTTGCCTGGCGCCACCGACGCGCCGCCATCGTCCTTGACGATCGCGAGGTTGGCGCTGGGCGCGTCCACCGGCGTGGATTCGCCGTCGGTGTTGTTACCCGGCGTGGGATCGGCCGTGGTCGAGGCCACGCTGCCCGAGTTGAGGATCGGATTGGCGCCGGCGTAGTTCGCCGGCACGCTGACCACCAGCGTGATCACCGGTGCCGCGCCAACCGTGAGGGTCGCGCGCGTGCAGGTCACGAGGCCCGCGGCTTCACCGCAGGCCCAGCCGGCGCCGCTGGCGCTGACGAAGCCCAGGCCCGCCGGAATGGTGTCGGTGACGCTCGGCGCAGCCGCATCCGAAGGACCGGCGTTGCTCACGGACAGCGTGTAGCTGAGGTTGTTGCCCGGCGTGACGCTGGCGCCGGCATCGTCCTTGAGCAGCGACAGGTCGGCGCTGGGTGCCGCAACCGGCGTGCTTTCGCCGTCGGTGTTGTCGCCCGGGGTCGGATCGGTGGTGGTCGAGGTGACCGTCACCGAATTGACGATCGGGTTCGCGCCGGCGTAGTTCGCCGGCACGCTCACGACCAGCGTGATGAGCGGCGCCGCGCCCACCGCGAGCGTGGCGCGCGTGCAGGTCACCAGGCCCGCGGCTTCGCCGCAGACCCAGCCAGCACCACCGGCGCTGACGAACCCGAGGCCCGCCGGGATCGTGTCGGTCACGCTGACCGCCGTCGCATCCGACAGGCCGGCATTGGCCACTGCCAGGGTGTAAGTGAGGTTGTTGCCTGGCGTCACGCTGGCGCCCGCATCGTCCTTGACGATCGACAGGTCGGCGCTGGGCGCGTTCACCGGCGTGGTGTCGCTGTCGGTGTCGTTGCCCGGGGTTGGGTCGGTGGTGGTGGTGGCGACGGTCGCCGAGTTGACGATCGGATTGGCGCCGGCGTAGTTCGCCGGCACGTTGAGCACCAGCGTGATCGCCGGCGCCGCGCCCACCGCCAGCGTGGCGCGGGTGCAGGTGACGAGGCCCGCGGCTTCGCCGCAGGCCCAGCCGGTGCCGGTGGCGCTGACGAACACGAGGCCCGCCGGAACGGTGTCGGTGACGCTGACGGCCGCCGCATCGGACGGACCGGCATTGGCGACCGCCAGCGTGTAGCTGACGTTGCCGCCCGGGGTGACGCTGGCGCCGCCATCGTCCTTGGCCATCGACAGGTCGGCCAGTGGCGCGCTCACCGGCGTAGTCTCGCCGTCGGTGTTGTTGCCGGGCGTGGGATCGCTGCTGGTGGTGGCGACCGTGGCCGAATTGACGATCGGATTGGCGCCCGCGTAGTTCGCCGGCACGCTCACCACCAGCGTGATGACCGGCGCCGCACCCAATGCGAGCGTGGCGCGCGTGCAAGTCACGAGGCCCGCGGCTTCGCCGCAGGCCCATCCGGCACCGGTGGCGCTCACGAAGCCGAGGCCGGCGGGGATCGTGTCGGTGACGCTCAACCCGGCCGCGTCGGACGGGCCGGCATTCGCGACCGCCAGCGTATAGCTGAGGTTGTTGCCCGGCACCACGCTCGCGCCCGCATCGTCCTTGACGATCGAGACGTCGGCACTGGCCGGCGCCACCGGCGTGGTGTCGCTGCCGGTGTTGTCGCCCGGATTCGGGTCGGGGCCGTTGCTGCCGTCGTCGGCGACCACCACGCTGTTGGCGATCTGGGTCACGGCGCCCGGCAGGTTGGCTGGCACGTCAACCGTATAAGTGGCGCTGCCGCTGCCGCCCGCTGCCAGCGCGCCGATGGCGAGCGTGCAGGTGGAGCCGGCGTTGGCGTCCGGCACGCAGGCCCAGCCCGCGGTGCTCGCGCCGGCATTGAACGTGGTGTTGGCCGGCACGGTCTCGGTGAGGAGCACGCCGACGGCGTCCTGGTTGCCGTTGTTGGCGTAGTTGAGCGTGTAGGTGACGCTGGTGCCCGGCACCACGCTGGCGCCGCCGTCGCTCTTGGTCACCGCGAGATCGGGTGCGGCATCGATCGGCGTGGTGTCGCTGCCGCTGTTGTTGCCTGGCGAGGGATCGGGACCGTTGCTGCCGTCGTCGGCAATGCTGACAGTATTGGCTACCAGGGTGACGCCGACCGCCAATGGATTGGCAACCGTTACGGCGAAGGTGCGCGCGGCACCCGTGAGGGCCGCGAGCGCGCCCACGGCCAGGCTGCAGGTCGAGCCGGCGTTGTTGTTCGGGACGCAGGTCCAGCCGGCGCTGCTGGCACCCGCATTGAAGGTGGTATTGGCTGGTACGGTTTCGGTCAGCACGACGCCGGTGGCGCCCTGGTTGCCGTTGTTGTCGTAGAAAAGGGTGTAGGCCACGGTGCCGCCGGGCGCCACGCTGGCGCCACCGTCGGACTTCACTACCGTCAGGTCGGGCGCGGCATTGACCGGCGTGGTGTCGCTGCCGGTGTTGTCGCCCGGATTCGGATCGGGGCCACCCGTACCGTCGTCGCCGATGGTGGCGGAGTTCGCGATGCTGGTCACGCCCGCGGGAACGCTGGCGTTGACCGTGACCGCATAGGTCGCGCTGCCGCTGGCGCCGCCAGCCACGCTGCCGATCGCGAGCGTGCAGGTCGAGCCGGCGTTGTTGTCGGGCACGCAGGCCCAGCCAGCGGTGCTGGCACCGGCGTTGAAGGTGGTGTTGGCGGGAACGGTTTCGGTGATCACCACGCCGGTGGCGGCGCTGGTGCTCGAGTTCGAATACGACAGCGTGTACGCCACGGTGCCGCCCGGCACGACGCTGGCGCCGCCATCGCTCTTGGCCAGCGCGAGGTTGGGCGGTGCGAGCAGCGGCGTGGTGTCGCTGCCGGTGTTGTTGCCCGCTGCCGGATCGATGGTGGCGCTCGCGATCGTGGCGCTGTTCGGGATCGGATTGGCGCCGGCGTATCCCACCGGCACGTTGAGCACCAGGGTGATCGCCGGCGCGGTCGCACCCGACGCGAGCGCGGCGCGCGTGCAGGTGACGACACCCGCGGCCTCGCCGCAAGCCCAGCCGGCGCCGCTCGCGCTGTTGAACGCGAGGCCGGCGGGAATCGCGTCGGTGACGCTCAGGTTCGCCGCGTTGGAAGGACCGAGGTTCTGCACCGACAGCGTGTAGCTGATGCTGCCGCCGAGCACGGCGCTGGCGCCGCCATCGCTCTTCGTGATGGCAAGGTCCGCCTGCGCCGGCGCCAGCGGCGTGGTGTCGCTGCCGCTGTTGTTGCCGGCTGCCGGATCGCTGGTCGTCGCGACGACCGTCGCGGTGTTCGGAATCGGATTCGCGCCGCCGTAGTTGGCGGGTACCGACAGCACCAGCGCGATCGCCGGCGCCGCGCCGACGGCAAGGTTGGCGCGGGTGCAGGTCACGACGCCCGCGCTTTCGCTGCAGGCCCAGCCGGTGCCAGTGGCGCTGACGAAGCCCAGGCCTGCCGGAATCGTGTCGCTGACGGTCAGGCTGGTGGCAGCAGCGGGACCCAGGTTGGTCACCGCAAGGGTATAGGTGACGTTCGTGCCCGGCACCACGCTGGCGCCGCCGTCGCCCTTGGTGATCGACAGGTCGGCCTGCGACACCGGGCAGATGGCCATGCCCGAAACTGCGGGCGCCGTGGCGGTGGCGCCTGCCGCACCGCGGGTGGAGCCATTGGGGACGAACTCGACGAGTGAACTGGAGTTGGTGATGCCGTTGGCGCCCGCCGCGACGGCAGCGACCGCCGGCACCGATCCGGCCGGAAGCACGGCGATGTAACCGCCGCCGCCACCGCCGCCCGGGCCTTCAGACTCCGCGCCGGTGATGAGCTGGTTGCCGGCGTTGCCGCCCGCCGCGTTCAGCGCGGGTCCGGCATAGGTGCCTGCGACGACCACGATGCTGCCGCCACCACCGCCGCCACCCGGCGCGTCGTTGTGGCCGGGAATGGTGTTGGTGGCCGTCGCACCGGTCGCCGCGATCGGTCCCGCGCCGGTGACCGCGTTGGCGACCAGGAACACCAGGCCACCGCCGGCTGCCCCGGACGAGGCCGCGCCGTTGTTGCCGTCGCCCGCGCCACCGCCACCGCCCAGGTAGAGGCGCGACGTGGCAAGCGCGGGATCGTTGATCAGCGGACGCCCGCCCAGGCCACCACGCTCGCGGCGCAGGTTGCCGCCCCAGGCGGCGCCGCCGGGCGCCAGCGTCAGCGCGTTCTGGTTGGTACTGCCGTAGGTGTAGCCGCCGCGACCGCCGCCGCTGCGCACCGGGCAGCTGAACGATGGCGTGTTGGTGCAGCCGAGCGTGGGATCGAGCAACCACGCCGCGTTCCAGCTCGCGGTCGTGGTGTCGGGGTTGCCCTGCCCGTTGTTCCAGGACGCGATGGCACCGTGGTTGGCCCCGCCGCCGCCGCCGGCGTTGTGCGCGTTGCCGCCGCCGCCACCGTTGGCCGGCGCGCCGCGGCCGTAGCGACCGCCGATCGCGGCCACGTCGTACTGGGCCTGGTAGCCCGCGATCGACTCGCCCTTTTCGCCGCCGTTGTCGCTCAATGTGCCGCGGTACAACGTGACGTCGGTGCCGGTGGCAGTCGTGACGTTGTCGAGCAGGCCGCCGCGGAAGCCGCGGCCGCTGGCGACGATGCCGTTGCCGTTGATCGCGGCAGTGCCTTGCACGAATACCGCCACCACGCCACCGGTGCTGCCGTTCCACGCTTGCGGCAACAGGCGGCCGCCGGCGTTGATGTTGAGGTCCACGTATTGCGGCACCCGGATGACCTGGGCGCGGAATGCCTGCACGGCGGGCGGCACGGCCGTGGCGGCGCCGGAGTAGGCAAAGCGCAGGCCCGGCGAGCAGGCGTCGGAGATCCGGATCACGTTGCCGGCGACCGACACCACGTTGACGAACTCGAAGCGGCCGGCGTTGCCCAATCCGCTGACGTTGCCGAACGCCGCCGTGTTGGCGCCGTCGATCGTCGCGCCCTGGGCCTGGTAGACCATCAGCACGTCGCCAGGCGTGATGCCCAGCGTGGCCGCGTTCTCGACCGTGATCGTGGTGTCGCCGGCGCCGGCGGCGACGACCAGCGGGGAGTAGGTGTTCACCACCGTGTCGGCGGCGACGTTGAGCGTGCCGTCCTTGCCGGGCGTATAGGCCAAGGCCTCGCCACCCGGGCCGAACGAAAGGATCAGGGCCAGCCAGGCGGCATGCCAAGTCGAACGCATTGTGTCGATTCCCCGGTCGCGCAGGCCACGGGCAGCGCGGAATGACGTCCATGCCGGACGTCACGCCATGCCTGAAATCCTCGCCACGACCCCTGCAAGTCGCGACGCAAGGGCCGATGCTGGCCCAACTCGAAGGCACAGGGAAGCACGAACCATGCCCGCGCCGAAAAACGATTGTAACCGACGGCAACGGTCCGGTTTGCGGCCATTCGAAGGCAGCGGGACCCGTGGTGCGGGCGGCACGCCCGGCCAGTGACGCGGCGGGTCGATTCCTGCCGCGCGCATCGCGTCGACCGCGCGGCTGCGCGGATCGAAGGTGCCGCTACTTCACCCGCCCGTAGATGTCCTCGAGCCGCACGATGTCGTCCTCGCCGAAGTAGTCGCCGCACTGCACCTCGATCAGCGCGAGGTCCTCGCCGGTCGGGTTCTCGAGCCGGTGCAGGGTGTCCATCGGGATGTAGGTCGATTCGTTGCGCCGCAGCTCGAATTCGCGCTCGCCCACGCGCACCTTGGCGGTGCCGCTGACCACGGTCCAGTGCTCGCTGCGGCGCTGGTGCTTCTGCAGCGACAGCACCTGCCCGGGCTTGACCACCAGGCGCTTGACCTTGCAGTCGGGCGCGTCCTCGAGCACGGTGTAGCTGCCCCAGGGGCGGTGCACGGTGACGTGCTGTTCCACGGTCGCGCTGCCGCGCGCGCGCAGCGCCTCGACCGCGCGGCGCACGTCCTGGGCGCTCTCGCGATGCGCGACCAGCACCGCGTCGCCGGTTTCCACCACCGCCACGTCGGCCAGGCCCACGACCGCGACGGTGCGGCTGGTGGCCTGCACGTAGCAGCCGTCGGCGTCGACCACCACCGCGTCCCCGATGACGCGGTTGCCGCGCGCGTCCGCCGGCACCAGTTCGGCCACCGCCGGCCAGGCGCCGATGTCGTTCCAGCCGAATTGCGCAGGCACCACCGCGCGCCGCGCAGCGCGCTCCATCACCGCGTAGTCGAAGGAGATCGCGGGAATCGCCGCGAAGGCCTCGTGCGGCAGTTCCACCGCGGCGCCGGACGGGTCCGCGGCCTCGAAGCAGGCGCGCACCGTTCCCAGCACCTCGGGGCAACTGCCCGCCGCGGCCTCGAGCACGCTGCGCGCCTGGAAGCAGAACATGCCGGAGTTCCAGAGGAATTGGCCGGACTCGAGCCAGGCGCGCGCGGTCGGCAGGTCGGGCTTCTCGACGAAGCGCTCGATCGTGTAGCCCTCGGCGCCCAGCGCCTCGCCGCGCCGGATGTAGCCGTAGCCGGTATCGGGCCGGGTCGGGACCACGCCGAAGGTCACCAGGTACCCCGCCCGCGCCAGCGTCGTCGCCGCGGCCACCGCCGCGCCGAACTCCGCCGCGCCGGTCACCAGGTGGTCGGCCGGCAGGACCAGCAGGATCGCGTCCTCGCCATGGCGCTGCGCCACGTCGAGCGCGGCCATCAACACGGCCGGCGCGGTGTTGCGTCCCATCGGCTCGAGCAGGTAGCGGTGCGTGACCGCCGTCGCGGATGCGACCCGCTGGTATTCGTCGCGGGTCAGGAAGTAGTGGTCGCGACCCGTGACGGTGACCACGGTCGTCGGCGGCGTTGCCACCGCCAGCGCCCGCAGGACCGTCTTCTCCAGCAGGCTCTGCCCATCAGGCATGCGCATGAAGGGCTTGGGAAAGGCGCGCCGCGACAGCGGCCACAGGCGGGTGCCGGCGCCTCCGCTGAGGATCACGGCGATCAGCGGCGCGTCCATCTCAGGTGCCCATCACCGAACCCAGGCGTTCCTCGTCCTGGTCGGCGAGCTCGGCGATGCAACGTTCCAGGCCCTCGCGCCAGTCCGGCAGCTCGAGGCCGAAATGGCGCGCAAGCTTGCCGCAGTCGAGCAGCGAATAGTGCGGGCGGGCGGCGCGGGTGATGAAGTCGCGGATCTGGTGCAGGCGACGATGGAAGAAGTGATCGGCACCCGGTACGACGACCACCGGCAAATCAAGCGGCAGCGCCCAGTCGAGGACATTGGAGAGCGGTACGGTTTCGTCCGCCGAGCCGTGGATGACGATGGTGTCGTGCGGCACGGCTTCGGTGTCGTATTGG
>Ga0209477_1000872_pt1 | contig 18737 bp, 20 predicted proteins | sample KloWWTupernatant_FD_187180 | JGI IMG/M metagenome (GOLD analysis project Ga0209477, IMG submission 187180) | Active sludge microbial communities from Klosterneuburg, Austria, studying microevolution and ecology of nitrifiers - Klosterneuburg... | ecosystem: Engineered > WWTP > Aerobic digester >... | reverse complement strand
TCGTCAGTGCACCTTGCGATCCATGTCGGCCCAGTACGGCTCGCGCAGCTTGAACTTCTGCAGCTTGCCGGTGGCCGTGCGTGCCAGCGACTCGCGGAACTCCACGACCTTCGGGCACTTGTAGTGCGCCAGCTTGGTGCGGGTGTGCGCGATGACATCGGCTTCGGTGATGGTGGAGCCGGGTGCGACCACCACCAAGGCGAGCACCATCTCACCCCACTTCTCGTCGGGCACGCCGATGACCGCGACTTCCGACACGTCGGGGTGGCTGAACACCGCGTCCTCCACCTCGATGCTGCTCACGTTCTCGCCGCCGGTGATGATGACGTCCTTCTTGCGGTCGCTGATGGTCACGTACCAGTCGTCGTCGATGATGCCACCGTCGCCCGTGTGGAACCAGGTGGGGCCGTCGGGCGCGTCGCTCGCTGCATGGATGGCGTCGGCGGTGGCTTCCGGTTGCGCCCAGTAGCCGCCCATGATGTGGTTGCCGCGGGCGAGGATCTCGCCGTCGGGGGAGATGCGCACCTCGACGCCGATGGCCGGTGCGCCGGCACGGCTGAGCTTGGTGGCGCGGTCGGCCGGTGTCAGCTGGTCGTACTCCGCGCGGCTGCGGTTCATGGTGAGCAATGGCGTCGTCTCGGTGAGACCGTAGATCTGGATGAACTCCCAACCCAGTTCGGTTTCGATGCGCTCGATCGTCTTGGTGGGCGGGGGAGCGCCGGCGCACACGATGCGCACGCGGTCGCGGCCCGGCACCGGGCCTTCCCAGTGGCCGGCGGCATCGAGGATGGCGTTGGCGACGGCGGGCGCTGCGCACATCACGGTGACGCCGTGCTGTTGCACTCGGCGCAGGATCTCGGTGCCGTCGATCTTGCGCAGGATGATGTGCTGCGCGCCCATGCCGGTGACTGCGTACAGCACGCCCCAACCGTTGCAGTGGAACTGCGGCAACGTGTGCAGGTAGACATCGCGGTCGTTGATGCCCAGCTGCCAACCGAACGTGGTGGCGTTCAGCCAGATGTTGCGATGGGTGAGCTGCACGCCCTTGGGGCGGGCGGTGGTGCCGCTGGTGTAGTTGATGGTGGCCGTGGCGTCCTCGTCGTACGTCCACGGCTGCGGCTCGGCATGCTGGGCCGGCGCGTCGGTGGCGCTGCCGATGACGAACTTGAACTCGCACTCCACCTCGGCCAGGCCTTCCTCCAGCTCAGGGTCGATCATCAGCACTCGGGCGCCGCTGTGCTGCACGATGTACTTCACCTCTTCGGCGACCAGGCGGAAGTTGATCGGCACCAGCACTCGGCCGGAGCCGCTGACCCCGAACAGCGCGGTGAGCAGGCGTGCCGAGTTCTGGCTGACGATGGCCACCCGTTCTCCGATTGCGATGCCCAGCTGGTCGAGCGCGGCGGCCTGCGCGCGAGCCTTGGCGGCCATCTCCGCGTAGGTGTACTCACCCCACGACTCGGCCGGCTGGTCGGGTTCGTCGACCACGGCCACGCGCTCGGGGTACACCTCTTGGGCGCGGCGGAGGAAGTCGTTGACTGTGAGTGCAACCTTCATCGGCACATTGTTGCCGATCCGGCCGGTGGCGGGCGTTGTCGACGCGCCGACACACGCGCTCGTATGAGATCTCGTACGCAGGCGCTCCGTCCCACTGCTGCATCGCACCGTCCAGGTACCCTGTGGTCCGACATGTCAGACAACAACCGCCCTCAGCGCGCGCCGCGGCGTTCCCGCCCTGCCCCCCGGCCCGCCGAGTACCGAAACGCAGCTGTTGCGCCGGTGCTCACCCTTTCCAAAGACGATTACGTGCCCACGGCATTCATCGAGCTCGGCGTGCCGCCCAGCGTCGACTTCGGCCTCGCCGCTGCCGGGTTCACCACCCCGTTCGCCATCCAGACCAAAGCCATCCCCGTTGCCCTCACTGGCCGCGACGTGTGTGGTCGGGCCAAGACCGGCTCCGGCAAGACGCTCGCCTTCGGTGTGCCGCTGCTGGCCCGCCTCACCAAGGAGGGCGAGCCTCGTCGGCCGGCCGCTCTGGTACTGGTGCCCACCCGCGAGCTGGCGCTGCAAGTGGCCGAAGTGCTCGCCCCGGTGGCAATCGCCTGCGGCCGCACGGTGCTCGCCGTGTACGGCGGCGCCTCCCGGCAGCAGCAGATCGACGCGCTGCAGGCCGGTGTCGATGTCGTGGTGGCAACACCGCTGCGCCTCATCGACCTGTTGAAGGAGAACGAACTGCAGCTCGATGCAGTCGAGATCCTGGTGCTCGACGAAGCCGACCGCATGGCCGACGACGGCTTCACGCCGCAGGTCGAGTGGATCATGCGCAAGGTCACCGCGCCGCACCAGACGATGCTGTTCTCCGCCACGCTCGACGGCGACGTCGGTCACCTGGTGGCCCGCTACATGAACGACCCCGCCGAAGTGGCCATCGACGCCGCCACCGACACGGTGGGCACCATGCACCACCTGTTCCTGGCCGTGCACCACATGGACAAGGACAAGGTGGTTGCGTCCATCGCCAGTGGCATGGCCAAGACCATCGTCTTCTGCCAGACCAAGCGCACCTGCGACCGTGTCGAGCGCAACTTGCAAGAGCTGGGCGTGCGCGCCGCGGCCATTCACGGCGACCTCGCGCAGGCGGCGCGCGAGCGTGCGTTGAAGCGCTTCACCGACGGCGACCTGGCGGTGCTGGTGGCCACCGACGTGGCCGCTCGCGGCATCGACGTCGACGACATCGGTGCGGTCATCCACTACGAGCCGGCCGGCGACGTGAAGGACTACCTGCACCGCAGCGGTCGCACCGCGCGCGCCGGCCGCGACGGGTGGGCCGTCACGATGGCCGAGTACAACCAGCACACGCAGGTGCGCATCCTGCAGCGCGCCATGCGGCTCGATCCGTCGCTGCCCATCGAGGTCTTCAGCAACAACCCGAAGCTGAAGCACCTGCCCGACTTCCACGTCTGAGGCTGCCCACGCCTGCCGGCGAGTTGTTCAGCTCGTTCCTGCACCGATTGTGGATTCGGGCCGACCAGAGCGAGTGAGCACCACTTGCGTGTACAGCAGTTGGAAGCCGAGGCGTTCGAGGTTGCGGGCCGACTGACCGGCGGGGAGCGCGGTGGCTGCGGCGATGGCGCAGCCCAGGTCGCTGGCCAGCCGCAGTCGATGGTGGAGGAGCGCGGTCTGCAGACCAGCGCGGCGGTGCGCCTCGGTGGTGGCGGCGCCGCCCAGCCAGCCGACCCCGTCGACGAGGTTGAGGGAACCGCACGCTGCCGGCGTGCCGTCAACCAGCGCGACGAAGTCGTGGGCGCCATCCACGGCCGCAGCGGTGATGCAGTACTCGTCGGAGATTTGCCGTGCGGTGCTGCCGAGCGCTGCGTCGCCCGACAGGATCGCCTGCCGCTGCGTGGCCGTGGTGTCGTCGTCCGTCACGATCTCCACATCGGGGTCGCTGCCGAGGCTCGAGAGGTCGTGAGCGTAGAGGTTGCGAAACCGTTCGAGGACGTAGCCATCGGCGATGAGGGCCGGCAGCAGCGTCTCATCGGCCCACGGGGAGAGCTCCAGCGACGGTGCCATTCCTCGACCGCCATAGAAGCGACCGAGCGCGCTCACCACCTCGTTGGCATCGGTGCCGCCGAGGCCGAGCCCTATCGCCCGATTGACGTAGCGCCCCGGCCCGAAGCTGATCAGCGCGCCACCGTCGCACGGCTCGGCCGCTGCGCCCGCCGGCGCGGCATGTACCGTGTATGCGAGTGCCTGGCGACGGGAGAACTCGGCCGCGCTGTGCTCGACTCGCCGCACGAGTTCCCGGTCGATTCGCATCAGCGTGGTCTACCAGCCCCGCACCGCGCTTTGTGTCAAACCACCGAACTCACAGCCGCTGGTCAGCGCCCGACAGCCTTGACGTAAGAGCGGGGTTGTGTGGAGGGTCAGGGGAGCCAGGCGGGGCGAGCGGCTTCGAAGGCGGTGATGTCGTCGGCGTGGCCGAGCGTGATGCCGACGTCGTCGAGGCCGTTGAGGTAGCGGTGCTGTGTCTGGGGATCCATGGGGAACGAGGCGGTGATGCCGGCGGCGGGCACCTCCACCGTCAACCGCTCGACGTCGATGGTGATCTCCACCAGGTGGTCGGCCTCGATCGCAGCCCAGATGGCATGCACCACGGCTTCCGGGACGACGACTGGCACCAACCCGTTCTTGGTGCAGTTGTTGCGGAAGATGTCGCTGAAGCTGGGAGCGATGACAGCGTCGAACCCACCTTGCTGAATGGCCCACACCGCGTGCTCGCGAGACGAGCCGACGCCGAACGACGGCCCGGCCACGAGCACGCTGGCGCCCGCGTATCGCTCGTCGTTGAGCACGAAGTTGCGGTCGTCGCGCCAGGTGGCGAACAGGCCCTTCTCGAAGCCGGTGCGCTCGACGCGCTTGAGCCACTCGGCGGGGATGATCTGGTCGGTGTCGACATCGCTGCGCTGCAACGGGACGCCACGGCCGGTGATGATGTGCACTGCTCTCATGCCAGAACCTCCAGATCGTGGGGAGTTGCGAAGTGACCGGCCACCGCGGTGGCAGCGGCGACGGCGGGGGAGACGAGATGGGTGCGACCGCCCCGGCCCTGGCGGCCTTCGAAGTTGCGGTTGCTGGTACTGGCCGCGCGCTCGCCGGGAGCGAGCTTGTCGGGGTTCATCGCCAGGCACATGCTGCAGCCCGGCTCGCGCCAGTCGGCGCCGGCCGCACGGAAGATGGCGGGCAGGCCTTCGGCCTCGGCCTGTGCCTTCACGGCATGGCTGCCCGGCACCACCATCACGCGCGGCACGGTGACGGTGCGTCCGTTCAGTACTGCGGCAGCCGCGCGCAGGTCTTCGATGCGGCTGTTGGTGCACGAGCCGATGAACACCGTGTCGACCGTGATGTCGCGCACCGGCGTGCCGGCGGCGAGGCCCATGTACTCCAGCGCCCGAGCGACGGTGTCGCGGGCGGTGGCGTCGTCGAAGTCGTCGGGCGACGGCAGCGAGGCATCGATGGAGATGACCTGGCCGGGGTTCGTGCCCCAGCTCACCTGTGGGGTCATCGTGGAGGCATCGATCACGACCTCCTTGTCGAAGACGGCCCCGGCGTCGGTGACCAGGCCGCGCCAGTCGGCGACCGCAGCCGACCACTGGGCGCCCTTCGGTGCGTGCTCGCGGCCCTCGAGGTACGCGAACGTGATGTCGTCGGGTGCCACCATGCCCGCCTTTGCGCCCGCCTCGATGCTCATGTTGCACAGGGTCATGCGGCCCTCCATCGAGAGCGCCCGGATCGCGGCGCCGCGGTACTCGATGACGTGCCCGATGCCACCGCCGGTGCCGATGACTCCGATGATTGCAAGGATGATGTCCTTGGCGGTGACGTCTGCGGGTGCATCGCCCTCGACCGTCACCGCCATCCACTTCGGTCGCGATTGCGGCAGCGTCTGCGTGGCGAGCACGTGCTCGACCTCGCTGGTGCCGATGCCGAACGCCAGGGCGCCGAACGCACCATGCGTGGCGGTGTGGCTGTCACCGCACACCACGGTCATCCCCGGCAGAGTGCGGCCCTGCTCGGGAGCGATGACGTGCACGATGCCCTGGCTGGGATGGCCCATCGGGAACTCGATGATGCCGAACTCGGCAGCGTTCTCGCGCAGCACCTGCACCTGGCGAGCGGAGATGGGGTCGGCAATCGGCTGGTCGATGTGCTCGGTGGGCACGTTGTGGTCTTCGGTGGCGATGGTGAGCTCGGGGCGCCGCACCGTGCGGCCGCTGAGGCGCAACCCGTCGAACGCCTGCGGGCTGGTGACCTCGTGCACGAGGTGGAGGTCGATGTACAACAGATCTGGCTCGCCGGCCGCGGCGTGTACGACATGGCGATTCCACACCTTCTCGGCCAGGGTCGTGGGGGATGACATCGCGCTCCTTGGGGGGTCTGCCCGTAGTCGACGGGGTCGAACTACGAATCTCATCCAATGGGATTCAGTTCCCGAAGTATAGACTCCCAGCGAACTGTTTGGCAATCTGCAAGCCTGGGCACTATCACATGACATCGCCACCGCTCAGCGTGGCGAAACTGCGGGTTTCATGACTTGATCACATCGCTGATCGCGCCGAAACAAAAGACGTCACTCAGGAGGACACCCAATGGACAGCCTGCTCGTTCACACATGCCGCACCGAGGATGAAGTCAGCCACTCCGGTACCCGTTGGACGGGCACCCGCTGGACCGGTACCCGTTGGACCGGTACCCGTTGGACGGGCACGCGTTGGACCGGTACCCGTTGGACCGGTACCCGTTGGACGGGCACGCGTTGGACCGGTACGCGTTGGACGGGCACCCGTTGGACCGGTACGCGTTGGACCGGTACGCGTTGGACCGGCACCCGCTGGACCTGAGTCTCTGCGTGCGGCGCCTCGACGCGCCAGGATGACACCATGCAGCAATCGGCACGTGGTCGGCGTCGTTCGCCTGCCGACCAGATCGTCGAGCAGCTTCGGGCTGCCGATCGCTTCCCGACTGGCGATGCGCGCCGTGCAGCCGCGCAGCGTCGGGCGGCTCGTCTCGCCGCCGCCGATCCGGCGGTGCTCGATCACCCGTCGTTGGCCCATGTGCGCAGCCGGCTGCGACAGTGGGCGCGCTTCGCTCCGTACCTGCTGAGCGATCCCGACGAAGCGCGCATCGCGTCCGCGAGCAGAGCCGTCGTCGGCGAGCAGTTGTCGCTGCTGCGATCGCTGGAGGACGAGCCGACCACAGCGCTCGCAGGTTCCGATGTGGCGTTGCGCGACCTGGACTCGCACGAGCCAGCAACCCGGCGGGCCGCCGATGTGCTGGCGCATCGGGCCACCGACCATCGCGCGCCGCGCGTGGCTCCGGTGCTGGCGACGCTTGCTGCGTGCCATCTCGCCGACGATCAGGAGCGCGGCATCGATGACTGGCGAACGCGGTTCGCCATCGTGCAGGGCACTACGCCTGCGACGCTTGCCCACCTGCGCTCTGCCACCGGTGCCGCGCGCGGGTTGGCGCAGCAGTGGATGCAACTGCGGTCGACGGTCGTCGGGGGCGAGTACTGCGATCGTCGCGTCGGTCTGGAAGCATCACCGGCGTCGTTGGCGGAGCACGCGCTACAGGCTTCGGTGGCACTTGGTGCGGCTGTGCCGCGGCTGGCGAAGGGCGCGCAACTGGCCGCCGCGCGCATCAGACCCGGAGCCGACAACCAGGTGGTCATCGAGGCCGATGGCCGCATCTCCGCAACGGTTGCACACCGGCCGACGCCGCGTGGCTCGCTGATGGTGGCGCACGAGGTCGGGCACGCATTGCACGCGCTCGAGTCGCGCAGCCCGGAACCGCCCGGGGCGCTGGTGGGCGAGACGGTGGCGTGCTGGGCGTCGCTGGTGACCGGAACGTCGCTGGCGGCGGCCGGCGGGGATGGGTCACAGGCGCTGGCCCTGGCGTTGGGCGACACGTTGGTGGAGGAGCTGTTCGTCTCTGGCGCAGTCAGCTCGTTCGAGGACGCGGTCTACCTGCTGGTGCGCAACGGATCGGGTGTCACCGTCGCGGCGCTCGACGAGGCCTGGCTGGCGGTTCATCGTGAGCTGCTGGGCTCCGTCGTCGAGGTTCCGGCCCACGTCGGCTCCGGGTGGGCTCGGCTGCCGTCGCTGGCGACCGACCCGGGCCACGCGCTCTCGTACGTGTGGGCGACGGTGCTCGCTCTGGCGATCGATGCCCGGCACGCCGGCGATGCCGATGGGGTGATCGCGCGAGCCATCGTGGCGGGCGGGGTGGATGCCGACGAGTTCACCGCGCTGCTCGGCTTCGAGGGCGACGAGTGGGTCGAGGCCGGCTTCGGCGCGCTGGCCCTCCAGTTGACCCGCCTCGGTCAGGTGGTGGGTGCCGGCGTGTCGTCGCGGCGTGCTTGCTGAACGTCGCCGGTGCCGGGCGGCAACCCGAACGCCAACGCTGCCACCACCGGTAGTTGCAGCAGGCCGGCCACCGTGGCAACGGTGCTCACCGAGGTCGCGTCGGCCAGCACGCCGCTGCCGAGCGCGCCGATCACACCGCCGGCGCCCAGCGCTGCCCGGAAGATGCCCATCACGCGCCCGATCAGGTCGCCCGGGATCACTCGCTGCCGGATGCCCACCGAGGTGATGTTGCCGAGCGTCACGGCGAAGCCCCAGGCGAACAGTGCGACGGCGGCGATGGGCCACATCGTGGTGGTGCCCAGCGCGACGTAGGAGAGACCGTTGACGGCCACTGCGCCGGAGATGGCCCACCGGGCGGGAATGCGTGCGCGGAGGCGACCTGCGAGCAGCCCGGCGAGGGTGGCGCCGCAGGCGATGACGGTGAGCGCAGGGCCGAACCAGCCGACGTCGAGCGAGAACTGGTTGCGCACCAGCAGCACCAGCATGGCGAGCACGGCCGAGCCGCACAGCGACAGCGTGAACATGGCGCCGCCGAGCACGACCAGCGTGCGGCTGCTGCGGAAGTACGCCCAGGCGGGCGCCATGGTGGGCCGCTGGTGGAGCTCTGTGACGGGCGCGGGTGGCGTGCGCGGCAGCCGCAGCAGCAGCACGGCGGACACGAGGTAGGACACGGCGTCGGCGACGAAGGGGATCCAGGTGGCGAGCCGGAAGATCAGTGAACCCAATGGCGGGCCGACGAACTCCCGACCCACGTCGTCGGCCGCCTGCAGCCGGCCATTGGCATCGTCGAGTTGGTCGGCAGCGACGAACGACGGGATGGCGCTCTGCGACGCAGTGATGAACACCGTCTCGCCGGCACCGATGAGGAAGGTGATGGCGGCGAGCACGAAGCCGGGCAGGCTGCCGAGCAGGAGGGCGATGGCAGCTGCGGCCACGACGACTGCTCGGCCGAGGTCGGCGACCACCAGCACGCGGCCGCGGTCGTAGCGATCGGCGACGAGGCCGGCGGGCACCGCCAGCAGCACGCCCGGCAGCAACCCGGCGGCGGCGATCGTGCCCAGCAGCAGCTCGCTGGGTGGCTTGATCGACGCCAGCAGTGGCAGCGCGGCGGTGGTCATGCCGGTGCCGACGGCCGAGAGCGCGTTGGCGGCCCACAAGCGCTGATATGCGCGGCCGAACGACGAGTTCATCGCCATCGCGGCGGCTTGGTCGGCACTCGCACGGTGGTGAGGGTACCTCGCAGCGTGGTGGGAGGCCTCTCTCCCGCTGGCGTCCCACACCATGGGATACGCTTCCCGGCGTGGAAGACGGCATTGCGGAGCACAGCGGCGTCGGGGTGCTCGACAAGGGCATCGGCATCCTGCATGCGCTGGTGCGCGGCCCGCTCGACCTGGCACAGCTGCAAGACGCCACCGGTCTTCCGCGTGCGACGGCACATCGGCTGGCGGTGGCGCTGGAGCAGCATCGCCTGGTGCGCCGCGATCCGCAGGGCAGGTTCTGTCTCGGCTTCGAGCTCATCCACCTCGGTCGCGCTGCCACCGAGGCGTTTCCGCTGGCCGAACTGGCCGGGCCGGCGCTGCTCGAGCTTCGTGACCGCACCGGCGAGAGCGTGCAGCTGTACGTGCGCGAGGCCGACGGCCGGCGTTGCGTGCTGTCGTTGCAGTCCAGCCATGCGCTGCGTTGGATCGTGCCCGAGGGTGCGCTGCTGCCGCTGGGGCTCGGGTCTGCCGGCCGGGTGCTCGCCGACGGCGGGCCACTGCTGGCCGACAGCGTGGAGGAGCGCGAGCCGGGCGTCGCCTCGGTCAGCGCCGCCGTGCGCGATCGGCAGGGAGCGGTCGTGGCCGCGGTCAGCCTCAGTGGGCCGGTCGAGCGCTTGGGCCGGCAGCCTGTCGAACGCTTCGGCGCCCACGTCGACGCCACGGCCAGGGCGGTGTCGGCCGCGCTGGCCGTGTGAGTGCGGCGTCGCGATTCGCGTTGTCGTTGATGCCGGAGGCGGCGATCGATTCACATCCGAGCGGGTGGTCGTATCGTGCTGGGGTGGCCCGTTACGTGATCGACGCACCGACCCTGCTGCATCTCGTTGCTGACGACATCGTCGTCGGTGCCGCCCATCAGCTCGTGGCTCCCAACTTGATCCGTTCCCAAGCGCTGTCATTGCTGCTGGCGGCGGTGCGAGCGGGTGAGCTCACCGAGGAGGTTGCGCTCCAGCGGCACGAGCGCATCACCGAGATCAAGTTGCGGCTGCTCGGCGACCGGGTGTCGCGCCGTACCGCGTGGAAGATCGCGCGCGAGCACGGATGGGAGAACATCTTCGATGCGGAATACCTCGCCGTGTGCATGCTGCAGGCCGACGCCCTGATCACGATCGATGAGACGTTGGCCGCCAAGGCTGCTCACATCGTGCCGCTGGCCACACTCGGGGCATTGGTGGGCTGATCGCCGCCGAGGCCGTTTCGCGCCCCGGGTTGGCGGTCAGGCTGACGGGGGGCCGAACTTCGGGTAGTCGTTGTCGACCATCGTGACGTAGGTCCACACGCGGTACTGGTAGTTGCTCACCCGTACGAGGAACGCACGCATGCCCTGGGGCCACGCGCCGGTGAAGAGCACGGCGAACCAGGCGATCAACGCCACCACTGCGGCGCCGACGAAGTACACCATCAGCACCACGTAGTGGGGAATCGCCTTGAGCACGTTGAGCGCTGCCGAACGCGGCACCGACGGAGGTACTGCCGGGAGAGTCAGCCGTACCGCCGGGTAGGCGTTGTCGTCGGCGGTGTCGGTGGAGAAGGCGAACGGCGGGTACGTCTCGGAGTACCCGACCAGGAACCCGCCGGCGCGTGCGTTGTACCGCTCGTACATCGCCATCACGCCGTACAGACCGGGGTGCAGCTTCCCGGTGAAGACCAGCATCAGCCAGTACACGAGGAACACGACGCGCGCCAGGATCTGGAGTGCGTACAGGATGATGGCGTGCGGGATGTACAGCACCCAGTTCACGAGCGGGCGCCAACGCGCCAGCTCGTGCGGGGAATCGACGACGAGGTAGCGCCGGTCGCTGTCGGTGGTGACGTCGTTCATGAGTTGCCTCCTCGGGGGCGCGTGACACCCCGGCGCTCAGCATGGCGAAGGGGCCCGTGGTTGGCAAGAGCACAACGTCACGCACGCCAACCGATCCGATCCCTGCGAGCGTGCGGTTTGCCGTTTCGTGGCGCAGGGGGTGTCCAGGCAGAGCGTGAGCGACGCTGCTGATCTTCCTGTCCTGCTGGTTCGTTGGTTCGAAGGCCGGCTGCACGAGTCGGTTGGCTTCTGCCTCCGCGGTTGTCGGCTGTACGGGTTGGAGGTGATCGACCCGCAGGGCTTGGAAGGTGGCGATCCGATGGCTGCTCGCGTGTCGTTCCTCGCCGAAGCCGACGACCGACAGGCGGTGGTGCTGCAACCAGCAGCTCGCGAGGCGCGGGCGTTCGACGCTGCGGCGATGGTGACCGTCGAGTGGCGGTCGGGTGTCACCGCACCGCTGGCGCGGCCGGGGGAGTTCGCGCCCCGACGGCGGGCGCGCGTGGTCGACCTGCTCTACGACGACGTCGCGGTGACAGTGATCCGCTTCGAGAACGACGCCGACTTCATCGTGCTCGCGTCGGCCTCGTGAGCCTGCGCTCCGTGAGCGCCCGTCAGTAGATGGCGACCAGGTCGATGACGACGACCAGGTCGATGGCGGCAGGCAGGCCGAGGCCTTCGCTGCCGAGACCATCGAACATCAACGAGTAGGGGATCTGCACCTGGCGGCGACCGCCGACGTGCATCCCTTTGACGGCCGCGAGCAAGCCCGGGTACACGTCGGATTCGGCCGAGTAGGCGAACGTGAGCGGTGGGGCACCCCAGTCGGAGGCCAGCAGCTCGCCGGTGTCGGCACGCAGCGACACGATGTGGATGGCCACGTTCTGACCGTCTTGCGGGCTGGCGCCGGTGCCGGTGATCAGGTCGTCGGAAGCGAGCACGGCCACGTTGTCGGCCGGGGCCAGCTGCACCTCGGGCTGGTCGGCGGCATCGGACGTGGGCAGCACGGCGAGCACATCGATGACGAACGTGAGTGCGTCGCCGGCAGCGATGGGGCCGCCGGCCGGCGGCGAGTCGCCGTAGGCGAGCTCGGCGGGAATGTCGAGCTGGCGGCGGCCACCTTGCTGTACGCCGAGCAGGCCCTGCTCCCAGCCCTGGATCACCCTGTTCGCGCCCAATTGCACTTCGAGCGGCTCGCCGCGGTCATAGCTGTTGTCGAACTCCTCGCCAGTGGCGGAACGCACACCCACGTAGTGCACGATCAGCTTGTCGCCAACCGCTGCGGCCGCTCCCGTGCCGGTGCCGAGGTCGGTGACCACCAGCGTGGTGGGCATCTCGGAGGGAACCGACACCGACGGCTTGGTGACGATGGTCGCGGCGGTTGCGACCGTCGACCCTTCGGAGTCGGAGGTGACCTCGGCATCGCCGCATGCGGCAAGGAGCACGAGCGAGCAGAGGCACACGGCGGCGGATCGCAGAGAACGCATTCGTGCGACGCTACCGACTTGTCACTGCGGGCCACCGTCGCGCCGGGCGTGGGCCAGCCAGGGCTGCTCGCTGACGGCCAGGCCGGTGCTGGGTGGCCCGGCCACGAACGGCCACAGCTCTTCGGCGATGCGACGGTAGTTGCCGGTGGCCTGCAGCTCGCCCAGCAAGGCGTAGAGCCCGAGGTTGATGCGCTGGATGAACACGAACGCCTTGGGCACGGTGGCGTACTGCGCGATGGGGCTGGTGCGGTCGAACGTGTGCCGCACGATGCGGCTGGCGTAGTCGCTGCTCCAGGTGACCTCGTGGTCGTCGCTGACTGCCTCGTAGAACTGGCTGAAGTACGTGCCGACCTCGGCGTCGGGGCTGGGGCAGCCCGGCCGCAGCATGCCGGCGCGTTCGACGACGGCACGAAAGCCGCTCACGTCGTGTTCGAAGGCGGCCGTTCGCACCATCGCGATGAACGTGGCCATCTCCTCGTCGCTGAAGTGCTTCACCAGGCCGAAGTCGAGGAACGTGATGCGCCCGTCGCGGTGGAAGAGGTAGTTGCCCGGGTGCGGGTCGCCGTTGAAGGCATGCATGCCGTAGAGGCTGCGGAACACGAACCGGAACAGCACCTCGCCCACCCGGTCCTTCTCCGGCTGCGACCACTGCAGCATCTGCTGCCAGGTGCAGCCGTCGACGAGCTCGCTGGTGATGACGTGCGCACTGCTGAACGTGGGCAGCACCTCGGGCACGTGGATGAACGGATGGCCGCGGTAGAAGTCGGCGAACAGCTGCTGGTTGCGAGCTTCCAACCGGTAGTCGAGCTCCTCCGTCAGGCGTTCCTTGATCTCGGCAACCATGTCGTCGGGGTTGAGGCCGCCGAAGCCCTGCTGCAGCAACATGCCCAGCAGGTTGGCATTGCGCAGATCGGCTGCCACTGCCTCGGCGACGCCGGGGTACTGCACCTTCACCGCCACCGCACGCTCTTGGCCGGTGGACGGGTCGAGCACGACTGCGCGGTGCACCTGGCCGATGCTGGCTGCGGCGATCGGCTGCGGATCCCACTGCACGAACAGCTGCTCGGGCCGCGCGCCCAGGTCGCGTTCGATCACCTGTGCGGCCAGCTCGGCGCTCATCGGAGGAGCGTTCGACTGCAACTGAGCCAGCGCTTCTCTCAGCGGGCCCGGTAGCGCTTCGTCGAGGTAGCTGGCCATCTGGCCCAGCTTCATCAGCGCGCCCTTCATGTTGCCCAGGCGCTCGGCCACCGCCTCGGCGGTGCGCAGCTCGCGCTCCTGGTTCAGCTCGATGCGTCGCTCTGCATTGGCGAACACCTTTCGTGCCGCTGTGCCTGCGTAGTTGGCGCCGACGGCGACACCCAGCTTGGCGACGTGCGTGTTGCGCTGCGAGCGACCGGTTGGCAGGTGGCCCTTGGTGCGCGTGCGAGCGAACAGCGCGGCAGCAGTTGCTGCGAGCAGGAGCCAACCGATCCGGCGCCGGCGTGTGGTCATCGGTTGCTCATCGGTGGTCGTTCGGTTGCTCGTGCGTTGGTTCGTGTCGTGGTTCGTGAGGTGGTTCGTGCGCAGCCTTGTGCGGCGGCGGCGCAGAGCGCTCGACGACCGATGCCACGGCTCGCAGCAGCGTGGGCACGAAGCGCTCGGCATTGGCGACGACGGAGTCGTGGTCGCCGTCGACGCGGAAGGCCTCCGCCTTGGGGATGCTCTCGAACAGCCTCACCTGGCGACGCACCGGCACCACACGATCGCGCATGGTGATGAGCACCGAGGTGGGTACGTCGATGTCGGCGATCCACTCCCGTGAGTTGAACTTGCCGATGGCGCGACCGGCCTCGAGCACCATCCGCCAGTCGTGCAGCGACGCTTCCTGGATGGCCCACGGTTCCCACTCGCTGCTCTTGCGCTGCAGGTAGAACTGCTCGGTGAGCCACTGCCTCGCCTGCGTAGGTGTGAGGCGGGCAAGGGTGGCAAGACCCGACAGGCCGATGAAGCCCAGCTTCTCCTCGCGCGAGGTGAGGAAGTATGGGGCGGTGGCGCACAGCGCAAGCCCGCGAACGCGTTCCGGGTGCCGTCGCCAGATGAGCTGCGCGATCGGGCCACCCATCGAGTAGCCGACGGGGATGACCTTGTCGATGCCGAGCACGTCGCACACCGCCAGCGCGTCGTCGGCGCAATCCTCCAGCCGGAAGGCCTTCTTCGAGCGGATGCCGCGGCCATGACCGCGATGGTCGATCGCCACCACGCGGTAGTGGCGCGAGAGCGGCCGGTAGCACGTGAACCAGTTCAGGTCGGCGCTGGCGGTCCAGCCGTGCAGCAGCAGCACGGTGGGGGCATGTGGCGGGCCGGCCATCGTGCGCACGAACGTGGTGCCGCGACCGGGAAGCTCCATGGCCGCGCCGTTGGGCAGGTGGGGCCGGTCCTCTGTTGCCGCGCCGTCGCGGATGGACATCAGGTCACCTCGCCGTCGGCCATGCCACTCAGGCGAATGCCACCTTCAGCACCTGCACGCGCAGCATGCCGTTGGGTGCCTGGTACTCCACCCAGTGGCCTTCGGCCGCGCCCAGCAGCGCCGCGCCGATGGGCGACTGCGGGCTCATGATGTCGAGCTCGCCCACCTTCTCTTCCATGTGGCCCACGAGGTAGGTCTCGGCCATCTCGGGCGTGTCGCCTTCGTACATGATGGTGACGATGGTGCCGGTGGCGACCACACCCTCATCGCCGGTCTCGATGATCTCGGCATGTTCGAGGAAGTGCTCGAGCTGGCGGATGCGGCCCTCCATGTGGCCTTGCTCGTCCTTCGCGGCGTGGTAGTCGCCGTTCTCGCTCAGGTCGCCCAGCAGGCGTGCGGCTTCGATCTTCTGGGCCACCTCGATGCGGCCGCGAGTGGTGAGGTCGTAGTGCTCGGCCTGCAGGCGCTCGAACGCGGATCGCGACAGATGGGTACTGGCCATAAGGGTGTCGAGCCTACCTGCGCCGCCGGCGCGCAGGGTAGGCGCCGGCCGCGATGCCGGCGGCATGCGACTGGGCGAACCGTTGCGCCCCGCAACTGGGGCTCCCCAGAACTGTACGTGCGCTTCCGGGGAGCCCCAGTTGCGCGCGCAACGGCACCGCTGAGGCGCTCGGTGGTGCGGGTCTTCCCGCGACCGGCCGAGGCGATGCGCTGACCGATCGCGCCATTCGGAAGATGGCCGGGCCAGGCGGTACGGTTCCACACTTATGGCACATCGCATTGCAGTCATCGGTGGCGACGGGATCGGCCCGGAGGTCACGGCCGAAGCGTTGAAGGTGGTTCGGGCGGCGGGGGTCGACATCGACACCACCGACTTCGATCTCGGTGGGGCGCGCTACTTGCGCGACGGCGAGATCCTCAGCGATGGCGTGCTCGACCAGCTGCGCGGGTTCGACTGCATCCTGCTCGGTGCGGTGGGCACGCCAGAGGTGCCGCCGGGGGTCATCGAGCGTGGCCTGCTGCTGAAGATGCGCTTCGAGCTCGACCTGTACATCAACCAGCGGCCCTTCATCGGCACCGCTCCGGGCGGGTCCGTGCGGCACGACTTCGTCGTCATCCGCGAGAACACCGAAGGCCCGTACGTGGGCGAGGGTGGCGTGCTGCGCAAGGGCACGGTGCACGAGGTGGCCACGCAGGGTTCGGTCAACACCTGGATGGGCGCCGAGCGTGCCTGTCGGTATGCGTTCGAGCTGGCGATGACACGACGCAAGCACGTCACGCTGGTGCACAAGACCAACGTGCTCACGTTCGCCGGCGACTTGTGGCAGCGCGCGTTCGACGCGGTCGCTGCCGGCTACCCGGAGGTGACCACCGCGTACAACCACGTCGATGCGGCCTGTATCTACTTCGTGCAGGACCCGCAGCGCTACGACGTGATCGTCACCGACAACCTGTTCGGCGACATCCTCACCGACCTCGGCGGTGCGGTCAGTGGCGGCATCGGGCTGGCCAGTAGCGCCAACCTCAACCCGGCGCGCACCGGCCCCAGCATGTTCGAGCCGGTGCACGGCTCGGCACCCGACATCGTGGGCACCGGCAAGGCCAATCCCACTGCGGCCATCCTCAGCGCAGCGCTGATGCTCGACTTCCTCGGCGAAGCGCACGCGGCCGACCGAATCCGCGCTGCGTGCGCCGAGGCTGTTACCGGCAGCACCAGCGAGATCGGTTCCCGAATCGCCGCTCGCGTGGCAGGCTGACCAACCGGTCGCGGCCGCTGCTCGGCCACGACGTCACGAACACGAACACGAACACGACCACGACCACGAAGAGGGGCCAGGATGCCGATTCAAACGACACCGAAGATCTGGATGAACGGCGAGCTGGTGGCGTGGGCCGATGCTCAGATCCACGTGCTCACGCACACCCTGCACTACGGCACCGGCGTGTTCGAGGGCATCCGCGCCTACGAGACCGCTGATGGCCCGGCCGTGTTCCGCCTCACCGAGCACATCCAGCGCCTGCACAACTCGGCGAAGATCGTCGGCATGGAGATCCCCTACTCGGTGGAGGAGCTCGTTGCGGCCACCAAGGCCACGGTGGCCAGCACCGGCCTGCCCAGCTGCTACATCCGCCCCATCGCCTACTACGGCTACGGCGAGATGGGGCTCAACACGCTGCCGTGCAGTGTCGATGTGGCCATTGCCTGCTGGCCGTGGGGCGCATACCTGGGCGACGATGCGGTCACCAAGGGCGTGCGGATGAAGATCTCCTCGTGGACCCGTCACGACCACAACACGATGCCGCCGGCCTCGAAGACCACCGGCAACTACGTGAACAGCTCGCTCGCCAAGGTGGAGGCGCTGAAGGCCGGCTACGACGAAGCCATCATGCTGGCCCCCAACGGGCTGGTGGCCGAGTGCACCGGCGAGAACCTCTTCGCGGTGCGCAATGGCATCATCCTCACGCCGCCCACCTCCGCAGGCGCGTTGGCCGGCATCACCCAGGACACGGTCACTGCCATCGCCAACGACCTGGGTTTCGACGTGCGTGTCGACAACCTCGCCCGCAGCGACCTGTACATCGCCGAGGAGATCTTCGTGTGCGGCACCGCAGCCGAGGTGAGCTCGGTGAACTCGGTCGATGATCGTGCCGTGCCCTGCCCCGGCCCGAAGACGAAGGCCATCGCCGACGTGTACGCGCGCACCGTGCGCGGCCAGGAGGCCAAGTACGCGCACTGGTGTGAGCTGGCGGTCTGACCCCGACGCCTCCGCCGAATCCGATGCGCGGTGTGCGTTACATTGCGGCGATGGATGCAATCGAGTTCGTCGTCGCCGGTGACGCCAACCGTGCCAAGGCCACGGTCATCGAGGCGCTGGAGACCCGCAAGTTCAAGCTCACCTGGAGCACCGACTGGGATGCCATCGCCGAGCGTGGCAACAAGATCGCCAACGCGCTCGCCGGTGCGTTCGCGCAGTACTTCAAGGTCGGGCTCATCGTGCGCACCGGCCCGGGCGGCCAAGGCGTCATCCGGCTCGACAAGAGCTCGAAGGGTTACATGGGCGGTGCCGTCGGAGCGCATCGCACCACCAAGAACTTCGATGCTCTCGCTGCCGATCTGGAAGCCACCTTCCGCGCAGCCGGAGTGTTGGTGCAAGCGCAACAACTCTGAACCGCCGTTGCCCGGTCAGGGCGAGAAGCGCCAGCGGGTTGCTCGTGTGGCGAACTCGTCGGCGCGTTCGATCACCGAGAAGGCGAGCGATGGGGTGACTTCGTAGACGGCGTTCTGACGCACGAAGTCGCCCAGCTCGGGGCCTACCTCGGCGCCGTACTTGGCCACGTATCGATCGACCCACTCGCTCAGCCGCGCCGGCTCCGCCACCAGAGCAGCCGTGCCCTGCACCGACACGCACTCGACTGTGTCGTCGTTGGTGAACGCCATCTGCGGGTTCGAGGCCAGGTTGCGGGCCTTCTTCGAGCCATGGGCGCAGCTGAACATGAACCGCTGCTCGGCGTCGTGCCACACGCCCCACACCGGCAACGAATGCGGCTGGCCGGTGGCAGAGGCGGTGACCACCCAGTAGTTGCGTGTGCCCACCAGCCGTTCGGCAGCCCACTCCCACGGCAACCCGCGCCACTCCGGCGTCTCCACGCCATACCCCGGCATCACCGGCTGTTCGACTCGGGGTGCGTTCACGACTGTTTCTCCTCGGTCATCGAGCCCGCTGTCGCTCCACCGGTGAGCATCCGGCGCAGGCGGGCGGCGTGCTGGCGGGCCATCACGTGCACTTCGCCGCCGACGGTGAGGTGCATCGCCGGGCCAGAGGG
>Ga0209477_1000870_pt1 | contig 18763 bp, 12 predicted proteins | sample KloWWTupernatant_FD_187180 | JGI IMG/M metagenome (GOLD analysis project Ga0209477, IMG submission 187180) | Active sludge microbial communities from Klosterneuburg, Austria, studying microevolution and ecology of nitrifiers - Klosterneuburg... | ecosystem: Engineered > WWTP > Aerobic digester >... | reverse complement strand
TCGATGCTGACAGCGCGGAACATCTCGCCGAAGCCGGGCATGAGCTTGTCGAGCAAGGGCTCGATGGCTTCGGGCGTGGAGTCGCGACCGGTGAAGCCGGTGCCGCCGCTGACGAGGATGCCGTGCACCTGATCCTCGGCAATCCACTGCGAGACGATGGCGCGCATGCGGTAGATGTCGTCCTTGACCAGGCGGCGTTCGTGCAGGCGGTGGCCGCTCGCGACCAGGGCCTCGACGAGGTAATCGCCCGAGGCATCATCCGCCGCCGTGCGCGTGTCGGAAACAGTGAGGACGCAAAGCGTCAGGGGGACGAATTCGCTGGCGGGCTTCATTCGTGAAGCTTAGTTCGCCGCGGCATCGAAAGCCAAGGAAACTTGTCGGCGACGCGGGTCGACCCGGCGGCGGGTGAGCGAGTGCGATTGCGTCACTCGATGGGCGCAGGGGCCAGGCCGGCGCGCTGGCGATCCACCATGCGTTGCACGAGGCTGAGGAAATCATCGGCAAGGCCGTCCATGTCGAACAAGCCGCTGTCTTGCCGGCATCGCCCAAGCTGCGCGCGCAACGCGGCACGCGCACCGGGATCGTTGCCGAGGTGGCTGGCAATCCCGACATAGGCGTCATCGTTGGCCGCATTGAGGGCGTCCATGCCGAGGTGGTGGTTGAGGCTCGCGGCAACGCGGGCAGCGAAAGTTTCGCCAGGCGTGGTCAAGAGCGGGCAGCCGGCCCACAGCGCATCGGACGCGGTCGTGTGGGCGTTGTAGTGCGCCGTGTCGAGGAACAGGTCGGCATGCCGATAGCGGCTGAGGTATTCGGCGTGGGGCAACTTCGGCATGAACACGATGCGCTCGGGATCGACGCCCGTCTGGGCGATGCGTGCGCGCAGATTGGCGTCGCTGTTTTCGGGGCCGGAAAGCAGCCAAAGGACGGAACCGGGTACCGCCTTGAGGATGGCCAGCATGCGGTCCACGCTGCGTGGATCGAGTTTGTAGCTGTTGTTGAAACAGACGTAGACGACGCCGCTTTCGGGCAGCCCGCATGCGCGGCGAGAGGGTGGCTCGGCGATGACCCGGCCCGGGTCGGACGGCTGGAAGCAGCGCGGCAGCCAGGCCACGCATTCGGAAAAATGACGCCGCATGTCCGCCGTCAGCACATGCCGATCAGCGATGACGTAGTCGATCCAGCCAGCGCCCGAGGTACCCGGATAGGCCAGCCAGTTGATCTGCAGCGGCGCAGGCCGCAGCGCCAGCGCCTCGCTGATGTTGCCGCCGCCCCAGCCGCGCAGGTCGACCAGGACATCCAGCGCGCATTCGGCAATGCGCGTGGCCATGCCTGGCGCAGGCAGGCCGCCGAGTTCGCGCCATTGCCGCGCACTGGCGCGCAGGCGTTGCTGGATCGTCGAGCCGTCGGCGGCAGCCGTTGCAAACAAATGGAAATCGACGCCGCGCCGCTGCAAGGCCTCGAAAAAGGCGACCGTGAGCAGACCGGTCGGATGCTTGCCGAAACCGTTGGAGGCAAAACCGATGCGCAATGGTGCCGCCGCTTCATGTCGCGGGAACTGCAAGCGTGCCTTGTCGCGCATGGGATCGACGCGGCGGATGATGCCTTCGGCGAAATTCCGCGCACAGTGCAATTGTTCATCCGCGCTGGCCGCTTCGGCGAGAAATCCGAATGGCGTCACCCCGGCAGCGCCGTTGGTGACGGCATGGCGCAGCCGCTCCGACAGCGCATCGAGATCGGTCCAGTCGCAAAGTTGGCGCTTGAGGAAAACAAGTTGCGCGAGCGCGGCGTCAAGGCCGGGATCGAGCGCCAATGCGCGCTCATGTGCGGCAGCGGCTGCGCCGGGTCGATTCTGCTCGTCGGCGATCATGCCGAGCTGGTAGGCAAGGCGCGCATCATTCGGGGCGACGCGTTCGCCTTCGCTGCAGGCCACGGCCGCTTCCTCGAGGCGGCCTTGCGCGGCGAGGGCTTGCGCGAGCAGCAACCAGGCTTCCGCGTGCGCCGTCTGTTGCAGGATCATGCGCACGATGCGCTCGCATTCGCGGGGTTGGGCAAGGACCAGTTCGGCGGCCGCCAGATTGAGCCAGGCACCAAGGAATCCGGGTGCCGCTCGCGTCGCCGCGCGATAGGCATCGCGTGAGCCCTCGGCATCGCCAACGGCGCGGCGTGCCGTGCCAATGCCGTTGAGCACCGCGGGATGTCCGGCGGCGATGAGCTGCGCGGAGTGCAGCACGGTCAGCGCCGCCCGCGCATCGTTGCGGGCGAGCAGGGCGCTGCCAAGATTGCACAGGGTTTCGATCGACGCTGGATCAATCGCCTGCGCCACTTGCAGCACGTCGATGGCCTCATCGACGCGGCCGGCACTGAGCAAGGCGACGCCATGCAGCCGAGCCGGCTCGACCGCCATCGGATAAAGCGCGCGGACTTTTGCCGCCTGCTCCGCCGCAAGATCGGGGCGGCCCTGGCCAATGAGGGCGGCAATGTGGTCAAGCTGCTCGTTCACGGAAGATCCGCGCGGAACCGGTCGTACACGTTAGCGAAGCGGCTGCCAGGTGTCATCCATGCGACCGTCCACGTGCCCGCCGACATGCCTCGCATTGCCCACGCAGCCGCGGGCGCGCATCATCCACGCCATGGAAAGACAAGCCCAGGCAATCCTCGCAGCCGCTGCCGCATCGCCCGTGCAAAGCGCGGCAATGGTCGCCAATTGCGTCGCCTACAGTGCCGATGGCAAGCGCATCGGCGACATCAGCCTGGATGCGATCAGCGATGTGCTGGAGCGCCCGGACACCTTTGTCTGGGTTGGCCTGATCGAACCCGATGAGGCCTTGCTGGAGAAACTGCAGGAGGAATTCGGCCTGCACGATCTGGCCATCGAGGATGCGCACAATGCCCACCAGCGCCCGAAGATCGAGGCCTATGGAGATTCGCTGTTCATCGTCGCGCAGACCGCCCAGGTCGTCGATGCGGCAATCCAGTTTGGCGAAACGCACATCTTTGTCGGCAAGCGCTATCTGGTCACCGTGCGCCACGGTGCCTCACTCTCCTATGCGCCGGCACGGCGCAGTTGCGAGCAATCCCCGGAGATGCTCGTGTTCGGGCCAAGCTATGGCCTGTATGCGGTGCTCGATTTCATCGTCGACAATTTCATGCCAATCGTGCGCAGCTTCCGCGAAGATCTGCAGGAGCTCGAAGAGGATATTTTCGAGGACACGTTCAAGCGCGAAACAATCCGTCGCCTGTACAATTTGAAAAAGGAGCTGGTCACCCTGCGCCTGGCTATTGGCCCGTTGCAGGACATACTCAATCAGCTCACGCGCATGCATCCGGGGTTGTTGCGCGACGAAGTGCGGCCATATTTCCGCGATGTCTACGACCACGCCGCGCGCATCAACGAATCCACCGACACCATGCGCGAGATGCTGACCGCCGCGCTCAGCGTGAACCTCTCGCTGGTCACCGTGGCCCAGGGCGAGGTGGTCAAGCGCCTCGCCGGCTGGGCCGCCCTGCTGGCTGCGCCAACCTTGCTGACCAGTTGGTACGGCATGAACTTCCACCACATGCCCGAACTGGACAAGCCGTGGGGCTATGCGGCGATGATCGCGTTCACCGCGCTGGTCTGCGGCGGCCTCTACTGGTTGCTGCGTCGCGCGAAGTGGTTGTGACCAGCGTGCAAGGATGAACAGGTCGGCATCGTGCCGGCCAGATGGGTCTCTGCTTGCCCGCGCTGGCGACGCGGCCGCCGCTGCCTCGTGCATGCGCTTGCGCGATGCACGGCGCGCGCGCATCGTTCACCATCTTCAAGTTGCGCGAGATCCGCCATGAACCGACACGCGACCGGCACCTTCGAGGTCAGGCTGAATCCGCTGGATCTCAACGAGGCAGGCGAGGGCGAGACGCGCGGGCGCATCTCGATCAACAAGACCTTCCATGGCGACCTTCAGGCAACCAGCATCGGCGAGATGCTCAGCGCGATGACCGAGGTCAAGGGCTCGGCGGGCTATGTGGCGATGGAGCGTGTGGTCGGCACCCTGCAGGGGCGCCGGGGCAGTTTCGTGCTGCAGCACTCGGGTACCATGAATCGCGGCGAGCCGAGCCTGAGCGTGACCGTGGTGCCGGATTCGGGCACGGCGGAGCTGACCGGCCTGAGCGGTTCGTTGACGATCACCATGCGCGAAGGGGTGCATTGCTACGGGCTGGATTACCGCCTGGGCGATGTCGCCTGAGGCCGTGCGGATCCGGCCCGGTCAAACCGGCGTCGGTGGTTGCAACGATGCGTTCACGCCGCTGGCATGGCATAATCCGCGACCTTTTTCGCCTTCCGGTGTTTGCCGGCGGCGTTGCAAACCCTTGGAGTTCCAATGGATTTTTTGATCAGTTCCGCCCATGCACAGGCCGCCAACGGCGCTGCCGCACCCAATCCGCTGATGTCGTTCCTGCCGCTGATCATCATCTTCGGCATTTTCTATTTCATGCTGATCCGTCCGCAGATGAAGCGGGCCAAGGAAGCGCGTGCCATGGTCGCGGCCCTGGCCAAGGGAGATGAAGTGCTGACCAATGGCGGCCTGCTCGGTCGCATCGAAGACATCAGCGAGACCTTCGTCACCCTCGAGGTCGCCGACAAGGTCAGCGTGAAGATGCAGAAGAACGCGATAACTGCCGTGCTGCCCAAGGGCACGATCAAGCAGGCTTGAGTTCCTTCCGCTAGCACCCCACTGCAATGCGGCGGTAGATCCGGCCCGGTCGGACCGGTTTGCCGCAATGCCAGTCACAGCGGGCCACTGGCTGAACAAGTGATCCACCAATCGATCGGCAACAGCGTAGAACTGGATTTGTACGAATGAACGATTTTCCCCGCTGGAAACACTTCCTGGTCGCCGCCGTGGCGCTGCTGGGCATCCTGTACGCAATACCGTCGCTGTATCAGAAACAGCCTGCCGTGCAGGTCCTGGCCAACAAGAGCGGCGTCGTTGACGAAGCCGTGAAGGAACGTGCCTTGCAGGCCCTGCAGACGCGAAAGGTCACCTTCGACGAAGTCATCATCAAGGACGAGCGCCTGCTGGTGACCTTCCCGAACACCGATTCGCAACTGGCTGCGGCCAGCGCGCTGCGCAGCGACCTCGGCGACGGATTCACCGTCGCCTTGAACCTCGCTTCGACCGTACCCGCCTGGCTGCGCGCGATCGGTGCCAACTCGATGCCGCTCGGCCTCGATCTGCAAGGCGGCGTGCACTTCCTCATGGAGGTCGACCAGAAGAGCGTGCTCGATGTCCAGGAACAACGTTACGTCGATGACATCCGCTCGCTGGCGCGCGACAAGAACATCCGCAACGTCAAGGTCAGTCGCGGCGCGCAGGGCATCGTCGTGCAGGCCAGCAGCAGCGAAGATCTCGATGTGATCGCCCTGGCCATCGGTCGCGATGCCACCGACCTGATCGTTTCCAGCGGCCCGTCGATTGGCGGCTCGCCAAGCCTGATCGCCAAGGTCAAGCCGGAGCGCATCAAGCAGATTGCCGACAACACGATCAAGCAGAACGTCGCCACCTTGCGCAACCGCATCAACTCGCTCGGTGTCGCCGAGCCGATGATCGTGCAACAGGGCGACAGCCGCATCGTCGTCGAACTGCCGGGCCTGCAGGACACGGCCGAGGCGAAGAAACTGCTCGGTGCCACCGCCACGCTGGACTATCGCGCGGTCGACGAGAGCGTCAACGTGGCCGAAGCGATACGCACCGGCTCGGTGCCCCCCGACTCACGCATTTATTACTTCAAGGATGGCCGTCCGGCCGTGCTGAAGAAAAAAGTCATCGTCACCGGTGACGAACTGGTCGATGCATCGAGTGCCGTCGATGAACAGACCGGCACGCCAGCGGTTTCGGTGACCTTGAACTCGGCCGGCGCCCGCAAGATGCTCGATTTCACCACGCAGAACGTCGGCAAGGGCATGGCCGTCGTCCTCGTCGAGCGCACCCCGGAAGTCCGCATCGTCGATGGCAAGGAAGTGCGCAGCGCCAAGATCACCGAGGAAATCATCAGCCTGGCGACGATCCGCGGCGTGTTCTCGAACAAGTTCCAGACCACCGGGCTGGACAGCGCCAAGGCCGCTTCGGAACTCGCCCTGATGTTGCGCTCGGGTTCGCTGGCCGCGCCGGTCGATATCGTCCAGGAGCGCGTGATCGGCTCCACCCTGGGTGCCGACAACATCCGCAAGGGTGTCACTGCGGTCATCGTCGGCCTCTTCCTCGTCGTCGTTTTCGTCGCCTTCTACTACAAGGGCTTTGGCTTGATCGCCAACGCCGCGCTGTTGATGAACCTGATCCTGCTGGTCGCGATATTGAGCATCTTCCAGGCCACCCTGACGCTTCCGGGCATTGCCGGCATCGTGCTGACGCTGGGCATGGCCATCGATGCGAACGTGCTCATCTGCGAACGTATCCGCGAAGAGTTGCGCATCGGCATGACCCCGCTCGCTGCGATTCGTGCGGGTTACGAAAAGGCCTGGGCGACCATTCTCGACGCCAACGTCACCCATCTGATTGCAGCCTTCGGCCTGATGGCCTTCGGCTCAGGTCCGATCCGCGGCTTCGCCATCACGCTGGCAATCGGCATCGTCACGTCGATGTTCACTTCGGTGACCGGCACCCACTCGCTTGTTGCGCTGATCTTCGGTCGTTCGGCCAAGATCAAGTCGCTGTCGGTCTGACTTCGGGAATCTGCAATGGAACTTTTCAATCCGAACAGCAATATCGACTTCATGCGCTGGCGCAAGGTCAGCCTGACGGTCTCCGCGATCCTCATGGTCCTTTCCGCTGCCGTCATCTTCGTTCGCGGACTCGATTACGGACTGGATTTCACCGGCGGCGCGAATGTCGAAGTCAATTACGAGAAGGCCATCGATGTCGCCGATGTGCGTGCGGCACTGACGGCCGGCGGCTTCGACAAGGCCGTCGTGCAGACTTTCGGCGGCACCAACGATTTCGCCATCCGCATTGTCTCCGACGAGAACGCGAGTTCGACCACGGAAGAGGCCAGTGCGGTCGCCAACGACAAGATCGCCGCCAACGTTCTCAAGGCCTTGAACGTGACCCGACCGGATGCCAAGGTCACCAGCAGCGAATTCGTCGGTGCGCAGGTGGGTGACGAGTTGCGCAATGACGGCCTGGTGGCAGTCATCTTCGTCATCGCCGGCATCTCGATCTACCTGTGGATACGCTTCGAATGGCGCTTCGCGGTTTCGGCGGTTGCCTCGGAACTGCACGACACCCTGCTCACCGTCGCGGTGTTCGCCCTCACCGGGCGCGAGTTCGATCTGCCCGCGCTGGCTGCGGTGCTTTCGGTGGTGGGTTATTCGATCAACGACAAGATCGTCGTCTTCGACCGCGTGCGCGAGATCTTCCGTTCCTCGCGCAAGGGCGATTCCGCCGAGATCCTCAACCGCTCGATCAACTCGACCATGTCGCGCACCATCATGACCGGCGTGACCACGGCACTGGCAGTCGGCACGCTGTACTTCCTCGGCGGCCCGGCCCTGGAGAACTTCGGCCTGATCATGTTGATCGGCATCTTCATCGGTATCGCCTCGTCGATCTTCTTCGCCAACCCGATCCTGTTGCTGCTCGGCGTGTCCAAGCAGGACCTGATGCCGGTGGAGAAGAACGATCCCGAGCTCGCCCGGCGACCGTAACGGATCCTTCTCTGCTTTTCCGCGGGGCGCTTCGGCGCCCCGTTTCGTTTGGAGACGTGCTGCGTGGTGTCGAGGCGGAACCAGTCAGGGAAACACGTTGCCGGCACCCGGCATGGCCTGGCGCGGGTCATGTCCAAGCGCGGACTGTGTTCGCGCTCGCAGGCGGAAGCGGCGATTCGTGCCGGTCGTGTCACCCTTGATGGCCGCGTCGTCCGTGATCCGCAGACGCCCACCTCGGCTGAGGCATCCATCGCCATCGATGACGAGGCAGTGGTATCCGTCGAACGTCGCTATCTCATGCTCAACAAGCCGCGCGGGACGGTCACGACTGCAAACGACGAACGTGGCCGCGACACGGTGTATGCCCTGTTTGCGGATGCTGGCTTGCCATGGATCGCGCCGGTCGGGCGCCTCGACAAGGCCAGCGAAGGCTTGCTGCTGTTCAGCAATGACAGTGAATGGGCGGCGCGCATCAGTGCACCGGAATCGCAGATCGAGAAGACCTATCACGTGCAGGTCGATCGACTTCCGGATGCCGATCTGCTGGCGCGCATCCAGGCCGGTGTTCGCGATGATGACGAATGGCTCGCGGCAAGGTCGGTCATGGAACTGCGTCGCGGCGAAAAGAATGCGTGGCTGGAAATCGTCCTCGATGAGGGTCGCAACCGGCAAATCCGCCGCTTGCTGGCGGCATTCGATATTTCAGTCCTGCGCCTGATCCGCGTCGCCATCGGTCCGTTGCAACTGGACAATCTGGCAAAAGGCCAATGGCGCGACCTCGGCGACGACGAAATTCGTGCGCTGGATCGACTTCCAACCTGAAGACTCGCCCGTAAACGGCCTGCTGCAGGAGCGCGCTCGTTCCACATGGCGGCAGGACACGCTCGCCCCGCAATGCCGCCACCCTGAAGGAGTTCCCAAACGGGACGAGCCCTCGCTGCCACATGCCGAAGTGCGCGCCCTAGCTGGCCTTGCGTTGCCGCTTTGGCTTTGCGCCGGGCAGCAGCGATGTGAGCTGCTGATAGCGCTCGAACAGGAAGGCGACGCGCTCGGCATCGCTGCCGAGTTTCGGCGGCTTGCGTCCGGCGGCCTTCTCGGCGGCGATGTAAGCGGCATCCACGGCCTTGTCGAGTTGCTGGTGCGCCTTGACCAGCGCTGGCGGCATGGTCAGCGGATCGTAGAGGTCGGCCAGAGTCGAGCCGGGAAATTGCGCGCGCATATCGAGCACGCCTTGTGCGGCGGTTTCGATGGCGGCGCGTGTACTGTCCTCCAGCAGGTCGGGCCAGGGGAAGTTGTTGTAGACGATGCCGGCAGAGTAGCGATAGTCGCTTTTCAGGCGGCCACAAACAGAACGAACCCACGCCATATGCATCGTCGATTGGACGATGCCGAAATGATACCGACCGGCGTCGGGAACAAGAAGATTCAGGTTGCTGCTGATTGTTGTCGGTGGCATGAAACCGATTGGAATGTACGATCTCCTTTCGGAAGAAACACTCGGAATTAGCAAGTAGCTTGTCAACGGCTGACGATCTTCTCCAAAAAGCATGGGGAAAGCAGCAAGCGCGATTGTCGTTTCCCGGCTGCTCGCCTCACGGCATGCCTTCACGGCGGCAATTCGCTTTCGCATGATCGGCAGAGTTCGCAACTGCTTGGGGTCCATGTCCTTAAGCCACAGACACCAACGCGATACCCCGTTGATGAATTCTTCAGCGCCGACGAACGGGCGGATCCAGGGCGCAGCATTCGGTTCTGCATCGAGCAGTGTTTTCATCTCATCGTCTGTGAGCAACAGATTTCCACCATCATTCGGCATTGAACCGAATACGATCGGCGGGACTACGCAAATTGCCTCGCGCCGGTTCTGCAGCGCGACATCGGGGGAATCGACCAGATACCCGTTGATGTTCGTCACGGAAAACTCGTGCGGGTCGGACTTCGTGTGCGCGTAGTCGAACAGTCGCTTGCTCGACGGATCGGACATGCCGAATCCGACGATCACGCAATGCACGGCCGCCTTGCCGCGTGCCTCGTTGCTCCACTTGAACGTGCGATGGGCAAATTGGATATGCATGCCGAGTCGGTAAAGTTCGCTCCAAAGCACGCCGACCTGTTCGCCCTGCGTGATCGAATTGGTGGAGACAAATGCGCAGCGAATCAAGGTGTCCTGCACGTACTTCGCCGCCAACAGGTACCAAGCGGCCACGAAGTCGAGCACGCCCGCGCTCTTCACGCCTGCGAACACATGTGACATGTCGGCCTTCTGCGCTGCGTTCTGTTCCTTCTTACCAACGAACGGCGGATTACCGAGGATGTAGCTGAGTTTCTCCTTCGGTACCACATCCCTCCAATCGATCCGCAGCGCATTGCCGTGAACGATGGTGGGGCTCTTGGTCAACGGCAGGCGCGCGAAGTATTCGCCGAACTGTTCGGCCACGCGCAGGTTCATCTGGTGGTCCATCAGCCACAGCGCGACTTGTGCAATCTGGGCCGGAAACTCCTCGATCTCGATGCCGTAGAACTGGTCGACGTCGATGGCGACGTGGTCGGCAACGCCTTGCAGCACCGAGCCCTGGCGCGCGTACAGGCGTTGCAACACTTCGATTTCGAGCAGGCGCAGTTCGCGGTAGGCGATGACGAGGAAGTTGCCGCAGCCACAGGCGGGATCGAGAAAGCGCAGGCTGGCGAGCTTGATGTGGAAGCCCTTTAGCTTGCCTTCGTGGTTGCCGATTTTCTCCAGTTCGGTTTTCAGTTCGTCGAGGAACAGCGGGCCGATCAGCTTCAGGATGTTCTTTTCGCTGGTGTAGTGCGCGCCCAGGTTGCGCCGGGCCTTGGCATCCATGACCGACTGGAACATCGAGCCGAAGATGGCCGGGCTGATGCGGCTCCAGTCGAGCGTGCTGGCTTGCAGCAACAGCTCGCGCATGTTGGCGTCGAATGCAGCCAGCGGCAGCGGTTCCGCGAACAGCTTGCCGTTGACGTAGGGGAATTCGGCGAGTTGCGCGTCGAGGGTTTTCTGCCGGCGCTCCGGCGCGGTGTTGAGCACCTGGAACAGTTGCGCCAGCCACTGGCCGATGTCGGCGCCATCCACGCTGGTGCGTTGCGCCATGAGTTCGTGGAAGGCATGGCGGGGAAAGATGCCGGTGTCGTCGCCGAACAGGCAAAACAGCAGCCGCACCAGCAGCACTTCCAGGGCGTGGCCATCGTAGCCGGCGGCTTTCAAGGCATCGTGCAGCTTGCCCATGCGTTCGGCGGCAAGCACGTTGACCGGATCTTCTTCCTTGAAGCTGCGCGCCTGGTAACCGGCAATGAAGCCGAACTGGCGCACGTGCTTTTGCAGATCCTTCAGCGCGAACTCGGTAGGGACCTCGCCGGTTTCGAGGTCGTACAGGCGGAAGCGCTCGAAGTCGCAGACCAGCAGGTAGCGCGGCAGCTCGGCGTCGCTGAGGCCGTGGAAGTAGTCGCGCGCCTGCGCATGTGCACGATCCAGATCCTTGCCGCGTGACTTGTGCTCGATCAGCAGCACGCCTTTCCACAGCAGGTCGATGAAGCCATCCTTGCCATCGAGCTTCCTGATCTTCTTCTCGAAATTCGCCACCCGCCGCCGGCTGACGCCGAACACATCGAAGAAGCCATCCCAGAACGACTTTGCCTCGGCATCTTCCGATGATTCGTGCTGCCATTCGCGCGAAAAGCGCAGCGCCCGATCCTTGATCTCGTTCCAGCTCAGTGGCATGAAGTTCCCCCTCGATTCACAAAGGATACGACACTCGCCAACGTTTGATGGGCGATCACGTAACCGCAGCAAGCACACGCAGGCGGGGGCCTGCCTGTCGCGACTCGAATGACACTGACGCAAGCTGATTCAGCGTCACAAATGCACCCCTATCGCGATGCGTACGTGCGGCTGCATCGCCGTCAGGTTGCATTCCCTCATCCGGCGCTTCGCGCCACCTTCTCCCGCAAGGGGAGAAGGGACGTCTAGTACTTTGTATATTCAAGTCAATGGCATTCGTCTGGCTCAGATCACGCCAAGGTTTCTTGCAACCTTGATGAACGCATCCACGGCGCGGTCGATCTGTTCGATCGAGTGTGCCGCGCTCATCTGCGTGCGGATGCGCGCCTGGCCTTGCGGGACGACCGGGAAGAAGAAGCCGATCACGTAGATGCCTTCGTCGAGCAGGGCGTTGGCGAATTGCTGGGCGAGCTTGGCGTCGTGGAGCATGACCGGAACGATGGGATGATTGCCCGGGCGCAGCTCGAAGCCGGCGGCGCTCATGCGCTGGCGGAAATGCCGGGCATTGGCTTCGACGCGATCACGCAGTTCGGTCGATCGCGAAAGGATCTCGAAGACCTTGAGGCTGGCGGCGACCAGCGGCGGCGGCAAGGTATTGGAGAACAGGTAGGGCCGGGAACGCTGGCGCAGCAGGTCGATGATTTCACGTCGACCCGTGGTGAAGCCGCCAGAGCCGCCGCCCAACGCCTTGCCAAGTGTCGAGGTGTAGACATCGACCTCGTGCATGACGCCGTGCAGTTCGGCCGAGCCGCGCCCGCTGTTGCCGACGAATCCGGTGGCGTGCGAGTCATCGACCATCAGCAGGGCGTTGTATTTTTTCTTCAGCGCGACGATTTCATCGAGCTTGGCGATGTAGCCGTCCATCGAGAACACGCCGTCGGTGGCGATCAGGCGGGTGCGCTTGTCCTGCGTCTCGATCAAATGCTTTTCGAGTTCGACCATGTCGCTGTTGGCGTAGCGGCGGCGCTCGGCCTTGCACAGGCGGATGCCGTCGATGATCGAGGCGTGGTTGAGCGCGTCGGAAATTACCGCATCCTCGTCCGAGAGGATCGTCTCGAACAGGCCGCCGTTGGCGTCGAAGCAACTGGTGTAGAGAATCGTGTCCTCGGTGCCGAAAAATTCCGAGATCTTCGCTTCGAGTTGCTTGTGCAGATCCTGAGTGCCGCAGATGAAGCGCACGCTGGCCAGGCCGAAGCCGTGCGTATCGAGGGCTTGCTTGGCCGCTTCGATGACTTCCGCGTTGTCGGCCAGGCCGAGATAGTTGTTGGCGCAGAAATTGAGGACTTCGCGACCATCGGTGGTGCGGATCTGCGCCGATTGCGGCGTGGCGATGATGCGTTCGGTCTTGAACAGGCCTTGTTCGCGGATCGATTCCAGTTCGGCGGCAAAACGGGCGCGGGTTGCGGAGTCCATGGCGGTTTCGGGTTGCGGGGAAACGGCGATTGTCCGTCAAAGCGCATGCCGGCGCAGCCCCGCTGGCGGGTCTTTGCGCGCGTTCGATCCAGCGAATGGCTAGACTGCGCAGCTGGCGCGGGGGTCTGGAGTATCTGGCGATGCGGTGCATTCTTGTCGGCTTGTTGTTGATCGTGGCTTGCCAACCTGTCCTCGCGACCGTGAAGCAGGTCGATCCGGCCTACCTGGCAAGCATTCGCGACGACAATCCAAACCCGCTGCCGCGTGGGTTCAGCGCCGAGGAGCTCTTGAATCATGTGGCACCAAGGATTCCGGACCATGTGCTCGCACCACCGCCCGGCACGGCGCGTGCGCAGGCCGAGTACGAGGGCAACCAGGGCTTGATGGTGCGTTGGGGCTCGTTCAATTCCTTGCTGACCGAAATGACCGTCGCCATCACCACCGGGGATCGCTCGGCCCGGATGTACGTCGTGGTCACCGGTACCAGCCAGCAGAACAGCGCCGCCAGCACGCTGGCCGGAGCCGGTGCCAACATGGATCGGGTCGGCTTCATCACCCAGCCATGCAGCAATTCCAGCCAGTGCAGTGTCTGGATGCGCGACTACGGTCCACGCTTCATCGAGGACAGTGGCCGCCTCGGCATGATCGATCACGTCTACAACCGGCCGCAGCGCATCGTCGATGACGCCTATCCCGACGTTGCCTCCGCCGTGCGCGGCGAGCCGAACTACGACATCCCGTTGATCCACGGCGGCGGCAATTTTCACTTGTTCCGCAATCGAGATGCGTTCATGACGCGGTTGATCGTCAACGAGAACCCCGGCGTGAGCGAGCAACAGATTCGCGACTACTACGCCGTCTACCAGGGCCTTGATGTGACCCTGACCGATCCGTTCCCGAGCAGCTACGACTCGACCCAGCATATCGACATGTGGATGTTGCCGCTTGCCGACAACACGGTCCTGATCGGCCAATATGCTGCGGGCGAAGGCGGCGGTGTGCCGAAGTCGGTGACCGATGCCGTCGCGTCGCAGATGCAGGCACGCGGATATACGGTCTACCGCACGCCTGGCTGGCGCGCGGGCGGCGCCCACTACACCTACACGAATGCGGTCCTGCTCAACGACCTTGCCCTGATCTGTCGTTTCGGCGGCAGTTACGCCGCGCAGGACGCGCAGGCGCTGGCGACCTTCCAGACCGCGCTGCCGGATCGCACCATCGTGCCGGTTGATTGCAGCGGCATCATCGGTTCGGCCGGCGCGATCCATTGCATCGTCATGCATGTTCCCGATCTGCTTTTCCGCGACGAGTTTGAAGGCGTCGAATGAGCCATCGCGCTGGTCGCCGACTCGCATGGATCGAATGACCCTGATCGACACCGCGCCGATTCCCGGTGGCGGCGAGCTGCGCCTGTTTGCCGAGGGCGAGCACTATTCGATCAAGATCGCCGGTGGTGGCGATTTGATGTCGACGCGCATGCACGGCTCCGAAGACGCATTGGCCCGAATCACCTGCGAGCGGATCGCCGGTGTCGCCGAGCCGCGCGTCCTGATCGGCGGGCTCGGCATGGGCTTCACGCTTGCCGCGGCGTTGGCGCAACTGGGCGCAAGAGCACGAATCATCGTCGCCGAACTGGTGCCGGGCGTGATCGCCTGGAACCGCGGTCCGCTCGGCCGGCATGCTGGCCATCCGCTGGACGATGCGCGCGTCGAGGTGCGCGAATGCGATGTGGCCGCCGTGATCAAGGCTGAACACGCGAGTCTCGATGCCATCCTGCTCGATGTCGACAACGGCCCCGACGGTTTGACCCGGCTCGGCAATGACTGGCTGTATGCGAGGCCCGGCCTGGCTGCATCGATGGCGGCGCTGCGTCCAAGGGGAGTGCTGGCAATCTGGTCGGCGCATGCCGATCGCAAATTCTCCGAACGTCTGCGCCAAAGCGGTTTCGCGGTCGATGAAGTGCCGGTGCGTGCGCACGGCAACAAGGGCGCCCGCCATTTGATCTGGCTGGCGAGCAAGCTCTCGAATCCGACCACGACCAAAGTCCGGCGGGCCCGATCGGCCCGGCCCACGCCAACGTCACGGCGATATTGATCGATCCGCATTGACGGCATCGTCCCGAAGAGGCGACAAGGGCATGAATGCGCTGCCTATTCGCTGCGGCTGGCCAAGCCGTCACGGTGTTGCTTGCGCGCATCGACGACGATGTTCCAGCCGCGCTCGGTGAGTTCCTGCTGGCTGCGCAGCGTCGCGGTGCCATTGATCAGCACGGTCTTGCGGGCACCGCGGAATTCCTCACCATCGAGAAAGCGTGCGACCTCGCCGGTCCATGTCAGGTAGTCGATCGGTAGTGGCAGCACGAGTTCACCATCGACGCTGTCGTAGGCGAGCCCGGCACCGACAGTCAGCAGATTGCCGCCCTTGGCGCGCTCGCCGAGGCGTTCGCCGACCAGTTGCAAGGCGTTGACGAGGTAGCGGGCTTCGAGCTCCGAGTGCGCCGTCATCGCAAGTTCAAGCAGGGCCTCGCCGCCCGCTTTCGGCTGCAAGCGTTCGAGCGCGTCGATCAGGGCGGTCTGCAGGCTTGGCGTGAAGGTGCCGCGTCGCAGGAACTGGCGCAGCAGCAGATTGTCGTGGCAGAACTGGCGCAGGCGTCTTGCATTGTGTTCGCGCAACTGCTCGGGATCGAGTTTCCAGACCACCTCGTTGAGTTGCTTGCTCCAGGAAAGGGCAAGCCCGCCGGCGCCGCCAATCGTGCCAAGTGCGGCGCTGGCCGCGAAGTGACCGCCCGAGCCGGCCCAGGCCAACCTGTCCAGGCGTTCGCGCAGGTAGGGGTTGCTCGTGTAGGGATCGATGCCGAGGCGCTCGGCGAGTTCGCGACGCACCTGTCCGTATTTGAGTTGACGCTTGACCTCGCGCCCGGCCTCGTCGCCGACATCGGCGTACCAGCCGGACTGGCCTTCGCTGCCGTTGCCGAGCGCTTCGGCGCGATCGATTTCGCGCGCCTGGGTCATCGGCCCGTCGCCGCGAGGGTGCGGGTTGCCGCTGCTGCCGAACTCGCGTGCGCCGCGATCCGACAAGGCTTGCGCCTGATTGCCCAGACGCTTCAGGCGCTTGCCGAAATAGCGTGCGACGCCGAGCGGAATGCCTGTCAGGGTCTGCACTGGATGGCGCAGGATCTGGCCAAGGCCATGCGCGGTTTTCGTCACCGAGGCATCGGCCGCATCGACAAATGCCTGGCTGCGGCTGACCGCGTCGAGTGTTTCGAGCGCCGGCAGCTCGGCAATGCGCTCGCCGAGTATCTCGACGCTCTCGGCCTGGATCGGCCCGAGCGCGGTGTCGATCGTGAAGCGCGCCATGTAGCCGCGGATCTCGACATGCGGATCGACCTGGAAGCCCGGCCCCGACAACAATGCCGGGCGCACCAGACTGCTGGCACCGAGCACCGGTTCGAGTTCGTATTCCGGCGTCGGCACGGCCTGTGCCGGCAAGCCGAGCAGGGCGCAACAGAGGATGGACAGGCTGGCAGGGCGGAATCCGGGCATGACGTGGCGCGTGATCGCAGGCAATCCCGGCAGTCTAGCCGCAGGGCGATGAACCGCTCGGTATCATGGGGTGAGAACCGCTGGCTGCAGGCTACGCGCCGTGGTCGATCAAGGGATGGCGCAAGGGCAGGGCAATGCAGGCAGCACATTTCATTCATGGAAACCGGCTGGAACTCCTCGCCGAGCGGCTGATCGATGATTTGCAGGCGGGCGGCAGCGGCGATCCGCTGCAACCGCAGGTCGTCGTCGTCGCCCATCCGGCACTGGGGCGCTGGTTGCAGGAACGCATCGCGGCACGTTGCGGCATCGCGATCAATATCGAGTTTCCCTTGCCATCGACCTTTGCCTGGCAGGTGTTGCGGCGTTTTTCCGGCACCTTGCCGCGAGAATCCGCGTTTTCGCGCGAGGCTTTGACCTGGCGCATCCATGCGGCCTTGCCGGAACTGGCCCGGGGCAAGCATTTCGAGCGTGTGCGCGATTATCTCGGCGATCCCGGCGATCAGCGCCAGCGCTACGAGCTTGCGGTGAACCTCGCCCGCCTGTTCGATGAGTACACGATGGCGCGGCCGCAATGGATCCGTGAGTGGACCCACGGCCGCCTGCTGCTCGACGATGCCGACGAGCGCTGGCAGGCGGAATTGATGCGCCATCTGGCGCACTCGGTCGATGAACTGGATCGCGCCAACCTGATGCGCACGGTGCTCGGCGAGATCGAGCGCACGCCGGATTTGCCGCATGGCCTCGCAGCAGGCTTCTCCATTTTCGGTGCCGCGCACCTGCCGCCGCTGTTGCTGGAGTTCTTCCTCGCCCTGGCCCGGTGCGTGCCGCTGCGCTTCTACCAGCCCAACCCCTGTCTGGATTACTGGGGTGACATTGTTTCCGATCGTGAACGCCTGCGCCGCAGCCAGTTGTGGCGGGCGCACGGCCGCCGCGAGGACGAAGCCTACCTGCACAGCGGTCATCCACTGCTGGCTTCATGGGGCGCACTCGGTCGCGAATTCCTCAAGGCGATCCACGCACCTGACCTGGTTGTGCATGACGACGACGCATTCGCCGCGCCGGCCTCGCCCGGGCTGCTCGGCTGGCTGCAGCACGGCATCCTGCTGCTTGATCCGCAGCACGCGCCGCCGCCGATGCTGGAGCCGATACCCTCCGTGCAGTTGCACCGATGCGCGAGTCGGCGGCGCGAGGTCGAAGTCCTGCGCGACCAGTTGCTGCGCCTGTTCGAAACTCTCGATGATTTGCTGCCGCATGAAATCGTGGTCATGTCGCCGCGCATCGAGGAGTACGCGCCCTACATCGCCGCCGTGTTCGGTGATACCGATGCGCTGTCGATTCCGTATGGCATCAGCGACGTGCCCTTGCGCGCGACGCATCCCCTGATCGACGCATTCGCACGCATCCTTGGCCTCGGTGAAAGCCGCATCACGGTCAGCGAGATCCGTGGCTTCCTCGCCGAACCGGCGATCGCGCGGCGCTTCGGTCTCGAAGGCGAAGCGCAGGACTGGTTGCGCACCTGGATCGCCGACAGCGGCATCCGCTGGGGTCTCGATGCGGACTTCCGCGCTGCACTCGGTGCCGCCGCCATCGACGAGACGACCTGGCGCTTCGGCTTCAATCGCCTGTTGCTCGGGTATGCGGTTGGCGATGACGATGCCATGCGTGCGGATGTCGTGCCGGCGGCCAACGTCGAAGGTGCATCGGCGCAATGGCTGGGCCAGTTCGCGCGCTTCGTCGACACGATCGCGGCGACCCGCGCAGGCTTCGCGAAACCCCGCAGCGCGAATGCCTGGAAAGCCTGGCTGATCGAACGCCTCGAGGCCCTGCTCGACAGCGAAACCACCGACGTCGCCGAACTCGGCGCCGTGCGCGACCTGCGCGAGGCCATCGCCACCCTGGGCAACGCGGCGGCGCACTGGCTTGGCGACGAGCCGATCGCCTTCGACGTCGTGCGCAGCGCGCTGGATGCGGCAATTGCCGAGCCGCGTGCAGCGCGGGCAGGGCGTTTCGGAATCACCTTCTGCGGCATGGTGCCGATGCGCAACGTGCCGCATCGCGTGGTCTGCGTGCTCGGCCTGGATGCCGGCGAGTTCCCGCGTCGACAAGCGCCTGCCGGTTTCAACCTGATGCGTCGCCATGCGCAGGCCGGCGATCGCACGATTCGCGAGGATGATCGTTTCCTGTTCCTGGAAAGCCTGATTGCCGCGCGCGATGTGTTCTATCTCAGCCACGTTGATCGCGATGCGAAATCGGCGGCGATGAATCCGCCCTCGCCACTGGTCGAGGAGCTCATCGGTTTCCTCGCCGCAGCCTATGGCAAGGAAGCATGGC
>Ga0209477_1000869_pt1 | contig 18770 bp, 8 predicted proteins | sample KloWWTupernatant_FD_187180 | JGI IMG/M metagenome (GOLD analysis project Ga0209477, IMG submission 187180) | Active sludge microbial communities from Klosterneuburg, Austria, studying microevolution and ecology of nitrifiers - Klosterneuburg... | ecosystem: Engineered > WWTP > Aerobic digester >... | reverse complement strand
GTTCGGGTTCTCAGCCCAGAGAGAATGCCCCTCGGCCGCCCATTCAGCGAGAAGCTCCGACCAACGTTTAGCGTGCGTCATTTGTTTGATCCGCAGATCCAATGAGTCGGTGCGTATGTGACTCCCATGAGATAGGCCTCATCCGGGCTCGAATCGTCCGCCCGAATTCCGCAGGCCTCATGAAAAACTCGAACGCGGGCACCAACTGATCGATTCTGGTTCAGCGACGCAGGCTTCACGGAGACGCGGCCCGCCAGGAAGTTTGCTCGCCCACCCTCCGTCTGGATCGCCATCGGGAACTCGTCGCAATCGCGACCAGTGGAACCACCGGTGATCCCTGGTCCACAAAGCCCTCTGGTCAAGCTGGTGTAGAGCCAACTGCGGTCATGCGAACTGCCGCGCCTGTGCACTATTGGCCTAATCCCCTTCTCGACTTGGGCCTCCATGATGTGGTCCCTCACTTCAGGGTGATCACTGCCCACCAAGAAGATTGGCGGGCTATCTCGGTCGTCCTGCACCGTGGTAGCAGCAATGAGCGCGGCTGCGCCAAGAGTGTAGAGTGTTGCGCGTCTCGCAGCTTGCACAAGTGCGGGCCGCGCCGCACTCCAGAGGACAGTACGCCCTACAGAACTCAAGAGCAGTGAGGGCGCCATCGTCCACGGAACGATGAAGTTCCCGCTTGGGTCGGAATTGTTGATCGGATCGGCGTGCGCGTAGAGGTACTTGTGCAGGGATCGTGGATCGGTGTTGAGGCCGTTGAACGCATCCTGCTGCGTGAATCTCCCCGCGCTGGGGTCCATGTACCGCGCGCGCAGGTAGTAGAACCCGAGGATCGGATCGAACTGCTCCCCCCGATAAAGGTGCTCGGTGGGCGTCGATCCGCTTCGGTAGACCTCGTTGCCGAACGCGTCGTACTCCACCCCGTCCGTGACCACCCCCGCCGCATCCGTCAGCCACCGCACACTCCCGAACCCATCCGCCTGCACGAACGCCGTCGTCGCCGCCGCGCCCGCATAGCGCGTCTGCGCGATCAGCTCGTCGGCGAAGGCGTATGTCGCTTCGAGCTGCGTCGCACCGGCGCCTTCCCTGCGCCACTGCTCGATCACCTGGCTGTAGGCGTAGCTCGGGTCCTGCAGGTAGCGGGTGGTGACCGGATCGCCGGTCGCTGGGTATCGAGTTTGGGCGATGCGCAGGCCGTCGGCGTCGTAGGCGTAGGTGGTGCGCTCGCCGGACTGGCGCATCTCGACCAGGCGGTTGGCGTCGTTGTAGACGTACTCGATCGGGCCGGACGGGGTGGTCTTGGTGACGGTGTTGCCGTTGGCGTCGTAGGCGTAGAGCGTCGCGGCGGAAGTCGCCCCCACCGTGGTCGTCTCGGCCGTGAGGCGGTCGTTGGCGTCGTAGATGTATTGGGTCGCGGCGGTAGCCGCTCCCTCAGTGCCGACGGCGGTGTGGATCATCTGGGTCAGGCGGTTGCCGACTCGGTCGTAGGTCCAGGTGCTGGTGCGATTGCGCGTCGGGTCGCGGTGGGCGATGGCCTCGGCAGTGAGGCGCTTGAGGGCGTCGTAGGCGTAGGCGACGGTGCGGGTGGTGCCCGCGGCGTCGGACTCGGTGATGGCGGTGCGCATGCCCGAGGCGTCGACCGTGTAGGCCATGCCGACCAGCAGGGCGCCCGCGGCGCTGCGCTTGATGAGGCTGGCGAGGCGATGGCGGGCGTCGTAGGCGTACTCGGTGCGGGTGCCGTCGGCGCCCTGCATCTCGCGGCGGTTGCCGGCGGCGTCGTAGGCGTAGCGGGTCACTTGCGGCGGTGCGCCGTCGATGGTGCGGGTCACCGTCTCCAGGCGATTGCGCGCGTCGTAGCTGTACACGAGCGACTGGCTGGGGCTCACGCGGCTGACCAGGTTTCCGGCGGCGTCGTACGTGTACTCGATGGTAAGACCATCGGGGTCGGATTTGTGCACAAGGCGGTCGCGGGTGTCGTAGGCATACTCGGTCGCGCCACGGGCGTCGTAGGCGTTGGCGCGCTGTCCGGTCGGGGTGTAGCCGAACAAGACATCCGTATCGTTGGGGTAGTCGATGGCACTGAGGCGGCCGAAGCCGCTGTTGAGGTACGTCGTGGTGCGGCCGCGGAAGTCGGTGTGGGTCAGGCGATCGCCGGCTTCATCGTAGGTCGTCTGCTCCGACTGGCCGAGCGGCAGGGTGCGGGCGACCTCGCGACCGGCGGCGTCGAAGGTCCAATGGGTGATGCGGCCCTCGGCGTCGGTCTGGGCGGTGCGGTTGCCGGCTTCGTCGTAGGCGTAGCGCGTGACGGTGGCTTCGGGCGTGCCGGCGGCGAGCGTGACCGCGGTCAGGCGGCCGAGGGCATCGTAGGCGTACTCGGTGCGACGCGATGCCGGGTCGATCTCGGCGATCTTGCGGCCGAGCGCGTCGTACTCGACGAGCGAGCGCATGCCATCGGCGTGCAGCGTTTCGGTCAGGCGGCCGGCGGCGTCGTAGGTGAATGACGTGGTGTTGCCGTTGGGATCGGTTTCGGCGAGGCGGCGGCCGGAGGCGTCGTAGTTGGTCGTGGTCGCGGCTGAAGCCGCTCCTACAGGGGGGGCGGTCGTGGTGAGGCGGCGGTTGGCGGCGTCGTAGGTGTAGGTGGTGGTGTTGCCGCGCTCGTCAGTGGTGGAGATCAGGCGGCCGGCGGCGTCGTAGGCCTGGGTGGCACGTGGATTGTCGGCACGGGTATGCGGCGTGTTGTCCGGATGCACGGTTTCGATCAGGCGGTTGGCGGCGTCGTAGACCATGGTGGTCTCGTTGCCGTTGGCGTCGGTCCGCAAGATGGCGTTGCCATTGGGGTCGTAGCGGGTGATTTCGGCGCCTCCGGCGAACTGGACGGATGAAACGTTGCCACGATGGTCGTATCCGGTCGATGTGCAGTGCTCGAGGGCATTGCATTCGAGCACGGGCTTGTCGATCCCGTTGTATTCGATCGTGCTGAACGAACCATCGGGCTGGACGGTACGCACCAGGCGTCCCTTGGTGTCGTACTCGTGGCTGGTAACCAGCGTCTCGACGGTGGTGCCACCGCCAGACGCGGAGATCGTGCGCGTGCGCGTCTCGGTGAGCACGCGACCCGCCGCATCATGGGTGTACGTGGTGCGATTGCCCAACGCATCGACTTCCGCGACGCGCCAGCCGCGCCCGGCCTGGTCGAGTTCGTAGCGCGAGACGTGACCCAACGCGTCGGTCATCTGCACCAGCTCACCGGTGTTGGTGCCGGCCCCGACACCCGTGTCGTAGTCGAAGGTCGTGGCATTGCCCAGCGCATCCGCGGTGGCCACCAGGGCGTTGATGCGCGGGTGGTAGGTGTTGGCGATGACGGTGCGGCCCATCGGGTCGACCTGGGTGAGCAGGCTGTTGCGGCCGTCGTAGGTGCTGGTCGTGGTCTGGCCGAGCGCGTTGGTCTCGGTCAGCGCATTGCCGCGCACGTCGTAGGTCCACGCGGTCACGTGGCCGAGCGGATCAGTGCGGGTCAGCTCGTTGCCATTGGCGTCGTAGGTGTGCTGCGTGGTCTCGCCCAGCGCGTTGGTTTCGGCCAGCACCCAGCCGTTGTCGTCGTAGACGTACTGGGTGAGGTTGCCGCGGCGATCGCGCACCTGCTCGGTGCGCCCGTCGATGTCGTGGGTGTAGGCGATGCGATGGCCGTCGGCGTCGATGGTGGCAACGAGGCGGCCGTCGTCGTCGTACTCGTTGCGCACGGCGCGCACGCCGCGGGGGTCGGCGATTTCGGTGAGATAGTGCGGGAAGCTCGCCAGGCCGTAGGTGTAACGGGTGGTCTGGTCGACCGGGTCCCTGACCAAGTCGAGGTCGCCGGAGGCCGTGTAGACGTAACTGACGATCCCGCCATCCGGAAGTATCAGGTCGCGAATGCGGCCCTGCGGGTCGCGCACGAACTGGATGCCGACGCCTGAAGTGTGGACGACCCCCGTGGTGGAGTACGTGAGGCTCTGGCCACCGGGCTCGATGACCTGGCGGATGCCGAAGCTCTGGTCGAGCTCGTAGACCAGGCCTTCGGGCGTGGTGAGCCGATACAGGCGCGGATCGGCCGGCTCGTTCGGCTGCTCCGGATCGACCATGTTGTAGACGCCAGAGCCTGCGGTCGTCGCGATCGCCAGCAATCCGTACGTGCTCTGTTCGAGCGTCGCGTGGGTGTCGTCCATCGGCTCGAACACCATCTGCACCCGCGTCTGCGCGGTGAAGCCCTCGCCGCACTCGGGCTCGGCTTTCGCGCGGAAGGTCTCGACCTCGCCATCGGGCAGCGTGACCGTGACCACACGATCGCCGTTGGACACCGCGCACTGCAGCGGGAAGAAGCCGCCGTTGCGGGCTTCTATGCGCCAGCTGTAGCCGAGCTTGGCCGACTCGTGGATGCGCACGTTCTGGTAGTCCACGCTCCAGCCATGGCCGAAGTCCAGCGATTCGGCGCGCTGGCGCGTGTCGTAGGTGCGGGTGACGCGCACCGGGATGCCGGCCAGCGGCACCGAGGCGTCCTCGAAGGTGACCGAGAAGTGGCCGACCTTCATGTCGCCGGTGACGCGAACCACCACTGAATCCGACGACGTGCGTCCCGCGGTGTCGGTGGCCTGCAGGATCAGGGCGTACTGGCCGTTGAGCAGCAGGGTCGGGTCGAAGCGGCCGATTGCCTGGTCGGAGAAGCTGCTGGTGCCCTGCGCGATGACGTTGACTGGTGCGGCAGGCGAATTGGCGGGCCGGTGGGCGAGCGTCCACGATGAGAGGTTCGCATCCTGCACGCTGCCTCGAACGGCGACGGGCGCGGTGACCTCGCTGCCGTCGGCAGGCGAAAGCAGTGTCACGACCGGCGGCGTGGTGTCCGACGGGTCGCCGATGCACACGGAGTCCTCGCCCGTGCTGGTTTCGTAGCCATCGGTCACGACCACCGTGATCATGATGCAACCGGGGGCGACTGGCGCGGTGAGTTCGGTCGTGCCGTTCGCCGCGATGGGCACGGTCTGTGCGCCGACGCTGACCGTCGCGACCACCGGGCCGGCGGCGCCCGTGGTCGACACACTGAGCGCGATGGTGCCACCGGGCACGACGAACTCCGGCGTGGCGACGACCTGGGTCGCCAGCGGCGTGGTGGCTGGCAGAGCCGTGGGGGTCCACTGCTGCTCGACGTAACCGCGGGGATCCGCAACCCGGACGATCGGCGAAACGACGCCCGGGCCTGACGGCGTCCAGCGGATCAGTCCGCTGGCCGGATCGATACTCATCGACGCGGGAGCGAAGCGCAGCGAGTACACGAGCGCATCACCATCCGCGTCCGTTGCCTCGACGTCGTAGCGGTACTCGCGTCCGACCTTGGCGGTCGTCGCCGGGGTGCTCGTGATTTCCGGCAGATGATTCACCGGGATCGTCACGACCAGGTAGTACTCCTGCAGCACCGCAGCGCCCCAGTGGTCGGAGGCGCGGACGCGCACGAGGTGCGAGCCGGCTTGCGCGAAGGTGGGGGTCCACGCGATCAGGCCCGTCGCCGGGTCGATCGTCATGCCGCTGGGCGACCACGCGAGCTGGTAGATCAAGGCATCGCCGTCGGGATCATTGGCATCGACGTCGTAGCGGTAACCGGTGCCGGCGAGCGCAGCCAGGGGGGCGGTACTCGTGATGACCGGCGCGCGATTGCCGCCCGCGGCGGACACCTCGATGCTGAAGGACTGGGTCCCGACCGCGCCGCGGGCGTCGCGAGCGCGGATCACCATCGGGTGCGAGCCCACTTGCCCTGCGGTCGGCGTCCAGTAGATCTGGCCGTTGGTCGCGTTGTAGCCCATGCCGGCGGGCGCATTGACCAGCTCGTAGGTGATGGCGTCGCCTTCGAGGTCGATCGCGTCGGCGTCGTAGGTGTAGTAGCCGCCGAGCACGCCGCGCAGGACCGGCGCACTGGTGAAGCGCGGGGCGTTGTTGCCCTCGATGCGCAGGGTGTAAGCGCGCGTCCCGGTTGCGCCGGCGAGGTCCATCGTGCGCACGGTGATCGCGTGGTCGCCGCTGGCGGCCAGCGGCACGTACCAGAGGAGCTCGCCGGAGACCTCGTTGATCGTCATGCCCGCCGGCGCATCCACCAGCGAGAACTGCTGCGCATCGCCGAGGTCCGGGTCCGCGACCGCGATCGTGGCGCGATACGCCTGGCCTGGCATGCCGGTCGGGATCTCGGCGGTAGCGATGCTGGGCGCGGCGTTGACGTCCTCGACCGAAACCGTCCATCGCTGGGCGTCGTGCAATCCGGCCGGATCGGTGGCGCGCGCCGCGAACAGCGTGCCGATGGCACGGTTGTTGTCCTCGACGCATTCACGCAACACGTTGCCTGCGTCGACGACGACCTGCAGGTCACGGTCGATCCGTGACGGCGACAAGGTGCCGAAGTCCACCGTCGTGGTCGCGCCCGCGGCCAGCCCGGCCATGGTGCCTTCGGCAAGCAGCACGCCGCCGCTGTCTGGCGCGCCATTGTAGAGACGAACCTGTGCCGCCAGTGCCGTGGCGGCGAGGCCGCGATTGGAAACCTGCACGGTGACGCGACTGCCGCCAACCTCGTCGGCCAGGCGCACGTCATGCACGGCGAGGTCGGGCAGTGCGGTCGCGGGCGCATTGGGCAGGTCGTTGGAACGGAAGGTGTTGTGCGTGAGCCAGCTGGGCAGCGGATTCGGTGGCGCGCGCAGGTCATCGCCGATGTTGTCGATCGCGTACTGGTACTGGTTCCAGATGTTGCGCGTGGGTCGCCAGGAGTCGTACAGGTCCTCGATCACGCGCACGCCCGTCGTCGGGCCGTTGTCAGAGCTGATGATCAACTCGGCATGGCCGTCGTTGTCGACGTCCGCCACCGAGGGCGACTCGGTCGCGGTGGCCGAGGGATTGGCGACATCGAAGCGGATGGCGCCGGTCTGGCCGTCGTAGACGCGCAGGCGCTGCTCGTCGGCATAGATGGCCTCGTAGCGACCATCGCCCTCGAAGTCGAATATGACGACGCCGGTCATGTGCGAGGGCTCGACCACCGGGCTGGACCAGAGCACCGAGCCGTCGTGTGCGCGCAGCGCGCGCAGGTTGTTCTCGAGCAGCGCGACGAGCTCGGGTCGGCCGTCGCCGTCGAGGTCGCCCGCCGCCAGCGGACCGGCGTTGTAGCTGTTGAAGTTCGGGATGCGCCAGATGCGCTGGCCGAGGTGATCGACCAGGCCCACGTAGCGGCCGACGTAGGCGATCTCGGGCTCCGGATCGGCATCGACGTTGAGCGGGATCAGCGTGCGACCGGTGTCGTCGTCCGGCAGGCGCCAAAACAGCGAGCCGTCCGCGCGATATGCGCCATCGTACGAGAGCACCTCCTGGATGCCATCGCCATCGAGGTCGACCGCCGTGTCGATCGTGCCGTGCCAGAGATTGGGCCGCACGGAACGCAACGAGCCATCGCTGTTGAGGACGGCACCGCGCACCAGGATCTCGGCCTGCCCGTCGCCGTCGAGGTCGGCGATGGTCGGTGCGCCCTGCACGTAGCACGAGCTCAAGCGCGGCTCGATCGAGGTCCACTTGACCTGTCCGGCGGCTGTCAACGCCACCACGCCGCCTTCGGCGAGCAGCGCGATGACTTCCGGACTGCCGTCGGCATCGATGTCGCCGATCGCGACGTGGGAGCCCGAACCGATCCCGCCCAGTCCCCCAAAGGACCATCGCTCAGCGCCGGTCGACCCATCGAGCGCATGGACCGAGGTGCGGGCGCAGTCGCTGTACCAGCGCACGACCACCACCACCGGATCGTCGGCCGTGTCGACGCGCCCGTCGGCATTGGTGTCGGTCAGCGGCGCGACCGCGGGACTGCTCAGGACGGGATACTTGTTCCACTGCCACTTCACGCGCGGCTGGAAGGTGCCGATCTCCGAATCCGGCATTCGACACTGCGTGTTCGGCGCGCGACTGCCCGAGGCCAGTCCCGGCGCCGGGTTCCAGGACACGAGGCCGGAGGCGGGCACGATGCTGGCGCTGCCCGGCGCGGTATCGAGGCCATAGGCGAGCACGTCCCCGGCGTCCGGGTCCGTTGCGTCGATGTCGTAGGCGTAGGCAGCGCCTTCGCCGACGGAGTTCAGCGGCGAGGTCGTGATTCGTGGAGGCGAGTTGGGTGCGGTCACCATGACCTGCACGGTCGCAGGCACGGAGTCGGCCACGCCATCGTTGGCCACGAAGGCGAAGGCGTCGCTGCCTGCGTAGCCCGGCGCAGGCGTGTAGGTCAGGTCGGGCGGCGTGCCCGACATCGTGCCGTGCGCAGGCGCCGCACTGATCCGGAAGGTCAATGCATCCCCATCGGCGTCGGTTGCGGCGAGAACGATCGCCAGCGGTGCATCGCGTGCAGTGACCAGCGCTTGCGGCGTCGCCACCGGGGGCTGGTTGGCCGGCGCCCCATCGGTGACCGTGAACGTGACCTGCGCGGTCTCCGAGCGCAGGCCGTCCGCCATGACCTTGTACAGGATGCGGTCGCTGCCGATGAAGCCGGCGGCCGGCGTGTAGCGCAGGGCCGGCGGCGTGCCGGACACGGTCCCGTGCGCCGGATCGTGGGTCAGGTAGTACGTGATCTGGTCCCCCTCCGGATCGAAGGCGGACAGCGCGAAGTCAATCGACGTGTCGCGCGGCGTTTCCAGCGCGAGGTCGCTGGCGACCGGCGGATCGGCATAGCAGTCGGCCGGTCCGAAGTAGGTGAACGACAGCGTGCCCGCGCCGGCAAGGTCGAAGGCGGTGAGCTGGATGCGCGAGTAGCGCGTGATCCAGTAATCGGTTCCGCCCGCGCGTGTGCGCGTCTCGCGCCATTCGGGCACCACGATCTCGCGCTGCAACAGCGCGCTGAGGCTGGCGCGCACCTCGGGCGTGTCCATGCTGCCGGCGACGCCCTGGGCCCAGTCGCCGATATCGATGCGCGTGTCCGTCGCGGCATCCGGATTGGCGTAGGTCTGGCTGTCGCCGGGTGCCACGAGGCTGTTGGCGAGGGTCGCGGGCGAAGGCGCCCCGGTCCAGCTGACCCAACCGAACTGGTTGGCACCGCCGCCGCCGGCCAGGTTGCTGAAGTTCTGGCCGGGCGTCGCACTGCCCAGGCGGGTCTTGGGCATCGCGATCGGAAGCACCGCGCAGAAATCCTGGTGCACGCGCAGGACCTGCTGCTGCGTGGCGGTGCCGCCGCGGCCATCGTCGACGCGCAGGCTGACGGCGTGCGCGCCGAGCTGCGCGCTGGTGGCGAGGAAGCGAAACGAGACCGGGTCGGCGTCGAAGGTGTATCCACCGGGCGCGACCGGCGCGCTGAGCGCGACCAGGTCCCCGTCGGGATCCTCGACCAGCGCGGCATGGCGGTACAGGCGACCGACCTGCGCCGCGCGCTCCGGCGCGTTGAGGAACACTGGCGGGCGATTGGGCCCGCTCGCGATCGGGACGGCGGTGGCGTTGGACCAGGTGGACGTCCCCGCGGTGACGCTGGCGATCTGGACGCTGCCCTCGAGCAGCCGGTGCCTGGCAGTGCCCTCGATGATGGGCGAGCGCACGTAGGTGTCGCTGCGCGGCCGCAAGGTCAGCGACACCGCGAAGGGGCTGAGGTAGCCCTCGAGCCGCACTTCGCGCGTGGTGCTGCCGTTGTTGCGCAGGCGCCAGACCGTGTAGCGATCGGCGTCGCGCGCGTCGAGCCAGCGGCCCATCGAGGTGAGGCGCAGGTTGCTGCCCCCCTGCCCGGCGTCGCTGCCGGTGAAATCCATGCTCACCACGCCGTTGCCGATCGTGGTCGCATCGAGGCGCGCGGCATGGGCCGACGGCAGGCACAACATCAACGCAAGCGCAGCCGCGTGCAGGCGGCGCGCCAGGAACTGGCGACGGACCATGACTCCCCCCATCGACGGCCCAGCGGCCGTCCCCCGTTCGCGACCATGACCCTGCGCCGCCGCGCCGGATCGATTCCTTCGATCCCGGCGCGACGGCACCTGGCCCCCACGGGCCGGACACCTTGGCGACGGCAGGGTGTCGCTGCAAGGTCTGGCGCCGCGCGGGGCAGCGCCGGGTTCCCCAACCGTCCGGCCTGGGACGATTCATAGCCGAGCGCGGGGGTCGCGCTCAATGGGCGTTTTCCTACAAAAGCGTGAAGTATCGCTGTTCGTTGCGCGGCAGTGTCGACTTATCCACAGGCCTACGGCGCCTGCGTCGGAACCGGCCGAAATCGCGAGAAATCGCCGGAAAAATGGCTTATTCCGCCACGATGGAAGGCGTGCAACGAGGGCCGCGCACGGGCGCGATGAACAGCGATACTGTCAATTGACCCAACAGAATCGCTGTCGTGAACAGTATCGCTGTTCATCCGGGCGATTACGCGCCATTCTGGCTTGCGCCGGCCGGCATCCGGGTCTCCCACCGGCCGCTGGCCATACCCCTGCGCCGCAATCGATCCGCAAGCGCCTCGACCAGCGAGGAGAATTGCCTACGCAGGCTCCCACAGCGCCCGCAGCGGCACGGCATGCAGCCCGTCGCCGAAGCTCGCGCTGGTCTCGCCGTCGTAGAGCATCACGCCGGCGGCAAATCGCCTGCCGGCGGCATCCTTGAGCTTGCGCAGGCCACGGAAGTCCGCGCTGGTAACGGTGGCGGAGGCCTTGACCTCGACGCCCGCCAGCTGGCGCGCGCCGCGCTCGATGACGACATCCACCTCGACGCCGTCCTTGTCGCGATAGTGGTGGAAGGCCATGGGCTCGTCTTGCCAACTGGCCTGGCGTCGCAACTCCTGGAAGACGAAGGTCTCGAGCAACTGCCCGAGCAAGGTTCGATCGGCCTTCAGGGCCGCGGCGTCCACGCCGAGCAACGCACATGCCAGGCCGGTATCGCCGATGTGCAGCTTCGGCGTCTTGACCAGGCGACTCAGGCGATTGCTGTGCCATGGCGGCAGCGAGTCGAGCAGGAACACGCGCTCGAGCAGGGTGACGTAGTCGCGGATGGTGGGCCGGCTGACCTGGAACGGCGCCGCCAGATCGGAGACGTTGAGCAGGCGCGCCGTGCTGGCGGCCGCGAGCGTGAGCAAACGCGGCAGCGCGTCGAGCGCGTTGATGCGAGCCAGTTCCCGAACGTCGCGCTGGACCAGCGCGTCGAGGTAGTCGCGGTACCAGGTCGCTCGCCGCCGGGCTGTCGGCCGCGCAAGCGCTGCCGGATAGCCGCCCGCTGCAATGCGCTCGGGCAGTTCATCGGCCAGGCGTTCGCTGCGGCGGGTCTTGAAGCCGGCGCTAAACAAGGTGTCGAGGAAGCGCGGCGCACGCCGGGCGAGTTCGCATTGCGCCAGGGGATGCAGTCGCAGGACCTGCATGCGCCCGGCCAGCGAGTCTGCGAGCTTGGGCAGCAACAGCACGTTGGCCGACCCGGTCAGCAGGAAGCGGCCCGCGCTGCGCCGGCGATCGACCGCGAGCTTGATCGCACTGAACAGCGACGGCACGCGCTGGATCTCATCGAGTATCGCGCGCTCCGGCAGGTCGTCGATGAAGCCAGCCGGATCGTCGTGCGCGGCGCCGCGCAGGACATCATCGTCGAAGCTGAAGTAGGCGTAGCCGCGGCGGCGACCCACGATTTGCGCCAGCGTGGTCTTGCCGCACTGGCGCGGTCCGTGGATCAGCACGACCGGTGAGTCCGCCAGCGCTTCGCCCAACCGGGCCTCGGCGAACCGCGGGTAGAGCGCAGGACCAGCCATCGGCTGATCGTAAGGTTATGCTTCGTCCAATTGCAACCCTGATGTACGGCCAATCGCAAGCTCTGGATGAGGCCAGGCTCGCGGTCCAGGCGCAGCAGGCCGTCGCTGCGCGACCAGCGGCAAATCGCACGACTGTCCTGACCTCGCCCCGTCCGGCGACGCTCACTCCCACGCCGATCGTCGCCGGCGCGCGTCGCGACGACCTGGGCCGAGGTTGGCCACCGAGCTCGATCAGCCCAGTTGCGGCCGCGAAGATCCTGTGCCTCTGTTGGTGGTCCGCACCCCGCGGGTGTGCGGCAACTACCGCGTGGCGCGGAGATCGACTTCGCCGCTCGACGGGCGCAGCGCCAACCATCGGATTCCCTCACCCACCGGGCGCGGGCGTCAAGCCAACCCGACGGCGGCCCGATTGAAGCCGGTCCACCATGATCTCAACGGCACGCCATTGCGCCGGGGAAAGGCTGTCTCGCAGCACGCGCTCGACGCCATCCTGGCCTGCCACCAGCTCCGCGCGGGGGATCTCCGCCAAGGTACGCAGCATCCCTGCATCGCAATGCTGGAAAGCGCGGCAGCCGTACACCAGTCCCGCAACGCGTCTCGCCCCGGTCAGGAGATCTCGATGGGCGCCACCGAAATGCCCGAGCGGAAAATCGCCGTCCAGGTCGCCGAAGCTGCCTGATTCCGTCAGCGCCACCAGATCCAGGGCGTGCTCGACGAGCGCTGGACTGTCCGATGTCAGCGCGATCCGCCAGATCTCCTCGAGCACCTTGGGGTCCTGCAGGAATTTATCTTTCTGCGCGGCATTCGTGATGCCGAAAAGCCAGCGCGAATCGGCAGCGGGTCCGGAATCGAGTTGCGGGACTGCTGCGCTAAGGTCGGCCAATCGCTGGGCGTGCGCCATGCTCCAATCGAAGCCCGAGCAGTAGGCCTGCATCTGCGCAAACCATCGGGCGTGGGCACGCCGGGCTTCATCGCTGCTCGCGCTCAATCGAACTTCGACGAGCTTCTGGAAGTGGACCTCGGCGGTGGATTGACGGCTTGGCTTGCAAAGGCCTGCGAGCATAGCCAGGACGCGTTCACGGTCCGGATCTCCGACCGGCAGCGCTATCGCATGCTCGAATGCCTGCGCCGCGTTGCGGCGCCGGTAGGCGTCGACTGGACGAACGGGTGGCTCCACCTGCGGCGGCGGCGGGGGCTCCGGCAGGTTCGCATCGGTGTCATTGGTCGGGTCGACCGGCGCAATGTCAGTCGACTCGGCTGCAGGGGTGAGAACTGTCGCGCCGTACGGGTCATCAGGGCGCAAGTCGCGTTGATCGGGCATCCATTGCCAAGCGCCGATCAGGGCCAGCGCGAGCACAAGGACGCCAATGGTCGCTCGGGCCCATCGCGATCTGTCCGGTTTCCCCTGGGTCATTGGACCTGGCGCCAATTCAAGAACCTCGTCGAACCGCGATGTGATCGAATGCAGGGCGGCCCACCCCGTGGTGTTGCCGTCGTGAATGGTATCGCTGTTGGTTTGGGTGCTTCTCGCCAAATCCAGCACCCGCCGGGCCGCGCGCGGGCCCAGCGCAGGGCCTCGCTATACTCTTGCGCCGCAACCGACCCCCGCGCCGTGCCCCGCCCGATTTCCCCGCTGCGCCTCACCGCGTACACCGCCACCACCGCCTGCGGGATCGGGCGCGAGGCCTTGCGCGTGGCGCTGGCCACGCGGCGCAGCGGCCTGCGCCGCAACGACTTCGGGCGCGATCCGCTGCCGACCTTCATCGGCCGCGTGGAAGGCGTGGAGGATGCGCCCTTGCCGGCGGCCCACGCCGAGTGGGAGTGCCGCAACAACCGCCTGGCGTGGATGGGCCTCAACGCCGATGGCTTCCTCGCCGCGGCGCAGGCCGCGCGCGCGAAGTACGGCGCGGCGCGCGTGGCGCTGGTGCTGGGCACTTCGACCTCGAGCATCGGCGCGAGCGAGGAGGCCTACGCGCAACTGACGCCGGAGGGGCTCTATCCGCCCGAGCTGCGCCGGCCGATCGTGCACACGCCGCATTCGCTGGGCGACTACGTGCAGCACGCGCTGGCGCTGGAAGGGCCGTGCATGACGGTGGCGACGGCTTGTTCGTCGAGTGCGAAGGTCTTTGCGCAGGCCGAGCGGCTGATCCGGGCGGGCCTTGCCGATGCCGCGATCGTGGGCGGCGTGGACTCGTTGTGTGGCAGCGTGCTGTTCGGCTTCCACGCGCTGGAGCTGATCTCGCCCGAGCCGTGCCGGCCCTTCGATACGGCGCGGCGCGGCATCAACATCGGCGAAGCGGCGGGCTTCGCCCTGCTCGAACGCGACGACGCCGCAAGCGCGGGGCCGCGCCTCCTGGGCTACGGCGAATCCAGCGACGCGCACCACATGTCGACCCCGCATCCGCAGGGCGAAGGCGCGCGGCGCGCGCTCAGCGATGCGCTGGCACGCGGCGCGCGCGTGGCGGCCGACATCGACTACATCAACCTGCACGGCACCGCGAGCCTCAAGAACGATGAAGTGGAAGCCGCGGTGGTTGCCGATCGCTTCCCTGCCACGACGCGCGCGAGTTCGACCAAGGGCTGGACCGGTCATACGCTGGGCGCGGCGGGCATCGTCGAGGCCGTGATCACGCTGCTGGCGCTCGAACATGGCTTCGCACCCGGCACGCTCAACGCACAGACGCTAGACCCCGCCTGCGGACCGCAGGTCCGCCTCGACAACGAGGCGGCTTCTATCCGGCATGCGCTGAGCTTCTCCTTCGGCTTCGGCGGCAACAACTGCGTGCTGCTTTTCGGGGGTACCGCGTGAGCGCGCCGCTGCGGGTAAGGGTGGAAGGCATCGCGCTGTGGGCGCCGCGCCTGCCCGGCTGGGAGGCGGCGCGCGCGATCCTGCGCGGCGAGGCGCCGGCGCCCGACGCGCCCCTGCCGCGGCCGGCCCCGACCATGCTCGCGCCCACCGAGCGCCGCCGCGCGCCCGACACGGTGGCGCTGGCGCTCGAAGTGGCGCAGGCCGCGTGCGCGGCGGCGGGCCGCGATCCGAAGGCGCTGGCCAGCGTCTTCGCCAGCACCCACGGCGACCTCGCGATCAGCGACTACATGTGCGCCGAGCTGGCGCTGCCGCAGCCGGCGATCTCGCCGACGAAGTTCCACAACTCGGTGCACAACGCCGGCGCGGGCTACTGGACCATCGGCACCGGCTGCATGGCGCCCTCCACCGCCCTGACGGCGTGGCATGGCACCTTCGCGATGGGCCTGCTGGAGGCCGCGACGCAGGTGCATGCGGAGGGCGAACCCGTGCTGCTGGTGGCCTACGACATCGAGGCGCGCGGGCCGATGGCGACGGTGACGCACAGCCGCGGGCTGTTCGGCGTGGCGCTGGTGCTGGGCCCGGCCGGGGCAACCGGGCCTGGCCCGCGACTGGCGCTGGCGTTCGGCGGCGCGAGCGGGCGCGAACCGAGTGCCGCGCGACCCGGGAATGCGGCGCTGGTCGACGGCAATGCGTTGGCCGGCGCGCTGCCCTTGTTCGAGGCCATGGCGCTCGCGCAGCCCGCGCGCATCACGCTCGCGGCCGGTCGCGACAGCCTGCTCGACACCGCGTGGCATCCGTGAGCCCGCGCGTCGCGGTGGTGATCCCGGCCCTCGACGAAGAGGCCACGATCCGCGCGGTGGTGGAATCCGTGCTGCCGCATGGCCTCGACGTGATCGTGATCGACGACGGTTCCCGCGACGGCACCCGCGCCGCGATCGAGGGCCTGGCCGTGACGCTGATCGTGCATCCGCAACGCCTGGGCAAGGGCGCGGCGCTGCTCGATGGCTTCCGCCTCGCGCTTGAGCGCGGTTGCGATGGCGTCATCAGCATGGACGGCGATGGCCAGCACGCGGCGGCCGACATCCCGCGCCTGCTCGCCGCGCACCGCGTGGCACCCGGCGCCCTGCTGCTGTGCGCGCGCACGGTGGGGCGCGAAATCCAGCCGGGCCTGCGCCACTTCGCCAACCACTTCGCCGATTTCTGGGTCTCGTGGGCGGCAGGGCTGCCGATCCGCGATTCGCAGTGCGGCCAGCGGCTCTATCCGCGCGCGCTGATCGAAGCCCTTCCGGCGCGCGCCGCGGGCGGCTTCGCCTTCGAAAGCGAGATCCTGATCGAGGCCGCGCGGCGCGGCGTGCCGATCCTGTCGCTGGCGATCGAGGCGCGCTACGCGCCGGGCCGCCGCGCCAGCCACTTCCGTCCCCTGCTCGACGTGGGGCGCATCACCCGCATGATCGCCGGCAAGCTGTTGCGGCGCGGGATGTACCCGGCCGGCTTGTGGCGGGCGCTGACCCATTCGGTGGCCGAGGCCACGGTCTGATCACGCGCGGCGCGCTAGGCTATCCGGGTTCCGGTCAAGGCTGAGCTGCGAGCAAACGGATGCACGACACGCCCCAACCCGATGTGATCGTCCTCGGCGGTGGCCTTGCCGGCCTCACGCTGGCATTGCAGTTGCGCCAGCGCTTCGAGGGCATCGAAGTGCTGGTGCTGGAGCGGCGCGAGCATCCGGTGCTCGAGGCCGCGCACAAGGTCGGCGAGTCCTCGGTCGAGATCGGGGCCAACTACTTCGACGCCGTGCTGGGGCTGAAGTCGCACCTGATGGCGCGCCAGCTCAAGAAGTTCGGGTTCCGCTTCTTCTTCAACGAGGGTCGGCGCGACCTCGACCGCACCACCGAGCTGGGTGCCAGCCGCTATCTGGCGGCGCCGAGTTACCAGATCGACCGCGGGATCTTCGAGAACCACCTGGGCGAACTGGCGCGCGAGCGCGGTATCCATTTTCTGGACGGGGCGCGAGTCGAGCGCGTGTCACTCGATGGCGGCGTGTCGCCGCACGAGGTCGAGTACGAACACGCCGGCAGCCGCCATGTCGCGCGGGCGCGCTGGGTGGTGGATGCCTCGGGTCGCGCCGGCCTGCTCAAGCGCCAGCTCGGGCTGGCGCAGGACAATGCGCATGATGCCAACGCGATCTGGTTCCGCATTGCCGACCGCATCGACGTCCACGACTGGTCGCAGGATGCGCAGTGGAAGGCACGCTGCGACCCGCCCGCGCGCTGGCTCTCGACCATCCACCTGTGCGGCGCGGGCTACTGGACCTGGCTGATCCCCCTGTCCTCGGGTTCGCACTCGGTGGGCATCGTGTGCGACGCGAAGATCCATCCGCTCGAGAGCATGAACACCTTCGAGCGCGCGATGGACTGGTTCCGCCGGTTCCAGCCGCAGCTGTACGACGCGCTCGACGGCCGGCGGCACCTGCTGCAGGACTTCCGCTTCCTGCGCCACTTCTCGCACGGCTGCAAGCAGGTTTTTTCCGGGCAGCGCTGGGCCCTGACCGGCGACGCCGGGCTGTTCCTCGACCCGTTCTACTCGCCGGGCAGCGACTTCATCGCGATGAGCAACACCTACATCACCGAGCTGATCGCAAAGGATCGCGCTGGCGAGGAGTTCGCGCCCTACGCGCGGGCCTACGAGCAGGTCTACTTCTCGTTCTACGAATCGACGCTGGCGCTCTACACCGACCAGTACCGGATCTTCGGCAACCCGGAAGTGATGCCGGTGAAGGTGATCTGGGACTACACGTACTACTGGGGCGTGCTGGCACAAATCTGGTACCAGCGCCGCCTCACCGACCTCAATTCGCTGAGCCGCCTGCGCAGCGAACTGGCGCAGGCCAAGGCGCTCAACTTCGCCGTGCAGCGGCTGCTGCGCGCGTGGAGCGCGGCGGGTGGTGGGCGCGAGAGCGCGGCGATGCTCGACCAGGCCGCGCTGCCCTGGTTCGCCGAACTCAACCAGTCGCTGCTCGATCCGCCGCTCGACGACGCCGGCTATCGCGCGCGCATCCGCGCCAACGTCACGCTGCTCAAGGCGCTGGCCGTCGAGATCGTGGGTCGTGCGCGCGCCGACGTGCCGGACATCGACGCAACTGAGGTCGAGGCGCTGGCACAGGGCATCGCGCCGGAGACGGCCCTGCTGTTCCGCCTCGCCGCCTGAGAAAACCGGTTTTCTCAGGCCATGCCGCCGTTGACGCCGATGACCTGGCCGTTGACGTAGGAAGCGGCGTCGGAGCACAGGAAGCGCACGACGGCGGCGACTTCCTCGGCCGTGCCGGCGCGGCCGGCGGGAACGACCTGCTTGAGTTGTTCCGGGGTGAAGGCGCCCTCGCTCATGCGGCCGGCGATGAGGCCGGGCGCGACCACGTTGGCGGTGATGCCGCGCGAGGCCATCTCGCGTGCGAGCGAGCGGGTGGCGCCGTGCAGGCCGGCCTTGGCGGCGGCGTAGTTGGCCTGGCCGCGGTTGCCGGTCACGGCGGCGACCGAGGACACGCTGACGATGCGGCCCCACTTCTGGCGCGCCATCGGCAGCAGCAGCGGCTGGGTGACGTGGAAGAAGCCGTGCAGCGAGACCTCGATCACGCGGCGCCACTGCGCCTCGCCCATGCCGGCCATCGGCGCGTCGTCGTGGATGCCGGCGTTGTTGACCACGATGCCGATGGGGCCGGTCGCCAGCAGCGGCTCGAGCGCGGCGCGGGTGGCGTCGGCGTCGGTCACGTCGAAGACGACGGCACTGGCATGGCCACCGGCGCCGGTAATCGACGCGACCACGGCTTCGGCACGCTCGCGGCCGGCGTTGGCGTGCACCAGCACCTCGATGCCGTCCAGCGCGAGCGCGCGGCAGATTGCGCCGCCGATGTCGCCGCTGCCGCCGGTGACCAAGGCGCGTTGGGAAGGGATTGCCATGGGCGCACCGATCGCCGGAAGATTGGCGCGATGCTAGCGCAGTGCTGCGCGTTGCGTCGGTGGCAGGTGACGCCGGCTTGGGGCGGGATTGGCGACGAGCCGCGCCCATCGCGCGCAGAGCGCGCTCCTACAAGGCCGGCTCTGTAGATACTCCGTTGCGGGTCAAGCCCCCATGAGGTGGATTTCGCTGAAGAGCTTGGCGGAATCGAAGGGCTGATCGGTCTTGAGGCAGGCCCAGATGCCGGTCAGGTACTTGCGCATCACGGCACCCACGGCCTGCATC